>Ga0326728_10020196_pt1 | contig 12759 bp, 10 predicted proteins | sample MB3enrmetagenome_FD_207602 | JGI IMG/M metagenome (GOLD analysis project Ga0326728, IMG submission 207602) | Lab enriched peat soil microbial communities from McLean, Ithaca, NY, United States - MB31MN | ecosystem: Environmental > Terrestrial > Soil > Wetlands > Peat | place: USA: New York...
GGTCCATCCTTATGGCCTTCTCGCCGCCCACGAACGTGGAGAAGCTGATCTCTATCCCCTCTTCGGGGAATCCGAAGCGTTCATCCTCGCTGGTCATATCGAGACGTATGCTCGCCATCTCGCTCTTCCTGCCATCGACGACCTTTGACACCGCGAACAGGTAATGGAAATCGTCCTTATCCGCCAGTTTCACTTCGTATACTTTCTGCTTCCTCTTCGGGTCGTTCCTGTCGTAAAGCACGAACGCATACCCTGCGGGGCCGGGCATGCGGTGATAATTGCACATGTGCCTGATCTCGGGCGGCGCGTTGGCGGCAAACGCCTCTCCGTCCTGCCCAAGAATCTGGACAGTAGCACGCGGATTTGCGCCCGGCTGCTCGGCCGGGAGTTCCAGCGAGAGCGCGTTATGGAGCATGTAGTCGAAAGGGCATGTGTAAGTGCCATTGGATTTTCTCGTATCCTTGGCCATCTCTTCGAGCACCCTGTTGAATCTGTCAGCGAGTATGTCCTTGAGCTCGGGCGGGTCGTATTTCACGACGGAATACACGCCCTGTCTGAACATGAGCGTCACCCTGGTCTTCTGCAGCTTGGGGAGTCTGCGCCTTATCTCGGCTTTGTTCGCGCTTATCACTCCCCACAGGTCGGTCACCCTCATGCCGAATATTTTGGCTCCTATGTCCGATCTGAGGTCGACTTGAACGGGATTTGCTTCCGCGCCAGACAATCCTGCAGCCGCGGCGCTCTTCGCCGCTGGCGGCGGGCCTTTCGCGGGCCCAGCAACGTATTCGGTTGGACCAAACGGGGAAACAGAAGCAGCCGGTTTTTGGGGGACTGAGGCGTCATGAGCCTGTTTTTCGGGAACGGAAACTGCCGGAGCCTCTCTGCCTTCGTCAGTGGTATGGAATCTTCCCACGGCTGCAGCTGTCCCGCGCGCGACTCCGCGCGCATCGCGCAGCTGCGCCCTCAGCGCCTTGATGTCGACCGGTGGTTTGTTTTCTGCCATTCCTATCACTTGGGTTTCCTGGACCCCCGCGACCAGGGCCATCCCTTGGGTCTCTCAGGTTCTGCGGATTTCTCTGGTCCTGCGGATTTCTCTTCTGGAAATCTCACGGCCAGGGCCATCTCCAAGCGAGCCACATGGTCTTCGAGGCCATGCATCCTTTTCTCCATCTTACCCTGATCTTCAGCCAGCTTGTCTCCTAATTTCGTAAGGAATTTCCTAAGGAAATCGAGTATGCCGACGTTTCTCTGGTGCATGCGCTTCACCGCCCCAGCGTCCACCCCGGTGACTTTGTCGTCGATATCGAATTCCTGGGTTATCTGCTCGGTTATCCTGGTGGTCATCTCTTGGAATCTTTCCCCGGCGCCATGCGCATTCTGCATGCGCTCGACCTCTCCGGCCAGAGCGTCAAGAACTTCATTGAATATGTCAAGCTCCCTCTCGAGTGCCGCTATCCTCTCGTCTGGTGATAGCTCCCTCGTCGGTCCGCCAGCAGGTTTCATACGCCCCGCGTCAGGTTTCGCTCCGATCCCGTCCGCTTGCGGTTTCTTGCGGACGAAAGGCGGTGCCTGCCCCGGTCTGGCTGCATCCGCCCTTGCCGCTGCCCTTGGAGCGGGTCCTTTGGCGTCTGCACCTAGCGCTGCCCTCAGTTGCGTCATCGGGCCCGGGGGTTTTTGGTCTGACATATTCGCACCACTCGCTACCTCTCAGTCATGTGAGACGTCTTCCTTGACGAGTTTCACCGTGGAAATCCCGGAGTCGTTTCTCCCCACTTGAGCGAACTCGGCTCTCACATTCTTTTCAACCTGCTCGGTGGAAGCGCCCGCTCCTTTCACGCTAAGAAGGTGGGGAGTCACGCCCTTCCCTCCATTTGGATCCGGGCAGAGCAGATATGTGACCTGCACGGTCTTGCCCCCGAGCTGCCCTGCTAACGTGTCCACTCCGATCCGCGCCGCCCGCCAGATAGCCGCTGGCACTTGGCTTGCGGTCGCAGTCCCATCCGCGTCTTTGACGGAGGAGCATCCTTCGGTGGTCCTAGCCTCAGTCGCTGGTCTCGAAGCCGCTGCATGGCGTCTCCCTCTCCTGGGGACCGTTACGGTCTCGACCGCCGCAGGCTCAACAGGCTCGACAGGCTTCGGCGCTTCGACCTTCGGCTGCTCCACGACCACTGGTTCCGGAGCAGGCGCCTGCTTCTTCGTGCAGATGTCGCAGTTGGAGAAAACCACTTTTTCCTTTTTCGTGGAGCGTCCAACATGAATTCCGATAGCGACTCCGCCAGCGAAGAGCAGCGCCCCTATGGCGATTAGCCATTTGTGCGGCTCCTGGCGATCATCAGACGGTCTCTTGACCTTAGCCCCTGGCTCATCGCCTGTTGGCACAAGCGTTGCGTTTGGATCGTCTCGCTCCGGTGCTGCTCCTTGGCCTCCAAGTTCACCAGCATCCAGTTCACTCATGTCGCTTGACGTAAGGACATCCCCTTCTGGTTCAGGCCGCACGTCTTCCCGTATCGTGTTGCCGCCTCTGAGCGGATCGTCACTTGCCTGGCCTATCTCTTCCGGTCCTGGTGTTAATGCATCGTCGCGAATAACCTGGCCATCATCAAGTTCATTGGTTGAGTTTTTGGGCGGTCTCGCGGCTCCCGGCGGATGAGCAGCCATCTCTTCAATGACGTCCGCTCCATCTTCAGCCCCTCGGGCCACTGGAAGGTCTTCGTCAGCCCATGCGCTGCCGAGTGACGGCTCTATGGTAGCTCCCGGGATAACAGTAGCAACCTGGTTCTGGTCAGGCTTCTTCGGATCAGCAGGAACATCTACCTTCTCCGGTGTCGCCACAGGAGTTGGTGCGACGCTCAAGACCGGCTGTTGCGGAGCAGGCGCACGTCCAATCGGCACGATCGGCGCCTCTTCCGCAGGAAGCATGCTCCCTCCGGCGAAAGCCGGCCTTTCCGCTTTGTCTTCCGGCTTCTTAGCCACTGGAATCGCTGCAACTACTGGGGTCGCTGGGCCGCTTCCGATTTCCCGTCGTCCGAATCTGTCTTTCTTCATAAACATCACCCTCTAAGCATCTTCCTGGGCCATCGCTTTAGCCCTGTCCTTCGTTTTCTGTGCCACATCCCCGATCTGGCCGCCCGAAGCGATGAACTCATCGAGCGCTGCGACGAAGGCGTTCGGGTTTCCGATGGCCCCGATCGCTTCAACGCATACCTCGCGGAAAACCTCTTTTCCAGCATCCGCGTGCTGCATCACCCATGTGGTGACGGCCTTTGCGAATGCCTGCGCGATGGGGCTGCTCTCCACATCCACCGATCGCGCAGCGTCCTTCACATCGGATTCATCGTCAGCGGCTATCCTCGTGAACTGCGTCCGGATCTCCATCGGGTCGAAACCCGTCAGGACCTTGGTGAAATCCCCGGTTCTGAGCGCCGCAGAAGCCTGCATGTTCAACACGCCCTGCTCGAGCTCCTCGCCGCAGACCTCTACGAACCTCGCCGCCTGTTCCGTAGCCTGCTCAAGCCCGGCCACCTTCGCGACCGCAGCCTCGACCCTTTCGACAGCATCGTTGATCCTGCCAGTGAGCGCCTCTACGAGGCGAGACACGTTCTCCCATCCCGTTGCGAGCTCGCCCAGTTTCCCATCTCTTCCCCTATCCGCTTCTTGAATGGCCGTAACCGTGCCCTCCAGCCCTGCCACGGCGGTTTTCGCCTGCCCCGCAGTTTCGCTGGCGTTACTCGCCTTGAGTTTTAACTCGGAGATTTGCGTGGTGATGGCAGCTGTGGTTTCAGCCGCGCCGCTTCTAAGCGTCTCGACGCTCTTCTCGATGGCATCGGCCCTCTTGCTTACCTCCGTCATCTTCCCCTCGAGTTCGAGGCTCATGCCGTGCAGGTATTCGAGTCCACTGGCAGCGGCCTTCGCCGTCCTGCCTCCGTCGTCGACGAGTGTCTTGCACGCTTCCTTGAACCGCGGATTCCCCTTCTTGGCTGCGACGTCGTCTTTTTCTCCCATGGTTATTTCACCCTCTATAGAGTATTTTGTTGATATAACTATATTCTAGTGGGAAGTATATTTAAATGTTTGCATTACTGGATTAATGTGTCTTCCCGCCTCGCCCATTAAGTTTCCCTATATATATAGTTGTGGGGTACGATATTTAAGGCTATTGGTTAAAAACTCATCCTTGAAATAATCCGCTACTCTTATAACTTCCAGTCGGGCTTGTAGCTCAGCAGCAGAGCGCTCCGTTCGCACGTTTCCGTCCCGGATCGCGGGCGGAGGCCGGAATTCGGAGAGGCCGGGGGTGCGAGTCCCCCCAAGTCCATTATTATTAATATTACTGTGCAAATGTTGGCAGATACGGGAGAGCGATAAAATGGATTTTCCTAACATCTTCAAGGGAGACTACAGGCTCCTGTGCATCCCTCCGCTCCTTCTCATACTCATATCGTTCTATTTCATACCCCACATACAGATGGGAGTCGACTTCCAGGGCGGAACTCTGGTCACGCTGACCCTCAAGGGGGCGGTCGACGCGCCGCAGCTCAAGAGCGAGCTGGCGTCCGAGGGCCTCCAAGCCGACGTGGACGTGGTCCAGACCACCTCCGGCTACCAGGCCGAGATCGAGGTGCCACAGAGCCCGAAGCTGGTGGAAGCCGACCAGCTCAAGTCCGATTTCAACGCATTGGTCCCGGACGTCTCCTTCCTGGAGGTCGAGAGCCTCCAGAACAGCTCCAACACGACCCAATACCTGGCCGAGGATGCCAAGCTGCAGAACATCAGCGACCAGATGTTCGCGATAGCCGGGATGTCCCGCTCCGACTTCAACATAACCGGCACGATAGACGAGCAGAAGGCTTTCACGACCGCGTACAACAAGGTGTACAGCGATTACGCGACCTCCGTGTCCGGACCGATAGACAAGTACGTGCAGTACAGCTCGATGTCCATCCAGACCGTGAGCCCGACGCTCAGCACCGAGTTCATAGGCCAGGCTATATCAGTCGTAATCGCATCGGCGCTGCTCTCCATAGTCTTCGTATTCGTCTTCTTCAGGGACCCGTTCCCGGCGGCGGCCGTGCTCTGCGGGGCGTTCAGCGACGTGACGATAGCCATGGGCGCGATGGGCCTCTTCGGCATACAGTTCACGCTGCCCTCGTTCGCGGCACTGCTCATGCTCATAGGGTTCTCCCTGGACACGGACGTGCTCCTCACCATGCGCATACTCAAGCGCAAGGGCGACCCGAGGGAGAAGGCCTACGGGGCCATGAAGACGGGGCTGACGATGTCGCTCACCGCCATCGTGGCGTTCATCACCCTGTTCGTGCTCGCCATCCTCACAAACATACCCACGTACTACGAGATATCCGCGGTCGCTCTCGCGGGCCTGGTGGGCGACATGTTCGCCACCTGGGGCATCGACGCGGTGCTCCTGCTATGGCACGTGGAGAAGCTCAACGCGGCCGAGAAGGAGGTGGTCTGAATGGACCTGCTCAACGACAAGAAGCTGCTTGCGATGGCAGTCATATTCATCCTATTGCTGGCGTCCATACTGGTGTACGCGCCATACGCGGGCCTCCTGCTCATACTCGCGCTCTTCATATTCGGCGGCTTCTGCCTGTTCTGGAAGGAGCCCCACATAAAGCTCGCCGGCCTCGGCTTCCTGCTGATACTCGCCATAGCCAATATCGGGATCAACGGGATGAAGTACGGCATAGATTTCGAGGGCGGCACGCGCATACCGGTGCTGCTCGAGAAATCCGTGGACTCCACGACCATGAACGACCTGGTGCAGACCATAAAGACCCGTGTGTCCGTGCTCGGCCTCACCGAAGCCAACGTCTACGCCGTGGGGGACAGCCAGGTGTACGTGGAAATCCCCTCTTCCGATCCTAACACCATCCAATTCGTGGAGAACACCCTTTCGCACCAGGGCGTGTACTGGGGCGTGGTAGACGGCCACGTCGCCATAACCGGTGACGACATCTATTCCACGTCCATAAACCCGCTCCCCGCGCAGGAGCTGTCCCAGGAGGGGGCGGACTGGGGAGTCTCCTTCTCGGTGAACCGCCACGGCGCGGAGCAGTTCGCCGCGGTGGCCAACGGCAAGGCTGACTACCCGGTCTACATGTACCTGGACCGGCCGTCGGACGCGGCGCTGTTCCTGAGCAAGGCCGAACTCGAGCAGAACATGCCGGACGATTCCAGCGAGAAGGAGGTCCTGACCGCGCTCAGCGACGGACTCTCCCTGGACCAGGGCAGGAACATCACGCTCTACGTCATCGATTCGCTCAACGGCACCGTGCCCTCCCCGAAGGACAACGGGACCATCGCTCTCATATCCGGGAACGCGTCCGCGCAGCTCATCTCAGAGCTCAATGCGAGCGGTTTCACGGTCAAGGAGTTCTCCGAGACCGACATAACGCCGACGTACAACCGGACGCGTGCCGGCGTGCTCACCGTAGAGACTCTCACTGCGGTAGGCCTGCTCTCGGCCCCGCTGCTCTCCGAGGGCCTGGCGACCGGGGTGCCGAACTACGATTTCTCGGTCAGCGGCGCGGTCGCTGCCGGCCCGGACCACAACACTATAGTGACGCAGAACATCAAGCAGATCGAGTCAATACTCACGGGCGGCTCGCTCCCCGTCTCCATATCCCTGGGCTCCAGGACGACCCTGCCCGCTTCGCTGGGCCAGGAGTTCCTGCAGCTCAGCCTCATAGCCATCGTGATATCGCTCCTCGCCATATCCGTGCTCATAGGCTTCAGGTACAGGAACATAAGGGCCACCCTGCCGATAGTGGCGATATCCATATCCGAGCTGATAATCCTGCTCTCCATCCTCGGCTCCTTCACCATAGACCTGGCCGCGATGGCCGGCATCATAGCGGCGATCGGTGTGGGCGTGGACGCCCAGATAGTCATCACCGACGAGCTGCTCAAGGAGGACGGGGAGGAGACCGACGAGAAGATGGCCCACGCGTTCGACATAATAAAGACCAACGTGATCGTGGCCACGCTCGCGATGATACCGCTGCTCTTCTCCGGCCTGGTCGAGGTCATCGGCTTCGCGATATCGACCATACTCGGCTCCCTGCTCGGCTACCTCCTGAGCAGGCCGGCCTACGCTTCGATAGTCGGCATGATAATCAAGAAGAAGGAGCACGGGAAATAGGGATCTGGATGAAGGCACCGGACCTTAAGTCGCTGCTCAGGGAGACGGACCCGCGGCTCGAGGACGGGAGGTTCTTCATGGCCTCGGTGGCAGAATCCAACACCATGGCCCTGGCAGGCTATCTCCAATATATACTCTGCATCTACCGTGAGAGCGACGGGCTGAGCGTAGTATTCTGGGAGGACATGAAAGATGTCGCCGCCTCTCTCACAAGCGAGCCTATAACCGGCCCGTTCGCGCTGATCACGCTCGGCTCCGATTCCCTGACCGCGGCCGGCCTCCTAGCAAAGGTCACGGAGGCGCTCGCGAAGGGGAAAATCAGCGTCAACGCCTTCTCAGCCTACCACCACGACCACCTGCTGGTGCCTTACGGGCGCAGGGAGGACGCCCTCGCGCTTCTCAAGGCGTTGCAGAAGCGCTGAGCCCCTTCTCGTAATCCTTTTTAATCCTAGAGTGCTAATCGTCCCTCATGTGCAACTTATACATGGAAGGTACGAAGGCGATAATAGACCTGGCCAAATGCCCCTATGAGTTCGCTTCCCCCGAGTTCCTCAACCTCCACCTAAAGGACCTATCTACGACGGAGTCCCCCATCAAGACCATACGCTACGACGAGGAGATCGTGGTGGAGCTGGACGAGGAGAAGACCGCGGTGCTCATGGAATACGCGGGTGTCATCAGGCAGCTGGAGCAGCTCCTCCTGCGCGGGGACATATACGGCATAAAGGAGGACCCGGGCTACGAGAACCGGCGCCTGGTCATCAAGAGATTCTACGAATACATGTTCATGAACCCGCTCCTGGCCGAGCAGGAGCTGGCCAACTACAACGAGCCGCAGCCGGAGAAGGCGATATACATGAAGGGCTACCAGACCTTCAAGGGATGGCTGGCCGGCATAAGGAAGCGCCTGCTCGCCACGAAGCTCTACCAGCTGGTGAAGCAGGCCGGGGACTTCAGGCAGGCGTTCCTGAACCTCATAGGGCTCAAGAGCTTATATTTCGTCACGTCCCTGGTGCTCGACATCCCGCCCAACGCGATACCCATGAAAGGCCCGGAGGCTGCGTATTCACTGCCCTTCGGCATAGACGTGCAGGTGTACGAGGTGCCCGGTGCGGACGCCTACCTCTATGTCCAGAAGAACGATGGCATAGACGGCCTCTCCCCCGACCTCAAGAAGGCGTTGAAGCTGAAGCTGTCGGAGCAGTTCAAGGAAAGCTTCGAGAACGTGGACTACGAGATACTCATGAACCTCAAGACCAGGGATTACCGCCAGTTCTTCATAGACCAGGCAATGGTGGAAGGCACCAAGATAACGCCCCAGCAGGCGATGGCCATGGGCCGCGAATGCGCCGCATGGGTCACCGGCCTCGGGGCTCCGATAGAGAACCTGGCCCTGGACAAGGAGAACGTCACGGACATCTACATAGACAGCGAGAACTCGCCGATCTACATAGAGCACAGGAAATTCGGGCTCTGCCACACGCTCTACCGGTACAACCGCGACCTGCTCGAGCGCGCGTTCAAGAACATAGTGCTCACCATGAAGGGCTCGCGCAAGTTCGACGAGACCTCACCCATCATCGACGTGGTGCTCAAAAGGCTCACCATGAGGTGCCACCTCCAGAGGCCGCCCGCCACCTTCGGCGAGCTCCAGGGCGCGCTGCGCATCATGCAGGAGGAGCCCTTCACCTACGCCCAGTACCTGGACTACCGTTCCATGTCCCCGTTCTTCGCCGGCTACGACGATGTCATGGTCAGCCTCGGCTGCTCCGAGGCGGTGCTGGGGCTCAAAGGCGTGGGCAAGACATCGTTCACCGCGGCTAAGATAAGCTCGATAGGCACGCGCAGGAGGATCCTGCCCATCCAGGACATAGAGGAGATCCCGGTGCGCGCGTTCAGGAAGCGCGGCTTCCACATAGGCGCGGCCAGGGTGCAGTCCTCGGACGTGGAGACGGGCACCACCAATGAGCTTGACCTTGTGACCATGGCGAACGCCCTGCTCAGGATGGGCGACGCAGCGCTCATAATCAACGAGGTGCGCTCCCGTGTCGCGGTGCAGGGCATCATCAACCTGCTCAACACCCAGCCCGGCGTGTTCCTGCTCTACAACCTGCACGCGGAGTCGCTGCGGGACGTGCAGGACAGGTTCGAGCTCGTGTTCAACATACCCGCGGCGTCCATGTTCGCCACAGACCGCTACACCTTCCTGAAGAAGGTCAAGTTCGGCAGGAAGGGCAGGATATACAGGGTGCTGGGCTTCGAGTACGAGTCCGACACCGAGGAGAAGAAGTTCATCGAGATATTCCGGTTCAGGCGCGGGGACTCCATAGAAAAGTGCGCGTGGGAGGCCAAGTTCCTGCGCAACCCCGAGGCGTCCATGTTCGACTTCAGCAAGCTGGACATCGCCAAGCTGGAAAAGAGCCTGGACATAGCCTTCGTCCCGCCGTCGCTCAGCAAGCGCTGCGAGGAGACCGGGATCTCGCCGGAGCAGTACATCCTGCAGGCGTTCTTCAAGGGCAAGGTGTACTGGGACGTCTACCAGTCCTCGGTCGAGCTCAAGGACAAGCTGCTCCTGGAGCTGGACTTCGTGCTGCAGGCCAACTCGGCCGCCAACAAGCTGCTCACCTCCCTCGAGACTGAGGAGGGCAGCATCGACTACAAGGAGGCGCAGAAGAGGTGGCCGGCCATCTACAAGCAGGTGCTGAAAGCCGAGCTCGCATCGAGGAGGCTGTCCGCTGGGGAGGAAGAGCAGGTCGAGCCTGCGCCCGAACCCAAGAAGACGAAATGACCTGAGCCTATCTCTTCATGAACGCGCCTATCCTGTCGAACGCCGAGTCCAGCTGCTCCAGGCTCGGCAGGAACACTATGCGGAACGCCATGGTGTTCTGGTCGGACGTGAAGCCCGAGCCGGGCACCACGACGACGCCCTCCTTGAGCAGCTCGCGCACGAACTGCCAGTCGTTCTTCCACCTGCCTTTCCTCTCTATCTTCACGAACGCGTAGAACGCGCCCCTGGGCGCCGCCACCGAGAGCCCCTCTATGCCCGCGATGCGCTTGACCAGGAGATCGCGCCTTTTCTTGAGCTCGGCGTTGAATCTGGAGATATGGTCCTGGGGGCCCTTGAGCGCGGCGACGTACGCCCGCTGCATCTCCCAGTTCACCGAGAGCCGTGCGTTGCAAAGGCGCTGCATGGCGTCCTTCACCTGGTCCCAGCCCTCGCCGTGGAAGGCAAGGTAGCCCACGCGCGCACCTGGATAGATGTAATTCTTGGAGATGCTGTTGCCAGAGACGAGCGGGACGTCCTTGTGGAGCTTCCTCAGGTTGGTGTATTCGCCGTCGAAAGCCAGCATCTCGTAGGCGTCGTCGGATATTATCGGGAGCTTGTGCTCGCCCGCTATGTCCACTATTGTTTCCAGCGTTTTCCTGGAATAGACCGCGCCCGTGGGGTTGTTCGGGTTTATCACCAGTACGGCCTTCGTGAGCTTGTTTATCCTTTTCCTCAAGGATTCGGCGTCAGGCTCCCACTTGGAGTCGCAGTCGTAGAAAGCCTCGGTGCCGAACATCATGCGCTGCTTGGACAGGTAAAGCGGGTAGGTCGGGTTCGGGAGTATGATGTTCCTGCCCGGGTCCACGAGCGCCTGGAACAGGAAATCGATCCCTTCGCTCAGGCCCGAGCTTATGAACACGTCATTTTGCTGCACGCCCTCGTAAGCCGCGGCTGCGGCGCGGAGCTCCGGGTCGCCCTCCGAAGGGGCGTAGCCGCTGTAATTCTTCTTGAGCGCCTCCGCGGCCGCGTCGAGCACGTGCTGCGGGGGCCTGAAACCGAAGGGCGCTGGGTCGCCGATGTTCAGATAGATCATCTTCGTGCCCTTTCTTTCGAGCGCCTTCGCTTCCAGCACGATGTCGCGTATGGGATATGAAACCAGGTCTGACCTTTTCGAGCTTTCTATCAGGGAATCACCGCCGTGATGGACCTATCATTTCACGTTTATGGCGTAGTTGCCGACCGCGTTTACCTCCGCGATCTTGGCGACTTCCGAGCGCTCCGGGTCGAGTATGATTATCATCCCGGAGAACCTCTCGCTGAGCTCCCCGCCGCATTTGGGGCAAATCTTCTCGTGGGGCTCCTTCACGATGTATCGGCATGTCCTGCAGGCTTTCATTTGGCATCAGCCTCCTTCTTCTTCACATCCTTCTTCTCCACTTTGGTGGCCTTGGCCCTCGCCTCGTCCATCCACTCCTGCTTGCCGAGGCCGTCCGGCCTCATGGTGAGGCCTATCTTCGTGTCAGCGGTGGTGGATTTGAGGCTCACGGTCGACACCTTCACGAGCAGGGTGTCGCCCTTCTTTATGGTCCTCTTCTCCGCCCTGGAGGAGAGCGTCCTGCTTTTCTTGTCGTAGAAATATTTTTCCCTGCCTATCTGGGAGACGTGCAGCAGGCCCTGGAACGGGCCTATGGACGCGAACGCGCCGAACTCCACGATCTCCTTGACCTCTGCCTCGTATATCTCGTTGACCTGGGGCATGAACGTGAGCGCGTCGAACTGCACCGAATAGTATGCGCCCCCGTCCCCGGGTATGACCATGCCTTCCGAGGTGAGCCTCGGCTTCACGACCAGGAGTATTATGCCCGCCTCCTTGTAGATCCTCCTCTCGAACCTGTCCATCAGTATGCGCAGTACCGCGTCGTTGATGGTGCTCCCGAACATCGAGGGCGGAATCCTTATCCTGTCCTCTATCGTCGTCATATAATACATGTCATTCCCTCCGTCAGTCGCCTGCGGCATCCTGCGCGCAGGAGAGTCTAGCCCGCGGCCTCGTATGGGCGTGTGCGGACGGAGATAGTTAGGTCGGATGCATTTATAAATCCGCGGCTCCGCCGTCGTCCGCATGTATTATAAAACCTAATATATTTAACAATCATTAAATAGTGGTGTTCCCATGGGAAAGATACGTTGCGCTGTAGTCGGGGTGGGCAATTGCTTCGCGGGGCTGGTCCAGGGCGTCGAGTACTACAGGCAGAACCCGGGCATGGAGGTCATCGGGGTGATGCACCCGGTAATAGCCGGCTATTCCATCCATGATCTGGACTTCGTGGCCGCGTTCGACGTGGACACCAAGAAGGTCGGCATGCCGCTCAGCCAGGCCGTCTACGCAGAGCCGAACAAGGTGAAATGGGTACCGAAGCTGTCCTCCATGCAGGATGTCGTGGTGAAGCAGTCGCCTCAGCTCGACGGCATCGGGTACTACGTCGACCAGATCATAGACACCGTCCCCGAGAGGGATATCAAGGAGCTGAAAAAAGAGATACTCTCCGATCTTAAGGAGAAGAAAGTGGAGATACTCGTCTCTTACTTGCCGGTCGGCTCGGACAAGGCGACCAAGTTCTGGGCGCAGGTCTGCATCGACGCCAAGATCGCGTTCGTAAACTGCATGCCGAGCTTCATAGCCAGCGAGCCGGAATGGGCCGAGAAGTTCAGGAAGGCCGGAGTCCCCGTCGTGGGCGATGATATAAAGGGGCAGGTCGGAGCCACTATCGTGCACAGGACGCTCGCGAGGCTCTGCGACGACCGCGGCACGAAGATAGAGAAAACTTAC
>Ga0326728_10020197_pt1 | contig 12759 bp, 11 predicted proteins | sample MB3enrmetagenome_FD_207602 | JGI IMG/M metagenome (GOLD analysis project Ga0326728, IMG submission 207602) | Lab enriched peat soil microbial communities from McLean, Ithaca, NY, United States - MB31MN | ecosystem: Environmental > Terrestrial > Soil > Wetlands > Peat | place: USA: New York...
CGCGCTCGGCCTCCCGCACCTTCTGAAAGATCACCTGCTTGGCAGCCTGCGCGGCGATGCGGCCGAGCACGTCGGTGGACTTGGGAATTCTCACCTCGCCCTCGACGGCCACTTCGGCGTCGTATTTGTGCGCATCCTTCAGGCTGATCTCGTGGTCAGGGTCCTGGACCTCTTCCACAACCTTCTTCACCGCGTGCACTTCCACCAGGCCGGTTTCTTTATTGAAATGCGACTGGAGGTCCTCAGAAGTCTTGTAATACTTCCGCGTGGCCACCAGAATGGCATCTTCCACCGCAGCGATAATAATCTGCGCGTCAATGCCCTTCTCGCGCGCCAACTGATCGATCGTTTGATACAGCAGACTTGTCGTCACAAGCTTTCCCTCTTCTCAATCTGGCCATTGGGTCATTTGGCCATCGGGTCATTTAAAATCCGTCCTTGGTCCGTTGTGCGTGGCCAGCGGCCTCAATCCTTAGTTCTCCGCATACCGCTTGCAAAGGGCAACGAACAACTGACAGCTTTTCAATGGCCCGATGACCCGATGGCCAGATGACTCAATATCAGAGCTCTACCACCAACTGCGCTTTGCGAATGTTGGCGAGATCGAGTTCCTGCAGGCCGTGCTCGCCCAGGTCCAGCCGAACCCGGCCATTCTCAAATCCCGCCAGTCGCCCTTCCAAAACCTTTTGCTCTCCCGTTGCTTCCCGCAGCACCACGCGCGCCCGCCGTCCCACGAAATAAGTGAAGTCGCTCGGCTTGGTCAGTTTCCGGTCCAACCCTGGAGAAGAAACTTCCAGCGTATATCTTCCCGGGAAAGGGTCCTCGACATCCAGCATGGCGCTCAATTGCTCGCTTACCAGGGCGCAGTCGGCGTGTGAAACTCCGCCCGCCTTGTCGATGTAAACGCGCAACAGGGCGTTTGAATTGCCCCCCTTGAGTTCGACATCCACCAGGTGCAGACCCTCGGAAGTCGCCACCCGCTCCGCCATCTCCCGGATTTTTTCCAGATCGACCATCCAGCGCGGCGACTGCACAATCCTCCGGTGGCGAGTCCGCGCTCAGGCGAACCCGACCCGCAACTAACAAAAAAGTGGGCTTTCGCCCACTATGTGCGTTCGCCAAATAGAGTATAGCCCCTGTTTACTAATAATAGCAAGGAGTTCGCCGCTATCACCTTTTCCTGTAGGGTTCCTTGTCTGAAAACTCGAGTTCGGAGGGCAATAGACAGACCTGACAGATGATTTGAAGGTCAAGGAAGTCCCACAGCCGGACAAACCACAGGACGTCCACAACCACGCGTGCCGGTCAGGGGTTCACCGGGGGTTGGGAAACAACTCGCGGAAGCTGCTGCTCTGCAACTCCTCGCGCAAATGAAGCTCCTCGGCCTCCGCGAGCTTCTGATGAGGCGCGAGGCAATATCCGCAGTCGAACCCCCGCCACTTCAGCATGACCTTAAGGGCGCCTAGCGGCGGGAAGCGCAGGGTGATTCGGATCAGCTCGTTGATCCGCACCTGGGCGCGGCGAGCTTCCTCCCATTGTCCTGACCGTGCGTGTTCGTAAACCCTCACGAAGAGGTCGGGGATGAGATTGTAGAAGCTGCCGATGCCTCCGCCCGCGCCCATCAGCAGCCCCGCCGCGAAGACTTCGTCCCTGCCGTTGAAAATGACTTTTCCCGATCGATCGATTTGCTGGAGCTTGTACAAATCGTAGTCCGTAAATTTCAGTCCCACCACGTGGGGGAGCTCGCACAATTCCAGAATCTGGTCAAGCGTGGTGATGGCCTGGCTCAGGGCCGGAAAATAGTAAACCAGAAATGGCAGGCCGCTCGCCCCGGCAAGTTCCCGGTAGTAGTCCCGCAACTCGGCGAAAGTGTAATTCCCGGCGGGGGGCAGGCTGCTGACCGCGGACGCCCCAATGCGCTCCGCGTGACGGGCAAGCTGGATGGCATCCGGCAGACGGGCCGCGCCCACATGAATGATCACCAGCTTGCCCTTCGGCGAGCCCTTCATAGCCGCCTCGGCAAGCTCCTGTCGCATGGCCACAGGCAGCAGGAGGCCTTCACCGGTTTGGCCGCAGACGTAAACTCCGTGGCACCCGGCCTCGTAGGCGTACGTAAGCAGCCGCCCGAAGACTTCCGGCGCAAACTCCCCCTTCTGATCGAACGGCGTGACGATTGCCGGCAGCACCCCCTGAAAACGGTCCTTCAGGATTTCCATCGACGACGTGCTCATTAAAGCCCTCCGGCCAAAAAGGACCCCGCCATCCGCGGGATTCGGTGAACAGAGTATACTCCCATCAAACCACGCTTGCCGCTGCGCGCTACCTCCCTGGCGCCTGACCCCTATTCTTCTTCCCTGACACCTGGCACCTGATACCTGGCACCTGCTCTTCCCACCTGACACCCGGCTTCTGCTCTTCTCCCCTGGCACCTGACACCTGCCTTTCATGCTATATTGGAAATTCGCTAGGGCTGGGCACTTCTGTAAAGCCGCGGAGCGGCGGCGTCTTGTAGCCCCGGGCGTGAGCCCGGGGTTTACGCGCACCCCTTCCCCCTTCCCCTCTCCCCGCGCGGCGGGGAGAGGGGCGCCAAAGGCGGGGTGGGGGGGACTTCCCCACGGCTGGCGCCGTGGGCTACAGTATTCCGCCCGCTACGCGGGCTGGAGCGGCAAGAATCAACCACAAGGAGTTCGCGTCTTGACTGAACACAAACACCCGGAAGCGGCCAGCGGCGACGATCGCCGTCAATATGTGAATTTCGGATTCTACAAAGTCGATCCCGCGTGGCGACGTCTGCCCGCGGACGACCGCAAGCGCGGCAAGTGCCAGTTCATCGACGTGGTGAAGAGCTACGACAAGGACGTGATGACCATCGCCTACTCGATGATCGGCGTCCGTGGCGACTGCGACTTCATGCTTTGGCGCATCGGCTTCGACCTGCTGAAGTTTCAGGAGATGATGGCGAAGCTGCTGGAGACCGATTTGGGGAAATACCTCTCCACGCCCTATTCGTTCTTGTCCATGACCAAGCGTTCCGTTTACGTGGACAAGCACACCCACGCCGGGCAGGAGGGCACGCGCCTGAAACTCATCCCCGGACAGTTCCGCTATCTCTTCGTCTATCCCTTTGTCAAAAGCAAAGCGTGGTATCGCCTCACCAAGCACGCGCGGCAGGGCATGATGGACGAGCACATTGAGATCGGCCACCGCTACCCCACCGTGCGCTTGAACACCACCTACTCGTTCGGCCTGGATGACCAGGAATTCGTGGTGGCCTTCGAGAGCGATAAGCCCGAACACTTCGTCGACCTCGTCATGGAGCTGCGCCACAGCGAGGCCACCAGTTACACCGTCCGCGACACCCCCACGCTCACCTGCGTCCATTGGGAACTGAATGAGGTGCTGGATTTGCTGGGTGGGTAAGAAATGGGGTTAGGGGTTAGGGGTTAGGGGTTTAACCTTAGCCCTTTGAAACTTGATTTTTAGGTGGAGCCTTTGGTTGTAGGTTTCCAATTTGAATCTTGAATTTTGAATTGAGCCGTCCGCCATAACTTTGCATTTTGTGAATCTTGAATTTGCCTTCTTCTCTAGCTTTGTATTTTGTGAATCCTGAATCCGGAATCAGGAATCCGGAATTGAGCCTCCGCCATGCCAACCAAAGGCAAATCTCCCCAACAAAGTTCGAAGCCCAAAACGAAAATCGGCTACACCTCCCCCGCGCGCCTGCAAAAAATCTTCGCCGCCCTCGACGTCCTTTTCCCGCAGGCCGAGTGCGCTCTGCGGCACGATAACCCTTTCCAACTTCTGGTGGCCACCATCCTCTCCGCCCAATGCACTGACGAGCGCGTGAACAAGGTCACGCCCGAACTCTTCCGCAAACACCCCACGCCCCAGGATTACGTCGGCCTGCCGCAAGACGAGTTGGAGCGGGAGATTCACTCCACCGGCTTCTTCCGCAACAAGGCGAAGAACATCATCGGCGCGGCCACCAAGATCGTTAATGACTTCGGAGGCAAAGTGCCGCAAACCATGGAGGAGCTGCTCACCCTGCCCGGCGTCGCGCGCAAAACCGCCAACGTGGTCCTGGGCACCGCTTACGGCATCGCCAGCGGCGTCGTGGTGGATACGCACGTCTTCCGTATCGCCCACCGCCTCAAACTGTCCAACCAGAAGACGCCGGAAAAAGTCGAGCAGGACTTGATGAAGGTGGTGCCGGAAACCCGCTGGGTATCGTTCGCCCATCAAGTCATCTGGTTCGGCCGGAAAATCTGCGACGCCCGCAAGCCCCTCTGCATGGACTGCCCTCTGGCCACAATCTGCGACTCGCCTGATAAAACGGTCTGAGACATAGAAATTGGAAACTGGAAGCGGGAATCGGGAGTCCGGGGTCTGGAGTCCGGAGTCTTGAATTTTGAATTCTAAATCGGGATCCTGGAATCTTGAATTTTGAATCGGGAGTCTGGAGTCCGGAATCCGGAATTTCCCATCATCTTGGATTTTGAATCGGGCACCCGGAGCCCCGAGTCTTGAATTTTGAATCTTGAATTTTGAATCGGCAGTCCCTCCGCCCAGCCTTATCAAACCCACCATCTCAAATCTCAGATCCCGCCCCGTGCCCCACTGCCTTAATCCGGAATCCGGAATCTCGAATCTGCAATCTTCCGCCCCGTGTCCCGTGTCCCGCCCCTGATACCCGACACCCGACACCTGATACCTCCCCAATTTGACCAATGCCAAATTATGGAAGACCCTCCCTTGACGGACGCCAAATTATTTCTTGAGGCGGGTCAAAATATTAGTCAAATTGTTAAGTCAGGTAAAATTTAATCCCTTAAATAAAAAAACTATTGACAAGCTTATTGGCTTGCGGCTTAATAGTCTCGTTCAGGCAATATTCGTTCGCTAATACAATTATTCTGAGTAACAAATAGCGAAGCCCCGCGCCCATGTCGCGAGGGCAAGACCCCGGGCTCATTACACGACAAACTTCTGCTCCCGCCCAGGCCCTTTGGCCTGCGCGGAAGCGCAAATTATATTGAAGGAAATCGTACACACGAAAGGGTGTAGTTCTGTCAGCATAAGGGGCGGAAGAGAGCGCGTAGCCAAGTCGGACGGCTCATTAAATACGCGCACTGCTACTGGCTCTTGCTGGCGGAGAGCCAGCTGACGCGGCGGCCGTTTTCCAGCACGGTGAGACGGAAAGATGGGCTATCACTTCCGTCGGGATAGCTGAGGCCGCGACGGCACCCAAGAATCGTGGACTGAAATTAAAAAATGGAGGAAAAAGGAAAATGAACCGCTCCCGACTCGTATTCAGCGTGGCCTTATTGATGTTAACAACAGCGGCTGTTTGCGTCTCTGCGCAATGCCTAATGGCTGCCGATGCCTCGACTGTGACCATCGACTGGTCTGCACGTACTACGGGCCAACAGGCCTGTATTGCCCCTAGCGCAAGCGGGTCAACGGCCGCAACGCTTACTCTGACCAATGCCAATACAATCTTGTATACATACACGCTCGACGTAAAGAGCTACCAGTTGCCCTCAAACGACGCCGGCAATATTCCGGCCGCGGCCGCGGTTGCTCCCCCGGCAGCCCCCGGCGCGCCGCCTCCACCAAGCCAGGAGCAATTCAACCGCGCTTTAGCCTATCTGCTAACAGTTGATTCTCTATTTCCGAGCACCCGGCGAAGTGTTCCTCTCGACGAGACGATGGCGGCGTTCAAAAACGCGGGCACTGCCGCAGCGATCGCCTATGTAATCTCGAACAGCGCGATGTTCGCCAACTCCGCTCCAGAGGAACTCAAACCAGTCGCCAGTCAGGTAGTGGTGTACCTGCAGAAGTACCAAGCCATTACCGCCAACAACAACCAGTCGACTATCTCGTTCCCGTACCAGATCGATAACACACACTATTACGTGTTCACTATCCGCGAGAAATCCCGTTACAACGGGAAGTTAACAGATGCGATGTTAACTTGGAAATGCGGGCTGGAAGACATCCTGACCTTGTCCGTTGGTGTCATGGCAACAACGCTTCCCTACCGCACCTATGTCAGCCAGAGTGTACCGAACGGTTCCAGCACGCAGAATGTTCTGGTCGTTAACGGTGCCTCGGGGTGGACCCCGCAGGGTTTAGCGTTACTTAATTACAAGTTATTCGTTCTAGATAGCGGGCCACAACCCGGGTTTGCGTTTTCCACCGGTCCGGCATTCAAATTCGGGGGGACGCCCGGTGTGTCAGATTTTGGATGGTTCGCAGGGATTTCGCTCTCGCTCTGGCGGCGGCTTTTCATAACGCCCGGGATTCAGCTCGGTCAGTTCGCCGACTTCCCCGCGGGTTTTTCGCGTGGCTCAGTCATCCCGGCGAATTTCGGAACATTGACCCCAGTGACTCGCTGGTCAGGCCATTTCGCACTGGGGATTACCTTCCAAACGAATTCATTCGTTAAATCAAACGCCGGTACTCCGGCCACCAGTCCCCCGGCCAAGCCGGGGAGCTAGTAGCTACCTGGAGGGCCAAAATGACAAGACTAACTTTCAGAGGAGCTTCCATTTCTCTCCATCGTGAATTAATTTGGCCGCTCTTTGGCTTGGTTCTGGCGTTTAGTGCGCCGTTGTGTGCTGGTCAGACCCCCGGCGGGGGAGACCCAGTAACATGTCAAGCTCCGGTGCTTGTCGTACCGGCTGCAAAAAGCGTCAATCCGCCACCCTTACCCCCTGCAGTGTCCCCCCCCGATACCGGGCGAATTGAAACCGACCCCGCCCAATTCGACGTTCGATTTGCAGATGCGGTCGCTATCAGCATTCGGAATTCCACGTCGAGCGAAATATCATTGTTGCGATTCAATAGCCTTGGACTGACCGACGGGAGCAGTCATCATTCGATACCTTCGTGGGACTGGAGTTTGACGATGAAGGTTCCCTTGAAGCCGGGCGAGCGTATCGACTGCACGTTTCATCCTCCGACCAGCGATTATGCCGGGACTTACATAGGCGCTTTACGAATACAGGCGAATGGCTATGAAAGCACGGTTCCCATAACCGTCCGGACAAGGGGCCCCTTCTCATCGCGCTGGACCGGCTTCCCATTGGCCTTGCTAACCCTGACTTTTTTTGCGGGCTGGGCTTTATCGTTGTTTCTGAACCAATGGTACACAATCGATTTACCGCGCGTTCAATTGGTACTCCTGTTGCGTGAGGAAGGGACAGCGCTCTCTAACTTCCTTGAGCAATTGCAAGCCTGGCAAAAGAAATACAATACCGCCCTGAATACAACACGCACTGTCGCAAAATTCGATGGCGATGAGATAGATACGCTGTTGAAGAACGTGAACAGTGCACCGCTCGTTGATTTGCAGCAAGCTCAACAACGATTCCATCTCGCGTGTAGCTTGAATGATGAACTTTGGACTGCTTTACAAATTGCCGAGCAGAGTTTTAGTAAACAAGATCTCGCCAGTGTGGCCACGCGGCTCGATTCCGTGCCTCGCGCCCCAGATCCAACGGTTTACAGGGCCGGGTTGCTCCAAGTCTTAACGGCGCCGCTGCCGCCCGCAGGGGCTCCAGCGGCACCAGGGCCGAGCGTTGCCCTTGCGCCCAATTTGTCAAACGTAAGCTCGGCCGTCCTTCACGAAGAGATTCGGTTCATGGACGCCGCTAGGTCGTTGATCATTGGCTTTGTTGCTTGGGGCACTGCCTATATCGCCTACTATCACCCTAATCCTTCATTTGGCTCTGCCATGGACTACATCGTTCTGTTTATTTGGGCGCTCGGGCTAACTACGACCGGCTCGCAATTGATTGCCGGCATCCGCAAACCCCAGACCTCCTAATGCGGGTTTGAGGTTTCTATCAAAAGCCTCAAAAGGAGTGAATCTAAGAAAACGCCAGGCAGTTCATCACAACAGAAATCGTGTCGGCGCAAGGTGTGAATACCATAGCTGAGCGCCTGTACAGTAGACTGGAACACTTCCAAACAAAGGAGAAAACGATCATGCCCGAAACACGTATCGAAAGCGTTGCAGCGTTGCATAATCATCTGAAACATCTCCAGAGATTGGGCTATCGGACAACCGATCAACTCGCCGGCGCCGCACAATCGTCGGGTGACGCACTCGCCGCGTACTTGGGAATGAGTGTAGCGGACCTGAACACTCTGATCTCAAGAATCCCTCGACGACCCAGTGCGCCGGAAGTCGCGCGAACTGCGCCGAGAAGAAGGGCGCTGGGCGTTCGGCTCGATCGCATACCGCGCAGAAATCGCGCCTTCATGATGTCCCCTGTCTCAGCGGTGCCCCTCCCTCCCTCGGTAAACCTAATCGCGGAAATGCAGGCGGCTCGCGACCAAGGCGATCGGGGAACCTGTGTAGCTTTCGCATCCACGGAAGTCGCACAGCACTATTGGCGGTCCCAAGGCCAGAATATTGCTCTCTCGCCCCAGTTCCTTTACTGGGATTGCAAGCAGCATGATGGTGACCCCACAGGAGAAGGCACTTGGATCGGGATTGCTATGGCACAGCTCCAGGGTGACGGGTGCTGTCTAGAGGCGACTTGGCCATACGTCCCGACTCAGATTGCTGGTAATGAGTCTCAGGACCCTCCCCCAGCCAACGCATCAGCGGATGCCGCAACCCATAAGATCCCCAGCTTCCGCCAGCTTGGTGGCACCTCGGTTGTCGACATTAAGAGCGAATTGGCACAAGATCGCTGCGTAGCCTTCTCAATCCCTGTATTCAACTCTTGGTATCAAAACGCCGAGGTCACCAGAACCGGAGAAATCGTGAATCCGATCCCGAACGAGCAGAACGTCGGAGGTCACGCGATGTGTTTAGTGGGGTATGAGGATATTCCCACCGAGCCAGACTTGGGTGGAGGCAAGTTTTATCTGCAAAACAGCTGGGATGGAGAGTGGGCAACTGAGCCAGTGCTGGGCACTGTCGGCTTTGGAACCATCCCATATAGCTATATCGCGCAATATGGTGAAGAGGCATACTCTATCGGCTAAGGACGATTAGATGCCAGCGGAATTTTTAAAGAGACTACCTATATCTGAAGATGAGCGGGCACAATTGGCGAGGTTCGGCGCATCTACACCCCTCTCGGTACTGAATATGCGCCGGGCCTCCAAAGAGGCCTTTGACGATTACTTCCCTGGACGAGCTGATTTTATTGCAACCGAATTGGAGAAATTGCTGACTGCGGAGGAACGTCAATCGCTGGAAGAGCCTCTGAAGCCCGCTGGAAAGCTCGGTGCGCGCCTTGGTCCGGCAGGCAAACTGGGGAGTGAAAAATAAGAGTTTTAACGAGAAGTCGGACGCATCTCATTCCCACAGGAAGGGGTGACAAGGAAGATAACCGGCCGTCAAGTCGGGAGCGGATGACCTCGGGTGCGGCATCGTCGCCTGGCGCCACGGATTCGGAATTCGTGGCGCCTCTCAGACAATCCCGTTCTGGTTCACAAACGAGGGAGGTGCATAGTGCTGAAACGGTGTTTGCGAATCATAGCTCTTGCGGTACTGAGCTTACTGCTCTCGGGTAACGCGAGAGGGCAGGGATCCATCACAATGAACTTGGAGTTGATGCCCAAGACAGTCATCGACCAGAGCCCAGCGCAAATGCTCATTATCATTGAGAGTCCACAGAAACTTACCGGGGCTGCAATCACAATCGTGCCGCCCCCGGGGTTTAAGGCTGATCCACCGGCTTTTTCCCTCCCTGACTTTACGGGCAAGATAACGCAAACGAGCGTCTTCAAGGCCCTTGATTCAGATGTTCGGCCCGGCGAGAGATATGTAATTCAAGTCCAAAGTTATGTTTCAAGCGGGTCGGGAGGCAGGACACTCTTGGCCGACCAAACCTTGCCCTTCGACTATAAGACGAACCAAATCTCTCTTCGTGCTTACTTCGCCCTGGGCGTACTCGGCATCCTGATAGGTTATTGCCTAAGGCTAATGTTGAATGTCCTAGCCACAGTCCCCGCTCCACCCTTGGCGGCTCCCCCCTCCGGCGCAGTTCCTCCCTTGGTCGGCCCAATCACGGCTTTTGTACAAAAACACTATTACTCTGTTGACGTACTCGTCACGATTGCCCTGGGTTATTTCGCCCTTGTCGCTATGAGTCAGGGGAACCGCCCCCCTCAAACCGCGAACTTTTGGTACAGTGCGTTGGCAATGGGCGTTGGATTAGGTTTGCTCACTAACAGCGAGCTTCTGACCAAGTTGAGAAAGTGACATGGTATCAACTAAGGACCCTGTTATTTCCGTAATCCGGCCTGGGGAAGCTAAGGCGAACCCTTTTGCCGTTATTATCATCGCTAGCCCAGCCCTTGAAGGCCGGATTGACTCTGGAAACTTCATCGAAGCGATTAGCGCGGGATTGTGCGCACCTCAGCACTACTCCGCGGCCCTAAATCATCACGAGCGGCCATGGGTCTATTGATGCGAAACACCGAAGAACCACGGAGGAGCGCAGAAGGAGGGGAAAAGGTGGAGGGAAAAAGGTGTCAGGAGGGAAAAAGGTGACCCCCTAAGTATTCACAATGAAATCCTGTTTAACACCGGAGGTTATGAATGGACATCTCCACATTGCTAAAGTTCGTAGGAATCGTGGTTGCAGGAGCGCTTGGCGTCTTAGGAACTGTCACCGAAACTCGCAACAAGGAAACCAGCCAACTGACAATTTGGGGGCGGTGTGCGCTATGGCTAACAATTGCTGGTGCAGGGGTTGCTTTCGGCGCGCAGTTGTTTGACAGTATTAATCAGGCCGCACGGGACAAGAGCCTCCTCCAACAAAACAACGACATCCTCTCCAAGCTCGAGGCGCAGTCCACAACCGCAAACAAATCACTGGATTTGCTTCATGCGCAATCTACAACCGCAAACAAATCACTGGATTTGCTTCAGGCGCAATTCATAACCGGAAACGCATCTCTGGATTCGATCCAAGACTTGCTCTCCCAATTCAATGGAGTTCACATTAACGCTGAATTTGAGTTACCACAAACTGATCGCCGGGTAGCGGCGCTCGCCGGCGAACTTCACGGATGGGCGAATTCAGATATTCCAGAGCTGAACAGTGCACGCGGTGCCACAAATTGCGTCGGGTTTAATCTCCGCAAACACAATGCTACTATTATCTGCTCTCCTCTTAACTGGAATCAGACAACGTTAAGCGCGGCGTTGCCAAGCCTTAAGTTGCTTAGCGATGTCTGGGGAGCTTTGCCCTTAATGACCGGCAGGGTTTGGATTAACAGAATAAACAAGCCACTTACGACACTATTAAACGGAAATAGCCGGCAGTCCGATTTGTTTTTTTTCAATAGCAGCTTCGGTGCGGGTAACCAGGGTGGCATGATCTATTATGAGTCCAATAAGAAAATTTATATCATGCCGAGCTTTTTCTCTGTGGATTCAACAAACTCAGCTTGTTGGTTTAGCAACAACACGATTGATGGGATCCATCATTTGGCCGGTTCGCATATAGTCGTTGAGTTTAATTGGAGGAAGTCAGTCAACTCTTCTGGACCGGACCCTCTCTTATCTAGGATTCGACCCGATTTTGTCAATGTAAGTGTCGGCCACAGCAGTATTTTCTTAAAGGGCCTTACGACAACCGTACGAGAACCGGAGGGACTTTACCGTGCGAACTTCGTCCTTAGCGAATTCTCTGAGGCTTCGCTTCCCAACGAAGAGGATATTCTGAGTGGGAGGGCCGCTGCCCCGCCTGCTCGCATGCTCGGTTCTCAGTAGTCTTGATCTTGCGCCCACGTCCCCAACCGGGTACCGTACACGTAGCGGTACGCATACTTTACGTTCCGCTGCGGCACCGCATGCGACGTAAATTCAGAGGCCGTTCGGCGATCCCTACCCTTAGGTTGGCCCTGAGCCCACCAGTAGGGTACATTGCGGCATTGCTAAAGGCGCCAACACAGGGGTTTCCTTGGTGGGTGCGGGACGATGGTCAATTCCTTGCTGACGGGCAGGCGTCCGCTGCCGAGGCCGCGTCGGCGGGGTGCGGATTAACGTTCTAACATTCAGCGGAGAGAAATCACACGGAAGAGGACACCGAGATGCGGAGCATCAAGGTTCTCTCGATTGATGGTGGCGGGATTCGCGGGATTATTCCGGCGATTATCCTGGCTGATCTGCAAAAACGGCTGGGGAAGAATTTGTATGAGGTCTTTGACCTCATCGCGGGAACGTCGACGGGGGGCATTATCGCGCTGGGAATCGGCACGCGCGCGAACCACGGCCAGCCGTATTCCCCGGACGAACTCCTGAACCTGTACGTCCAAAACGGCGCGGCGATCTTCCAGAAGCATTGGTACACCGGGTTGAGGGAGCTGTTTCGCTCCAAGTATTCACCGCGCGGCCTGGAAGAGACCTTGGAGCGATACTTCCGTGACACGGAGTTTAAAACGGCGCTCACGCCGCTGCTGATCTCCAGCTACGATCTGCACGCGCAACGCCCTTTCTTCTTCAAGAGCCACGTGATTGCGACCCATGCCAACTGGAATTGGCCCGTCATCGCCGTCGCCAGGGCCACGTCTGCCGCGCCGACGTTCCTTCCGCCGCTGCACCTCGCCAGAGGCCATGAGGACTACGCGCTGGTGGACGGCGGAGTGTACGTGAACAATCCGGCCATGGCAGCGTTCGCCGAAGCGCGGAGGATTTATCCCGAGTTTCAGAGATTTGTGGTGGTGGCCGTGGGCACCGGCGATCGGCAGGACCGCATTGCGTATGCCCAGGCCCGGAGATGGGGA
>Ga0326728_10020198_pt1 | contig 12759 bp, 10 predicted proteins | sample MB3enrmetagenome_FD_207602 | JGI IMG/M metagenome (GOLD analysis project Ga0326728, IMG submission 207602) | Lab enriched peat soil microbial communities from McLean, Ithaca, NY, United States - MB31MN | ecosystem: Environmental > Terrestrial > Soil > Wetlands > Peat | place: USA: New York...
GTAGTCGCTGATCATCTTCCGGGCGATCTCGGTCGCCCGGGCGATGTCGTTGGAGGCGCCCGTGGAGATCTCCCCGAAGAACAGTTGTTCGCTCGCGCGGCCCCCGAGCAGCACGTCGATCTTGCCGAGCAGCTCCTCCTCCGTCAGGAGGAAGCGGTCTTCGGTCGGGAGCTGGATGGTATAGCCCAGGGCACCGATGCCGCGGGGGATGATCGAGATCTTATGAACCGGATCGGCGCCCTTCGTGTAGGCGGCGAGCACGGCATGCCCCGTTTCATGGTAGGCGACGGTCTTCCGTTCCTGCGGATTGATGAGCCGGTTTTTCTTCTCCAGGCCCGCGACCACTCTTTCGATCGCGTTGTCGAAATCTTCGGGCAGGACCCGGCTGCGGCCCGCGCGGACAGCCAGCAACGCCGCTTCATTGACGATATTCGCGAGGTCGGCCCCGGAAAAGCCCGGCGTCCCCTGCGCGACCTTCTGCAGGTCGACGGAGTCGTCGAGGCTCACGTTCCTCGCATGGATCTTGAGGATGTCGATTCGTCCCTTGAGGTCGGGCTTGTCCACGAGCACCTGCCGGTCGAAGCGGCCGGGCCGCAAGAGCGCGGGGTCGAGGATCTCCGGCCTATTGGTCGCGGCGAGGATGATGACGCCGGCACCGGAGTCGAAGCCGTCCATCTCGACGAGCAGTTGGTTGAGCGTCTGCTCGCGCTCGTCGTTCCCGCCGAGCGCATAGCCGCGGCTCTTGCCGATGGCGTCGAGCTCGTCGATGAAGACGAGGCAGGGGGCCTTTTCACGGGCCTGCTTGAACATGTCGCGGACCCGGGCCGCCCCGACGCCGACGAACATCTCCACGAACTCGGCCCCGCTGATCTTGAAAAAGGGGACCTTGGCCTCACCGGCGACCGCCTTGGCGAGAAGGGTCTTTCCCGTTCCCGGGGGACCGACAAGGAGAACGCCCCTGGGGATCTTTCCGCCGATAGACTGGTACTTTTTCGGGTCTTGGAGAAAATTCACGATCTCCTCGAGCTCTGCCTTGGCCTCATCGACTCCCGCCACGTCCTTGAACGTGACTCCCGTGTCGCCTTCGGCGACGAGCTTCGCCTGGTTCGCGCCGAACGACATCACTCCCATACCGGATTTGCCCATCCGTTTGTTGAGATAACTCCAGAGCAGTACCATGACGATGATGGGGAGCAGCCAGGACAGAAGGGCGCTCAGCCAGGACTTGTTCTCCGGGATCACGCCGTAGTATTCGACGCCCTTCGTATCCATGAGCCGGATGAGATCCGGATCGTCGATCCGGACGGTTCGATAGGTCTTCGGAGCCTCTGTGGGCTTCTTCTTCTCGTTGAGCAGAGCCTTGGCGTATTCCTCCATCTGGGCCTTGGTCCAGCCGAACCCCGTGAGGTACTTGTCGCTCATCTCAACCCGATGAATCTCGCCGGACGCAACCTTCGCCTTGAAGGCGCTGTAGTCGATGGATTCGACCTTGGGACGGAGGAATAGGAAGTTGATCAGAAAGAGTATGAGCAGCGTGACGAGGAAATACCCTATGGAAAAACGGAACTGCTTGCGGTCGAGAGGCTTGAACAGAGGCTCGTGCTTCTTGAGACCCGGTTCTTCCTTGTCCTTCCCGCCCCTGGCCTCCATGATCTCTTTGCCGTCGTCCTTGGCCTCCATTTAATCCTCCCTTTCGTTCTTCTGGCTGTGAAGCGCCTCACTTCGTTCGCCCAGGCTGCTCCAACACCGTACCTATCCTAAAGCCCGGCGACATTCTTATTCCTTCGAACCGATATCGCCGGACCTCCTAATGGCGCGCAGGAGGCGCCAACCGAGATAGGCCGCTATTAAGTAGCCAGCACCGCCGAAGACCGAAACACCCGCAATCATAGGCGGTGCTTTCATACTCCAGAGGAGGGCGGAGCTGACAAAAAGCGCCGCGATCATCACGCCGAGCACGAGGCGGTTGATCACCTGATCGATATGACGGAGGTCCAGGCGGGCAGAGAAGGTGCCCTCGCGCAGGCGCTTGAGAACGTCGCCCAGGTCGCTCGGCAAAGACCGCAGAAGCCGGTCCCAGTCCCGGTAGGCGTGCCGGAGCCGTCCAAGAACGCTCTGGACCGAAAGACGCCGGCGCACTATCGTAGTATAAAGCGGGCCTAACACTTCGGCGAGGCTGAACTCCGGACTCAACCGCTGAGCGGTGCCCTCCAACTCGACCAGCGTGCGCAAAAGCAGCGAGAGCTCGGGCGGCAAGACTATATTGTAGCGCCGGACGATTTCCAGCAGTGTATTCAACGCGCTGCTCAAGTCGAGGTTCTGGATGGACTGGCCGAAGTATTCGGCGACGAAATCGGAGAGGTCGGCGCGCAGTTCGTCGCGGTGCGTGGCAGGCGGCGCGAAGCCGAGGCGGAGGACGATTTCCCCCAGTTCCGCCGAGTCGTGGTTCACGACAGCCATGAGCATCTCATCGAGGCCTTCCTTTAATGCTTCATCGAGGCGGCCAACCATACCGCAGTCGAGGACTCCGACCACACCGCCGGGCAGGAGCATCAAGTTGCCGGGATGCGGGTCGGCATGGTAGAACGCGTCCCGGAAGATCATCTGGAGATACATGTTGGCGCCGCGGCGCGCGAATTCATTGAGGTCAGCGCCCGAGGCGGCGAGCGCCGCGGACTCGGTGCCGAGGATGCCGTCCAGCCGTTCCATCGTCAGGACACGGCGCGTCGAGAACTGCGCGTAAGCGCGGGGAAAATGGACAGTGTCGTCCTCGGCGAAATGTTTCGCGAACTCCTCAAGATTGCGGCGTTCGGCGGTGAAATCCAACTCTCGCAAGAGGGTGCGGCGGAACTGCCGGACGACCGCAACCGGTCGGGAAAGACGAATCCGGGAAGCGTGCTTTTCCGCCAGCTCGGCCAGGCCGGCGAGGATGTCGAGGTCGGGCATGATCTTGTCCGCAATACCCGCGTGCTGGACTTTGACGACGACTTCCTCGCCCGAAAGCAGCTGGGCCGGATGGACCTGGGCGATGGAGGCCGAGGCCAATGGCACATCTTCGAATTTGGCAAACAGGTTGCTCATCGGTTTGCCGAACTCAGCTTCAATCGTGGCCCGAACTGTGTCGGGCGGATCGGCCGGCGCGGCGATTTGCAGGTGGGCCAGTTCCTCGGCCATCTCAGGACCGACGAGGTCGGGCTGCGTGCTGAGCATCTGACCGAGCTTGATAAAGGTGGTGCCGAGTTCGGTAAATGCCAGCCGCGCGCGTTCCTCAGTTTTGAGGTTGGAGATAGGCTGGCCGTCAAAGCTCCGAAGCCGATCCCGAATCCACGGGTAATCCAAGTCTTTGACCCAATCGGCAAGGCCGTACTTCGCCAATACACCAAGGATTTCGTGTACTCGATGGACGTTGCTTTCCAATCGCTTCAATGCAGTGAGTTTCATTCCTGATCCAATTCTAATTCACATTTTCTCTTCCGGCCAGAAGCCATTCGGAAGTACGACAACGGGTCCCTTCATTTTGAGGCGATAAGCAAAACGCTCTCATATCTATGGGTGGTAGATGGGCCTGGGCGGATGTCTTTCCAAAATTTCTTCCCATTGGGTCGGTTTACGTGATGCGTTCTTCTCGCATGGCGCCCGGTGAGCCCGGAGTTCTCCCTGGTGCGGTTCAGGACTGTTTCTGCGAACGGCGGGACTTTACCTTGAGGCCTAGACCGATGAGCAGCACCCCGAACACGATCGCATAGGCCGCTATCAACCAGGTGAGTCCGAGCGCGCCGGCGCCGGGGAATATTACCAGGAGCACACCAAACACGATTGAGGCAACTCCCGACAGGACCATCCATCCCTCGCTATGGACCTCCTTACGGAGCTCCATAGCGGCGGAAATCTCGAGCACACCGGTCGCAATACTCCACATCGCGATGTAGAAGACGAGCGCAATCGCAGTCACTCCCGGTTTGAAGAACGTGATAATTCCTATGCCCACACCAACGAGGCCTTCCAGGAGCAGCAGCCAGTGATCCTGCTTTCTGCTCCAGCCGCCAAATGCATTAATCAACAGTAAGATCCCGTCCACGAACGCATAGGCCCCAAAGAAAATCACAAGGACCATCAGTGTGACGCCCGGCCATACCCAAGCCAGAACGCCGAAGATAATTGCGAAGATGCCCCTCAATACGAAAGTCCACCAGTACCGCGATAGAAGTTCAAGCATGATTCCCCCCTTACCCGTGGTGAACGTTGATGGTTCAATCAGTGCTGCGACACTTTGTATGCAGTATAATACGAAGTTTCAGGTTGTCAAGGGACATTCTCGCGATATCCGGATAGAATTTGTACCCAGCACCTTCTTGCGACTATGGCTTATCCGAAATAATCTGCGATATCCCGTAGCCGAAGAGTGCCATACTTTCAGGATAGAAAAAATGGCGCATGAAACCTCCTGCTTATTCTTCTCCATGGCCCTTCATATACGGACGGGAACGAACCCTTCAGGGCGTACCCGAGCCGGCGCTCCTCTTTTCAGATGGCAGCGGGATGATGAAAACCGGTTTCCGGCTCCTCTCCAGCACCGAACTGGCCACGCTCCCGAGAAAGGTCTGTTTCAACCACCCTTTTCCGTGGGTACCGAGGACGATCACGTCACACGCGTTCGTATCCGCTGCATTCAGGATCTCTTCTACGGGGTAACCCACCACGATGATGATGTCGGAGACGAGGCCAACACACGGAGAACCCATCTCCGACTCCAGCTTCCGGGAGAATTGCTGCAACCTCTCCCTGATCTCGGCGACGAGCTCCGCTTTCTCCCGCTCTCTCAGCGGTCTCAGGATCCCGTCTTCATCGGGAACGCCCATTTCTTCATAGTATTCATAGTAAAAGGCAGGCTGAATGGGCGCTATGCAGTGGAAGATCACTATCTTCGCATCATGTTTTCGCGCCAGATCCGCAGCAAAGTAAGCTGCGTACGCCGAATTCTTCGTGAGATCAGTGGCGTAAAGAATCTTTTTAATCTGTGGAATCATCCTTCTCCTCCCTTTCTTCGGTTCATCTCCGGTTCCCCTCATATGAGATTACCGGCCGAACGGCTCGTTTTGATCTCGTCCTATAAGAACGGCACAAAACGGTCAATGTCCATCGGCGTGCCGGTTGCTCCATGGCCGGGACGTCACAACTCTTTACCACCCGCTGGACGAGTCCTCCGGTTCCGGCTTGATGAGGAGGATCGAGCAGGGTATGTTCCGGACGATCTCGTCTCGGTCATGTCCAAAGAAATAATGCTCAATGTGGCCTTTCTTATGAACAGGCATAATGAGAAGATCTATCTTCTCATTCTCGACAATCTCACCAATTTCTTTGACCGGCTCTCCCCATCGAGTAAATTCTTCTACGCGCATACCGGCGGTACGTTCGCGGTTTATTACGGCGCTCAATTTGTCTTCCACTTCCTTCCGAAATATCTTGTGGTCTACCTCCAGCACTTTAAGGGAAGCGATGGGCAGGTTCCATCCTTCGAGTGCGAAAGGGTCATGCAGGAGGAGCAAAACATAAAGCTCCGCGCCATATTTCTTGGACAGTGAAATACCGCAGTTGACGGCGCTTGCACAGTATTCAGTCAGCCTGGTCACTACGAGGATGCGTTTGAAGTCTTCCATAAGTACCTCCTCATTTTGTTTCACTTTATTTCTCCACTTCCAGTGTTCCGCCAATTCTGATCTCATTGCATCCGTCTGGCCTATCCGGCCGCAGCGCCGACGTGGGCAGCCTCCTCTCCATTGACCTCCGGTTTCGGTGCCCGGGGTAAGAACACCGAGAAGATTGATCCCCGGCCTACTTCGCTCTGGACCGCGACAGCGCCCCCGTGGCTCTTGACAATTCCATTGACAACCGCAAGACCCATGCCTGTGCCCTTTCCCGGTTCCTTGGTCGTAAAAAAGGGCTCGAATATTCTCTGCCGCACTTCCTGCGTCATGCCGGCACCTGTATCCTTCACGGTTAGTTTCACGTAGGTACCAGGCTCCATGCCGGGATCGGGAAGGATGCCGTCCCGGGGAAAGGTGACCGAAGAGACGCCTATCGTGAGCTGGCCGGCGCCCTGCATGGCATGGGCCGCATTCGTTGCGAGGTTTATGAGGACCTGCTGTATCTGGGTAGGGTCGGCACGCACGTAATCGTCACTCGTGGTGATTGCAAGGGGCATCTGGATCGCGCCAGGCAGCGATGCCCGAAGCAGCGCGCACGTCTCCTGGATCAGCGGCACAAGGCTGATCTGTTTTCGCTCGCCTTCGCCCTTGCGGCTGAATGCCAGGATCTGCTTGACGAGCTCCCTTCCCCGTAAGCCTGCCTTATGCACTAGCTCCAGGTGCCGTTGCGCCTTGGAGTCAGCAGGGATCTCTTTAGCGGCCAGCTCCGAGAAACCCAGCATTGCCGTGAGGATGCTGTTAAAATCGTGTGCGATGCCGCCGGCAAGCGTCCCGAGGGCCTCCATCTTCTGGGCCTGGAGGAGCTCCTCTTCAACGCGTTTCCGCCCCGTTATGCCATTTCTGATCTCGAGCATAGCGATCGACTTCCCGTCCCCGTCCCGCCTTAATGCCGGCCTGCTCCGTTTGAAGTCCTCCATAAGTACCTCCCTTATTCATTTTCTTCCATTCTCCAGGTTCATCAAACCGAAGCAGGCTTCTTGCCAGGTTGGAAGGCCGGTCGGATACGCCGAAGACCGCTATGCTCTCCGGGTAGAAGAAGGTGCGCATCATAGGCCCTCCCAGTTCAGATCTCAGCGCCAACCTATATTATTGAGCCCGCCCGGCGATACTTACCGGCCAAGGGAGGGTAAGGTTCTGCCATCCCTTACCCTCCGTATTTGAGCAACGCCGGGACGCTCCGTGATGATTTAAACCTCGGCGACATACGATATCCTTCGCCGTTGGCCGCGTCCCATCTCCTGGCCTTGGAGGATCTCTTTCAACTGACCCCAGACGGGTTTGAAGATGCCCGCCGGCATTAGCTTCAGCGTCGGGGCCATGATCGGTTTAAATTCCATGTGGGCCAGGACGTCCTTCTCCAGGTCGACGCCGGGGGCGATCTCCGTAAGCACCAGCCCTTTTTTCGTCAGCTCGAAGACGGCCCGCTCGGTAACGAAGAGCACCTGCTTGCCTGTTTTCATGGCGTAGGTGCCGCTGAAGCCCACCTGTTCCACCTTCTTAACAAACTTCCGGATGGGGCCCTCCTTGAGGATGATCAGACGGCCGTTGTCTGCCTTAACCGAGAAGGGCCCCGCTGTGAAGGTGCCGCAGAAGACGACCTTCTTGGCGTGGGTCGTCGTGTTGATGAATCCGCCAGGCCCCATGGGCCTTCCCCCGAAGGTGCCCGCATTGAGGTTCCCTTCCGGGTCGGTCTGGCTAAGACCCGCCATCGCCACGAGCAGCCCGCCCCCGTCGAACCAGTTGAACAGGTGGTCCTGCTGGAGCATGGCCTCGCCGTTGTAATGGGCGCCGAACTCTATCGTCGCGCCCGGTATGCCCCCGATGTTCCCCGATTCCGAGATAAGCGTCATCATCTCGCTGCACCCCTCCTCGGCGACCACCGTCCCTATGCCCTGGGGGATCCCTATGCCTAAGTTCACGGGACCGGGGATAAGCTCCATGGCGGCCCTGCGGGCGATGATCTTCCGCTCGTCGAGGGGCATGGGGGGGACCGTCGTGTCGGGCACCTTTATGTGACCCGCGAGGGCGGCCTTATACTGGGTCCCCATGGTCTGCATCTGGGGCTTCTCGGCCATGACGACGTAATCGACGCAGACCCCCGGCACCTTTACATGCTGGGGATGGAGACTCTCCGCCCTCGCAAGCCTCTCCACCTGCACTATCACGGTGCCGCCCGATGCCTTCACCGCCAGGGCGACGGGCAGCGCCTCTAAGGAGATCGCCTCCTTCTCAAAGGTGATGTTGCCTTTTTCATCCGCGGTGGTGCCCCTGATGAGGGCCACGTTGATGGGGAAGGTCTTGAAGAAGAGCCATTCCTCCCCCTCCACCTCGACGACTTTGATGTATCTGTCCTGGGAGAGGCCGTTGACCTCCAGGCCGTCGAACCGCGGGTCGAGGAAGGTGCCGAGGCCCGTCTTCGTGAAAAGGCCCGGCGATCGCCTCGCGACCTCGCTGTACCACTGGCACATGCACCCGAGGGGCCAGAAGTAGCACTCTATCTTTTTTTCCTGAACGAACTTAACCATCTGGGGCTCAGAGCCTATGTGACCGGTGACGACTCTTTTGACGAGGCCTTCCGTGCCCTCTTCGGCCCATACGCCGCCGCCCCTGCTTTTCCAGTCACCCACACCCGCCGCGTGCATGAAGGTGATGCCCTTCGGATGCTTCTTCTTGCGGTAACGGTCAGCCACTGCGAAGGCTATCTCCTCGGGCCAGCCGGCCAGTCCGAAGCAGGAGGAGGCGACCACGTCCCCGTCCTTGAAAAGCCCTGCCGCCTCTTTTGCAGTAATTATTTTTGCCATGGTATGGTCCTCCTTACGTTATGTCTATTTTGCTCCCTGCCGCGCTACTCCCGATATTTCAGGCTAGGCCACCAGTTTCCGGGCGTCCTCTCTCGCCGCAATCCTGTCGGCGGCAGCCACCCTGCCCTTGAGGATGATCACAATACACGCGACGAGGAGCGCCACCATGGCGTTCCCGTTGCATATCTGGCCGACGGTATAGCCGGTGGTGAGCATGAAACCTACCAGCGCCGGTGCCAGCATAGGCCCGATCTTGGCGAGCGCATAGGCCCACCCTGTGCCCGTGCCCCTTATGTCCGGCGGGTAGGCGATGGTAGCCGCGGCAATGAGGCCGGAGTTGCTGCCGTTTGTGAATATTCCGGAGGCAACGGCGGCCATGAAGATGACGGCGAAAGAGCCGGCCGCCAGCTGTCCGAAGGCCACAAGGCTCGCGGCCGAAAGGACGAAGCCGACCAGCAGTACGGTGAACCGATTGAACTTGTCCATAAAGCGGCCGATGAAGATGGTGGCGATGAAGGCGCCGAAGTGGAGACCTGCCGTGGCAAGGCTGTATTGCTGTACCGAAGCACCCGTCTTACGCAGCATGGTGGGCGCCCAGGCCGTGAGGACCCACATGGAGTAAAGGCTACCGATCATGCCGATCCAGAGGAGCAAGGTGATGATAGCGCGCCCCTCGGTAAAGAGGTGCCTCACGGGCACACCCGGAAGCTTCTTCTCGCTCGGCACGAACCGGACGGAGGTGTCCTTCGCAAGGGCGGGGGCGATCCTGCCGACGATGCCGCGGATCCTGGTTTCGTCCTTGTTATTTGCGACCAGGAATTCGAGAGATTCGGGAAGGCCGACCGCGACCGCGAGGGCAATGACGATGGGCACGGCGCCGCCCAGGACAAAGAGCGACTGCCATCCGTAGTTTGGTATGAGCCAAATCGCGGAGACCGCGCCGAGAACGGAACCGCCGGGCATGCCGGCATACATGGTCGTGACGAAGGTCGCCCGCGACCTGGGCGGCGCGTACTCGCTGCCGAAGGCCAGGGCGTTAGGAACGGCGCCGCCTAGGCCAAGACCGGCGAGGAAGCGGTAGAGCGCCACTTGCTCTACAGAGGTGACGAAGGCGGTCATCAGCGTGAAAACGCCGAATATCACCGCCGACACGGTGAGACACCATTTCCTTCCCCAGCGGTCGGCGAGCATGCCGAGGACCATCGCGCCGACCAGCGGGCCGAACTGGCCGACGGAGACCGCGAGGCCAAGGGCGCTCGGCTTTACTTTAAAGAAATCGGCCATCTTCGGCAGGGCCACGCCTATGACGGTCAGATCGAAGCCGTCGAGGAACGTGACGAGAAAACAGAGCGAGCAGACCAGGGCCTGGTAAGGCGTAAACCGGGCCGTGTCGAAAATATCCTTTACGCTTACTGTCCGTGTTTCCATGATTGCACCTCCTTGATCGGTGTATCCGCTAAAAGACCCTGTCGCTCCCGCTCGCGATCCATTCCGGGTACCATCGGTAGTGCTCCTTGGGATTGGCCTCCCGGAGGCCCTCGTACGAGGCCTTTGCCAGCCCGATGCCCTTCTTCGTTCTGTTGAGCCAGACAAGGCCCTTCTGCTCGAGGGAGACGAGCAGTTCATCGAGCTTTTCGTCGTCGACCTCAAAAGCCTCCTGAATGTCCTCCCTGGCCACGTAGAGGCCCGGGTTCACCCGGTAGTCCTCGGCGAGGAACTTGAGGAGCTTCCCTTCATCGATGGCTTTCTCCCTGGGTATGGTCCCGTACGTCGGGACCGGCACGCCCAGTTCGGGGTGAGGTATCCGGCGCCGCCACGCGATCTCGTCTCCGAGCTGTTTCATGGCTGTTCTGAAGATCACCATCCTGCACGCCTCCATGGTCCCGCCGGCAATCGAATCCACCTTGGCCACCTTCATGATCTCCTCGAAGGGGTAAAAGAGGGTGGTGCCGTCGCCCCCCACGAGCTGGATGGCATCGATGCTCGCCTGCATGGCGCACTCGAGGTTGAACACCTTTATCAGGTTCGAATCTATGGTGATATCCTTTCCAAGGTCCCACATGTAGGCCGTATGATAGGTGAAGAGCCGCGCCGCCCTCTTCTTCAGGACGAGGTCCGCGATCTTGAACTGGTTCGTGGGGATATCGATCGTGGGATGGCCGAACTGGACCCTCCTCTTCGTATAGGGTACGGCATTTTTCAGGAGTTCCCCGAGCCATCCCATGGCCTGGGCTGAGATGATCGTCCGCTCGAAGTTGAGGCCCCCTACCATGACTGCCCATCCTTCGCCCTCTTTTCCGATACGGTTGTCGACCGGGATCTCCACATCCTCGAAATCGAGCACGCCGTTCTGGATGTTGCTGAAGCCGATCAGATCGTTGATCTTCTCGACGGTGAAGCCTTTCGCCCCCTTTTCGAGAACAAAGGCGGTCAGGTGACGGTGTTTCCGGATGTCTTCCGGGTCGTTGCTGGTCCGCGCGTAGACCATGTATCTGGTCGCCAGTCCCGCGGCGACGATAAACCGCTTTTTCCCGTTCAGGACATAGACGCCGTCCTTCTTCTTCGCCTCCACGGCTATGGCCGCCGCGTCGGTCCCGGCCACGGGCTCGGTGATGACGATCGCCCCTATCTCCCCGTTGACGATCCGGGGAAGGATTTTCTTCTTCTGCTCCTCAGTGCCGTGACCCAGCACCTGGTGCAGCCCGCCGAGCATGTTGCCCCCGAAGACCCTCATGACCCCGGGCATGCCGCCGAAGGCCTCGGTGACGATGCACGCGCCCGTACACCCCAGACCGAGCCCGCCGTACTCCTTGGGGATGGCTGCTCCCGTATAGCGCCTTTCGCCTATCTTCTCGAAGATGTCCCGCGGAAACTCCCTGGTCCATCGGGTTTCCGCGTCCCTCGGCATCACGCTCGCCGCGAAGTCCTCTGCCTCTTCCGCAAATCGTTTCTGCTCTTCCGTCCACCACGCATAGCTCTCCATGATTCGTCTCCTTATAGAGCAGTTGTGTTACTTCCTTCTCTCCAGCCTGTCCTTCCAGGCCGTATAGATCGACATTGCCAGAAGTACTAGTGCCCCGGCCATCGCATACCCGAATATGAACGTTGATAGGCTTCTCATGGTCCTGCACCTCCTTTGTCTCTTTCTAACCAGACGGAGTGGTGCACCAGGCCGAACGGCTTCAACGCCTCCGCAAGGTGCAGGCCCAGCGGACTGCCGTCTTTCTCGGCATCCCGGGACTCCCAGCAAAGGTGAATGCTCAAGTCGGTATCCACCATGGCGTGCCGGTATATTTTCATCTGCACCAGCCCCCCGGTGAGGTCCCTCGGCGGGAGAGACCGCGATAGCGCGGCCCCGAGCATCTCCTGTTGCTTTTCTGAAGACCGAAGATTGATCACTTCTATCCACCTCATCGTGCTTGCCTCCTCGCCGCTCTCATAGAGGTACATAGCTAAAACTGTGCCGGAATATATCACTAATTATATCAACAACTTATGTATGGAAGGTAAGGCTTGTTGCCAAATACGGCGAAAGAGGTTACGCTATTTGGCAAAAGACTGATTCTAATTGTGGGATATGACACATCGGCGGTCCCGTATTCTGACCCGCATATAAGGAGGGGATCATGGCCATAGACGAGAAAGATTTCTTTCGGGAGGTGACGCTGCGGATCTGCGGCAGCCTCGATATGCCTACAGGGATGCGCCGCTGCCTGGAGTACCTCCGGTCGGTCATGCCTGCAGACCGGATGAGCGTTCATCTCTACCAGCAAGACCTGGGCGCGGCAAGGACCATCCTCATCGCCGACCAGGATATGGACAGGGAGGTCGACGTGCTTATCCCGCTCTCTGCGCAGTACAGGGAGAAAAATGAGAGAATGGACTTTGGAGATTTGCTGGTCGTCGACCGTCCCGAGCTTGACCCGGTGGGGGTGCGCATTATTAACCGGCCCGATCTCGATCCCGTCACCTGGCCGGTCGTCCGGAGTCTCGGCTTAGCCGACTCCTCGCTTCTGGCCATGTTCCTTAAAGCAGGGGGCAAGCGGATAGGAAGCCTCGTCCTGGCAACGGCAGGCCGTGACCGGTATACCGAGGAGCACGCCCGATTGCTGACGCTCCTGCATGAGCCTTTTGCCATTGCCCTGTCAAACGCCCTTCAGCACCAGGAGGTCCTCAGGCTCAAGGACATGCTGGCCGATGACAACCGCTCCCTGCACCGGGAGTTGTTTCGCCTGTCCGGTGATCAGATCGTG
>Ga0326728_10020199_pt1 | contig 12757 bp, 13 predicted proteins | sample MB3enrmetagenome_FD_207602 | JGI IMG/M metagenome (GOLD analysis project Ga0326728, IMG submission 207602) | Lab enriched peat soil microbial communities from McLean, Ithaca, NY, United States - MB31MN | ecosystem: Environmental > Terrestrial > Soil > Wetlands > Peat | place: USA: New York...
CTTCGTTTGGCTGACTATGGGTGTACCTAGTCTCGGTCGCGACCGGGCGACTTGCTAAGGAGTTAAGGCATGATCACTATCATCGTGCATATCGATGTCCTTCCCGGCGCGGCCGAGGCCTTCGTCGCGGCCAGCCTTGAGAACCAGAGCCATAGCCGCAAAGAGCCGGGCATCCTTCGCTTCGAGCTCTTTGCCGACCAGGCCGATCCCTGCCGCTTCGTTCTCATCGAGGGTTACCGCGACAGTGCGGCACAAGCCGCGCACAAAGAGACTTCCCATTACGCGGCATGGCGCGATGCGGTAGAGCCGCTCATGGCGGAACCTCGGCAGCGTGCCACCTATACAATACTCGGCCCGGACGCTTAGGGAGAAGGGATATGCGATCCTTCCTCGCCAAGCGCTTCGAGTTCGCGGCCCCCGGACGCATAATCTTTGGCCTAGGTTCGATCGCCGAGGCGGGGGCGGCCGCTCTCTCCCTCGCTTCCGAGCGCGGGAGGGAAGCTGATTTCGGCAGCAAGCCTCGGTTGCTACGCAAACCGCGCCTGCTTCTCGTCTCTGGCGGGAACGAGGATCGTCTCGCGCCTCTTATCGCCTCGTTGGATGCCGCGGGCATCGAGCGCGTAAGCTTCCATATACACCGTGAGCCGCGCTTCGAGGACGCGCGGGCCGCCCTCGATCTCGCTCGCGGCTCTGACTGCAATATCGTGCTCGGCTTCGGTGGAGGCTCGTCCATTGACCTCGCAAAAGCGGTGGCTGTACTTCTTGCCAACCCCGGGGACCCCCTCGACTACGCCGAAGTTATCGGAGGGGGCAAGGCTCTCGCCCATCCTTCCTTCCCCTGCATCGCCGTGCCCACTACCGCAGGCACTGGCTCTGAGGCTACGCGGAATGCAGTCCTCGCCTCGAGCGAGAAGGGCGTCAAGGTCAGCCTTCGCTCGAGCTCGATGTTGCCTCGTCTCGCCCTAGTCGACCCCGAACTCGCCTACGGTCTTCCTCCCCGCATCACCGCGGAGACCGGAATGGACGCCCTCACGCAGCTCATCGAGCCCCTGGTCTGCTCGAGCCCCAATCCCCTCGTCGACGCTCTCTGTCGCGAAGCCCTGCCTCTCGTCGCTTCCGCCCTTCTGCGTGCCTATCGGAACGGTGCTGACGCCGAGGCGCGTTCGGACATGGCCTACGCGAGCCTCTCGGGCGGCCTAGCCCTGACGAACGCCAAGCTAGGTGCAGTCCATGGCATAGCCGGCCCTCTTGGTGGCGCCTTCTCCATCCCTCACGGCGCCGCCTGTGCCGCCCTCCTTGCCCCTACCTGCGAGGCGAACGTGGCCGCCTTACGCTCCCGTTCTCCGGAGAGTCCTGTACTCGCACGCTATGCCGAGCTAGCGGCTCTAATCGGTGGAAGCCCTTCTATGCGTGCGGAGGATCTGGCTCCTGCCCTTAGAGAGCTCTCTTCTCGCCTCGAGATTCGGCCCTTACGCAGCTTTGGCATCTCCGAAAGCGCTTTTCCCAGCCTTGCGGCCAAGGCCGCGGCTTCGAGCTCGATGAAGGGTAATCCTATAACCCTCCTGCCTGAGGAGCTAGAAGCGATCTTGAAAAAGGCTACATGAAAATTGTGTAAATAAAATACGTCCAATTCTTAAAAACAGGTAAAAAACGTCAATAACCGCGGGAAACCGTATATGTCCTGTTGTTATTTCTCGATGACTGCCATATATTTTGTTCACGTAGATCGAGAGGGAAGTGGAAGACCCTAGGCTTCTCTTCCTTCAGGATAGCGTCGGGGCCTTTCGGGTTAGCCTCCTTACTCCGGAAGGCCTTTTTATTTATACTTACTTCAAATGGATATTAAGGCCTTCGATCATTGGTGTCGCTCCTTCCTCGAGATCGAGAGCCTCGCAAGGCTCGACGATTCCCTCAATGGTATCCAGGTCGGCCGCTCCGGAAGCCCGATCGAGACGGTCGCCTTCGCCGTGGACGCCTGCGCCGAGAGCATTCGCAGGGCCCATGCCGCTGGGGCGCAGGTACTGTTCGTACACCATGGGCTTTTCTGGGGACACGCTTCGCGGATCGAAGGCAACCTCCTTGAAAGGATGCGTCTCCTCCTTACCTCCGACCTCGCCCTCTATGCCTGCCATCTTCCCCTCGATAAGCATCCCGAAGTCGGCAATAACGCCTGTTTAGCGCGCGCAATGGGCCTCGCGAAGACCCGCCCCTTCGGCGAGTATCACGACATCGATATCGGAATCCAGGGGGAGTTCGAGACGCCCATCTCTGTGGACGAGCTCGTAGCCCGAGTGCTCCCCGACCGCTCTCGTCCTCTTTGCCTCATCCCCGGCGCCAAGGCCGAGCTCCGGACTGTGGCGGTCGTCTCCGGCGGCGCTGCCATGGAAGCCCTGCAGGCTATCGATGCCGGCCTCGATTTTTACGTTACCGGCGAGAGTTCCCACTCGGTCTACCATTCTCTTGTCGAGGCTGGCATGGGTTTTCTAGCCGCCGGACACTACGCCACCGAAGTCTGGGGCGTGAAGGCCGTGGCCGAGCGCCTCGCCCGCGAGACGGGCCTTAAGACCCTGTTCATAGACCTGCCCACCGGCCTATAAACTGCATACGAAAGGATCCACCATGCAACATCGTGCTCCCCTCGTGCCCTTCGCCTTGAGCGCTGCCATCCTCGTTCTCGATCAGGTATCGAAAGCTCTCGTTGCCGCCTTCGTCGCGCCGAACACGGTGGCCTTCAGTGCTTTCGGCGACTTTTTCTGGATAGTCCGCCAGCAGAACCTCGGTATGGCCTTCAGCCTCCTCGACGGGCTTCCGTCCGCGCCTCGTGCCGCTGTGCTCATCGCACTGCCTCTTCTCCTCGTCGCTGCCGTCGTCGTTTTTTATTTCAAGAGCGGCGAGCCGACCGCGCTCCAGAGATGGGCGCTCTGCGGCATAGTGGGCGGAGGCCTCGGGAACGTAATCGACAGGACCTTCAGGCCCGAGGGCGTCATCGACTTCATCAGCTGCAAGTTCTACGGCCTCTTCGGCTTCGAACGCTGGCCCACCTTCAATATCGCCGACGCAAGCGTCGTAGTCTGCGCTATACTACTCGTCGTCTCCACTATCGTGGTCGACTCAAGGAGAGCTAAATGACTAAGAACGGCAGGAGGGGCCTTTTCCTCCTCGTAGCTACGCTCGCGAATATGCTCCTCACGTTCATCATCATCATCGCCTTGATCGTGCTCTGGTCCCTGATATCGCAGAAGCTCGGCATCACGGCCAATACCATGGCTCCCGCCATCATCGTCGCCTTCCTCGCCGCGGTGATCCTCTCCGGCCTCATCTATAGCAAGGTGCTGAAGGCCCTGCAGAAACGCCCCGACCTCGAAGAGCGTTTCGGCCTGCTCAAAAAATAGGAGGGTTGGTGCATGGACTTCAGGGATCGTCTAGCGGCCTTGGGAGTTCACGTTCCCGACATCCTCCTCCCGGCCAAGGGTATAGACTGGTCGAAGTGGGCGGTCGTCGCCTGCGACCAGTACTCCTCCGAGCCTGGCTATTGGAAGCGCGTAGAGGCCGCAGTGTCCGGCGCGCCCTCTAGTCTGAACCTCGTCTTTCCCGAGGCCTATCTCGAGGATCCCGACGCAGAGGAGCGCATCGCGCGCATCCAAGAGCGCATGCGCGACTACCTCGAGCGAGGCGTTCTGTCTTCGGCCGGAGAAGGCCTTGTCCTCGTCGAGCGCTTCACGCCCTACGAGAAGAAGCCTCGCGTGGGCCTCGTGCTCGCAGTCGATCTCGAGGCCTATCGCTACGATGCGCTCTCGCCTTCCCTCATCCGTCCCACCGAGGGCACAATAGCTTCGCGTCTGCCCCCACGCATGCGCATCCGTCGCGGAGCAGGCCTCGAGCTGCCCCACATCATGCTCCTCGTGGACGATCCCGAGCGTAGTGTCATCGAGCCGATCTACGAAAGTCGCGAGCGGTTGCATAAGCTCTACGACTTCGACCTCATGCTAGGCTCGGGCAGGGTGAGGGGCTGGCGGGTCAATGAGAATGCAATACTCGGGCGCCTCGCCGACTGCCTCGAGGCCATCCGCGACTGCGGAGGCGGCCTGCTCTTCGCCGTTGGCGACGGCAACCATTCCCTCGCGACCGCCAAGGCGATCTGGGAGGAGACCAAGGCGGCCAATCCCAGCGACCCCGCCATAATGGGCCACCCAGCCCGCTACGCCCTCGCCGAGCTCGTCAACATTTACGACGAAGGCCTGCCCTTCCACCCTATACACCGGCTCCTCTCGGGCGTGGACGAGACTGAGTTTCTTTCCGCCCTCAAAGCCCGCTGCGATGTCGAAGTGAAGCGCTGTCCCTCGGTGGAGGAATCTGTCGCGGCGGTCGACGCGACCAAAGCTCTTTCAGACGCCTCCGGCTCTGTCCACCGGATCTCCCTCATTTCGCGGAAGGGTTCATATCTTGTCTCGTTCATAAATCCCACGTCCCACCTCGCCGCCGGCAGCCTCCAAGACTTCCTCGACCCATTCCTCGCTGCGCATAAGGGGGGAGGAATCGATTACATCCACGGCGGCGAGAGCCTCGTCGCCCTCGCCACTATCGAAGGGAACCTCGGCCTCTATCTCCCCCCGATCGATAAGTCGAGCTTCTTCGCCACAGTGAACCGCGACGGCGTGATGCCGCGAAAAACTTTCTCGATGGGAGAGGCGCCGGAGAAGCGCTTTTATATAGAGGCGCGGAGAATTACACGATAGTCCAGGAGGCGAACATGCATCGCATCGTCTATTGCACTTTTTCTCTTCTCTTGGGCGTGAGCTTGCTGATTATCCCCTTCTATAATTATAAGAAATACCGAGCTGAGCTCATCAGCAGTGGGCTTGCAGAACACGAAAAAAGAAATAGGATCCTCTCTATAATCGTTGGTTGCATTTTTATAGTGTTCTCGATACTTGGGATGATGAGAATTCGTCTATATTAATGACTCGCAACCATTTCGTCCTTTTTTTCTCGACTTGACACTGCCCGCATATTCTGTAGAATGGCTTCCACGTGGAATCATTCCGTGCGATATAAACATCAGCGCGGATAGAGGAGGAAACCATGGTCATACTGTTGGCGGATGCTTTCGCGCCGGACCTACCCGCGCGCTTGGGCACCTTCGGCGAGGTGGTTACGGATCTAGGTCGCGTGTCCGAGGCTGAGGTAATCATCGTCAGGTCCAAGACTAAAGTGGACAAAGCGATGATCGACAAGGCTCCCAAGCTCAAGTATGTGATCCGCGGCGGCGTCGGCGTCGATACGATCGATGTCGAGTACGCTAAGTCCAAGGGCATCGTCGTGGATAACACGCCCGAGGCCTCGAGCCTGGCGGTCGCGGAGCTCGCCTTCGCCCTCATGCTCGCCCTGCCGAATCATATCGCCGAGGCCGACGCCTCCATGAAGCAAGGCAAGTGGCTTAAAAAGGAGCTCGAGCGCACCGAATTGGGCGGCAAGACCCTCGGCCTCGTGGGCATCGGGCGCATAGCGCGCGAGGTCGCTTCCCGTGCGAAGGCCTTCGGCATGAAGGTCATCGCCTACGACAAGTACGTGCAGAGCTCGGACGCTGCCACGATGGTGAGCCTGGATGAGCTCTACGCCGCTTCGGACTACATCTCCATCCATACGCCGCTCACCGACGAGACCCGCGGCATGATCGACGCCAAGGCGATTGCCAAGATGAAGAAGACCGCTTACCTCATCAATACCTGTCGCGGGCCGGTCGTCAAGACCGACGACGTCGCTGCTGCCCTTAAAGCGGGGCAACTCGGTGGCTTCGCGACCGACGTGTACGACAAGGAACCGCCGGAGAATTTATCTCTCGCCAGTGCGCCCCACGTCGTCCTCACACCCCACCTCGGCGCCTCCACCGAGGAGAATCTCCTGCGCCTCGGCGATTGCATCGTAGATCGCATGCAGAAATACGGCAAGAAATAAAGGAAGGCCAGAATGAAGCGTGTTATCAATTTCAACGCCGGCCCCGCGGCGATACCTCAGGAAGTCCTCGAGAAAGCCCAAGCCGAGATGCTCGACTGGAAGGGCACGGGCATGTCGGTCATGGAAGTCTCCCATCGCTCCAAGGAGTACGAAGAGATGCACAACCACGCCCAGGCATCCTTCAAGGAGATCGCGGGCATGGGCGACGATTGGAAGATCATCTTCCTAACCGGCGGTGCCTCGACGCAGTTCTTCATGCTGCCCATGAACCTCATTCCCGAGGGCGGATCGGCCGATTACCTTGTCACGGGTCACTGGTCAAAGGCGGCGGTCAAGGAGGCCAAGCGCTTCGGGAAGATCAACGCGATCTCCACGGAGAAGGACGGGGGCTTCCGCTCCATCCTCAAGCAGAGCGAGATCAAGATCGATCCCGCCTCCGCCTACGTCCACATGACGAGCAACAACACGATCTTCGGAACCCAGTGGCAGTACTGGCCCGAGGTGGGCTCCGTTCCTCTCGTCGCGGATATGTCGAGCGATATCTTCTCCCGTCCCTTCCCGGCGGATAAGTTCTCGATGATCTACGCGGGCGCGCAGAAAAACCTCGGCCCCTCGGGCGTCACCGTCGTGGCCATCAAGGAAGGCTTCCTCGCCACGGCGAAGGAGGACCTGCCCAGCATGCTCTCGTACAAGCTGCAGCAGACCAACAACTCGCTCTACAACACCCCTCCCTGCTTCTCGATCTACATCCTCGACCTCACCCTCGACTGGGTGAAAAAGATGGGCGGCCTCACCGGCCTCGAGAAGATAAACGCGGAGAAGGCGCGCATCCTCTACGACGCGATCGACTCCTCCGGCGGCTACTTTAGGAGCCCGGTGGACAAGGACGCCCGCTCCAAGATGAACGTCGTCTTCCGCTTGGGGAGCGAGGAGCTCGAGGAGAAGTTCGTGAAGGAGGCCAAGGCCGCCGGCATCATCGGCGTCAAGGGCCACAGGTCGGTAGGCGGCATCCGCTTCTCGATCTATAACGCGAACCTTGTCGAGAACGTCAAGAAGTCGGTCGACTTCATGAAGGATTTCCAGAAGAACAACGGCTGAAGCATAAAAGTTCGCTGCCGCCTTAAGCGGGCGGCAGCGAACTCGTGCCCCGCTTGTGGCTACACGTCCGAACTCGCGTACCCTTCCACGAGCTCGTCGACGAGGGACTGCACGCTCATCATACGGTCCACGCGGGGGGCGTTGGCGCCGGCGAAGGCGAAGCCTTTGTCCAGCCGTCCCTTCTGCGCGTTTAAGAGGGCAAGAGAGATGCAGTAAGGCGCTTTCTCGACGTCGCAGGTGACGATGCAGTGGTAGGGACAGGAGTAGGGCTTGCGCTCGCCTTTCTCCACCGCCTTGAGAAAGCCATTGCGCACCGCCCGGCCAGGCATGCCGACGGGGCTCTTGATGATCTCCAGGTCGCCTTCCTTCGAATCGATGATGGCTTCCTTGAACGCCGCTGAGGCGTCACATTCGTCGGTCGCGATGAAGCGGGTCGCCATCTGGACGCCTGAGGCGCCGAGCTCGAGGAACTTGCGGATGTCGGCGCCGGTGTAGACGCCACCGCCGGCGATCACCGGAATGCGCTTGCCCTCTTCCTCGTAGGGACGGATGGCCTGGATGACTTCGGGCACAATCGTCTCGAGGGCGAAGGCGGGATCGCTCAATTGCTCGCTCTTGTAGCCGAGGTGGCCCCCGGCCTTGGGCCCTTCCACGACAAAGGCGTCGGGACGGTAGCCGTACTTGTCGATCCAGCGTTTTGCAATGAGAGCGGCCGCCCTCCCGGATGAGACGATGGGGACGATCTTGGTCGCGCTGCCCTTTACGAACTCGGGGAGATTCATAGGTAGCCCCGCGCCGGCGAAGATGATATCGATCTTCTCCTCGACTGCGGTCCGCACCAGGTCGGCGAAGTTCGAGAGAGCCACCATGATGTTGACGCCGAGGACACCTCCCTTCGCTAGCTCCCTGGCCTTGCGGATCTCTTTGCGCAGTCCTCGGATGCTCGCTCCGAGGAAGTCCTTGAAGCCGTCAGGCTCGAGGAGTCCGATCCCGGCCGCGGCTATAACGCCGATGCCCCCGGCGTTCGCGGTAGCGGCGGCGAGCCCCGAGAGGGATATCCCGACACCCATGCCGCCCTGAATGATAGGAACGCGGGCCATCAGGTTCCCTATCGAGAGACCCTGTAATACCTTGCTCATGGAACTCCTTGTACCCTTCGCCGAGTGCCGATGGGCTCATTGCTGACATCTATACAGAAATAGACAAAGTGTCATGGCTGATGGTTGCGTTGTTCGTGATAAAAACATGCCTCAAGGCAGTCGGAGAATTCCGGGCATCCTCGAGATTGAAGCCGACGAAGGCCTTCTTTCCGCTTAGGAAGTCCTGCAGTTCCGACTGGTTAAGCTACCCCGCGCCGTAAGCAGCATCGCCGCCATCTTAAATCCGCATTTTAATAGTGCCCTGGGTCCGCTTCCCTTCAAAGAAGAGCGCTCCATACATTTTTTTCAGATCTTACAAATTCCTCGAAAGCCTTAGGGTTCCGTTTTGTCAGATCATACACCCAGGTCGTTGTCCTCTCTTCTGCGCCCGTCGCTATTGCAGCATCCATGGCCGCCAGAGTTCGAGCGTAAGCCTCCGATAGACCTCGGCTTGTGTATAGCTTCATCAGTTCATCAGTGCTGACTCGAGCATGAGTGATCAATCTGCCTGTCTCCTTACTTATAAGGTCGGCGATTTCGTCATAACAGAGCAGTTGACTACCCGTTAATATGAAGTCCTGATTGAAAGGCGAGACACTCGTCAACAACGTCTTGGCAACGGCCGCAATATCATCAACGCTAATAAAGGGAACTCTGCCGTTGTCGGTGGCCGAATAAATCTTGTCCATTTTAAGAATAGTTTCCAGGTGCTGCCCCTCTGAAAAGTTTTGCATAAACCACGACGGCCTCATGACGGACCACTCTGGAGCATTCTCCTTCAGCCAAAGGTGGACTTGTCCTTGGGCCGGTCCCCCGAGTGGTAAGAGTGAAGCGCTGAGCAGGACAAATCGCTTCACTCCGCGTTCCAAGGCATATCGCCCGAAATCAATCATCAATCGCACGGCATCGGTAACCAAAGGCGGAGCGACGAGATACACGGAAGTTACACCATCCAGTGCCGCATCCCAGGTTGCCTGTTTTGTCCAGTCGAAATAGACGGAGCCTTCAATGGGCGACATCTCGTGCGAAGCTACGCTGTACTGGAAACCCTCTTCTCGAAGGACTGCGGCCAATCGTCGCCCTGTCTTTCCACGCCCAGCTGTCACTAAAATTTTCTCATTCATTTCAGATCATCCTTTGGTTCGCCGAACCCTTTGGCCCATGTATCTAATCCACCGAATGCGTTGACCGACACCAGCGGATTCCAGTATTCGCGGTATCGCCATATTTTCCCATTTTTTGTTTCAACGACGATCACATACCGCTGGTCGTATCGCTGAGCCGAAGGCATTACTCTACCGCTGATTTTGAGTTCCACTACAAGCTGTTCCGGATTGAGCATGGGGTGAATTTGCATCTCGTTGACGGAATCGATCGACATTTTCTCTGGATAGCTTGTCATGTACCGATAGATTTCATCCTTACCCTTGTAGGCAAGTTTCCTCGACTCTGGACCGAATGGGAATTCGCAAATTCCATCATCGGCCCAGAGTTCGATCCATTCATCGAACTTCCGGCGGGCGAGAAGGTCCAAATAGATTCGGGCAAGAAGCTCGGTTTTAGACCGCGCTTGGGATTCAGCTTCATCCATGATTTCCCCCTGCGTAGTGATATTCGGAGGTATCCTCCGCTATTAAAATACGGATGAACCCTCCGCTTGTCAATGAGGGAAAATAGAGGATATACTAATGGTCATGAGGACGACTTCAGGTTCCCGATCCCAAAGACCGCTCAGAGCCGATGCAGAGCGGAATAGAAAGCACATTCTAAAGGTGGCGCAGAAATTCATTTCGAAGATCGGGCCGGAAGCTCCATTGGAGGAAATCGCCAGGCTGGCCAAGGTTGGGATCGGTACTCTTTACAGACATTTCCCGACCAGATTGGATCTTCTGGAAGCCGTTTGCGAGGACCAAAAAGAGGAGTTGATCGAGCTTGCCGTCCAGCTCCAGGATTCGACGCTCCCGGAAGAAGCTTTGCTTTCGTGGCTGTGGGCCGTTATCGAGAAGATCACGACATTTAAAGCCTTGAAAATCGTGCTTCAAAGCGAGTTTTCCCGCGATGGGGGAGAGCTGCAGACTGAGAGAGTGCGCGTGGCCAGCGTGGCCCAAGTACTGGTGGAGAGAGCGAAAGCGGCCAATGGTCTCTATCGGAACTTGGACATGGGTCGCCTATTGAGACTCGTGAACGCAATTGTTTCTGCCGCCGAGGGGGCGGATGAGCCATTAATCGAAGCGAAGGCGCTGTTCGAGATAATGACGAGAGGTTTGCGACCCACTCCGCCGATAAAGGGCCGTGCATAAAAGGGCGTGTCCCTTGACGGGGTCAGCTCACGAAACGGACGAAATTGTACGCTATGCAATCGAGATTGTCTGATGACTAACCGAGTTATCAGACAGCCTGAATTCCTTACCGTTCGATATTTCCCGTTTCGTGAGCTGGCCCCTATGAGGAAAGCAAGGACGGGAGCGAGGGCAGGCTTGATGTAGAACACGCGCGAGTATCGGCACCAAAAATTCGATAGATCGTTTCAGAGATGCGCTGTAGGTACAGTTCTTATCTTTCCTTCATCGAGAACCGTGGTGGTATAGAGGCTTCCTGCCGCAGGATCATACAAACCGCTTGACGAGCGCTATATCTATATTAGAATTAGCAATGGGATTGATTGAAAAGATGGAGGTATCATGTTCAGGAGAATGTCACTCGCTGTAAGGATATCGTTCATCTTTAGTCTGATGGTCGTGCTCCTTCTCGGAATCGTAACTTTTATTATTGGACTTCGATTGGCTACCGCCGTTGCCAACCTTGTTAAGGACGAGAATCTTCAAGTATCGACTGCACGAGCAGCCGAGCTCGGTCAGCTTCTAGATAAGCTGCATTCACAGCTCGATATTGTCTCCTCTACTCCACAGCTGATCTCGGGAGATGCAAAGGCTATACAGGCCGCATTGATCAACTACGTGAAGCATACATCGTCAGAAGGGGGAGCTATTATCTATGCCAACCCGGATGGTTCATACTTTACAACCTCGGGCGGCTCGGGGAACATCGCAGACCGGGACTACTTTTCCCAGATAATAAAGGGGGACAAGGACTATATCGTCGCCGACGAGGCTATATCCAAGTCTCTCGGCGTGCCAGTTGTCATTCTCGCTAAGGCCGTAGTATTGCCCAATGGAAAGAAAATCGGGCTTATTGCTTTTCAGATGAAAGCCGATGTCTTGAGCCAGATAGTGGCGAGTGTCAAGATTGGCAAAAATGGCTATGCATATGTGGTTGACGCTAGGTCTATTATTATCGCGCATCCGAACAAAGATGAAGTCCTCAATCTCAACCTTCTTGAATCCGCGCAGAAGGGATGGATTGGTCTCGATGCAGTAGGCAAGGACATGCAAGCTGGCGTAACCGGCTCAAGGCAGTACAATCGACCGGACGGCAGCCCTGTAATCGGCTATTATTCTCCAATCCCGGAGAGTCCAGGTTGGAACCTTAGTCTCACTGTCCCTGTCAGCGAAATAAACGCTACGAGAGACGCTCTTCTTAGCGTGCTTTATATTTTGCTCGTTGCTGGCGTAATCATAGCCGTCATAATAGCGCTTTTTATCGCACGGTCTATAGTCAAGCCAATCCAGTTTGTTGTCGACGCACAGAAGTTGATAAGTGAAGGCGACCTTACTCTCGCAAGCATCGATGCAAGTGACCGTGACAGGGTCGTCGCGCGTGGTGATGAGATTGGAACGCTCGGGAAATCGATACGTACCATGAAGACAAATCTCGATGCCATTGCCAAAGAGATTCGAAATTCTTCTGGACAAGTTCAGGCAGGATCTGAACAGTTATCCGAGATGGCCCAGAGCATGGCCCAAGGAGCGAACGAGCAGGCGGCGAGCATAGAGGAGCTGTCTGCCTCGGTCGAGGAGCTCTCCTCGACAATTAAGCAGAACGCGGATAATACGGCGCAGGCGGACTCCCTGTCACAGCGGGTGGCCCGGAATGCCGAGGAGTCCGGGAAGGCCGTGACCGAGACTGTATCGAGCATGAAGGAGATCGCAGGCAAGATCTCAATAATAGAAGAAATTGCGCGCCAGACCAATCTTTTGGCCCTAAATGCCGCTATTGAGGCAGCGAGAGCCGGAGAGACAGGCAAGGGTTTCGCTGTTGTCGCGAGCGAAGTGCGCAAACTGGCTGAGCGCTCACAGAAGGCAGCTGGGGAAATCAACGAGCTTTCAAAACATAGTGTAGAAGTGGCTAGTCAGGCGGGAGAGAAACTTGAGGAGCTACTACCGGACATTCGGAAGACGGCCGAGCTTATCCAGGAGATAGCCGCAGCCTCGGGGGAGCAGGCAAGTGGCGCAGATCAGATAGCGAAAGGTGTTACACAAGTGGATATCGTTGTACAGCAAAATGCTTCGTCCTCTGAAGAACTTGCCGCCACGGCGGAGGAGCTGGCAGGTCAGTCGACACAACTTGTATCGGTAGTTGGCTTCTTCAAGACCGGTACTGATTCATCTGTCAGACAAAAGGCGACGAAGAATGTTGAGGCGATAGACATAGAGGCACGAAAGGTT
>Ga0326728_10020200_pt1 | contig 12756 bp, 8 predicted proteins | sample MB3enrmetagenome_FD_207602 | JGI IMG/M metagenome (GOLD analysis project Ga0326728, IMG submission 207602) | Lab enriched peat soil microbial communities from McLean, Ithaca, NY, United States - MB31MN | ecosystem: Environmental > Terrestrial > Soil > Wetlands > Peat | place: USA: New York...
ATTTCCAGACCCTTGCTCACGCCGTAGTTGTCCGTAACGACGCCGCTATTGTGAGGCTGCGTCTGGATGTCATACCGAAACTCCTGTTCGAGCCGGGGAGTTGTCGTGGCGAGGGGAGTAATCCAGTGGGGCTGCTCGCTTTGCGTTTCGGATACCATGGTGAACCAATCCTGGAGGAAACCGTCCGGCTGATTCGCGGTTCCGGTAGGCGTGGAATCGGGCGGCGGCGCGGCTGTCGTTTGTGCCTTCAGGTCGGCTGCAAAACCGAGCGCCGCTAGGCCCAACAAAAGTGCGATCAACCGAATTCTCATTGCTCTCCTTTTGTGGCGCGCCAAAGAACATCCAAGATCAAGCGGCGATCCATGAGGCAGGCGAATTTATACTAATCAATACGATAAGTCAAAACGAATTATGACGATTAGGATGTGCGGAAAGCGACTGGAAAAGAGCAGCAGGAGATTACACCCGAAGCGTTCCGGTTATGCCAAGCCGAAGCTTATCCTGGGCTTCGAAGGGCCCCGGAAGAAAGTTTCCGCGGCGTTCGTCGGGATTCTGTTAAAGATACTTGATCAGCACAACCTCGTTGCGGGCCTCGTTGTAGACCAACTCATCCACCATCTGTTTCGTAAGCAGTAATCCCAGACCTCCGGGCCGCAGCCCCTTCTCTTCGCGTGCCTGCTCATGGGCCAGCGGATCATCCTCGGGGTTGTTGATCGCAGCGTGCTTGATCTCTTCGAGTTTGAAGCCGGGGCCGGGATCGTCCATGCGATACATCAGCATTTTGCTCGTGCGGATGTAGGAGATGCGCACCTTGAGGTTCGGATCGAGATGGCCGCCCCACTCGATGGCGTTGTTCAGCAGTTCGCGGAAGGCGTAGCCGACTTTTTCCATGACGTCCGGAGGAAGATCGGTCTCCAGGAGATTCAGAAAGCTCTGCACGCGGTTGACCACCGAGCGTTCGCACGGCACCAGGAGTTCGACCCAGTGAGGCTTGGCGGAAAGCACTTCGATGGGGGGCGTAGCCGGGTTTGTGGAGAGCGCATTTTCGACGATCGCGTAAAGGCTTTCGGCGTCGAAAGGCTTGGTAAGGAACTGGTAGACGCGTCCGCGCAGGGCGTTGAGCAGGGTCTCCGGCGTTTTGTCCGAGGTCATGACGATGATCTTCGGCATACGCGCTTCGCCGGTAAGGCTGCCGAGGAGGCCGAGGCCCGTCATCTTGGGCATCCAGATGTCCAGGAGGACCAGATCGAATTTCTTCTTGCGAATGGCCTTCAGGGCCGCGACGCCGTCGGGCGCGGTACTCACGGTGTAGCCATGTTTTTTCAGGATGCCGCGGATCATCTGGCGGGTGGTGGCGTCATCATCCGTTACGAGAATATGGGGCATGAAGAGACTCCGTATCGTGGAAATCGGCATTACGCCGACGGGTACGATTCATCGTTTCTTGCGTTTCCCCGTCAGCCTCTTCGTCGGTTTGGAAACAGTGGACCTCGGCTGAACCTGGATTTCCTTCAGGTATCCTCTCAGGTTTTCTTCCAGCTTCGCAATCTCTTCCTTCAGCGCGGCGCAGGCGGCCGTTGCGCCGCCCAGTTCGGACTTGCGGCCAGCCTCTTCGAGCTCTTGCGCGCGATCGCGGGCGTGTTGCGCCAGGAAAATGCCGGCGGAACCCTTTAGGGCATGGGCCAGTGAAGCGATTTCGTCGGCGTCCTTGCGCTGCAGCGCTTTTTGCAAAGCGGCGATGCGTTTAGGGGTGTCGCGGAGAAATGTCCGGATCATTTTGCTCAGGAGCTTTTTGTCGCCGCCAATGCGCCCCAATAGGTCGTCAATTCCTGCGGAAGTTGCTGCGGGAGGCTTTTTCGGCAGTGACGTGGGTGGGAGAGCGCTGCCGGCCGCGTCAAGAATTTCGATGAGGCCTTCCAGACGGAATGGCTTGCCCAGCACGGCGTCAAACCCCTCTCGCCGCAGGCGGGCCTGATCATTTTCGCTGTTATTGCCGGTGAGGGCGATAAGAAACGCGTGGCTGCCGGCGCGCGCTTCGTTTTCGCGGATGGCGTGGGTCACTTGGACCCCGCTCATCGCGGGCATCTCTTCATCGAGCAGGATGGCGTCAAAATGCTCGTTGAGGAGAGCGCTGAGGGCTTCCCTGCCGTTGCAGACAGTGTGAACGTGGTGGCCGCTACGCTCGAGTTGATAGCTTGTCAGCGTGCGAATGTCTTCCTGATCGTCGGCAAACAAAATGCGCATGGCGCGCCTCTCTTTTACGGCAAGCCTCGAATCGCCCGCGGCGGAAAGGAGTTCGTGAGGAGGCGCTTGCCCTTCCGCGGGGGCTGCGGCCTTGGGTAATCGAAACCAAAAACGCGAGCCGATCTCCGGCAGCGAGGTACAACTGATCGAGCCGCCCCAACGCTCCACGGTTGTCCTGCAAAAGTATAAACCGAGCCCGGCTTTACCTCCGCCCTCCTTGCCCTGGGAGAAAAGCGCGAACATCTGCGCGGGGCGCAATTCCGCTGGAAGGCCGGGGCCTTCGTCATCGACGAAAGCTTTGCGGAATTCGCCGTCCGATTCCAGGCCGACGGTAACGTTGCCGCCCTCGGAAGAATAGCGCAGCGCGTTCTCCAGCAAATTTGTAAACACGCGGCCCAAGCGGCTCTCTTCGCCCTGCACGTGCCAGGATGTCTGCTGATCGATTTGCGGATCAAGAATCAGGTTGACGCGCTTGGCCGCAAACGCCGGAGAGAGCGATGTGATTGCGTTTCGGGCGCAGGCCAGCAGGTCAGGCGCATGATTGGCCTCCTTTTCCGCGTCCATGGTCGCCTGCAGATCCGCGGCAAATACCTGGATAATCTGGCGGATCATGGACTCCTGCTGCTGGGCGGCCATTTTACCCAAAGCCATGAATTTCTGTCCCTCCTCGCTTAGGGACTCGCCAGAGAGGCAATCGAACGATCCGCGCATCGCGCTGAGAGGCTGGGAGAGATCGTGAATGATACAGTGCAGCAGGATTTCCTTTTTCTGGATCTCGCGCAGCAGTTTTTCGTGCTCCAACACGGCGTTACGCGCCGCCTGCAAGACTCGAACCCGTTCGCGGTAGTGCGCCTCGGGGCTGTGCAACACCAGGAGCTGTTTGCCATCCCGATGGAGAGCGGTGGCTTGTAGAGGAATTTCACGTCCCGCCGCAGCGCTTTCAATCCAAACTTCGGACCGGCATTCGCCGGTCCGTGACGAGCTCCAGCAGGTTTGCGCTTCCACGAGAAAGCTTTCAAGAAAGGGCGATTTTTTAGCGAGCCGAATGAGCGCTTCACCGGGCTGCGTTGCACCCCATAGCTCACCGAACCAACTGGGCGGATCGCTCCGCAGAACGAAATTCCCTTCCCCTTTGTGCTCCAGGAGAACATAGCCAAACTCTCGAGAAAACATCTGCAGCGGCGTCGCCATGTTCACCCGAGCATCTTTCCCGTAAGTTTTGCGAAAGCCTCATCCACGCCTTCACCCGTTTTGGCGCTGCTTCGGAGGATGCTCCAGTTCCTAGCAACGAGCTGCGCTTCCAGCGTCGCGTCGAACTGCCAATCGTTGACCAGATCGCATTTATTGACGACCAACACAAAAGGAAGAGCGCCCGCTTCGGCGCGGGCTTTCTGTTCCAGGGCCAGGGCTTTTTCGAGCGTTGCGGGGCGCGTCCCGTCTGCGACCAGCAAATAGCCGAAAGCCCCCTGAAGATGCTTCCAGTTCATTTTCTGAAAATCGTCTTCCCCATAGAGGTCCCAAAGCACGAGATTCACTTCGCGGTTGTTGACCCGCACCGCTTTCTTGCTGATTTTCACTCCGACGGTCGTGTGATAGGCGTCGGAATAGATGCTTTCCACATACCGGCGGACTAGGCTCGTCTTGCCGACGGCAAAGGCCCCAAGCATGCAGATCTTCTTTTGCAACATGGCGGAGGTCAGTTTGCCCCCGGAGAGTAGACGCGGAACGTAACGCTGCGGTTGTACTGGCGATTCTCCTCGGTGTCTTCCTTGCGCACGGGTTCGCTGGTGGCGACTCCCTTGGCGTGGAGGCGCGTACCTGGCAGACCAAATTGACCGAGTTGCCACGCGACGCGATCGGCGCGACGCTGGCTGAGAAATAAATTCGTCGCTTCCGCGCCCGTGCTGTCGCAGTGGCCAATGATTTCGAGCGTTGCGGGCTGCTGGAGATCGTCGGCAGAAATGAATAGCGCTTTCAGCCGGGGAACGGTTGCGCGCAGTGCTGCGATCTGCGAGGACGAGAGCGCGGCGCTCGCGATGGGAAAGGTCACAACCAGACTCTGAATGTCGCTTCTTGCTTTGTCAAACGCGGGTTGTTCGTTCCGGAGCAGGCCCGAGAGATTTACCGCGCGGATCCCTGGGATCAGCAGAGCCCGGCGAACGAGTACCCAAGCCCAAGCCGAGGACGCATTACCCTGCGGGCGCAGAATGCCCTCTTCGACGATGAGTGTGACGCCCGGCGGCGGCTGCAATTGCGCCGTGGCGCGCTGCTGCACTATGGCGTCATCCAGTGCGTAGTAGGCGCCCCAGTGAAACTCGCCACTCGCGATGGAAAGTCCCGCGCTCTTAACAAATTGACTGGGATCCGCGGCAAGCGGATCGCGCAAGCCACGAATGACGAAACGCCCGTGTTCGCGCCCAAACGAGGTGATCACCAGGCCCGGCTGATCGCTCAGCGTTGCGACAAGCCGGCTCCAGCGATGCTCCTGCCACCATCTCCAGCCAACCCATCCGCCCAGGAGCAATAGCACAATCGCGGCGGCGGCCCACACATAACCTCGCCCCTTGCGCCGGGGCTCTTCCTTGTAACAAAACTCCAGGCAGCGCGACAGATCGCCGTCAGTGGCGGCGAAGGGCGCGGTGTCGCCATCAAAGCGCTCAAGTTGCAAACCGTATTGCCGGTGAATATTTTCGAGCGTTTCCGCGAGCGTGTCGCGAAGCGCGCGCGGAGCAATGCCGCGAATCACCGCCGCAATGATGGCGTCTGGACCTTGTTCCACCCATACGTCAAGATCGCCCACATTCATGCGGCCCAGTCCCTGGCCTTCTGTCGTATGGAACGAGTCGCGTACAAAATCCTGAATGGCGGAGAGCATTCCGGAAACGAGGCTTGGGTCTTGCGTGGCCACGGCAGGCGCGACGGCGTGCTCCAGCGGCAGGCCGGTTTTCTTGTGGATCAGGAAGACCTGCTCGACGCGAAACACCAGGCTGTGCAGCAGCACCACTTCCGTGAAAGATCGGCCCGTGCGCAGAGCCTCAAAACGCCACTTCAGCCCTTGCCACGAAACGCTCTGATCCATGATTTCGTTGAACGAATCCAGGAAAGACCGCAGCGTCTCCAGGATCGACTTGCGAATCGCCGGGCCCATCACCGGGAACAGCGCGTCGGCCAACGTGCCCGGGTTCTTGCGCACGGACTCGCGAAGCGCGGTCTCAATCGTCGGGGCAAGCGCCTGGCTGAGCGCTTCGTCCCCGCCTTGTTCGCGGCGGAGTTGGATGGCTTCCGCGACCACGCTGCTCACATCCTCGGTGCGCGCTTCGGGATCGGCAACGCGCTGGTGCAGGCGATCGAGCGCTTCCTGCTCCGGAGCCAATATGAGGTGGCGCAATTCGTCGAGCGGATCAGCTCCGTTCGCGGAAGCTTGTTCCGCGGGCTCAAGAGCGCGTCGGGTTGCTGGCGTATCTGCCATTTTCAGTTGGCGTGCGGAAAAAACGAGCGGGCCTCATCCCACAAGGCCCGAAAAAGTGTCTGCACTTATTTCTCGGGCAACTCCAATTCGTCTTTCAGGCGGAGCGAAAGTTCCGTGAAAAGATCGGCGAGCATGGCGCGGTCCGTCTTGTCATTGCGCAGGGTTTCCGCTTCGCGTTCGAGGGCGGACTCCAGCTCTTCCTTGGATTTCTGGATCTGGTTGCTGAGCGCCTTGGACTGCTCCAGAATCCGCGAACGCAGATCGCCCTGTGTGCCGGCGAGTTGCTCTTCCACCTGAGAAAGCTTCTTCTCCAGAGCCTTGGAGGAGTCGCGGGATTCCCGCGTGAGTTCCTTCAGGCTTTCCAAGCGCTCGGATTTTTCCGCCTTTAATCGCTGGCTCAAAGACTCCATTTCTTCGCGCACAAACGTTTCGAGCGTGTCAAAGCGCTTCTTAAGGTCTTCACGGAGCGCGTCGGAGGACTTGGTGAGGCGGTCTTCGAGGCGGGCGAAGCGCTTCTCGTACTCGCGCATATTGGAACCAAAGAGAATGTCGCGGATTTTGTCTACATTGGCGCCTTCGCGCAACTCGCCGTTGGCGGCGTTTTTCTCTTCTTGATCGGCTGGCATGACGGTTCGGACTCCTTTCTTGCGGTGCTGCGGCTTTTTAGCCATCCGGGGACACTACTACGAGACACGCGATTGGGCAACACGCTCATCAGGCCAGCTGAAGGCGACGAAAAAGCGAATGCAGAGGCACAAGCGGGGCAACCCGCCGGTTTTACTGCCCAGCGGCCAGGATGGCGACGCCGTACGTTGGCAGCTCAACCGATTGCTTACTCCCGCCCTGCAGCACGTCATTCATCGGCGCAGGCAGATTGACGGTCTGCGCTTGCTTCGCAAAATTAATCAGGATGTACACAACGCCATGCGCACCGTAGCGCAGATTGACTTCCACGCCCGCGGGCACACCGGCTAGCGGCGTCTGGATCGCGCTATCTTCCGCCATCCACTTGGCGGCTTGCGCCATCGTTTGCGGGTCCAGCCACGCACCGATATAAGTGATGCGGCCCTTGCCGACCTTGCGCGTGATGGCGGCGGGTTGTCCGTCCAGCCAGCCATTGCTCTTGCCATACCTCATGAGCACGGCCGTCTCCGGGTCCTTGGTGCTGAGCAATTCCGCCCAAAGGCGAGACTCGCCGCTGCCCCATTGGCCCTCGAAGGGCACCGGTTCGTTGAGCGCGTAATACTGCTCCACGCGGCCACCCAGCAAAGCGGCCAGCGGACCGGGTTGGCGTTCGGGCTGCAGCGCGTTGTCGTCATCTTTCATGCCAGATCGTTGGCCGAGCACCAGGTGCCCGCCGTTCTGCACGTAAGCGATCAGGTTCTTGGCCACGCCATCCGAAATCACATTCAGCCCGGGCGCGACAACGAGTTTGTACTGACTCAGCGGCGCGGCGGGCGAGATGATATCAATGGATTGCGCGATCGCGCGCAGCGGCGCGTAATAGCTCATCAGTTCTTCGAGGGGCTCATATTGACGGTTGTGCTTCTGCCACTGAATGGCCCAGCGGCTGTCGTAGGAATGCAGAATGGCGATTTGCGATTTCGGCGATGTGCCGGCCAGCACGGGTCCCGCTTTGGCGAACTCCTGGCCGACTTGCGAGACTTCGCTATATAGCGGCACGGGGTTTCCATCCGGCCCAACAATGTTTCCGTGATACTGCTCCTGGCCGTTCAGGGCGCTGCGCCACTGCCAGTAGCTGACCGCGTCGGCCCCGTGGCCAACATCGTGCCACGCCATCGCGCGGACTTCGCCCTTGTCCAGCGAGTTGCTGACCCCCGCCCAATTCACGAAGCCGGGCTGCGTTTCCATCACCCAAAAATTCTTCTGTTTGAAGCCGCGGGTCAGGTCATGCCCCGCGCCATTCAGCACGGGATTCAGGTGGCCCTCTCCCACATAGTCATCCCAGGCGGCAAAGTCCAGGTCCTGAATCACGGTGTAGTGATCGAAGCCATCGTACGGGCCCATGGTGTTAGTGGTGACGAATTGCCGCGCATCGCAATTGGCGTGAATCACGTCCGTCTGGTTCTTCTGGTAGCTGCGCCAGGTGTCGCTTACAAAGCGCATCCAGCTCAGCAGCAGTCCGGGATTGCCATAATTGGTCTCTATCGGAATCTGGTCCCACGCGGTGTAGGTTTCGCTCCAGTACGCCGTGGTCCAGCGGGCATTCAAGTTGTCCAGCGTGCCGTACCGCGCCTTCAACCATTGCTGAAACTGCGCGCGCGTTTCGGGATCGTAGGAGACTTGCGAGTACTCATTGTCAATCTGCCAGCCCAGGACGTTGGGATTGTGGCCGAAGCGCTTGGCCATTTGCTCCACGATCTTGCGCGCCAGTTCGCGGTATTTCGGATTGGCCCAGTTGTCTTGCGCGCGATTGCCATGCTCATCGCGCCGGCCGTCTTCGCGGATGCGCAGCGTTTCCGGATATTTTTGCGTCAGCCACGCGGGCGGAGCAGCTGTGGGAGTGCCGAGGACGGTGTAAATGTCATGCTTGGCCGCAAGGGCGACCGCGCGATCGAGCCAGTCCAGATCGTAGTGCCCTTCTTCGGGCTCCATGCGGCTCCAGGCAAATTCCCCGACGCGCACAAAGTGGATGCCGGCTTTCTGCATCAGCGTAAGGTCGGCTTCCCAACGTGACTCCGGCCACTGTTCGGGGTACCACGCGGTGCCCAGCAGAAGCGGGGGCAGAGTTTTGGAGGAAGAAGATTGCGCCAAACCAACTTGTACGAGGCAAAGTGCGGCCAGACCGAAGCAAACGATAAGGCAGAGAATCACGGTGTTCCGTAAGCGTTTATTCACGATTGTATCTCCCAAGGAAAACAACGAACCCGCCTGCGGCGGGCGCGCAGGTCGCCTTCGTCATGATCAGAATGTGGAGCGAGTCCGGCGTTCCCTCGCGCCGGCAGCCTGAGTGTACATCAAACGTAAGCCTTCGTGGCACAGTCACTCCTGACTGTGCTCTTGGGTTTCTCCCTCTTGTGTAGTGGCCGATCTTTAGATCGGTTCTTATCCTTCTCCTTCTTGTGTAGGGGCCGCCTTCTGAGGCGGGCCGCCCTTTCTTCCTGCGGTTGCGCGCAACTCTTGCAGATGCAACGTTTTTCTCGCGCGCAAGAGCGGAAATGTCGGCGCGCCGACATATTTTAGGTACGTTACCATGCGGATAACACCCCACCCCACCCCCCCCCTGTTTTTGCGTAAGTGCGGGAATGATTGGGCTTACGGGAGAATGGCTCCGATGTACGGGGTGGTCTCAATGGGTCGACGCAACACTTAGGTCGAACTCGACTTGCATTGAAAACAAAGGCTAAATCGCTCGCTTGAGTTAGATCAGCCGGAACACTACCCTGGCTAGGTTTTGACAGAGTCCAGCCAAACAGATCGCTTCTCCTGGGGAAGCATTGTCGAATCAACGCATTGGATGGTGTTGCATCGACCGGTTGAGCTGGCAGGGAATAGTTGGACTTAGCGTGTGAAAGTGCGAAGGCAAGGCGAAGGACGAGGGTATGGGACGTTCCGAAATGGCACAACAGCCGCGTCCACGCCGTTTGTGTCCCGGATGATGTTGCGGGACCCTCAGCATAACAGGCGAAGCATAGCATATTATTTACCTATTGTCTACTATTATTTACAGGGTACTAGATTTGGAGCTGGTACGAGGGTGGGAGGAAGGAAAAAACCAAGGCCCTACAGGAAAGCCAGTCCTCCTTAGGATTTGGGCGGCCAAGGGAAGGTGTGGGACTTAACGGATTCGTAGTTGGCGTTGAGGGCGGGTTCAAGGAGGAGAATGGCGGCAATGCGGCGCGCCATTTCCTGGACATAGCGGACCTCATCTATCGTAAGCGGACGACCCAGGAGCGGTTCCTCGCGGTAGGACAGCCATTTCTTGATGATTTGGTAGCCGCCAATGGTGTACTCCCAGACGCGGATGGGGATGTTAGACCAATAGGCGGAGTCGTTGAGATAGACGTCGCAGGTCGTATTTCCCAGGTGGGTTAATGCAATTTTTTCAGAAATACCCTGCTCCTTGGCACCCTCCGCAATGGCTTTCCGCTCGGCGGGAGAGTACTGCCGTTCGAGAAGCCTGCCGTTGCCCGGCATGGTAGCGCCGTCCTTGCTGGCGTGGCCCCATCCGGCAGTTAGCGGTAGGTCAGCCTCCTTAAGGTTGCCACCGCCGGTTCGCTTGGTCATTCCGATTAACCTAAGTTCGGCGCGGAGATCCCCGCCAGTTACGTCCTTGAGAGGAGTTTCAGAATCTAGTAGCGCGGCGATATTGTTGCCTAGTTTGGCTGACGCGACTAGCGCCTTTTTGGTGTTCGGGAGGGGAACGCGGGGCCAGTCTTGACGGATTCCGTCGTGATTGTCGTCCAGGTATTGGGGCGAATAGCCGATTGCGGTTACGTGTGACCAAATCAGCGAAGCGATATTGCTCAGCGATCCCGATATCGCGACATCAATACTCGCGAGATATTGGGATGCGCTTATGGAAAGGTTCGGCAGAACTGGGCTTGTGTCTTTGGGTTTGGCATGGAGTGGGAGAATGCCTTGAGAAGGCTGCTGATTGTGTTCGTTCTGTGAGGCTTCCCGCAATAGGAGCGGAAAATGGCGAGCGTGACCTGATATGCAATCATAGTCACAGACTGCTCGGGAAAAATAAAATGGTGGTCCTTCTGGTGTTTTGTCCGCCGTGTCTCGGCTAATGAGGAAACAGTTGCCTGGGATTCTCGCATGGTCAAGGAGTTCGGGGCTCGGGCGAGAAAAAAGAGGCTGAATTGGGCCGTCCAGGTAAGCAAGTCGGACGTCGAATGGCTTAAACGGATAGGACCGTATGTTTGACTCAGCGAAGGAAATTTTGCCTTTCAGTAGTCTCCTAGTCTTGGTCGCCGAATATTCTCCGGACGATTTCATGAAGCGAGGCGCGATTGACTCAATCTCGGCGTCACTTTTTGTCGGGTCTAAGAAATCTCTTACAGCGAACAATCGCTGCCTTTCACTGGGAAAGACGATCAGTGAGTTGCCTCTACGCTCGACAGGACCGTTGAACGGCTGACTCAAGCTCAGATCCGTCAGCTTTGGCCAGCTCAGGTAGGCTCTAGACACGTGTGCGGGTATTAGCGAAAACCGGTTTTCGTTCGTAGGACTTGGCTCTTCATAGGTGCCATTGATATTTCCTGAGTCTAGGGACTTCAGCAGATCCGCGTTTTTAGTTCTGCCCCAAAAGTCTCAGTAGCGAAGGGTTGGACCTGGTTGTGCAGGTTCTTTATGTCCCTTGCGGAGCAATAAACCGATTGCGGTTCCAACGCGAATTCCTTCACGGTTGAATGCGGTCGAGAATACAGAGGGGTCCGGTTTGCCATCGGGGGTTAGCTTGCCAGTTTCACGACTGTCGCCGTTCATGCAGTCGAACCACATCGCATCAAATTTGTTGAGGAATCGCTTTCGCATAACAACAAAAGACGGATCGCCGAGATAGGAAAAATTCGAGATGAAGCAAAGCACCCCTTTGCCGGGGATGTCGCGCTCTGTGATGCGTCTCTCGGCCAGACGAAAGAATCGAACGTAGAGGTCGTCCAAATTAAACTTTTTGATCTTCCATTCCTTGACGAGGCCTTCCTTATAGGGTTCGACGAGGCCGTGCTCTTCCTGGGGGCTCACTCCTGCAAATGCGTTGTAAGGCGGATTACCGAGGATCACAAGGATGGGAGTGTCGCGCTTGACGTGTTCGGCAGCATCGCGCTCCTCCTCGAGTTCGGGGAAGAGGAGATGTTTCTTGGGTCCTTTGGGGGGTTCCCAGCCCGTCAGGGCGTTGGTCAGAAAGACGCCGATACGTTCGTTGCCTTTTTCAGCCAGTGGTGCGCCAAGATTCTGAAGGAGGAGGCCTAGTTGAAGGTGGGAGACGACAAACGGAGCGGGGAGAAGCTCGAAGCCGAAGACTCGATTCCTGGCGGCGTCCTTGAGGTCGGCGGCAACGAGGGCGTCGTCGCCGTGTTGTTGCCTGAGCGTTCCGTGAATCTTGCTTAGAGCCTCGACAAGGTAGGAGCCCGTCCCGCAGCACGGGTCAAGAACGTAGACGTTTTTGTCGGCGAGGCCGTCGGCAACGTCGAGTTCTTCACGGAGCACAGTGTCCACGCGGGCGACCATGTATTGGACGATTTCTGGCGGCGTGTACCAAACGCCGAGTTGTTTGCGGAGTTCGGGATCGAAGGCCTGAAGGAAGGGTTCGTAGAAATACTGAACGGCGTGTGTCTCCTGAAATCTGGAGAAGAAAGAAGCGCGGTCAACACGATTGAGGACAGAGGCTGTCCAATCGAGAATTTCCGCGAGATTCAGTTCCTCAAGTTGACCGGGGTCGGCGACTTCATGGAAGAGCTTGCGGAGAACGGGAACGCGGAGGTGGTGTGCGGTAAGCCGCCAGTCGAATCGCTCCTTGCTGGTGGGCGGATATTTCTTGGACCAGAGGACCCAAGCGGAGAACACGCCATAAAAGAGCGTCTGGACGAGCGTAGAACGGAAGAAATGTTCGCCTTTTTCACCCTCGAAGGCGAGACCCAAAGCTTCTTCCAGCGCTTTGCGGACGGAAGCCAGGGCGGGAAGTTCGCGAAGGCCGATGCGTGCGAGCGCGTCGCGGGCATAGGAAGCAAGGAACCAGGCAACGGCTTCGGGCGAGGCGATGGGGGCAGCATGAAGCAAGGCGCGCTGGGCAAATTCGACGAACATTGGCCCATGCTGACTTACGGTTTTCTTGGGATGAGCGGCGCTAGCCCAAAACTCCTTTTCGGAATCAGCGAGGCGGTAGCTTTCGAGCTTTACAGGTTTCCCAGCGGCATCCTGGCCGACGAAAACAAAATCGCGATAGTTCGTGACCAGAACCTGACGATATTTGCCCCAATACCGACTGACTTGTTCGCTGTCGGCGGTTATCCACGCGTCGTCCGAGGTGGGTTTAACTTCAATCACGCCCCGGGCAGGGCTTTGGGGGAGCAGTT
>Ga0326728_10020201_pt1 | contig 12755 bp, 14 predicted proteins | sample MB3enrmetagenome_FD_207602 | JGI IMG/M metagenome (GOLD analysis project Ga0326728, IMG submission 207602) | Lab enriched peat soil microbial communities from McLean, Ithaca, NY, United States - MB31MN | ecosystem: Environmental > Terrestrial > Soil > Wetlands > Peat | place: USA: New York...
TCGCCCCGATCCAACAATATCAGCGACTTATGACCCGCATGAGGGCGCCAACTGTAGAAGATGAGTCAAGGGCGCGCGTCCGCGCGCCGCCGCAGGCGGGCTTCGCCCCTTGACAGCCTCTCGACTTCGGAAAAGAGACGCTTCCATGAGGTTGACGGCGCTCTCCGCCAAACTTGCGCCGCTGCGCCGACGCCGCGGTCGAAACGTTGGAATAGGTTAGACCGGTCTTTTACAGTTGGCTCTCGTAACCATCTGATATTGCTTATGTTTCGACTATCGGGTGTGCAATGTAGTGCCAAAACATGTTTTGTTCCACAACCGAAATTCGTAAGTGATTCCAAAGACTCGCATTTTTCGACACGCAGAACGCGAAAATGGCATGTGGCACTACATCGGACTCGCGAAAATTGAAACATGAATGAAGTCAAATACTTATGCGATCCAACTGTAAAAGCCCAGTTAGAATTGATTCATGCGCGCCCTGCCGCCGGCGGACGAAGAAATAACATTGCAGGGACGCGGCGATCATCGCCATAATTCGCGAGGAGCGCACGTCTCCTTCAATCCGAGACATACCTATGAATCAGCGCGTTGATCAGCGTCTGGTAGGGTATGCCTTCTTGCAGCGCGCGGGATTTGAGACCGGTCAGGTCGCGTCTGGGCACGCGGAGGGAGATTTTGGCGCGCTCGTCGGTCATCGCCGCCCGCGCCATCGACTCGATCTCGCGCTTGCGCGCGGGGGTCAGCCGGCTCTTGAACGGCGCGCCGCTCGTCTCGAAGGATTGAATGAGCGCTTGCTCTTCGGCGTCGAGAAATTTGCCGACTTCAGGCGTCTTGGTCATGAGCTTCACCGGGGAAATAGTGGGCTTTGAGGCGCCGGCTGGGAAAAACGATCTTGAGGAATATCCCTTCCGGCGTTCGAACGTAGGGGACCGCATAGACATAGGCCTTCGCAAGGACGACGAGCATGCGTTGGCCGGGATATTTTTCCGCATTCGGATGTTCGATATCGTCGAGAAGTCCGCCGCTTTCGATCGCGGCGACGATGTCCTCAAAACAGATGTTTCTCTTGGCGTCGGATTTGAGCGCCCGGTTTTTCTCCGGGCTCCACGCGATCGTTTTCATATCGCCATTGTATGGACAGAGTAAGGCGCGTCAACTCCTTGTCCGGTCGTTTCAACCTCCCCCTCGCCCCGCTTTCGCTCGCCGACGCGATGAGACGGCCTATCGCCGCGCGGACGCAGGAGTCACGGACTTACGGGCTTACGGTGACGCTGCACTCGATTCACTCAACCGGCGAACGGTTCGACGAGCCGCCAGCCCCCGGCGACCCACCGCGCCCGGCGCTTGGCGCGCGCAAAAGGCGCCGCGAGGGCGCATCGCGGAGCCTTCCGTCTTGCCCAACGCCACGCGCCGTCGCGACGATGGCGGGTCGTTGCATTGGGACCGCCTCGGTGTAGGATGCCTCGCAGCCGGCGCGGTGGGGGCGTTTAGAGGATCGATCGACGCGAGCCGGCTCATCGGCGTGACTCTGGGGGGAGGGGAACCCGTGACGCTGCAAGCGAAGCTGACGTGGGCCGCGGTGGCGGCGATCGGCGCGATTTCTTTTGCGATTGTCGCGCTGACGCGCGGGGAGCCGGTGAACGCAGCCTGGCTGGTGATCGCATCGGTCTGCATCTACGCCATCGCCTATCGCTTCTATGGCCTCTGGGTCGCCAACCAGGCGCTCGGCGTCGACGCGACGCGGCAGACGCCGGCGTATCGACGCAACGACGGCCTCGATTACGTGCCGACCCACCGCTACGTGCTGTTCGGCCACCATTTCGCGGCAATAGCCGGCGCCGGGCCGCTGGTCGGCCCCGTCCTGGCGGCGCAGATGGGCTATCTGCCGGGCACCTTGTGGATTCTCGCCGGCGTGGTGTTCGCCGGCGCGGTGCAGGACATGACCGCGCTGTTCCTGTCCACCCGGCGCGACGGCCGCTCGCTCGGCGACATGATCCGCTCCGAAATGGGTCCGGTCGCCGGAAGCGTCGCCAGCTTCGGCGTGCTGTTGATCTGCGTCATCCTGCTGGCCGTGCTCGCCCTGGTCGTGGTGAAGGCCCTGATGGGAAGCCCGTGGGGCGCCTTCACGGTGTTCTCAACGCTTCCGATCGCGCTGATCATGGGCGTCTACAGCCGTTTCATCCGGCCCGGGCGCATCGGCGAGATGTCCGCCATCGGGGCGGTCCTGCTGGCGCTGGCGCTGGTCTATGGCCGCACGGTCGCCGAGAATCCGGCCCTGGCGCCGTATTTCGATCTTTCCGGCGCGACGCTGGCGCTGACCATCATCGGCTACGGCTTCGTCGCCTCGGTGCTGCCGGTGTGGCTGTTGCTGGCGCCGAGGGACTATCTGTCGACTTTCCTCAAGATCGGCACGATCGCGCTGCTGGCGGTCGGCATCCTCATCGTTCATCCCGATCTGCAAATGCCGGCGGTGACGCGCTACATCGACGGCAGCGGCCCGGTGTGGGCGGGCGGCGTGTTCCCGTTCCTGTTCATCACCATCGCCTGCGGCGCGGTGTCGGGCTGGCACTCGCTGATTTCGTCGGGCACCACCCCGAAAATGATCGAGAACGAGAGCCAGATTCCGTTCATCGGCTATGGCGCGATGTTGATGGAATCGTTCGTCGCCGTCATGGCGATGATCGGCGCCTCGGTGCTGCATCCGGGAATCTACTTCGCGATGAACAGCTCGGCGGGGGTCATCGGCGCGACCGCCGATTCCGCGGCGCAGGCGATCTCGTCCTGGGGCTTCGTCGTCACGCCCGACGTGCTGACCCAGATCGCGCATGACGTCGGCGAGACCAGCATCCTGTCGCGCACCGGCGGCGCGCCGACGCTGGCGGTCGGCATGGCCAGCATCCTGGCGAGCTTCCTCGGCGGTCGAGCGCTGATGGGCCTCTGGTACCATTTCATCATTCTGTTCGAGGCGTTGTTCATTCTGACCACGGTCGACGCCGGCACGCGCGTGCTGCGGTTCATGATCCAGGATTTCGTCGGCGCCGTCGTCCCCGCCTTCAAGGAAACGAAGTCCTGGACCAACAATGTCATCGGCTCGGCGCTGGCGTGCCTGCTGTGGGGCTATATCCTGTATCAAGGCGTCATCGACCCCTACGGCGGCATCTATACGCTGTGGCCGCTGTTCGGCGCCTCCAACCAGATGCTCGCCGCCATCGCGCTGATGTTCTGCACCGTCGTGTTGTTCAAGATGAAGCGCGAGCGCTACGCTTGGGTCACCATCGTTCCGGCCGCGTGGCTGGTGGTGACCACGGTCACGGCCGGGTTGGACAAGGTTTTCAGCCCCGATCCCGCCGTCGGTTTCGTCAGCCACGCCTGGCGATTCTCCGACGCGCTGTCGCAGGGCAAGGTGTTGGCGCCCGCGAAGGACTTGGCGACGATGAGCCGGGTGATCTTCAACGACTATGTCGACGCGACGCTGGCCGCGCTGTTCGTCGCCGTCGTCCTGACGGTCTTGGTCTACGCGGCAATCGACGTCCGCAAGGCGCTGGGCGTTGCGAACAGCACCGCGATCGAGATCGGCGGCGCGGCGATGGCGGGAGCCGGGCGATGAGCGAGGCGACGCGAATCGGCTTCGCCTGCGAAATGGTGGTCAAGACCGCCCGCCTGATGGTCGGCGTCCCCGACTATGACGCCTATGTGGCGCATCGCCGGGTCAATCACCCGGGCCTGCCGATCATGAGCTACACGGAATTCTTCCGCGAGCGCCAGGACGCACGCTACGCGGTCGGCAAGGGGCGGTTCCGCGGGTGTTGCTGAGGGGGAGGATTGGGATTAGGGAATGACGGCGACGGCGTAATGCAATTGGGGAATTCGTATCATGTCCCCGTAATGCCGTAATGCGACCGGAGCTATATCGACCTCGAAACCCCAATGGGGCGCGGCTTCATGGCGATAATGTCGGCGATGGCCGAGGATGAACGCTTGCGGATCATCAAGCGCACCCACGAAGGCCGACAGATTGCCCGCGCCAAAGGCGTCCGCGTGGGGCGCAAGCCGAAGCTCACCCCGCACCAGAAGACGGAGGCGCGGCAGCGTTTCGCTAAGGGCGAGTCGACGCGCGACCTTGCCAAGAACTACGGTGTCAGCGTCAGCACGATTTCGCGCTTGGCGACGTGAAGACATGGGGACACATCCGGTAATCCACGGGATGAAACGAAGCGTCTGCTTGCGTGAGTAGCGGGGCGCTCCAAATGTGGTGGTGCGGCATGGAACGCGGGACATTGATAATTAACGAAATGGTCGTGTATTAAATCGCAACAGCGTTAATTTGTGCAACATGTCCGAGGACTCGATGGTGACTAGGCAATATAAGAACCCGCCGATAGAGGAAGCGCTCTGCGAGTTCACGTTTAAACCGCCTGATGAAGGGCAGCAGTTTGATTTTACACTACCGGGGCGGCTTCGGGTCGAACCGACGATGGCGGAATATTCCGGTCAATCCCGAACGCAGAATATTCAGACAATCGCAGCAGCAGGAAATTCCTCGACTCTCGCAATTCAGAACACGTTACTTCGAATTCAACTGCCAACGATTGACGGAAAACGGATGATATCGGTTGGCGCGAACACTCTTGCGATAACCGTATTGCGCCCTTACGAAGGGTGGGAAAAGTTCCGGCCAAGGATTGAGCGGGCACTTGAGACGTTCACTAAAATATACGGCGCGTCGTCAGTCGTACGAATTGGTGTTAGGTACGTAAATCGCCTTATAATTCCTAGTATCGCTGTAAGGCCGTCGTCATTTCTTAAGAATATCCCAGAGGAGGGTAATGTATGCGAGTCTGTACTGACAAATTTTATGGAGCGTGGCGAATATGTCCGACACGATGGTCTGAAAGTGATCGTGACCCAGGCGACACTTCAACCTACCGCGCCCGACACGACGGAATATCTGCTCGATATCGATACCCTTTGGGATAAGGAACCGCTCGACGATCACGAGGCAATTATGTCTGCGGTGGACAAGCTTCACGAGATCGAAGGCGCGACTTTTGAAGGCCTTATAACCGATGAATCAAGGACAGTTTTCGATGCGCAGTAGCAGCGTTGACCGCTCTTCGGAGCCGCTGAATTTTGCACCGCCGATCAAGTTTGAAGCGTCGTCCCGTCGGTCAGGAGAAACTGACTCCGAGCTTTACGGCCTCGTTTACCAGACCACCGATGGACGTCCCGTATTGCATGGCGGTGGCGCGGGATCGGTCACCGAGTATGATGAACTCGCCGGTAATCGGACCGAAGGTGCGCTTTTTTCCGTCACGATGTGGGTCCCGTGGGGGCCGGTGGGTACAATCCAAGGATCAGGTAATCTTATTCTAAATAGTCATGAAGCAATGACGCTGAAGGCGTATCCAGTAACATGTGTCGGGACGACTACGGTAGGCGTGGGATATATAACTGCGGTCGGCACAACCGGTAACGTATCTGTCGGATATGTTAGAGACCCCGTGAATCTATTCAGCGTCGAAAGTGTCATAAAAGATTTAGACAGCGCCTTAGCGCAAGACCCGGTCGTGGACGGGTTTAACCACCCTGCGGAGCCGATTCTCGAACGCGCCTTCGAAAGACAACCCGAGAAACTGGCACCTCGGTTCGAACGGCTGATCTCGGAGCATCTGGACTCATCGAAGGTTGCCGATATCTTGCGACTTCTTGCGCGCTTCAGGCCTTATAGGTCGGAGTGGCGGCAGCAAATTGTGAGAATGGCGCTTGGTTCGAGTTCTCCCGACGTCCGCGATGCGGCCATTCAGGCGATCGAGTCATGGGGGGAACCGGGCCTTACAGACTTGCTCCGTTCGCACACAGACACCACAGATTGGCTGGCTCAATATGCGGCGGGTGTTCTGCGTGATTTGACGGAGTAGGAATGCTTACCTTTCTCGCACGCAACGTTATGGCCGCTAAATGGAAAGAGCGCGATATCGGCGGTCACATGACTGTTCCTGCAGACGGAATTACGAATGATATACGAGTGAAGGACGATTGCTTGTCGTTCTGGACATGTGATCCGAATGATCCGCCTTCCGTTGAGCAGGTGGTGCTTGCTTTGGCTGCAGCCCGTGACACGGTTGACAAGCTGGATTTGGTCTGGATCGACGAGACCGCGATCAAAAATATTCCATTGCGGATTGTTCCAACCGAGGGTCGCACCCCCGCGCAATTGCTCAGAGATCGACATCGCGACGTTGCGGACATCGATCTAGGCGCAATGTATAAATTGGCGCAGGACGTGGCGAAAGCGGTCAATGCAAAGCCATTGCAGGTGCAACGATGGAGGAAGGCGGAAGTTATGAAAATTCTCAAAAATGCCGCCGCGCAAAACTCTCTCAACATGAACGCGATCGGAGAGAAAATTCGAATTGAAATTGAAAGCACGTGAGCTTTGCGAGACCTCGCCACTTAGTTGCCTACTCGCTGCGCGACAAAAACGCACGATCTTGGCGAGGTGAGGCGGGGCGCTGGGAAACAAACGGAACTTGGTTTTGCTATTTCAATTGTTTGGCTTGGCAGACTACCAAGCCGTGAAATAGCGTCGAGCGTTCCCGGGTTTACGGGTTTACGGGGACAGGATACGAATTCCCCAATTTCAATTCAGCCCGGCCGCTCGCTTTGCGGCTTGCGCCCCCGCTTGCGCGGCTGGACTCTTCGGCCCAGCCTCTTCTCGACCATCGCGATGAAATCCGGCGCGCCGAGAGGGCGCCCGTTGGGGCTGCGGTGGTCGAAACCGTCGAGCGCCGCCTGTTCGCCCGGCGACAATTCCAGGAGATCGGCGAATCGCGGCGCGCGCTCCAACGCCGGGCATTACGGGGACATGATACGAGTTGCATTATTTCGTTGGCTGGCCAGATCTTTCTGTGAGAGCCGCGGGGACGAATTCTTAAGATCGGTCCATGTCGGCGCGATCGCCATGCCGCCGACCCACCGCGCCGTCTTTCCTCATGGAAGCGTTTTGTTTCCGAAGCCGGAAGGCTGTCAAGGGCGCGCCTTTCGGCGCGCCGCCAGAGGCGGGCTTCGCCCCTTGACAGCCTTCCGGCTTCGGAAGATTTGGCTTCCATGAGGTCGACGGCGCTCCCTGCCGACCTTGACGCCGCCCCGCCTGTAGCCGCGCTCGCTGAGCGCGGCGGGGCGGGCCGCCATCGGCGAAGAGTCGGCCCCGACAAATGCTTTCTGAATTGCGGAAATTCGGTTATCCTGGCGTTTCGTCGGGCGAGGCGTCGCTCCCTGCGAGCCGAACCCGCCCGACGACGAAAAAATTTGCAGAAGGCGGCGCTTGTCAAGTCTCGCGTCGTAAATATTTGAAATCATTCGTGGGACCGTCAAGGGAATCCTTGACAAGCCTTGACAAAACTTGACATTGCTTGACAAAACTTGACAACGCTTGACGAAACTTGACGAAACTCGACGAGAAACTTGACGATGCGGCGCCCCTCGGAGCGCGATCGATCGCGCCTTCCCCTCCGGCCTCGGCTCAGGCCTTCCCGGTCGCCACCGGGCAATCGTCGCGTCCGCCCCATTCGGCCCAGGAGCCGTCGTAGAGCCCGGCGACGCGCCCGCCCGCCTCCTCGACCGCCAGCGCCAGCATCGCGGCGGTGACGCCGGAGCCGCAGGTGGTGATGATCGGCTTCTTGAGATCGACGCCGTGTTCGGCGAACGCGCTGACGAGCGCCGCGCCGGTCTTCAAGTGTCCGCGCTCCTCGATGTCGACGAACGGCAGGTTGAGGCTTCCCGGCATGTGGCCGCTGCGCAGGCCCGGACGCGGCTCGGGGGCGCGGCCCTCGAATCGATCGGCCGGGCGCGCGTCGACGACCTGCGCCGAGCCGTCGGCCAGCGCCTTGCGCACGTCGTCGATCGAGGCGACGAAGCCGTGGTTGAGCCGCGGGGTGAAGCGGCGGAATGGCGGGCGCGCCTCGCCCTGTTCGAGCGGGCGCCCCTCGCGAATCCACTTGGGCAGGCCGCCGTCGAGGATCGTCACGTCGGCGGCGCCGAACGCGCGCAGCATCCACCACACCCGCGCGACGGCGAACAGGCCGTGGGCGTCGTAGACGACGAAGCGCATGCCGTCGCCGAGGCCCAGCGCGCTCATCTCCTCAGCGAATTTCTGCGCGTCGGGCAGCATGTGCGGCAGGCCGCTCGAGGCGTCCGCGATGACGTCGATGTCGAAGAACGCCGCGCCGGGAATGTGCGCGGCGCGGAATTCGGCCGCGCCGTTGCGCCCGGTCGGCGGCAGATGCCAGGAGGCGTCGACGATCCCGAGCCCCGGTTCGCCGAGACGCGCGGCGAGCCAATCGGTGGAAACGAAATTCTGGTGAGCCATGATGGAAATCCCGACCGGCCGTTGAAGCGCGATCCTTACCAGGACCGCGGCGCAACGCTAAGCGCCGCCGTCGTCCAGCGCGATGCGCACGCGCCGGTTGATCTTGCCCTTCTTCTCGACGCCGGTGACCCGCGCGCGGCCGATTTCTTTCGTTCGCGCGACATGCGTGCCGCCGCAAGGCTGAAGATCGAGGCCGACGATCTCGACCAGGCGGACGCGCCCGACGCCGGTGGGCGGCTTGACCGACATGGTCTTGACGAGCGTCGGGTTGGCGGCGAGTTCGTCGTCGCTGATCCAGCGCGTGCGGATTTTGGCGTTCGTCGCGATGAGCGCGTTGAGGCGGCGCTCGATGTCGTTCCTTTCGACAACGGCCTCGCCGGAATCGAAATCGAGCCGACCCTCGCCGTCGCCGACCGAACCGCCGGTGACGGGGTAGGGCAGCACGACGCTCAGCAGGTGCAGCGCGCTGTGCGCGCGCATGCGCCGGTGGCGCAGGTCCCAGTCGAGCCGCGCGACGAGTCTTTCGCCGACGGCGGGAAGCTTCGCCCCCTCGGCGGGAACGTGCAGGATCGTGCGGCGGTCGGCGTCGTAGACGGCGTCGACGATCTCGATCGACGCGCCGTCGGCGAGTTCGAAGCGGCCGCGATCGCCCGACTGGCCGCCGCCGCGCGGGTAGAAGACCGTGGCGTCGAGGACGATCCGGCCGGGCTCAGCGGCGAGCACGCGCGCCTCGGCCTCGCGCCGATAGGGGTCATCGAGATAGAGCGGTTCGGTCATTTCACAGGAAGGCCTTGGGAACGCTGGCGCGACTTTCGAGCCAGGAGGGGACGGAGAGGTTCTTGGAGCGCAGAAAAGCGGGGTTGAACAATTTCGAGGCGTAGCGCGCGCCCGAATCGCACAGCGGCGTGACGATCGTGCGGCCGGGGCCGAGATCGCGCGCGAGCCGGATCGCGCCGGCGATATTGATCCCCGACGAGCCGCCGAGCAACAGGCCTTCGCGCTCGACGAGATCGAAGACGATGCCGAGCGCCTCGTCGTCGGCGATCCGGTAGGCGAAGTCGACCGGCGCGCCCTCGAGATTGGCGGTGACGCGCCCCTGGCCGATCCCCTCGGTGATCGAAGAGCCCTCGCTCTTCAGCACGCCCTCGGTGTAATACGAGTAGAGCGCGGCGCCGAAAGGGTCGGCGAGCGCAATTTTGATGTTGGGGTCGCGCTCTTTCAGCGCCATGCCGACGCCCGCCAGCGTGCCGCCGGTGCCGACCGCGCAGACGAAGCCGTCGATGCGCCCTTGCGTTTGCGCGTAAATCTCCGGCCCGGTGGTCTCGTAATGGCCGCGGCGATTGGCGAGGTTGTCGAACTGGTTCGCCCACACCGCTCCGTTCTGCTCCGATTTTGCAAGAATATCAGCGAGTCGCCCGGAGTATTTAACGTAATTGTTCGGGTTGGAGTAGGGAACCGCCGGCACTTCGACGAGTTCCGCGCCGACCAGGCGGAGCATGTCCTTCTTTTCCTGCGCCTGGGTGTCGGGGATGACGATGACGCTGCGAAAGCCCAGCGCCGAGGCGACCATGCCGAAGCCGATGCCGGTGTTGCCGGCGGTGCCCTCGACGACGACGCCGCCGGAACGTAGCGCGCCGCGCGCGATCGCGTCGCGGATGATGGCGAGGGCGGCGCGGTCCTTGACCGATCCGCCGGGGTTCATGAACTCGGCCTTGCCCAGGATCGTGCAGCCGGTCGCCTCGGAGGCCGCCCTGAGCTTGATCAGCGGCGTATGGCCGATCGCTTCGACGACGCTGGGGCTGAAAGGCATCGGAACCTCTTTTTGAACACGCTAGGCGAAGCCGCGGCCTCGGACAAGAATGCGCGAGGGCGGTCGGCGATCCGCCGACGTCCTGCGCAGCGCCCGAGCGATCGCGTCGCCGACAAGAAACGATCTAAAACGATAAGATGAATAGAATGGCAAGCGGAAAGTCGCGCGGCTGCGGAGGTCATGAGGCCGTCTCAATTCTCCCGTCATCGCTCCGTCTCCTCGCGTCGGCGAACGGGCGTCCCAAGGTTTGATTAAGGCGCGGCCGCTATGTCTTAAGACGGGGCCGGGCGCGGCGGGCGACGCCGGGCGTCGGCTTGGCCACGTCGCCAGACCGCAGGAAAGGGATCGATGTTCTTTCTCGCCTCGAAACTGTTGTGGTTCGCCGTCGCGCCGGTCACCTTGCTGATGGTCGGCGCGCTCCTCGGCGCCTGGTTCGTTCCGCGGGCCGCGGGATTTCCTCGCGCGCTGGCGCTCGGCTGCGCGGGGGCGCTGCTGTTGGTCAGCGTCGCGCCGGTCGGCGCGCTGCTGATCGAGCCGCTGGAGGACCGGTTTCCCGCCCCCGCCGCCGACATGCCCGCGCCCTACGGGATCATCGTTCTCGGCGGCGCGATCGACGACGAAGCGAGCGCGGCGCGCGGCCAGACGATTTTCGACGAAGGCGCCGCGCGGCTGACCGAGGCGGCGATCCTGGCGCGGCGCTTTCCAGCCGCGCGCCTCGTCTACACCGGCGGCAGCGCGGCGCTGTGGAACGCGCATTCGACCGAAGCGCCGGAAGCGCGCAAGCTCCTCGTCGCGCTCGGCGTCGACGCGTCGCGCATCGCGATCGAGGACAAGTCGCGCAACACCGACGAGAACGCCCGCTTCACCGCCGCGCTGGCGCATCCGCAGCCGGATGAAACCTGGCTCCTGGTCACCTCCGCCTATCACATGCCGCGCGCGATGGGGCTGTTCGCCAAGGCGGGATTTTCCGTTCGCGCCTATCCCGTCGACTATCGCTCGCTGGGCGGCGCGCGCGATTGGCGGCTGAACCTCGATCCGTCGCGCGGCCTACGCCTGTTCGATCTGGCGGTCCACGAATGGATCGGCCTCGTCGCGTATCGCGTCAGCGGGCGGATCGACGATTGGTTTCCCGCGCCGTGAACGCGCGCCGTCACTCGACGTTGGGCGCGCCGAGGCGATAGACGCCGCGAAAGTCGTGGGGATCGACCGGCTTGCCCTTGCGGTAGATGACGAGCCGGCCGGCGTCGGCGAGGCGCACGGCCGCGCTGCGCACGTCCTGCAGGTGCGCGCGCCAGCCCAATTCTCCCTCGCCGCGCGCGGCTGCGTACGCCTCAGCGGCCTCGGTCGGACAGATCGTGCAGCCCGCGCCCGCCTCGGCGCAAAGCGCGAGGATCACGCCTTCCAGGGTCGGGGACGAATCGAAGGTTTCGGGCGGAGCGCTCATGCCGGCCTCATGGGGCGGGCGGAGCGCGCGGTCAAGGCGCGGGGGGTCGCGTTAGCCCGGGTTCGGAACTCCGACGAAACCGCGGCCCTCCCTTGACTCCGCCTCGGCGCCCGTCGATTGATCGGCGAAACGTCCGCTGAAGGGGAGCGCGCCCGTGCCGTTGAAGCTCGTCATCGCCAACAAGGCCTATTCGTCGTGGTCGCTGAGGGCGTGGATTCTGCTCGCGCATTTCAAGATTCCGTTCGAGGAGGTCGTCATCCCGCTCGACCGGCCGGAGACGCGGGAGCTGATCCTCGAACATTCGCCGACCGGCAAAGTTCCGGTGTTGCGCGACGGCGCGATCACGGTGTGGGAATCGCTGGCGATCGTCGAATATGTCGCCGAGATCCATCCGGAGAAGGCGATCTGGCCGCGCGGCAAGGCGGCGCGGGCGCACGCGCGCTCGCTCGCCAGCGAAATGCACGCCGGCTTCCAGGCGATGCGCAAGCATTGCCCGTGCAATTTTCGCCGTCCGGTGCGCGCCATCGCGCTGACCGAAGCGGTCGACGCGGACATGGCGCGCATCGAGGCCGCCTGGGCGCATGCGCGCGAAAACTTCGGCAAAGCCGGCCTCTTCCTGTTCGGCCGCTTCAGCGCCGCCGACGCGATGTTCGCGCCGGTGGTCAACCGCTTGCACATCTACGACGTTCCCGTGTCGCGCGCGAGCCGCGCCTACATGGACGCGGTGATGACGCTGCCGGCCTGGAAAGCCTGGATCGCCGACGCCGAGGCCGAGCCATGGCGCGTCGAAAAATACGAAGCGGCGTAGCGGCGCGGATGCAGCGGTTTTTCGCCTGGCGCCGCAAAGCCCCGCGTCCGCGCCTGCGTTCGCTGGGCGGGCGGAGAATCATCGCGGAGGGCCTCGAGCAAGGCCTGTGGACCGACTTTTACCACAACGCGATGACGGCGAGCTGGCCGACCTTCTTCGGCGCGCTCGCCGCGGCGTTCGTCGCGGTCAATCTTTTCTTCGCCTTCGTCTACGCCGTCGGCGACGAGCCGGTCGCCAACGCCCGGCCGGGCAGCCTCTCCGACCTCTTCTTCTTCAGCGTCGAGACGACCTCGACCGTCGGCTACGGCGACATGCATCCGCA
>Ga0326728_10020202_pt1 | contig 12755 bp, 14 predicted proteins | sample MB3enrmetagenome_FD_207602 | JGI IMG/M metagenome (GOLD analysis project Ga0326728, IMG submission 207602) | Lab enriched peat soil microbial communities from McLean, Ithaca, NY, United States - MB31MN | ecosystem: Environmental > Terrestrial > Soil > Wetlands > Peat | place: USA: New York...
CTGCCGGTAGAGCCGGTTCTCGCAGATCAGGTCACGAGCGCGCTGCTTCTCTTCTGAGATGTCCACCGGTCCCGCGGACGCGTTGTTCACCAGCTCGATCAGGATCATCTGCGAACGCTCCAAATGTTCGCCCACCGCGACTAGCATGATGCGCTCACGAACAGCGCCCGATAGCCCTGCCACCTGCTGCCGTTGTTGCGACACTCGGCCCGCCAGGAACGCCGCAATCAGCAGCGCCGCCATCGCCGCAGCCGCCACCAGCCGCCGGGGCGAGAACCATTCGCTCCACCAGCGCGCCCGCGGTTCACCTAACGTCGGCGCCAGGCGGTTCCAGACGTGGCCCTCGTATCCTTCGCCACGCTCCGGCACTTCCAGCCCGTCCATGCTGCGCAACACGCGCCCGAGTGACTCGAGCGACGCGTGGCAGGTGTCACAAGCCTGGAGGTGCTCATCGGCGCCATCCACGCGTTCCCCGTAATAGTGAAGGACCAGTTCCTCGTCGCTCAAATGCTTCATGATCTTCCCAACGTCACCGCCGGCTCCAGCGTCTGCCGCAGCTTCTGCACAGCGCGAAACACGCTATGCTTGGCGGCCCCTGGACGCACGCCCAGCGCCTCCCCGATATCTTCAATGCACATCCCTTCGTAATGCCGCAGCACAAACGCCGTCCGTTCCATGGGACTCAAACGCTGGAGCGCCGGCGCGAGCAATTGCTTGAGCTCGCCACTGAACGCCTGACGGTCCGGCCCCGGCGTTTCCGAGCGCACGGCCGCCGTCAGTTCCTGGCCGTCTTCATCGGCCATCGTCTGCTGCTCCTGGCGCCTCTTGCGCAACCGGATCAAATCCAGCGAGCAGTTGGCGGCAATGCGGTAAAGCCACGTGCCGAAGCCGGCCCGCCCGTCGTATTTCCGAATCTGCCGGAACGCCCGCAGGAAAGTTTCCTGCACCAGGTCTTCCGCGTCCTGTTCGTTGCCCGTCATACGAAACGCCAAACGGAAGACACTGCGGCTGTGGCGCTCCACCAGCACACGAAACGCGTCGGCATCCCCGGCGCGGATCTGTGCGATCGCCGCGGCATCGCTTGGTTCCATCCGGCTGCTCTTTAGACTGTAGAAAGGTGTCGCGGTTAGCGCGGATCTATCCTTTTGGTTAGAGCCACGATGCGATTGGATAGCCCGCGGCCCCTGATGTTACTGTAAGCCTTCTATTTTCAGCCGACTCAGCATGGCCATTCGTTTGCCTTATAGCGGCCATGCGCAACCCAAACACTGCAATGGACGGACTGGAAAACGGAGTTTACGCCTGGTTCGGACCGGGAGCCCTGGTGGCCTCCGCCGTCGGGCTGGCGTTCGTCGTCGCGCTCTGGTTCACCACCATGTTGTACCTCGTCCGAGGCTTTGTCGATGCCGCCAGCTCCAGTCCAGTGACGACCGCAGAAGCGGGGTACGAGACAGTCGTGCAGTAGCGCTCTCAGCCGCGCTTGTTCGACACTTTCCGCCGCCCAATCACGCGCACTTTGCTGGCTTGCGACACAGCGCCGGGCGTCAGCGCTTCCCGCACGATTTCGGCCTGCTCTTCCTGATGGCGTTTGTGTGAACCGGTAGCGGGACTGGCGCTCTCAGGGCGGCCAACGTAACGCAATTCGCGCCGGGTCTCAGAGAGCAGCGGCTCCATTTGCTCGGAAATAAACCGCCAGGGGCCCATGTTGCGAGGCTCTTCTTGCGCCCAGACAGCTTCGCAGGTGATGGGATAACGCAGCAGCACATCCCTCACCTGCTCCTGCGCGAACGGATATAACTGTTCGATGCGCACGATAGCCACATGATCGGCCTTCTGCTCTTCCCGCGCCGCCAGCAGGTCGTAGTAGATCTGGCCCGTGCAGAACACCAGGCGCGAAACCTGGCCGGTGTCGATCGCCGCACTCTCATCCAGCACCTCCCGAAATCCGCCCGTAGTCAGATCGGCAAACTGTGAAGTCGCGCGCGGGTGGCGTAGCATGCGTTTGGGAGTGAAGATCACAAGCGGCTTGCGGATCCCGCGGCAGTCCGCGCCGCCCCGCATCTGCCGCCGCAGTAGATGAAAGTACTGCGCGGGCGTCGAACAATTCGTGACTTGGATATTCTGCTCGGCCGAAAGCACCAGGAAGCGCTCGATGCGCGCGCTCGAATGCTCCGGTCCCTGGCCTTCGTACCCGTGCGGGAGCAGCAGCACGAGCCCGCTCGGCTGGCCCCACTTCGACTCCGCCACGACGATGAACTGATCGATCATGATCTGCGCGCCGTTCACGAAATCGCCGAATTGTGCCTCCCACATCACGAGCGTCAGCGGATCGGCAACGCTATAGCCGAACTCAAATCCAAGCACCGCATACTCGCTGAGCGAGCTGTCGAACACGTCGAAGCGCGGCTGATCGTTAGCGAGATGCTGCAACGGAGAATACTTGCGCCCCGTCTCGGCATCGTAGAAAACCAGGTGACGCTGGCTGAACGTCCCACGGCCCGAATCCTGGCCGCTCAACCGCACCGGCGTCCCCTCCAATACGAGCGTTCCGAACGCCAGCGCTTCCCCATACGCCCAGTCGATTGGCCCGCCGTTCTCCCACGCCTCTTTGCGCTTCTCGACAAACCCGTGCAGCTTCGGATGGAGGTGAAAATTCTCCGGGAACACACTGATGCCGCGCACCACGCGATCGAGTAGCGCACGGTCCACAGCGGTCGCATGGGGAACGGTCGTGATTTCCCCCTCCGGCACCGTGCTCAACTCTTGCAGCTCAAAACGTTCCGCCCCTTGCTGCGCGGCATCGAACGCTTCGCTGAGCCGCGCGGTCTGGCTCTTATAAATCGATTGGACGTCCGGCGCACTCAGCACCTCTTCGCGCGCCAACCGTTCCCCATAAAGCGTCGCCACCGAGGGATGGTCCTTGATCTTCTTGTAAAGCAGCGGCTGCGTGTAACTGGGATCGTCGCCTTCGTTGTGGCCCCACCGGCGGTAGCAGAACATGTCGATGACGACATCCTTCTTGAACTCCTGCCGGTAGTCGAACGCGACTTGTGCCACGCGGATGGCGGCCTCGGGGTCGTCGCCGTTTACATGGAAAATCGGCGCTTGCACCATGCGCGCCACGTCGGTCGAATACGGCGTCGAGCGCGCTTCATCCGGCAGCGTCGTGAAGCCGATCTGGTTGTTGATGATCAGATGCACGGTGCCGCCCGTCGAATAGCCGTCAAGCTGCGAAAGATTCAGTGTCTCCGCCACCACGCCCTGCCCCGCAAATGCAGCGTCGCCGTGAATCAGCAGCGGAATCACACGCTCGCGTTCGGTATCGCCCAGACGGTCCTGCTTCGGCCGCACGATGCCTTCTACCACCGGATCCACCGCTTCCAGATGGCTTGGATTCGGCGCCACCGAAACCACAATCTCTTTGCCCGATTCCGATCGCCGCACACCCCTGGCGCCCAGATGATACTTCACGTCGCCCGACCCTTGCGTGCTCGACGGGTCGGCGTTGCCCTCAAACTCCGAGAAAATCTGGGCCAGCGGCTTGCCAACGATGTTCGCCAGCACTGTCAGCCTGCCGCGATGCGCCATCCCGATGACCACCTCGTGCACGTTGCGGTCGGCCGCACGATCCAACAGCTCGTGCAAGATCGCAATCGCCGTCTCAGCGCCCTGCAACGAGAACCGCTTCTGCCCGACGAACCGCGAGTGGAGGAAGTGCTCGAACTGCTCGGCGCCAATCAGATCTTCCAGAATCCGCGTGCGTACCTCGCGGTCGAGCGGCCAGTTGTTCGCCTCCGGCTCCATGTGCTGCTGCAGCCAGCGCTTCTCCTCCGGATGCTGGATGTTCATGTATTCGCATCCAACTTTGCCGCAGTACGTTTGCCGCAGCGTCTCCAGAATCTCCCGCAGCGTCGCCACCGCACGCGGCGCACCTTCGCCGATTGCTTCTCCGAGCGAGCCCGTCAGAAACTCGCGGTCCAGATCCCAGATCGTTAACCCGTAACGCAGTGGATCGAGTTCCGGATGGTAGCTTGGTTCGCCGCCCAGCGGATCGAGATCGGCGATCAGGTGGCCCCGTACGCGATACGCATTGATCAACTGAAGCACTGCCGCTTCTTTCGCGACTTCAGCAGTGTGCCCGGAAGCACCCGGCAGGCTCACCTGGCGGTCCGGCTCCCAGCGCACCGGGTTGTAAGGCAGCTTCAGGTGCTCGAAAATCTCTTCGTAAAAGCCGTCCTCGCCGTTCACCAGCGCCTGGAGCTTGCCCAGAAACATGCCCGATTCAGCGCCCTGAATAATGCGGTGATCGTAGGTGCACGTCACCGTCATCACTTTGCTGATGCCCAGTGCAGCACGCATTTCCGGAGCCGTGCCCTGATATTCGGCCGGGTAATCGATCGTGCCCACGGCGATGATCGCTCCCTGCCCCACCATGAGACGCGGCGTGGATTGCATCGTCCCCACCGTCCCCGGATTGGTGATGGAAATCGTAGTACCCTGAAAATCCTCCGGACTCAGTTTGCCGCTGCGCGCCCGGCTCACCAGATCGTCAAACGCCGTGACGTACTGCTGAAAATCCATCCGGCCCGCGCTCTTCAGATTCGGCACCAGCAGATTGCGCGCACCGTTCTTGGCGGCCACATCTACCGCGATGCCCAGATTGATGCCTTTGTGTACGACGCGAAACGGTTCGCCGTTTTGCTCTGCGTACGCGTGATTCAAACCGGGGAAGTGATCGAGCGCGCGCACGATCGCCCAGCCGATAATGTGCGTGTACGAAACTTTACTCTTACCGAGCAGCGTCCGGTGATGATTGATGATGCGCCGGTTTTCGTCGATTACCTTGACCGGAATCGTGCGCTGTGAGGTCGCCACCGGGATCGCCAGGCTGGCGTCCATGTTCTCGGCGATGCGCGCCGCCGCGCCACGAAGCGGCGCCAGTTCTTCGCCCGAGCCGTTCAGCGCCACACTTTTTTCCGCCGGCGCCGTAGCCTTTTCCACGGGCTTCGGTGCGGCCGCATGTCCGTTGCCCGCGTCCTCGAACACGTGTTTCCAGCTCTCATCGACCGCCCCCCGGTCGTGCAGATACTGTTGATAAAGCTCGTCTTCGAGCCAGCTATTGATCCCTAAATAGGGTTCTGGTTTGACTGCCATGCGGGACTTGCGCTTCCACTACTCATGATACAGTAGCGGCACAATTGGTTTCGTCAACACGGGCAGGACACTACTCTAATACCCGAACCGTTCTTCCTTCCACGGATCCCCGTGCATGTGGTAGCCGTTGCGCTCCCAGAATCCGGCTTGATCGCGGTCCAGCACTTCGATTCCCGCAACCCATTTCGCGCTCTTCCACGCATAAAGCCGTGGCACGATGAGTCGCGCCGGCCCGCCGTGCTCAACCGGGATGGGCTCGCCATCGTGCAGGAACGCAACTAACGCGTCCTCCGCCAGAAAGTCTTCGATTGGCATGTTGGTGGTCCAGCCACCGTCGTACCCGTGCGCCAGCGCGTAGTGCGCCTCCGTCAGCGCGCCGCCAGCCCGCTCTACCAACTCGCGCGTGGAAACGCCGTCCCACAAATTGCCCAGCCGCGACCACCGTGTGACACAGTGGAAATCCGAAAAAACCTTCACGCGCGGCAGCTTCTGGAATTCGTCCCAGTTCCACTCCACCGGCTTCGCCACTTTGCCGCCGATCGAAAACTTCCAGCGCTCCATCGCGATTTCCGGTGCACCGCTCGCATCCAGCACCGGCCACTTCAGCGTGCGCGATTGGCCCGGCGGCACGCGTTGCGCACGGCGTGTATCAGGGCTGACGATCACTTCCGCCGGCAGTCCCTCGGGCGTCCGGACCTGCTGCTCCTGCGTCTTGGTTTTGTCCATTCCAAACATTTCGGAACGTCAAAGCGCCGGCGCGGTAGGAGTCAGGGCCGGCTGGCGGATTTCCACGCAGCCCTTGCCAGTGGGCAACATCTTACCCGGATTGAGGCGATCGTCCGGATCAAACAGCCGCTTGAACCCTCGCATCATGTCCAAAGATTCCGCGGAGAACAAGTGTGCCATCATCTCGTTCTTCTCCATGCCGACGCCGTGCTCGCCGGTGATCGAGCCGCCCGCCGCGATGCAATACGATAGAATCTCTTCACTCGCGGCTCTCGTCTTCTCCAGATCGCCTGGCTTCCGCGCGTCAAACAGGATGATCGGGTGCATGTTGCCGTCGCCCGCGTGGAAAATATTGCTGATGGTCAGGCCGTACTTTTTTCCGACCTCGCCGATAAAGCGTAGCGTCGGCGCGATCTTTGTGCGCGGCACCACGCCGTCTTGCACGTAGTAGGTCGGGCTCACGCGGCCCACCGCGCCGAACGCGTTCTTGCGGCCTTTCCACAACAGCTCGCGCTCTTCGGCGGATTTCGCCAACCGCACTTCGCGCGCTCCGCAGGCAACCGCCGCCTCGCGTATCTGCTCCACCTGCTCGTCCACCACCTCGCGCATGCCTTCCAGCTCGATCAGCAGCACCGCCTCTGCGTCCATTGGGTATCCCGCGTGCGTCGCCTGCTCCACCATCTTGAGCATTACGCCGTCCAGCATCTCAACCGCCACCGGCGTAATGGCGCGCGCCGTGATCTCCGCCACCGTGCGCCCGGCATCGTCATCCGTATCGTAGATCGCCAGAATGGTTTTCACTGCCTCGGGCTTGCGCATCAGCCGCACCGTCGCCCTCGTCACCAGCACCATCGTGCCTTCGGAGCCCGTCAGCAACCCGGCCAGGTCGTAACCCGGAAGGTCGCCTTCCTTGCCTCCGGTATTGAACACGGTACCATCCGGCAGCACCACCTCGAGGCCTACTACGTGATTCGTCGTTACGCCATACGCCAGCGTGTGCGGCCCACCCGCGTTTTCGGCAACATTGCCGCCGATCGTGCATGCCCGCTGGCTCGATGGATCAGGTGCGAAAAAATAGCCGTGCGGTTCCACCGCGAGCGTGATATCCAGATTCACCACTCCCGGTTGCACCACGGCGCGCTCGTTTTCCAGATCAATCTCTAGAATGCGGTTCATGCGCGCAAATCCGGCGATGATCCCCCCCTCGCGCGCGATTGAGCCGCCGCTCAACCCCGTCCCTGCACCGCGCCCCACCAGCGGTACGCCGTATTCGTGAGCGATCTTGACGATGGCCACCACGTCGTCCGTCGAACGTGGAAACACGACGATGTCCGGCCGCGCCTTCTCCACGCTGCCATCGTATTCGTAAAGGGTGAGGTCTTCGGCGCGGTCCAGATAGCCGCGCGGGCCCATCAGGCGCACCAGTTTCTCTTTGGCCTTGGCCGGAAGCATGCATTCACCGTAGTGGCCGGGCATGCCCGGCCCGATGCCTATAATAGCGATTTCACGTAGCTCAACATCCGGTCATCGGTCCAGTTCGTGGCGCTGATAATTTTCGACACCACTTTGCCTTCGCGATTGATGATGTAGGTTTCGGGAATCTTGAAAGTGCCGTATTCCGCACCAAGGTTATTCTCCGGGTCCCGCGCGGTAAGGAAGGTCACTTTCGTACGTTCCAGGAAACGCTTGTACGCCTTTTCGTCTTTATCGACGCCGACGCCAAGCACCACCACACCCTGGCTCGCTAACTCCCGTTGGAACTCATCGAGCGAGGGCAATTCGTCGATGCAGGTCGCGCACCACGTCGCCCAGAAGTTCAGCACCAGCAACTTGCCGCCGAAATTGGACCGCGTGATCGTCCGCCCGTTATCCGCGGTGATCGAGAAATCCGGCGCCGTGTCGTTCACCTGCACCACACGCTCGTACATCGACTGGTAAATCACGTACACGAACACGCACAGCAGTACGCCGATCGATAGCTGTAGTATCCGGTCTGTTCTCGCGGCCCGCGTCATAGCTAATTTATAATGATATTGTATCCTGCCCGCAACCCGCGGCATCTGGCCTAAGAGATGCTCGTTACCAAACGCGTTGAATTCTCGGCTTCCCACGTCTGCCGCAATCCCTCGCTCAGCGACCGCGAGAACCAGGACCTGTTCGGCGCAGCCGCCAATCCCCATGGCCATGGCCACAACTACGCCATCGAAGTGACCATGGAAGGCAACCCCGATCCCGTCACCGGCATGGTCATCGATCTGAAAAAGTTGAAGGATGTCGTAAATCGTGAAGTCGTCGATTCGTACGACCACCGCTTCCTCAACTATGAAGTTCCCCCCTTCGATCGCGTCGTTCCCACCGCGGAGAATATCGCGATCGATGTCTGGCAGCGCCTGGAGCCGCACCTCGCGAAAGACGGCGGCCGCCTGCACGCGGTCCGCGTCTACGAGACGCCGGATCTCTACGTCGACTATTTTGGAGACCCCGCGTGATTCGCGTCACCCGCAAGTATCGCTTCTCGGCTTCACATCGCCTGCACACCGCGGCGCTGTCCGACGACGAGAATCGCGCGCTCTACGGCAAGTGCGACAATCCTTACGGCCACGGCCACAATTACGAGATTGCCGTCAGCGCTCGTGGCCCACTCGATCCGCAGTCCGGGCGCGCAGTCGATCCCGCCGTGCTAGATCGCCTGGTCGCCGAGCAGGTTCTTCGGCCGTTCGATCACCGAAATCTCAACATCGAAATCGCCGAGTTTCAGGACGCCGTGCCCACCACCGAAAACCTGGCCAACGAAATCTACCGCCGGCTACGGGCGCACTGGAAATCGGCTTTCCCCGGTTCGTGGCCGGTATTAGAGAAAATCAGCATCGCCGAAACGCCCCGCAACATCTTTGAGGTATCGGAACTCAATGTCCAAGCATAAACAAGTCGTCAAGATGCCGGCGCCTCCTGCTGCCGAAACTTCCTTCGCGCCCTTGATCCAGGAGGTCCTCGAGCACCTGGTCGAAGATCCCCGCCGCGAGGGACTCGCCCGCACCCCCGAGCGTGTCGAAAAAGCCCTGCGATTTCTAACCAGCGGCTACCACGCCGATGTGCGGCGCGTCGTAAACGGCGCGCTGTTTCAGGTGAAGTATGACGAGATGGTGATCGTCAAAGACATCGAGTTCTTCAGCATGTGCGAACACCACCTGCTTCCCTTCTTCGGGAAGGTGCACGTCGCCTACCTGCCCAAAGGGCAGGTCATCGGGCTCAGCAAAATTCCCCGCATCGTGGATGTCTTCGCGCGGCGCCTGCAGATTCAAGAGCGTCTCACACAGGAGATCGCCCAGAGCATTCAAAGCATCATCGATCCCATAGGCGTCGGTGTAATCTGCGAAGCGCGGCATTTTTGCATGATGATGCGCGGTGTCGAAAAACAGCACTCCGGTGCCGTCACTAGCGCCATGCTGGGCGCATTTCGCAATCGTAAAAGCACTCGTGACGAGTTTCTAGCGCTCGTTGGCCACGCCGAGCGCAGCTAAACTCGACACACCGTGGGGCGGACGCCCTCGTCCGCGCCGGACCCCCAGGTCCGGCTCTGTCCAAATCGCGACACTTCAGACCGTTAGCCCCGCATCACCGCCGACAATTTCCGCGCCGAATAACTAACAATCCCAAGAAATACCGTTGCGCTGATGCCAATCACCACAAACCGCCTCTGCGGCGAGAGAGTGCGCGCCTGCGGTACGTCGCGACCCGAGAAGTCCAGCGTCGATCGCAGCCGCACTCGTGCCGGGCCTGGCCCGCTGTTTTCCATAACCACAAAATAATCATCCGGCACCCGCACGGCGCGCCGAAACGTACCCTGGCGCGCGAAGGCCCCCGATCCCAGCGGCTCGCGCTTTCCCTCCTTCAAATCGTCCAGGCCGTCGCCATTCACCAGCGCAACCCGAACCGCGCCCGGCCCCGAGATCACACCAAAATCGCAATTCACGGTCACCGGAACCTGCTCGATCGTCACCGCCACGTATCGCCATTCCCTCGCTGGCACTTCGAATACTTCGTCGGTGACCGTCCGCGCATCCAACGTCAAGAGCAACACCAGCGCCGCAGCGCCCATCAGGACCAAATATCTGCGCCCCCGAACAACGCTAAAATGGACCTCATGAACGACAGTATGGCACAGCAGGAAGATTCGCCACCCCCGCTGGATTTGCCTGGTTGGAAGACGGCCATCAACTGGATCGCCGCATCCCTCACGTCGCTCCTGTTCCTCGTGGCCGGTCTGTGGAAGATCACCGATCCGATCTCCGCCGCGGCTCGCTTGGCTCAGGCCAAGGTCCCGGAAAACCTCAGCCTCGCCGCTGCCATTCTACTGGGCATTGCGGAAACTGTGGCCGCCGTGCTCGTGCTCGTTCCTCGATTTCGCAAATGGGGCGCGTGGCTCGGCTCTGCTCTGCTCGTGGCATTCATGATTTATATCGGGTTCAACTACACCGCGTTGCACGGCGCCGAGTGCAACTGTTTTCCGTGGATCAAGCGTGCCGTAGGGCCTGGCTTTTTCATCGGTGATGCCGTGATGTTGTTGTTTGCCGCGCTCGCCGGCTTCTGGGCCCGCCCTTCGGAAAGCAAACGCAGCGCGGTCGTTGTGCTTTGTGCGGTTACCGTGTTTGCCCTGGTCTCATACGGTGCCACGGCTGTGCGGCAACGCGGCATTAAGGCGCCGGCCACCATCACGGTCGATGGCAAACCCTTCTCCACGCAGGAAGGCCGCGTCCTGATTTTCTTTTTCGATCCCGAGTGCATGCATTGCTACGATGTGGCCAAGCGCATGTCGCAGCTCGATTGGAGCGGCACGAAAGTCATCGGCGTGCCCACCGTTCACCCCGAGTTTGCTCCCGATTTTCTGCACGACACCGGCTTGAAAGCCAGCGTCTCGACCGACATCGTGCTCCTCAAGAAGACCTTCCCATTCGGCGATCCGCCCTCCATCGTCGCTCTGGAAAACGGTCGCCAGAAGGAGCCCGTCACCAAGGTCGAAGGCGACGAGCCCGCCGCTACCTTGCGGAAACTCGGATTCGTGAAGTGACGTGCGGACGAACTGGATGGCAGGTGCCTAGTTGACGCTAACCGACGCCGAAGAGGAGATATCCACCAGTCTCCTCGCCCTGACCAGTGAAGGCGGCCCCGGCAGCTTTCTTGTCATCTCTTCGGGTGAGGTCTATGTCCAGTTCGCCGGTAACGTCGGCAACCAGCGCCTACGCTGCGAGGCGATCTCGAACCAATACTTGTCCGGCCATCTGAAAATCTCACCTTCCGGTTTCGATAAGTTGAACTCTCTCGGATTCGTACTGGGCGGCGACCCCATCGAGAATTTCTCCCGCACTTATGACCTCCCCACCGACGATTACGCCAGCGGCCTCGCCCGGCTGACCCTGCGCATCCTGACCGAAGTCTACGGCGTAGCCCCCACCGCCGAAGTAGAAGTGCATTTGTCACTGGAGTAGGTCTTTGCTTCTTCGTAAAACAACGTAAAGGAACCCCGTGACTCGTCGCTCCATCCAACCCAGCGGAGGAAGGAACGATGCTTAAGAAAATTGGAATCCCGATACTCACACTGGCCGCCATGCTGATCTTGATCCCCGCGCCGCAAGCAAGGGCCGGCGTTCGATTCGGCGTGTATATCGGCGGACCAGCCTACGTAGCCACGGCTCCGGTCTACCCGTATGCGTACCCCGCCCCGGCGTACGTTTATCCCTACGCCACCTGGCGCGGCCACGCATACTGGAGACCCGCCAATCACGGATGGCGCGGACCCGTTCGCCACGAAGACCGTGGCCGCTGGCGCCGCTAACCGCAGTTGTGGCGTGCGCTTCAGCGCGCCGCGGCGAACTCCCTTGAAAACTTTAGTTCGCCGTAGCCTGTGCTTGGCTACCGTCAAAGCCGGCGCACGCCCCATCGACGTAGATCACCCGTGCCGCTTCCCTGCGCCAAACGGATTTACGATCTCGACCCCCAGAATTGTCTGCCCATCCTGAAGATCTTCCGTGTACATCCGCTTCGCTCCCGATCTAGCCGCAGCCACGAGAACCAGCGCATCCCAAAACGACAACCTCGCGCTCTCCGATAACTCCACCGCATCCCGCACGGCGCCATAGTCAAGAACCGCCACTGGCCATACCGCGATCTGATCCAGATACCGAAGCGCCTGCCGTGGTGTCATGGGTGTCCGCACTTTTCGGGTCAAAGTGACATAGAGCTCCTGCAATACCTGCGTACTGGTTTGGAATGCCTGCGCCGCCATCAATTCGCGCACTAACTTCTGCGCAACCGGCGACCGCTTCGCGTCATCCGCCGCGAGCGCATAGACCAGAACATTGGTATCGACGAACGATGTCGGCAACGGATCAGCGCTCATGCAGATCCTGCCGCTTCCACGTCCGCCGCCCCACTTCGATTCGCTCCGTGCGAAATATTTGGTCCAACTGCGCGAGCGCCGTCTGTCTCTGGTCCGTCTCCCGTACTACCCGCTCGAGATAATCCCGCACCATCTGATTGACCGAGGTATTACGGTCAATCGCCACTTTCCGCGCGGCGCGAAGAAGATCTTCATCCAGAGTGAGGGTCAGGTTCCTTGACACATAATCAGTGTAGCACTTAATCTGTGTAGAAAAGATGTGATCTCGAAAGCTTGACTCTCATTAATCTGATCAGTATTACAAGACTGATGCAGACCAGGGTCTTGGTTTATGACCAAATCCGACAGCACGTTCGCATTCCGATGATGTCGATCAGTCATTCCGATCTGATGCCGATCAGAACGGAGCGAAGCGACGCAGGACTCTGTCAGTGTGAAATAGTGATCGACATCCGTCAAGAGTTTTCCTGTTCTTCTT
>Ga0326728_10020203_pt1 | contig 12755 bp, 8 predicted proteins | sample MB3enrmetagenome_FD_207602 | JGI IMG/M metagenome (GOLD analysis project Ga0326728, IMG submission 207602) | Lab enriched peat soil microbial communities from McLean, Ithaca, NY, United States - MB31MN | ecosystem: Environmental > Terrestrial > Soil > Wetlands > Peat | place: USA: New York...
TCATATTAGGTGGACAGATATGTTTGCCGATCGGTTTCTCAGCGGAGTGAACCTGACCCATGTTCAGAATTCCAACGGGGTGCTTCAGATCTCCTTTTCAGGTTCTCCCATTGACGGGCACAAGACGGTGTGGAAGATGACGATGGACGCGTCAGGGGACGAATTTACCCCCGCCACCATGACTCAAATCGTGAACTCGGAATTTGAAAAGACGTTCACCTTCGTGGCCTATACCAATGTGGGGGCGTGCCGGGTTCCAAGCGTCATGTCTTATACGGTGATGGCCTATTCACCAGCCATGCCACCTGCTGTTAGAGTAAGTGGCTTGACGAAAGTGGAGTCTGTAAGCATACCGGAGAAAATAGCAGATGCCACTTTCCGGCTTGATCCAGCGACGGCCAAATGATCCTCACTCCTAAAAGTGTCGGGCTTAAAGCCGCGCCCGAATCAGCCACCCTGTTGCAAAGAAAGCCGATGGCACAATGGGGTGTTTTGCTTGTATTTTGTGCGACCGCCGTTTTCATCCTTTTTCGACTTGGGTTCAAAACCAGGCGGAGCCCTAAACAAACAATTATACTTGTTCTCGCGCTCCTTTCACACAGTGTTTTGGCCGTGTATGGCGATGCCCCTGCCGCCGACAAAGTTATGACGGCGGCGAAGGAAAAAGCGTCCATTGAGCACAAAGCCATTTTTCTCCATTTCGGCGCTTCCTGGTGCGGCCCGTGCAAAGTCCTGGATGCTTTTCTGGACAGGCCGGACATCAAACCCGTCTTCGAGAAATACTTTGTCCCGGTGAAACTCGTGGCGCCAGGATACGAACACGACAAGGCGCCGGAAAATCCAGGGGCGGACACCCTGCTCCGGCAGATTGGCGGTCCCGACGGCATCCCTTATTTTGCGTTTCTCGATGCCAAGGGGAAGATGATCGTCAATTGCAGGCTCAACAGGCATAACATCGGCTTTCCCGCAGGGGATCCGGATGGAACTGACTATTTCCTCGAGATGATGAAGAAAGCAGCACCCAAGATGCTGGACAGCGACGTCAAGATCATTGAGACGGCACTCAGAACCTTCAGCAAGCCGGCGATCTAATGGCGCACAAAATGAAATAGTTTGTCCGATTGTCGGCTTCGGCGGACATATAGAAATATGACGTCCAAGGATGCCTTCATTCTTTTGGAACTGTTGGTGGTCATCGCCATTTTTGCCATCCTTGCAGCGCTGCTGTTGCCCGCTTTGAGCGGCACCAAACTCAAGGCCATTCAGATCCAATGCCTGAGCAACCTGCACCGGTTATCGTTGGCAAGGTTGGCTTACATCGACGACCAGGCCAGGAACCTCGGTTACTACAATCCGGCCTTCCCGGCCGGAGTCTGGATGGGAACGCTCTCGATTGGGAGCAAAAGCGCATCATTGCGCGTATGTCCCTGCGCTCCATTGAAACAGGCAACCGCTCAAGGCAAGGATCTGCAGGGCACCGCCGACAGCGCTTGGGTGCGCTGGACCACAGACGTAAAAGGGTCGGTCCCGGAATGCTGAATATGAGTTGACAGTATTGTGGGTTGGGTGGTGACAGAGCGGGTGATGGGCAACCTTGGGCTCAGAGCGGAGGAGAGTCGGGGCTACGAGGCTTATGTGGAGGGGCGGGCGCTGGAGTTGGGGTCGAGCAAGGGCGGGAGAGCCTGGCAAAGGAGTGGAAGGCGATACGCCGGGGTTGGTTTGTTGGCGGGGCCGGGCTTCGGGAGCGGATGCTCGAGGAGATGGACGCGCCGTTGGGTGAGCGAGCGGCTGAAGATGGGCGACGAATCCCGTGTGACCCAGGCCATCGGGCACGTCAGGGAGGGAGTGGAACCCGGACTGGACGCCATGCTCGGGAGCGGCAAAAGGGTGGCGCGATCCAGCGGCGGGCCGGTATATTGTGGGCGCCATGTCACATGCCCTGGCACTATCACCGGGCGGGCGTCTGTCCGTCCAAGCTGACGAGCAGGCTGAGCCAAAGCTCAGCCGGAATGCCGCGGCGCGCCTGGACGAGGGCTTCGCGACCTCAGGGGCGCGCGGGTTGGAGCTGCTCGCCGGCGAGTTTCTGAACGAGCCGCTGCCGCCGACGTTCGCGTTCTGGCGCGGCTTGGCCAAGCGGTTTTTCACCACGCTGTGCCACAATCCCAACTCCGAACAGGGTTCGGACGTGGCCGTGCCGCAGCCGCCGGAGAGGGAGTGGTCCGCCTTGGTGGAGGCGGCGCCGCCGATGACCGGCTTGGAGTATTTGACCGGCGAGGTCCTGGCGCGGCTGTGGGCCGAATTGGACGCGCACGCGCGGGCGGCAATCGCGCGGAATTCCGGGGGCGTCGCCGCCTACCTCAAGAGTTGCAACCCTGTCTGGAACGCGGTCGGACGCGTTACCTTCCACCTGGCGGAGAACAAGCGCAACCCGGCTTATCCTTTCGCGTTCCTGGCCACCTATACGCACCGGCTTTCGGAGCAGGGCAAGGTGCAGCATTTGCCGCTGGACCGCGCGTTGATCGAATACGCCGGCGCCAAGAACCGGGCGGGGCTGGCGGCCTTGTTGTCGCCGGTCCAGCGGGCGGCGGAGCAGAGCCCGCTGGCGCGCCAGCTATTGGATTCGCGCGCGGTGTTTCACCCCCAGGTGTGGCGGCCCGAGCAGGCCTTTGCGTTTTTGCAGAACATCCCCTTGTTCGAGCAGAGCGGGCTGGTGGTCCGGATTCCTGATTGGTGGAAAGGGGGCCGTCCGCCGCGGCCGCAAGTGACGGTTCGGATAGGCGAGGCCAAAGGGAAGCTGCTGGGCGCGGACAGCCTGCTGGATTTCAAAGTGCAGACCACCCTCGAAGGCGAAGCTCTGACCGAGGCGGAGTTGCAGGCCCTGCTGCAGTCGGCCGGCGGCTTGGTGCTGCTCAAGGGAAAATGGGTCGAGGTGGACCGGGACAAGCTCCAGGAGGTGCTGGCCCATTGGAAGAAGGTGCAAACGGAGGCGGGGTCGGGCGGGTTGCCGCTGCTGGAGGGGCTGCGGCTGCTCGCAGGCTTCAGCCCCCGCGCCGCCCAGGCGGAGGCGGAGACAGCGCGAGGGGACTGGTCGCGTGTGGTGGCAGGCGATGCGCTGGCCAAGGTGCTCGAGGAAATGCAACGACCGGAGGCCTCGGCGGAGTCGGACCCCGGTGCGGAGCTGCAGGCCGCGTTGCGTCCGTATCAGCGGCAGGGCGCCCACTGGCTTTGGTTCATGAACCGGCTGGGGCTGGGGGCGTGCCTGGCGGACGATATGGGCTTGGGGAAGACCATCCAGGTTCTGGCCCTGCTGCTGGTCTTGAGGCGGCGGCGCAACGAGGGGAGGCCGGTGGCAGGCGCCGAGCAGCCGGCCTTGCTGGCGGTGCCGGCCTCGTTGATTGCCAACTGGAAGGCGGAAATCCTGCGGTTCGCGCCGTCGCTGTCGGTCTTCTACGCGCATCCGTCGGAAACGCCGAGCCAGGAGCTGGATGCGGCGGCGAAGGCCCCGGCCCGGGCGCTCGAAGGCCGGGACCTGGTCATCACCAGTTACTCCATGGCCGTCCGGTTGGCCTGGCTCCGGGAGCTGGATTGGAGCCTGGTCATCCTGGACGAGGCACAGGCGATCAAGAACCCCGGGGCGCGGCAGAGCCGGGTGGTGCGGGAATGGCGTTCCCGGCACCGCATTGCGCTGACCGGCACCCCAATCGAGAACCGGCTGTCGGACCTGTGGTCGCTGTTCGATTTCCTTTGTCCAGGGCTCCTGGGCGGGGCCAGGGATTTCGCCGCGTTCCTCAAGAACCGCGCGCCCGCGGACGCAAACCAGTTCGCTCCGCTGCGCCGGCTGGTGCGGCCCTACATCTTGCGCCGCCTTAAGACGGACAAGCGCATCATCAGCGACCTGCCGGACAAGACCGAGGTGACCGCCTACTGCGCGCTGACGCACCGCCAGGCGGCGCTCTACCAACAGGCGGTCAACGAACTGGCGGAACGGCTTGAGGCCCCCGAGACCGAGGGCATCCAGCGCCGGGGCGTCATCCTGGCCTTTCTGACGCGCTTCAAACAGATCTGCAACCACCCCTCCCAGTGGCTTGGGGATGGCAACTACGCTCCGTCGGATAGCGGCAAGTTCAGCCGCTTGCGGGAAATCTGCGAGGAAATCGCCTCGCGGCAGGAGAAGGTCCTGGTCTTCACGCAATACCGCGAAATGACCGGCCCGCTGGCGGGCTACCTGGCCGAGGCCTTCGGGCGGACCGGCCTGGTGCTCCACGGGGGGACGCCGGTGAGCCAGCGCCGGGGCCTGGTCGAGAGTTTCCAGAGCGAGGGCGGCCCGCCGTTCTTCGTGCTCTCGCTCAAGGCCGGCGGCACGGGCTTGAACCTCACCGCGGCGACGCACGTCATCCATTTCGACCGCTGGTGGAACCCGGCCGTGGAGAACCAGGCGACCGACCGCGCCTTTCGCATCGGGCAGAAACGCAACGTGCTGGTCCACAAGTTCACCTGCCGCGGCACGCTCGAGGAGCGCATCCAGGAGGTCGTCACCCACAAGCGCGCCCTCGCCGAGGACGTGCTGGGCGAGGGGGGCGAACGGCTGCTGACCGAAATGAACAACGCGGAGTTGCTTCGCTTCGTGGCCTTGGATATAAACGCGGCTCAAGACTGACGGCCTGTTGGCCGAACGAAACCGAAATTCGAGCATGAGCTGGTATTTTCAATGGCGGCCTTACGTGCCGGTTGCGCAGCGGCGCGCCAACGCGGCGCGCGAAATGGCAAGGCTGGCCAAGAAAACCGGGCGGCGGCCCGCCCCCGTGATCCTGGACGGCCGCACGATCGCCGGCACGTTCTGGGGCAAGGCCTGGTGCGACAATCTGGAGGCTTACAGCGACTTCGCCAACCGCCTGCCCCGCGGCCGCTCCTACGTCCGCAACGGCTCGGTCGTGGACTTGCAGATCCGCCCCGGCATAGTCGCCGCCCGCGTCGCCGGCTCTGAACTCTACAGTATCGAAATCAAGATCAAGCCCCTGCCCGCGAACCGTTGGAAGGTCATTCAAGCCGAATGCGCCGGCCAGATTGACTCCCTGATTGAACTGCTCCAAGGCAAGCTTTCCTCGGCCGTGATGCGCGTGGTCACCCAGCCCGAGCGGGGCCTGTTTCCCGCGCCCAAGGAAATCGAGTTGGATTGTTCCTGCCCGGACTGGGCGGACCTGTGCAAGCACGTGGCCGCCTCGCTCTACGGTGTCGGCGCCCGGCTGGACCAGAATCCGGCGCTGCTTTTTCTTTTGCGCGGGGTGGACCCGGCGGACCTGATCAGCAAGGCCTCCGCAACCGAGGCGGTGCGCCAGGCGACAGCGCCGCAGGGTGCGGCCCCGGCAATGAGCGAGGCCGAGCTGGCCGGCGTCTTTGGCATCGAATTGGCGCCGGCACAGCCCGTCAGGGCGCCCGAGGCCGCGCCCGTCCCTGTTGCGCCCGAGGTCCCGCCGGCTACGCCGGCGAAGGCGCCGGCGCCTTCCCCCCGCCAGCCTCGGCGGCCAGTGCGCAGGCGAAGGGTGAGCGCGGCGGCCCGGGCAAAGCTCAAGGCGGCCGCCAAGGCGCGGTGGCAAAGACTCAAGCAAGCGGGCGAGCAACGCGCGCCACGCCCTGCGACGTGACTTTGCCCGTAACGGCGGCCTTGAAAGTTGAAAGCTGTCAGACGGCGCATCGAGGTCACATCTCAACATTTGGCAATCGTGACCGGATGTGCCGTAACCGGGGTCTAATACCGCTCCCTGGACCGCCAGCCCTGGGGCGAACGGTCCGGTTCCCGCCTGCTACGAGCGTCTCAATATTCCCGTTTGGCGGTGATGCCGGGTTGGGGCACGGGGTAGCGGCCGGTGGCGTCGGGTTGCACGGGCGCCGGGGAATCACTGGTGAGTTGGTCCAGTCCCGGCGCAAATTCATGCTCGCAGGCCATCATGTCGTCGAAGGTGATCTCCTGGCCGGTGTGAGCGGCCATGCGGCCCATGCTGTTCACCAGGCTGGCCTCCGCGCCCCGCTTGACCTCATTGTAGGGCCGGTCGTTACGGATCGCCTCAATGAGATCGTCCCATTCGTTTTGGTAGGGACTGCTGCTGCCCTGGGATTCCCACAACCTCTGCGAGCGCGCCGGGTTCTGCCCCTTGAAGATGCTCGAGGGCGCTCCGCAATCACCGTTCTTGGCGGCGATGGCCATGCCTTTGCTGCCGTGCACATAACTGGAATAGATGGGCAGGCAGCCAGCCATGTGGCGCCCGTCGAACAGCATCTTGGCGCCGTCGGCAAAGGTGTACTCCACCGAATAGGTGTCGAAGTTCTGGTCCACGAAGGGCGTGCCGCTAGGACTTTGCTTGTAGTGCCGGCCGCCAAGGGCTTGGGCCTTGATCGGCCAGGCGTTCTTCATCCAGCACAGGTGATCGATGATATGGATATAGTTGTCGCTGTAGATGCCGCCGCTGGCCCACAGAAAGCCGTGGAACCGCTGCACCTGGTAATCCAGCTCGCTGATAGTCGAGGGTTTGGGAGCCAAACCAAACTGGCCCTGCATCCGGTAGCCGCGCAGGAGGATAAGGTCCCCGATCTCGCCGTTCTGCAGGCGCTCCTGCAGTTCCTGGAGCGGGCGGGCATGGCGGGACATCAGTCCGACCCCGGCCTTCAGGTTTTTGGCAGCGGCCTCTTCGGCCAGGGCGAGCATGCGCTTGGTGGTCGGGCCGTCCACCGTAACGGGTTTCTCCAGGAAGACATTGAGCCTTTTCTTGATCGCATAATGGAAATGGACCCACCGAAACGCCGGGGGCGTGGCGAAGATGGCCACGTCGCCCGGTTTGAGGCAATCCATGGCCTTCTTGTAAGCATCGAACCCGACGAAGCGCCGGTCTTCCGGCACCTCCATTTTCGCCGCCATGGACTTGGAGAGGTCGGCGTAGCTGCGCCGCAATCGGTGCTCGTAAGCGTCGGCCATGGCTACCAGTTTAATGGGGCCGCTGGTGGTGCGCAGGGCATCCAGCGCGGCGCCGCTCCCGCGGCCGCCGCAGCCGATCAGGGCCAGTTGGATGAGATCACTGCCGGCGGCGTGGACGTGCGGCAGGGCTGTGCCCGCCAACGCCGAAACCGCGGCAAGCCGGCCGGTGGTTTTGAGAAACTCGCGACGAGAGCTAAGAGGATCGTGGTGTTTGTTCATGCGCCGAGCTTTTAGCACAGGCGCTTTGCCCGGGCAAGCGTGCAGCTCCAGGCTTGCGCGTCGGGTCCGGTTGTGCCATGAGTTGCGGAGCCCGAACACGAACATGAGCCAAAACTAAATCATGAAATTCACGACACCATTCCGCCTGTTGCCGGCCCCGGGGTGCCGGGTTGCCGCTGCCATCGTTCTTCTCGAGACGGGTTCGATTTTCGCCGCCGACCTGGCGCGGGTTTCGATCAACGACGATTGGCGCTTCATCAAAAACGATCCGGCTGGCATCACGAACAACCTGGCCTATCCCCGTGCCCCTCGGTCCGGCCGCGGAAGGGGCGCCGTCACCACCGATGCTCCCGCGCCCACCTCGGGCATCGCTCAATACATCCTGCCGACGGGCAACGGCCTGATCGCCGATCCCGCCAAGCGCTATCCCAAACCCGACGGCAACTACGGCGCCGACATTCCGTATGTGAGTCCGTCCTTTGACGACAGCAGTTGGCGGCAGCTCGATCTGCCGCACGATTTCGGCATCGAAGGACCGTTCCTCGCGCCCGGCCAGGCGGGGTCCGACGGCGCCACTGGCCGCCGGCCCTTCTTCGGCGTGGCCTGGTATCGCAAACATCTGGCGATTCCCGCGGCCGACGCCGGCAAGCGGTTCTACCTGGACATCGATGGCGCGATGTCCTACGCCACCGTCTGGTGCAACGGGCAAATCGTCGGCGGCTGGCCTTATGGCTATTCCTCCTGGCGAGTCGACCTCACCCCGACGGTCCAGCCCGGCGCGGATAACGTGCTGGCCATCCGTCTGGACAACCCGCCCAATTCCTCGAGGTGGTATCCCGGCGGGGGCATTTATCGGAACGTCTGGCTCACCAAAACGGCGCCGGTCCACGTGAGCCAGTGGGGCACCTACATCACTACGCCTGAGGTCTCCGCCAGCGCGGCGACCGTGAACATCCAAACCGACAGCGAGAACCATTCGAAGGCCGATGCCGCCGTCACCCTCACCACCGCCATTTACCCGCTCGGCGCTTCCGGGCATCTCGACCGCTCGGTTGCCCCGGAGGGGAGCACCGATACCGCGGTCGTCATCAAAGCTGGCGGCAAGGCCACGACCGCGCAGACTTTGCGATTGCCCAATCCGAAGCTGTGGAGCCCGAAGACCCCCGTCCTGTACGCCGCGCTCTCCACGCTCACCCAGAGCGGCAACGTGGTTGACAGTTATGAAACGCGCTTCGGCATCCGCACGCTCAAATACGACCCCAATGCCGGCCTGTTCGTCAACGGCGAGCACTTCAAGCTCAACGGCGTTTGCGACCACCACGACCTGGGGGCGCTGGGCACGGCGCTCAACTTCCGCGCGCTCCAGCGGCAGCTCGAGCTGCTGCGCGATATGGGTTGCAACGCCATTCGCACCAGCCACAATCCGCCCGCGCCCGAACTGTTGGACCTGGCCGATCAGATGGGTTTCCTGGTCATGGACGAGGCCTTCGATACCTGGGGGCGAAACAAGCGGCCGAATGATTACGGCGGCGGCAACCTCTTCAATTCATGGCACGAGCCGGACTTGCGCGCGCTCATCCGCCGTGACCGTAATCATCCCTGTGTGGTCCTCTGGAGCATCGGCAATGAAATCGCCGAGCAGAGCCAGGGCACCAACTCTGCCATCGCCAAAGAGCTGGCCGGCATTGCCCGCTCGGAAGACCCCACGCGCCCGGTCGCGGCCGCCTGCGATAACCCCAATGCCATGAACAACGGCTTCTGCTCGCTCCTGGATGCCATGGGCTTCAACTACAAACCCGACAATTATATCCGCTTCCACCAGCGTTATCCCAACCAGTTCTTCTTCAGCAGCGAATCGGCTTCGACCATCTCCTCACGGGGAGAGTATTACTTCCCAGTCGTTGGACCCGGCTTCGGCGCGGTCGCCGGCCGGGGCCGCGGCGGGGCGCAAACCGCGAACAGCCAGGACAACACGGCCCACCAGATGAGTTCCTACGACCTTTATTACCCAGGCTGGGCCACTTCACCCGACCACGAATTCTTTGGCCAGGACCATAGCCCGGCCGCGGCCGGGGAATTCGTCTGGACCGGTTTCGATTATATTGGCGAGCCGACTCCCTGGGGCGGCGGAGGCGACCCCTCGCGCTCTTCCTACTTCGGCATTATCGACCTCGCCGGCTTCCCGAAGGACCGCTTTTACCTCTACCAGGCCCATTGGCGCCCCGATTACCCCATGGCGCACATCCTGCCCCACTGGACCTGGCCCGAGCGCGCCGCCGATGCCAAAGCCGATCCTCCCAGGCAGGCGCAGGTCACGCCGGTTCACGTCTATACCTCGGGCGACGAGGCGGAGTTGTTCCTCAACGGCAAGTCCCTGGGCCGGAAGAAGAAAGTCTTTGACACGCCCGGCAATTCTGGATTGAACGGCCAACCCGCCTATCGGATTCGCTGGGACGACGTCCCGTATGAACCCGGCGAACTCAAGCTCGTAGCCTATAAAGACGGCCAGCAGTGGGCGACCGACACCGTGCGAACCGCCGGCGAGGCCACTCGTCTCGTGCTCAAGCCCGACCGCTCAACGATTGCCGGAGATGGCCACGACCTCTCCTTCGTGGCGCTTACGGTGGTTGACCAGACCGGCCTTACCGTCCCGCGCGCCCGGAATCTCATTCACTTCCACCTCACCGGTCCCGGGGAGCTGGTCGCCACGGACAACGGCGACGCCACGGACCTTGCGTCCTTTCAAACTCCGGACCGCAAAGCGTTCAACGGCCTGGCTCTGGCCATCGTGAAGGCCAAACGCGGCCAGTCCGGCGGGATTACGCTAACGGCGGCGTCGGACGGTCTGGCGGCCGCCGAAACCACCATCGAACTCAAGTAAGACGTGCTGGACAGCAACCATCCGCCACGGTTTGTCCTCTATCTCGGCTACCAATTCGCTCCGCACAAGCTCCTCGACCGAGCCAAGGCCCTGCGCGTGAACATGAGCTATTCTCGTAGAACCTTTCTCAGGCAAGCAGGTCTGGGTGTGGCCGGCTTGGGGCTGGCCCTGAGGCTGCCAGAGGCCCTGGCAGCGGAGGGCGGCTCTGGCCGGAAACTGCCCCGGAGCGCGCCGGAGGCGCAGGGGGTTGCCTCGGCTGGCATCCTGGGCTTCCTCGAGGCGATCGAGAAAAGCGCGCACGAGTTTCACAGTTTCATGCTGGTCCGGCACGGGCACGTGATCGCCGAGGGGTGGTGGGCGCCGTACCGGCCAGAGTTGAGGCACATGCTCTATTCGCTGAGCAAGAGCTTTACTTCAACGGCGGTGGGCCTGGCTGTGGGAGAGGGCAAGTTGAAGGTCGAGGACCGCGTCGTATCCTTCTTCCCGGACGACTTGCCGGGCACGGTGAGCGACAACCTGGCGGCTTTGCGCGTGAAAGACCTGCTGACGATGTCCGTGGGCCACGCCCAGGACTCGACCGGGTCCATCACCAAGTCGGAAAACTGGGTGCGGACTTTTCTTTCTTTGCCCATCGTGTACGCACCAGGCACCGCTTTTCTTTACAACAGCGGGGCCACTTACATGCTCTCGGCCATCGTCCAGAAGGTGACGGGCCGGAAGGTGCTCGATTATCTGACGCCGCGCCTTTTCCAGCCCCTGGGCCTTGCCGGGATGACCTGGGAGACCTGCCCGCGCGGCATCAACACGGGCGGGTGGGGACTGAGTCTGCCGACCGAAGGACTGGCGAAATTCGGCCAGTTGTACCTCCAGCAAGGGGCCTGGAACGGGCGGCAGATCGTTCCGGCCAGTTGGGTGGAGGAAGCCACCTCCTTCAAGATTCAGCAGCCTGCCGGCGCCGGGGCCGACCTCGAGGCCCTGAAACCGACCAGCGATTGGCACCAGGGCTACTGCTACCAGTTCTGGCGCTGTCGGCACCAGGCGTTCCGGGGCGACGGGGCCTTCGGCCAATTCACGGTCGTGCTGCCGGACCAGGATGCGGTCCTCGCCATCACGAGCGAAAGCCCGAACATGCAGGGGGAGTTGGACCTGGTCTGGGCCCACCTGCTGCCCGCGATGCGCGCGGGCGCCCTGGCAGCCGACCGGCCGGGGCAGGCGCGCCTGCGGGAAAAGCTGGCCGCCCTGGCCTTGCCGCCGCCCAAAGCCCAGGCCGCGTCACCGTTGGCGGCCGCCATTTCCGGCAAGAGCTTCAAGCTGGAAACCAACCCGATGGGCGTCGAGAGTGCGACCTTTGACTTCCGGAACAGGACTTGTCTCTATACCGTGAAGGACCGCACAGGCGAGCATCGCCTCGAGTGCGGCATCGAGACGTGGCTCGAGGGCGAGACCACCATGCCGGGGATGCCGCCCAAGTTGACCTCGGGCAACCTGGGGCCAAGGTCCAGGGTGGCTGCGAGCGGCACCTGGAAGGATGAAAAAACCTTCGAGATGACCTGGCGATTCACGGAAACGCCGCACCACGAGAGAGTGACCTGCCGCTTCGACGGGGACAAGGTCGCGCTCGAGTTCATGAGCAGCGTCACCCGCCGCGAGAAACAGCCGGTGCTCCAAGGCGTGTGCGGGTGACGGCCGGGGCGGTTCCCCTTTCCGACATTATGATGTACTCGGTTCCGTGGACTGAAGCCGCACGGCTACCGTCGTCCCGTCGCTCCGCGATGGCTTCGGCACGGACATTTGGAGGCGCTATGCGCTTCGCGACTTCGTCAACGCGTCGATGGCTCGCGGGGCGCGTCACACCGCTTCTCTTAGCTTGACGCGCATGCGCTGACGCGGGACGGGCCTTGCCCTATTATCCGCCGCCCCTTCGGGGTTTCCGCCTTCGCTTGCGCAGTTGCGGCGGACAGGTGGGCACGGCGCGCTCCAGCCTTCGCTTCGCTACGGCCTGGCGAGCCGCGCCGATGCAGGGGCGCGCGGTGGTACTGGCAAAACGCCGCGCGATGACTGATGACCCGAGCGCTCTCCCGCGGCCAGCATCCCGGGCCTCCTCGGGGCGGTGAAGCGCGCAGACGGAGGCCGGGCTTTTTGGCCGCCCGGCCCTGTGGGCCCGAGGGAGTTCTCGATGGTGACGCCAGTTCCGCTCTCGCGATCGAAAACTCGTTGCTTCCCTTGCCGAACGCGTCCATCGTAAGCGAGGATTTCATGGCAGCGGACATTTCATCTGCGGTCTTGCCGGCGTCGGTAGAGGCCGCCGAGAGGCGGGCGCGCGAGTACCTGGCGCAAGGCAAGTGGCGCAAGGCGCGGGACGAAGTCAAGCCGCTGGTCAAGGCCTTCCGCGCGCCTTTTCTGCCGCTGCTCATCCAGGCGAATGTGGGGCTGGCGCGGGAGATGGCGGCCAAAGGCCAGGTTGGCGAGGCGCGGCAGGTGATGGCCTACCTGGCGACGCTGGCGCCGCCGGAGCAAATCCGCGCCCTGGAAATCGAGGTGGCCAGCCGCGCGATGAGCGAGGGGGAGCTGGTGGCCAAGTACGGGGCGCTGCTGGCTGAACCGCAGGCCAATTTGTCTGAAGCGGCGCGGCGGCGGCTGGCCGATCAGATGGTGCTGGCCGGCGCGGCGCTGGCCGAAGATACGCCG
>Ga0326728_10020204_pt1 | contig 12754 bp, 10 predicted proteins | sample MB3enrmetagenome_FD_207602 | JGI IMG/M metagenome (GOLD analysis project Ga0326728, IMG submission 207602) | Lab enriched peat soil microbial communities from McLean, Ithaca, NY, United States - MB31MN | ecosystem: Environmental > Terrestrial > Soil > Wetlands > Peat | place: USA: New York...
CGGCCTCGTGGAGATCAATTAAGGCTATTCGCGGCTGGACTTGGGATTGTAGCCTGCATCTTAATTTGGACCTTCATCGGTATCAAGTACAACATCCCTGTGCCCTCTCGGGGCAACCTCGGAATCCTCGTATGGGCTGTCCTCGCCTGTTTATTCGTTGCCTACATGCTTCTCCGATTCATCGTCGGTAGGACGAGAGCCGATGACCTCACATCCAAGGTGCTAGAAAAGCTTGCCCGAATCTATCAGCGTGTAAGTGGAACTGTGTGACTGTCGAAATCAGGCAATAGCATCAATTATTTGACGTCGACCGAGGGTGCCCGTCTCTCCACGCATTCAGACGGTTTTGCGTTTGCGGCGGCGCTCGCGGAAGCCTTCGATCAAGAGATAGAGCACGGGGATGAAGAACAGGTTGAGGATTGTGCTCATAATCATGCCGCCGAAGACGGTGGTGCCCACGGAGTGGCGTCCGTTTTCACCCGCGCCGTGGGCGGTGACCAGAGGAACAACGCCGAGGATGAAGGCGAAGGACGTCATGAGAATCGGGCGCAGGCGGATGCGGGCGGCTTGGACGGCCGCTTCGAGAATGGTCATGCCGCGAGCGCGCAACTGTTCGGCGAATTCGACGATCAGAATGGCGTTCTTGGACGCGAGGCCGACGAGCATGACGAGACCCACCTGGCAATAGACGTCGTTCTGCTGGCTGCGGAGCCATTGCGCGGAAAGCGCTCCGAGCAGGGCCATGGGCACAGCGAGCAGAATAATGAACGGCAGCACAAAGCTTTCATACTGCGCCGAGAGCGTGAGATAGACGACCAGCGTTCCCAGGCCGAAGAGGATGAGCGTGGTCGATCCAGAGGCCAGTTCTTCCAGCGAAATTCCCGACCATTCGTAGGTGTAGCCCTGCGGCAAAATTTTCTTGGAGAGCTGCTGCATGGCGTCGATGGCTTGTCCGGAGCTGAAGCCGGGCGCAGCGGAGCCGTCGATTTCCGCCGAGCGGAAAAGATTGTAGTGACTGATGACCTGGGGCGCGGCGGTCTGGGTGATAGCGACTAGATTGTCGAGCGGCACCATGGCGCCGGAGTCGGAACGAACGTAATACTGCTTGATATCCTGCGGATGCGAGCGGAATTGCTTGTCGGCTTGCACATAGACGCGATAAGAACGGTTATTGAAATCGAAGTCGTTGATATAGGCCGAACCCATGTAGACGCTGATTGTGTCGGTGATCTGGCTGAGTGGGATGTGAAGGCTCTTGGCTTTTTCGCGATCAATGGTAATGACATACTGCGGATCGCTGGCGGTGTAAGTGGTGAAGAGTCCTTTGAGGTCTTGTTCTTTGCGCTCGGCAGCGGCGCGAGTGAGATCGTGGGTGGTTTTGTCGAGATCTTGCAGCGTGTGACTGCCTTGATCGAGGAGTTCGTATTGGAACCCGCCGAAGGCCCCGAGACCTGACACGGCGGGCGCTTCGAAGGGGACGACGATGGCGCCGGAAATTCCGAAGAACGGGCCGCGCAGCCGATTGATGACAGCGGAGGCGGTGTGGTCGCGGCCCTTGCGCTGCGCGTACGGGCGGAGACCCAGGAAGACCATGCCGGCGTTGGGCGCGCTGCCCCCGAAGCTGAAACCGGCAACCGCGAAGGTGTGTTCGATTTCAGGAACATTCTTGGTGATGGCGGTCACCTGCTCGCCGATGTGGCGCGTGTATTCGAGCGACGCTCCGGGGGGAGCCTGGATGACGACGAAGAGATATCCCTGATCTTCGGTGGGGACAAAGGCTTGAGGCACTTGCCGGTAGACAAAGTAAGCGAGGCCGAGGCCGGCGACAAACAGGACCAAGGCGACGGCTTCGAAACGCAGAAAAGCGCGGAGGGCGCGTACATAGCCGTTGGTGAGCGCGGCCAGGAAGCGGTCGACACGCTTGAACAACCAACTTTTTTCGCCGTGCTCACGGCCGAGCAGGAGCGCGGAGAGCGAGGGCGTAAGCGTAAGTGCATTGAAAGCGGAGATCGAAATCGAGAAGGCAATGGTCAGCGCGAATTGGCGGAACAGAATGCCGGTGGTTCCGGGGAAGAAAGCTACGGGCACGAAGACGGCAACTAGTACCAGCGAAGTGGCGATGACGGCGCCAGTAACTTCCCTCATGGCGTCGGACGAGGCTTTGATGGGATCGGTTTCGCCTTCCTGCAAATGGCGCTCAATGTTTTCGATGACGACGATGGCATCGTCGACCACCAGGCCGGTGGCGAGCGTGATGCCGAACAGCGTCAGCGTGTTGATGGAGAAGCCGAGCAGCTTGACGAAAGCGAAGGTCCCGATGAGCGAGACCGGGATGGTGACGGCCGGGATGATAGTGGAGCGCCAGTCTTCGAGGAAAAGAAAAATAACAAGGATGACGAGGAAGACGGCCTGGCCGAGGGTGGAGACCACGTCGCGAATGGACTCGCCAACGGCGTCGGTGGTATCGAAGGCGAGCTCATACTTCATGCCGGGTGGAAAACGCTTGGCCAGGCGGTCGAGTACGGCGATGCAGCGGCGGTCCACATCGATGGCGTTGGCGGTAGAGAGCTGGGTGATGCCGATGCCAACGGATTCGCGCTCGTTGTACACCAGGTCCGAGCTGTAATCTTCGGCACCGAGTTCGGCGTGGCCGACGTCGCGCAGGCGGACGAGAGTGCCATCGGCATTGCTCTTCAGGATGATGTTATCGAACTGAGCGGCTTCGGAAAGACGGCCGACAGCTCGGACGCTGATCTGGAATTGCTGGCCGGGAAGCGAGGGCTGGGAACCGACTTGCCCGGCGGCGACTTCCACGTTCTGCTCGCCGAGAGCGTTGACCACGTCGTCGGCGGTAAGGGCGCGGCTGGCCATGCGCACGGGATCGAGCCACAGGCGCATGGAGTATTTGCGCTCGCCCCAGATTTCGACGTCGGCCACACCGGGGACACGCTTCAGGTTGTCGCGGACGTAGACGTCAAGGTAATTGCTCATGAAGAACGTGGAGTAGCGATCATCGGGCGAGAAGACGGCAGCGCCGAAGACGAAGTTTTGCGAGGTCTTGGCGACGGTAACTCCGACTTGCTTGACCGCGGAGGGGAGCCGCCCGGAAGCGGTGTTGACGCGGTTCTCGATGTCGACGGCGGCAAGGTCGGGATCGCGGTTGAGGTCGAAAGTCGCGGTGATAGAGCTAACGCCGTTGTTGTCGCTCGAGGAGGTGATGTACTTCATGCCTTCCGAGCCGTTGATCTGCTGCTCGAGCGGCGTGGTGACGGCGGACTCGACGGTCTGGGCGCTGGCTCCGGTGTAGACGGCGAACACGCCAACCTGCGGCGGCGCCAGGTTCGGGAATTGCGCGATGGGCAGCGTCGGGATGCAGACTGCGCCGGCGAGAATAATCAGCAGAGCGCAGACGGTGGAGAATACGGGGCGATGAATGAAGAAGTCGACCATAAGAGTTTGTTGCCAAGAACGACATCGGGTGATCGGATCATCGGGCCATCGGGTGATCGAAAGTCAAAGGCTATTCGATGGCCCGATGGCCCGATGGCAAGATCACCCGATCCTAACTGCCGCTTTCCTGCGGGACCACGGGTACGCCATCGATTAAGAACTGCGTTCCGGAGACGACGACTTTGTCTCCCGGTTTTACGCCGTCGAGGACGACATAGTCGTTGCCGACGATTTGGCCGACGCGCAGCGGCTTCTGATGGACCACAAATCCGCCCTTCTGGTCCGGCTCCGCGACGAAGGCGAAATAGAGGCCGCCGATTCGCGATACGGCGACGACCGGAACCACCGGCTTTTGCTGGCTGCCCCAGATCACGCGGGCGCGGATGAATTCCGCGGTGCGCAGGCTGTCGTTCGAGTTCGCGATGGTCGCCTTGACGAGCACAGTCTGGGTCGAGTTATCCACCTGTGGCGAGATGAAGGTAACGCGGCTGGCGGCGAGCGAGTTTCCCGACGCATCGACGATCTGGACGGGAAGATTCATCTTCAACTGCGCGGATTTCTCGATGGGAACGTAGATATACGCTTCGAGGCTGCCGGGGCGATCGACGGTGGTGAGCGTTGTGGTGGTGGTGACGCGGTCGCCAACGCGGACGGGAACATCGCCGACAATTCCGGCGCGCGGCGCGACCACCTGGTAGTAGTGCAACTGGACTTGCTGCTCGTTGACCTGGGCGTCGAGCGAGTGCAACTGCGCTTGGGCGGCGTCGAGCGTGGCGCGCGCCTGATCGAGGTCCTGCTTGCTGACCACGCCGGCATTGGCGAGGCCGCTGACGCGATCGTAATTCTGCTTCGCCCATGTGACCTGCGCGACCTGGGCAGCGCGAGCGTCTTCCTGGCTCTTAACCGTGGCCTGCTGCTTGGCGGGATCGATCTGCATCATGGGAGCGCCTTCCGCGACGCGCTCGCCAGATTGGACGAAAATCCGCGTAATGATGCCTTCGACCTGCGGCATAACTACGGCGGAGTCGCGCGATTTTACGGTGGCGACATAGTCGGTAGTGTCTTCGACGTTCTGGGCCTTCGCCGTTTGCACCTTGACCGGCATGGCTTGCGGGGCGTCGGTTTTCGCCGCTTTGCCGTTGTCGCAGGCGGTCGCCAGCAGAAGCGCGCCAAGAAGGGTGACGGGCAGAATCGTGAATTGCGTTCTTGCGGAGATTCGAGACATATCGTTGCTCTTTACGAAATTCCTCGGCCTACAAGAAAAAAATAAACAGGTGCCACTGGGGCTATACCCAGTGAACGCGAGGCGGACTTCTATCGCTTTTGTTGTGGCAACTCAACCATCCTAATATTAGACCAAACTATTTGATATGGTAATGCGCTGGAAGGCTCCGAAGAATTTCCGGTTCTGCTAAATTGTTTTGTTATGAAACCGAGCCGAAGTTTCGCGAGCGACAACAATGCGGTGGTGCACCCCGAGGCGCTGGAGGCGATCCGGCGCGCCAACCAGGGGCACGTGGTGGGGTATGGGGACGATCCGCACACGGAATCGGCGCTGGAAAAGTTCCGCGAGCAGTTTGGATCCGATGTGGCCGTCTTCTTCGTTTTCAATGGGACGGCGGCGAACGTGCTCAGCTTGCAGGCGCTGACGCGGCCGTTTCATGCGGTGCTGTGTTCGGAGTTTTCACATATTTATACGGATGAATGTGGCGCGCCGGAGAAGTTTACGGGCTGCAAGCTGGTGCCGCTGCCGGCGCCGGGCGGGAAGCTGACGGTGGAAACGGTGGCGCGCGCGTATCACGGAATTGGGGACCAGCATCATGTGCAGCCGCGGGTGATTTCCATCACGCAATCGACCGAGATGGGGACGGTCTACAAGCCGGCGGAAGTTGAGGCGCTGGCGCGCTTCGCTCATGAGCGAAAAATGTTCTTACACATGGATGGGGCGCGGATTTCAAACGCCGCGGCGGCGCAGCAACTCACGCTGCGGCAGGCGACGCGCGATTTGGGTGTGGATGCGCTCTCGTTTGGCGGAACCAAGAACGGTTTGATGGGCGTGGAGGCGGTGGTGTTTTTTCACCCGGAATTGGCGGAGGATTTTTCGTTTGTGCGCAAGCAGGGAATGCAGTTGGCGTCGAAGATGCGTTACATGTCGGCGCAGATGGAGGCGCTCTTGACCAACGATCTCTGGCGGCGCAATGCGGAGCACGCGAACCGGATGGCGCGGCTGCTGGAGCGGGAAGCGAAGAAGATTCCGCGAGTCGAGATTGTGTATCCGGTGGAGGCGAATGGGGTGTTTGCGCAGATTCCGCGGGCGGCGATTGAGAAGATACAGGAGCGGTATTTCTTCTACGTGTGGAGCGAAGAAGAGCCGGTCGTGCGATGGATGTGCTCATTCGACACGACCGCCGAGGACGTCGGGGAGTTTACCGAGTTTGTCGACGCAGTGGTGAGGGACCTCCCGAACTGACGCGCCCTGTATTGGAGTTGGGCGCGTCTAGCGGGTGGTCCCCGATTTTCCGCTTCGCCGGCGGAATAATGGGCGTACTTACTTCTGGGCTGCCCTGACCCTTGCCCAGCGCGCTCTCTGCGCGGCTGCGATTCTCTTACGTCCTGCAGCCGAGATCGTGCGCCTTTTCGGAGTTGCGAGAGCCGCGACCAATATACGTTTGTTCCCCTTCGTGTGGACTTTCCCGAAGGTAGATAGGGCGCGGGTTACGCGGTGGAGTTCATCCTCCAGCCGCGTGCGTTCTTGTCGGAGTTGTGATACGACGGACTCAATGAGTGTATTTGCCATGGAATGATTCTATCACTTGTAAGATCGGCATCAAACCAGTTCTTGCGGGAGAAACTGGTTGACCGGCGAAGAATTCCCGTTTACGGACGAAATCCCGCTCTGGGCAAGGAAATCGGGCTAACGTAGAGCGCTCGCATCAAGGACCGCTCCGATAAGAGGGCTCCTGACAAATGTGGCATGTGATCGGTGGAAACCGCTGCCAGCCCCGGTCGGCCTTCGGTTCCGAGTTACTTTGCTCGCCAAACTGGCTGCGCTTCTTGTAGGATCTGACCAGCAAGCCGATGCAGATACACGCACGGCGGAGAGGTTCGTCTCCGCCGCCAGTTCTAGTGTCATGATGGCCAACAGTATTTGATGGCGCGCATTAAATAAATCCCTCTATGCGTCATGGTCATCATAATTGAGTGGCTGGTAACCGGTTGCCAAGGTCCGTGTTTGATGCGAGCATTGTAGGAACGAAACGCGGGGCCGTTTTCAGTTTCAGCTTGACATTCAATCGATAGCACGATAGCAATGCTGTCTTTGAAGAGCCAAGTTTTGTCCGGTTACTCGGGAATTATTCGGTAACTGCCAGTTTGCGCTGAACCGCCGGATGAGGGCGGAAGCGAGCAAGCGGCGAGTGTGGGGTCATATTGCAAAATATGTTGCAAAAATTACGTGCTCTGCTGCGTGATTACGCCGAACTGACTAAGGCGCGCATTACGGCTTTGATCGTGCTTACGGCGTGGTGCGGATACTTTTTTGGCGCGCACCGGATGGGCATGTCGCCGTGGACGATGGGGATGGGCCTGCTCCATGCCCTGCTGGGCGTGGCCCTGGTTTCGAGCGGAACGGCGGCGCTGAATGAAGTGCTCGAATCGGGTGTGGATGCCAGGATGCAACGCACTGCGCTCCGCCCTTTGCCTTCCGGGCGCATGTCTAGGGCGCACGCGGCTATAGTAGGTCTGGCGCTCACTCTGGGCGGCTCCGCTTATTTGGCAATTTTTGCCAACCTGCTGACCGGGCTGCTCGTGTTCCTGACCGCCGTGGTGTATCTCGCGGCGTACACTCCGCTGAAAAAAGTATCTCCGGTGTGTACCTTTGTGGGCGCGTTTCCTGGAGCGATGCCGGTCGTGCTCGGTTGGACGGCCGCACGCGGAAGGCTGGAAGTCGAGACCTTGGTTCTTTTTGCCATTATGTTTGTATGGCAGTTTCCGCATTTTCTCTCGATCGCATGGCTCTATCGCGAGGACTACGCGCAGGGCGAGATTCGCATGTTGCCCGTGGTCGATTGCGATGGGAAGTCCACCGTGTGGCGGATTCTGGCCTATTCCGCAGCGCTGATTCCCGTAAGCCTTATGCCGGTTGCTTTGGGGATGGCGGGACGGCTGTATTTGGTGGGCGCGATCCTGATGGGCGCTGCCCTGTTCCGCGTGTCGATGGGAATGGCGTATCCGCAATTGCCGGCCACGGCAGCGTCGTCGAAACCATCTGCTCGGCGCTTGCTGCGGGCGACAATCATCTACCTGCCTGCGCTGTTTGCGCTGATGATGGCGAACGCGGGGAGATAGGCGTTAACAACATTTCATTCATCTGAGATCGCCGGGGATGCAGCCTATTGCTTGGTTCTATCGGCGCGCCGACCGCCGAACGCGTGAATGGTCCGGGTGCCAGCCACGGGTTCGCCGCCATGCAGAAGCCCCTTGGGGATGAAGTACTCCTCACCGGCGCGGACTGGAATGCGCTTGTCGTCGACGATCATGGTGTAACAGCCCTGCACGACGACCATGTATTCGTCGAAGTCATGCACGTGAGGCACGCACAAGGCGGTTTCGCGGCAAGTCCAGAATGCCATCTGGCTCCCGTCCAGTCCGTCGAAGACATAACCTTCCACTCCGGGAGTCGCTTCGCTGCTGGTTGCGATCCGATTGACGGGATGCTTCATGAACTCCGGGAAATCGTCCATTGTTTTATCTCCTAACTACGCATGAACAAACAAGGTTTATTCCATTAGATTTGTCATCCCGAGCGAAGTGAGGGATCTGCATCTTGCGGCGAACTGCAGATCCCTCGCTTTGCTCGGGATGACAATCATTTAAAAATGATACTATTCGGCAATGGATACGCCGATCTTTGTTTCCGTGATCTCCGCTGCGGCCATAATCGTGGCACCGTCATTATCATTTTTTCTGACAAAGAAAAAAGAACGCGAGGATGAATGGCGGAAGCGGAAGTTTGAGCACTACCGCGAATATTTGGAAGCCCTAAATAATTCAGTTATGAAAGAAGATGAACGGACTCCCGCTGACAACATTCGTTTGGCCCAATGTACACATGCCGTTAAGCTCGTTGCATCAAAGAACGTAATTGATGCCTTGGTCACATTGCTGCGTTACGCAGGTGAGGAAAAACAGACACTCGCATCGGCAAACGAACCGCTAGACAAATTAATGTTAGCAATGCGCTCTGATTTAGGGGTTTCCAAAATATGGTTCTTGAAAAAGGAAGAACCGAAAACTTTTTTGTTTATCACTCGCCCATAGCATCCGCTCGTTTTCTGAACTATTCCAACTCCAACTCAATTTTCTTCGCCGCATGGTCGAGCTTCGCAATTCTAAACTTGCGGATTTGGCCGGGTCTTGGGGATTCGGGCTTAGTCTCTCCCGGGGTGGCACCGGTCTTCCAGCGATTTTGCAGCATGGAGCCTAACGACGACAGATCGGGCTTGGCTGAGGACGAGGATGGCGGCGCCGGTTCCGCTTTCTTGTCTTCTTTTGCTGGACGATCAACGGTCATGCGGCAGGTTGCCACGACGCCTTCGCCTAACTCGACGCGGGCGCGTTCTCCGGAAACATCGACCATGCGGCCGGTGACGATATCTCCTTCTTTGTGTTCGGCGAGATACTCGTCGAGGCCGGTTGGGACTAGCTGCTTCATGCTGAGGCGAATATTGCGTTTTTCCGTGTCGAGGGCCAGCACTTGCGCTTTGACCACCTGGCCAACTTTCAGCACATCTTGCGGATGATTGATGCGCTTTTCGGCGCTGATTTCGCTGACGTGGATCATGCCTTCGACGCCCTCGGTGAGTTGGACGAAGGCGCCGAACTTCATGATGTTAGTCACCGGGCCTTCGATGACGGTGCCGGGGGCGAATTTTTCTTCGGCTGTGGCCCAGGGGTCGCCGAGAGCCTGCTTCAGACCGAGCGAGAGGCGGCGCTCGGCAGCGTTGACGCCGAGAATCACGGCTTCGACGGTCTCGCCAACTTTTACGATGTCGCTGGGAGTTTTGACGCGCTTGGCCCACGACATTTCGGAAATATGAATGAGGCCTTCGATGCCGGGCTCGAGTTCGACGAAGGCGCCGAAATCCATGAGCCGGGTAACCGCGCCACGTACGCGCTCTCCGGGCTTGTATTTTTCGGCGACGGCGTCCCAAGGATGGGGCTGAAGCTGCTTCATGCTGATGGCGATGCGGCGTTTTTCCGCATCAATCTTGATGATCTTGGCCTCAATGCGTTGGCCCACGGAAAGCACGTCGGAAGGCTTGTTGACGCGGTGCCATGAGATCTCGCCGACGTGGAGCAGGGCGTCGGCGCCGCCGATATCGACGAACGCACCGTAATCGGTGAGGCTGCGGACCTCGCCATCGACGGTATCGCCTTCGCAAAGTTCGGAGAAGCGGCGCTCTTTGCCGGCGCGTTCTTCGTCTTCGGCAATGGCGCGGCGATCGACGACGACGTCTTCGTCGGCCACGTCGAGCTTGATGATGCGGCAGCGAATTTCCTGTTCGACAAGCTTTTCGAGTTCGGCGGCGTCGTGGGTACCGCTGCGCGAGGCGGGCATGAAGGCGCGGACTCCGACGTCGACGCTCAAGCCGCCCTTGACCACGCCGGTCACGGTGCCGACGATGGTCAACTTCTCGGCGAAGGCCCTTTCCAGCGACTCCCAGTCGACGATGCGCTCGACTTTGCCGCGGGTGAGTTCGTAGTAGCCTTCGGGATCGCGGCCTTTGATGGTGACTTGAACTTTGTCGCCGGGCTTGGGCAGCTTGTCGGCGGGGAACGAGGTGAGCGGAAGAACGCCTTCGGTTTTGTATCCGATGTCGAGGACGATGGAGTCGGCGGTGAGGGCAATCACAGTGCCTTCGCGGCCCTGTTCGCCGGGTTCGCGCTTGCGGGTATGGCTGTGCTCGTACTCGGAGAAAATCTCCTTGAACGACTCGGCCGGGGCTGGCTCGGCCGGAGACGATTCGGCCGGGACCGATTCGGCTAGAGGTGAGGCGACCGGCTCGCTGACGGGCGTGGGCTCGGGAGCGGACGGATTGGAGGCGTTTGCGTCGGGCGTGTTGGCATCGGACATGCTTGGTTCGGGCATATTTCGGTCGGACATATTTGGAGTGGCCGTTTCTGGAGTGGACATCTCTGGATTGGACATGGGGAGATTAAAGCCCTGCGGCGTGATCCTGCCATAGGATAACACCGGCGGGGACGATGCGGAGGCGGGGAAGCTGGGATTAGAGCGGTTTCACGGGTGCTACACCCCGAACCAGCCCTCCGAGCGCAGTCCGGAGACACAGCAATCCGCGTCTCTACGCTCGTCTCCAACTCAAAATGAGAAACGGACTGGTGAAGAGAAGCCACCGGTTCGCGATGAAGTGGCGCATCTATCTGCGCTTGTCCGCCCGCCGAAATGCCGTGATCCCCAGGCAACAGCTAGCGACCAAAACTGTGAGGCCAAGAAAGGTTTTGTGTGGGATGTCGGAGGAAATGACCACAAAACCCATGACCAATAAAATGCCTGTGAGCAGCAACCTTATGAGGTGGGAAAAATCTTTGATCGGAGCGGGTGTGGCCGAGAGTTTTTTTGCAACGATCTGACTGCTACGAAGCCCGTCAGCGAAAGTATAATGGCGTTGCACATCGATGAATTCTTTCTCCCACTCTTTACGTGATTCTTCTTGATCGTGCATAGCACCTCGAATCACTGGCCAATAGTGGACTACTTTTCCTGAGACCTGACACCTGACACCTGCGACCTGAAATAGACAAGCCGACCCACGGGGCCGTGTGGTGGGCCGAGAATGAACCCGTCTCAGACGGTGGGAACCCGCCGCGACCCATTAGGCTTTTCCGCATGGCGGAACATAGCACACCGGACCAGCGAGTCGAGTCCCCGTTCATTCGGCATTGGTTCAAAAATCGGTTGCCACCATCACCAACTTAGCAGGCCGGCTTTCATCTAGGATGCTAGGAAACCGGGAAGAGATTGGCAAGAGGGAAATGGAAAATAGTTGGCAGAAGGCTTGCTAGAGGGTGCGTTCCGAATGTGTCCCTAAGATGAACCTGAGGTTACGAACGGCTTCAACGCTTCGGAAAAACTCGGGTTTCGCATCCGAGGTTTCGTATCGGGGTATCGCTTCAGCGATACCGTAAGTTTCCTAGACTCGAACACCCCTTTAGGGGCTGCGCGTCGAATTACAACTTCTTCCGCAACCTCTTCATCCCGTGCGGCGGGTATCTTGCAAAACTTCATCCAGCGCGCTGGCCAGCTTGCTCGCCCGCTGCTGCGTTTCCGCGGAAGGATTTTCCAGCTGCCGCTTCAGCAGATGATATTCGTCCGCGATATTGAGCGCCGCGAGCACGGCCAGCCGCACCGAATCGACGGTCGCCGTCTGCTCCGACACGGCGCGCATCTTGCCGTCGACGTACTCGGCCAGCTTCACAATGTAGGCTGCGTCGGAGCCCCGCAGGTTATAAACCTGATCGAAGATTTCGACGCGCACACTGCCATTCGCTATCGTTGTTGTCGTTGATGTTGCGGTTGCATCGGCCGGAGGTTGTTTGCTCACAGTGGCCATATCGCTCCAGTTTAGCTTGCCTGCTCGTGCGCCAGGCTATCCATTTGGCCCAGCATTTTTTCGACGCGGTCGCGAATATCTTCGCGGTCCTTGCGCAGTTGCAGCAGTTCGCGGCGCAGGGCCTCGTTTTCTTGCGCGCGCTCCGCGAGTTGTTCGCGCAGCCGCATCGCGTCGCGCTCGGCGATGGCGCGTGCCTCTTTGGCGGCCTTGTACAACTCAATGGTGCGATAAACTTTCTCTTCCAGCGCCTCAAAATCTTCGGCGGGAACCTCGGCAGATACCTCTTCTTCCACCATCTTCACAGACATGGGCACTCACTTTCGGGGAATCATGCAGCGTTGAAGCGAAGTATAGCGCAGTTTGCTGTGGACGCGCCGCTACATTCGCGCCAGCTTCTCCAGCCGCCGCGCCGCTTCATCCAGTGTCTCAGGCTTTTTGTGGGAGGCGAAACCTGCCTGTTGGGAGCCGTTTTTCGGATGCTTGTAGAAATAGGCTGGCGCAAATCGATTTCACCACGGAGACACCCTTCGACTGCGCTCAGGGCAGGCTCCGGCACGGAGAAAAGCAAAATCGGAGAGATGAGCGCCACCCTGATGCCTGTTGATCGGACCAGTTGACTGCTCCTGGTTTCCTCCGTGTCTTTTTGCCTCCGTGGTGAAAGAACGTCGGCT
>Ga0326728_10020205_pt1 | contig 12754 bp, 13 predicted proteins | sample MB3enrmetagenome_FD_207602 | JGI IMG/M metagenome (GOLD analysis project Ga0326728, IMG submission 207602) | Lab enriched peat soil microbial communities from McLean, Ithaca, NY, United States - MB31MN | ecosystem: Environmental > Terrestrial > Soil > Wetlands > Peat | place: USA: New York...
CTGTTCATCTTTATCGGCGTTGGAATCGGTGCCATGTGGTATTACTTCACCGTTTACCGCGAATCCTCCTCCACGGGTTTTGAGCTTCCCGGCGCCCGAAGCCGCGCTCAAATCAGGGAACTGCAGTCCAAAATCCATCATCTCGACAACGCGTATCACCATTATCAATTGGGGGACGTTTTTTTCCAGCGCGGACGGTTCGCCGAGGCCGAGAAGAGCTATCGCGCCGCGTTGGAGCGCGACCCGGCGGACATTGACACCCGCGCCCACCTTGGCCAATGCCTGCTCCGGTTGAACCGGCCCGCCGAAGCCCGCCCCTTCCTGGAAAGTGTGATGCATGAAAAGCCGGAGCATGACTACGGCCACACCATGATGGCGCTCGCCGAAACCCTCACCGCCCTCGGCGAGACGGACAGCGCCCTGCTCTACTGGCAGCATGTCACCCAGAACCATTCCTATCCCCGCGCGAAGGTGCAATTGGCCGGGCTTTATATCGCCCGCAACCAGCCGGATGCCGCGCGGGCTGAACTCAAGGATGTGTTGAGCGATGACCCTCATGCGCCCGCCTTTCAGCGCAAGCGTGATCGTGTTTGGATGCGGCGCGCCCGCGCCTTGATGGCAAACTTGAAATGAAGGCTCAGTCCAAGTGCAGCGCCTGGTCTATGAGCTGCGAGAGATGGCTGATTACGGCGGTTTCACTCACCACAATGGTGGCGCCAGCCGCGCGGGCGGCGGTCAAGGCGTCGGTGGCGTTCTCCGGCGCGAACGCGATGACCGGCAGATGCGCGGTGCCGGGATTTGACCGCAAGGCCGCAATGGCTCCGCCAATATCCCCGGGCGCGGCCAGATCAACAAAGAGCAGCAACGGCGATTCCCGCTGGACTGTCGCCGGCAGGCGTTCCAGGTCGCTTAACGACAGCACCCGGTAGTTCAGGTCCTGCAGCCGGTTGACCAACTGGCTGCCGGGCATCAGCCGTTCATAAAAAATCAGTGCGAGCGGTTCTATCACGCCGCCAGCGTGTCGTGCCGCGCAAAAAAAGGCAAGTTCAAGCCATTCTCTTCTTGGATCACCAGTAAAAGTTTGATTTCCAACGGGAATTGTCTTTAATGCTCACACTTATTTCTGAATGAACATCCACGAATACCAAGCCAAACAGTTGCTCGCCCGATACGGCGTCGCCGTGCCGCTCGAAATCCCCGCCAAATCGCTGGCCGAAGTGCGCCCGGCCGCGGAAAAGATTGCAGCAGGCGGCAGCGCAAAGGTGGTGGTCAAGTCCCAGATTCACGCCGGCGGCCGCGGCAAGGGCACGTTCAAGTCCGGTTTTCAGGGCGGCGTCAAGGTGGCCTCATCGGTGGATGAGGCGGTGTCGTTCGCCGAAAAAATGCTGGGGCAGGTGCTGGTGACCAAGCAGACCGGCCACGAGGGCCGCCAGGTGCAAACCCTGTTGCTGGCCGAGGGCGCGAAGATTAAAAAAGAATTTTACCTGGCCGTGCTGCTCGACCGCAATAATTCGCGCCCGCTCATCATGGCCAGCACCGAGGGCGGAATGGACATTGAAGAGGTTGCGGCGCATTCGCCGGAGAAGATTTTCAAGGAACACGTTGACCCGGCCCTTGGAATCATGCCCTTTCAGGCGCGCAAAATCGCCGCGTCCCTGGGCTTGAAGGGCGATTTGTTCAACGCCGGCGTCAAACTCATCACCGGCGTTTTCAATACCTGGTGGGAATGCGATGCGAGCATGGTGGAACTGAATCCCCTGGCCGTGGTGGAACTGCGCGACGGCAAGGAAACCGTCATGGCGCTCGACGCAAAAATTTCGCTCGATGACAATGCCCTCTACCGGCACAAGGACATCCAGGAAATGCGCGACCTCAACGAGGAAGCGCCGCTGGAAATCGAGGCCGCCAAGTACAACCTCAACTACATCAAGCTCGACGGCAGCATCGCCTGCCTGGTCAACGGAGCCGGACTGGCCATGGCCACCATGGACATCATCCAGCATTTCGGCGGCAGTCCGGCGAACTTTCTGGACGTGGGCGGCGGTGCCAGCAAGGAACAGGTCACGGCGGCGTTCAAAATCATCCTGAGCGACCCGAACGTGAAAGGCATCCTGGTGAACATTTTCGGCGGCATCATGGATTGCAATGTCATCGCCACCGGCATTGTCGCCGCCGTCAAGGAAACCGGGCTCAAGCTCCCGCTGGTGGTCCGGCTCGAAGGCAACAATGTCGTCGCCGGCAAGAAGACCCTGGCCGAATCCGGCGTGGCCATCATCACCGGCGATTCAATGGCCGATGCCGCGCAGAAGGTTGTGCGGGCGGTTGGCCGATGATAAATTGCAAACATGAAGAGCCGTATGGGAACATTTTACACCAGTTGCCGGATTCAAAACCATATGGACCGGTCGAAATCCATTGAGGGTTGACACGCTATTAAGATCACCATGAAAACGAATTTATTGGAAGAGGCGTTAAATTTGCCCTTGCCTGAGCGAATCAAATTGGCCGATGAAATTTATCGTAGCGTGGATCGCGAGACAGATGATACTTCCATTCCCGCGGAGATTCTTGCCGAAATGGAACGGCGCGATGCGGATTTCGAGGCCAACCCGTCGTCCGGCTGCACGATCGAAGAACTGGAAAGCGAACTTTTTCGGCGAAAGTGAATTTAAGAACCGTCATCACTGCGCCAGCCCGGTTGGAAATCGCCAAGGCCATCAATTATTATGAAGAACGCCGTCCCAGCACCGGCGTCAGATTCTGGATTGAATTTAAGGTTTTGGCCAAGCGCTTGAAAATCTTCCCGGAAATTTATCGGCGATTCGGAAGGCGTGGCGTTCGCAAAGCGCCTATGCACAATTATCCATACGCTGTTTATTACCGAATCGCCGGCGACCAACTGCGCATACTTGGCGTGGTGCATGGGGCAATGGATCCCGAAACCGTCAAAGCCCGCTTCGAATAATTTTATGCTCAAAGTCACCGAACTGGCCTTTTGCTGCTACGCGGTCACGGACATCAAGCGTTCGCGTGACTTTTATGAAGGCATTTTGGGTCTGAAGCCGACGACCAACATTGAGGGGCAATGGGTGGAGTACGAGTTCGGACCCTACGCGCTGGCCATCGGCTGTGCGCCGGGCATGTTCACGCCCAACCCCGACGGCTGCATGGCCGCGCTGGAAGTTGAAAATTTTGACGAGGCCATCGCGCATTTGAAACAGCACAAGGTCAAGTTTCGCATGGAGCCGATGGAATGTCCGCCCTGCCACATGGCCATGATTTTCGATCCCGACGGCAATACCATTTGCATTCACAAGCGGAAGGCGAAATAATTCAAGGACATGATTGACGCGGCAACATTGGCCCAGATGAACGGCGAGTATGTGATGCCGGCGGATGCCGGTCCCGCGTGGCGGGCGGCGGTCAAGTACGGATTCGACATGTCGCTTTTGGAAGAGTCGCTCAAATTGACGCCGGAGCAACGGTTGGCCGAACACCAGCGGGTGCTTAATTTTTTAATCGAAGTCCAGGAGGCAGGGCAAGCTTATGCCGCAAGATGACCAGGCTTTGCTCACGCGCCTCAGGGCCACAGGGCTGGACTTCGTCGTCATCGGCGGTGTCTGTGTGGTTTATTATGGTGCGCCGATGGCAACGTTTGACTTGGACATCTGCTGCCCTTTCGGAGAGACGAACGTGCGCAAAATAGAATCCGCCGTCAGGGATTTGCATCCCGTCCACCGGTTGACCGCGAACAAGCTGCCATTGGAAGAAACGCGAAGCAGTTTTGGCAGCTTGAAGAATATTTATTTGCAAACCGATTTCGGCAAGTTGGATTGTTTGGGCGAAGTCGCCGGCGTGGGGAATTTTGAGGCGGTCAAAGAGCGAAGCATCACAGCCAAGTTTGCGTACGGCGAATTTCGGTTCTTAAACCTTGAGGCCTTGATCACGGCAAAGAAGGCCGTTGGCCGGGAGCGGGACTTGGAAGCCGTGCGTTGGCTCGAATGCGTCAAAGAAAAGCGCGACCAGCAGAAGGAAATGTTTTGAAATCGTAAATCGTAAATCGTAAATCGTAAATTTTTAGCCATGTCAATACTCGTCAAACCCAATACCAAGGTCCTCGTCCAAGGCATCACCGGCAGTTTCGGTGCGAAACACGCCCAGCTTTCCCTGGATTACGGCTCCCAAATCGTGGCCGGCGTCACACCCGGCAAAGGCGGACAGTCTTTCGACCACGCCGGCAGGCGCGTGCCCATTTTTTACACGGTGGCCGACGCCGTGAAGCAGACCGGCGCGACCGCCAGCGCCGTCTTTGTACCTCCGCCGTTTGCCGCCGATGCCATCCTGGAAGGCGTCGAGGCGGGCTTGGAACTGGTGGTGGCCATTACCGAAGGCATTCCGGTGCGCGACATGATCCGCGTCAAACGCGCGATGTCCGGCAATACGAAAACCCGGCTCATCGGGCCGAACTGTCCCGGCATCGTCACGCCCGGGGAAGGCAAGGATTCCCATGGCGGCTGCCGCATTGGCATCGCGCCCGGCTACATTCACAAAAGGGGAAACATCGGCGTGGTCTCGCGCAGCGGCACACTCACTTATGAGGCCGTCTGGCAGCTCACGTCGCGCGGCGTGGGCCAGTCCACCTGCGTGGGCATCGGTGGCGATCCCGTCAATGGAACATCGCATCTCGACGTCATCAAGCTTTTCAATGACGACCCGGAAACGACCGGCGTCATCATGATTGGCGAGATCGGCGGCACCAGCGAAGAGGAAGCCGCCGAATGGATCAAGCAGCATTGCCGGAAACCGGTGGCCGGTTTCATTGCCGGAGCCACCGCGCCGCCCGGACGCCGGATGGGCCACGCGGGAGCCATCGTCAGCGGCGGCAAGGGCACCGCCGCGGCCAAGATCGCGGCCTTCAAAGAAGCCGGCATTGGGGTGGCCGCCACCCCGAGCGAAATGGCGGACACACTGTTAAAAATGATGTGACCCGTGCGGCGGGGGGCGGCGGCCTCGTGGCTGGTTGAATTTCGCTCCCTGCGGCGGCGTTTTCCCCTTGGATTCGTCATTGCGAATCCATTGCGTATCGCGTATCACGTTCACACCATCACCTCAAAATGGGCGCGGTCAATTTCATCTTAAACCTTGCCGGACTTTTATTGTGGCTCAACTGGCGCTCGAACCGGTTTGATCCGCTGGGCAGGCGCGCACCGGCCACCCTGATGGGCACGCTGCGTCCGGCCACGCCCAAAAAGATGCGGCGCTGGCATTTGCCGGTCTTTATCGGGAGCTTGCTGCTGCTGCGAGCGGTCGTCTATTGGTGGATTGGCAAGGAAACCAACTGGGCCGGAAAACTGGATTTGGGGCCGATGGTGCTGTATTTTTCCAGCAGCGCGCACTGGGACGGTTTCTTCCGGATGACGGTGTTCTCGTTTTTGAGCTTTGGCCTCATGCTCGGCATTCTCTATGTGTGGCTGCTGGTGCTTTCGCTGCTGGCCGGGCCGCTGCCGATCCACGGACTGGTGACCATTCCACTGGGACGGGTGGACGGCTGGCCGCGATGGGCAAAAGCCATCCTGCCGTTTGTGGCCACCGCGATGATCTGGTGGCTTGTGGCGTGGCTGCTCATCCGGCTGGACGTGCTTACTCCGACTCCGCCGGCGGGCCGGTTCCAGCAATCGGTACTGCTGGGCCTCTCCAGTTATCTGCTTTGGAAAATTCCCCTGGGCGCCATCCTCGTGCTGCATTTGTTGAACAGCTACATTTACTTTGGAAAACATCCCATTTGGAAGTACGCCAACGCCACCGCCCAAACCTTGATGCAACCGCTTTCAAAACTCCCCCTGAGGGCGGGAAAGATTGATTTCGGCCCGGTGGCCGCATTGGTGGTCATTTTTTTAGCCGCTCATTTTGCGGAAGCGGGTCTTTACCGGCTTTACGCGCGCCTGCCGCTTTAGCGGCCAGATCCCGCCTCCGGCATCCGAAACGCGAGGCCCGACCGCACCCGCCTTCGTCCCAACGGGACGGTCCGACAATAGCCCGGCGTTTCAACGCCGGGTCGAGTTCGCAAATGGTCTCAAGTCCCGCAGGGACGACCGACGCTTTCACGGCGCACTTACGGCAAGGGCTGAAACGGTTTGGCGTCCGTTCAGCCGTCCCTGCGGGACTCTGGCCGTTGCCGTCCACGACCCGGCATTGAAATGCCGGGCTATTGTCATCGCGTCGCTCCGCGACAGCCAAGGCCGATGCCACAATCGTCCTGTCGAAACTGAAAATACGGGAAAAGGCGAAGGATCGGCTACGCCGGCTTGGCGGCAGAGCCCAAGGTGCGCGGGAGCCGGATGGTGACTGTGGAACCGGTTCCGGGACTGCTTTCAATCTCAAGTTCGCCGCCATGCAACTCCACCAGCTTCTTGGCAATTGCCAGGCCCAGGCCAAAACCCTGTTCATCCTGCATCTTCCGTTCAAACTGGATGTAGGCGCCAACGCGCCTGACTTGCTCTGTCGAAAATCCGCGGCCCTCGTCGCGCACTGAAAATTCCACCTCCTGGGCCGTCGCCTTAAGGCCGACATGCACGGGGGATCCGGCATCGGAAAACTTGAGGGCATTTTGCACCAATTCGGCGACGATCTTCTGGAAATAATCTTCCGCCATTGGCAAGGGCGCCTTGTCCAGGTCCAGAACCAGGTCTTCCAGCCGCCCGGAATGTTCGGCTTGCCGGATCGAAACAGAGCGGACGATTTCCGCCGGGCGGGGCGTTGTAATGGAGCGCAGCCGGCTCATGCTTTGCGGGTCGGAGGCCACGATTTCGAGCTGGGCGTAAATCAGGAAATTCTCAATGAGCCGCTCCAGGCGCTGGCCTGACTTGCAGATTTCATGGCTCATCTCCGCAATGGTCTGCGGGTCCAAAGACCCGGCTGATTCAGCCAGCATTTCCGCGTTGGAAATGATGCCGTTGAGCGGCGTGCGCATTTCGTGGGGCAGAATGAGCGAGATTTGGCTGCGCAAAAGCGTCAGCTTCTTTTCGGCCTCCTCGCGCAAGGACTGCACTTTTCGCAGGCGCGCCTGGACTGTCGCATAAAGTTCGTCCACCTTGAAGGGCTTGGGCAGATAATCGTCCGCGCCCAAATCCATGCCCTGCCTCATGCCGGCGGCGTCAGCCAGACCGGTCATTAGAATGAATGGGATGGCCGCAGTGTCGGGGTTTTCGCGCAATTTCGCGAGCATGGTGTAGCCCGCGCCCGCCTTGTCCATGTTTACATCGCAAATGATCAAGTCAGGCCTGTGCTCGCGAGCCTTGGCCAGCCCCCCGACGCTGTCCACTGCCTCGACGACCTCAAAGCCATGCTGCTCCAGAGCAAGCCGAATCATCTCCCGCAACCATGACTCGTCGTCAATAACTAAAATTTTGTTCATTCAATGGCGTTGCACGGGAGCAATTTCTATTCCGCAAAACGCGCCCCCTTCCTCACAAGAGGCTACGGTTCAATGTGCTGCGTTGGCCTCCGGCCTATTTCCGTTGTTCCAACGGAACGTAATGCGACAGCGTCGGGCCGGTGTAAATCTGCCGGGGCCGGTAAATGCGGCTCTTGGGCTCTTCCATGATCTCCTTGTAATTGGCTATCCATCCGGGCATCCGGCCGATGGCAAAGATCACGGTGAACATTTCCACCGGAATGCCAATGGCCCTCATGATGATGCCGCTGTAGAAATCCACATTCGGATACAACTTCCGTTCAACAAAGTAGGGATCCTTCAACGCCGCCTCTTCCAAACGCTTGGCGATGTCCAATAATGGGTCACTTATGTGCAATTTGGACAATACATCGTCGCAGGCTTTCTTGATAATCTTGGCGCGCGGGTCGTAGTTTTTATAGACGCGATGGCCGAAGCCCATCAGTTTGCGTCCGCTGTTTTTGTCTTTAGCCGCTTGGATAAACTTGGAGCCGTCGTCGCCTTCGCGATGGATTTCGGCAAGCATCTCCAGCACCGCCTGGTTGGCGCCGCCGTGCAAGGGACCCCACAACGCGCAGACGCCCGCCGCGCAACTGGCGAACAAATTTGCCTGCGACGACGCCACCATGCGCACGGTCGAGGTGGAGCAGTTCTGCTCGTGGTCCGCGTGCAGCAAAAAGATCAGGTCCAATGCCTTCACCACTTCCGGCTTCAATTCAAAGTCCTCGTACGGGAGCGAGAACATCATGTGCAGGAAATTGGCCGTGTACTTGTAGCTCTGCTTGGGATAAATCAGCGGCAACCCCTTGGACTTGCGGTAGGAGTATGCCGCAATGGTGCGCACCTGCGAAATGAGCTTGGCCACATAGAGGTCGAACTGCTTGGACTTGCCCCATTTCCAGTTCATCAGTTCCTCGTCGAAGCAACTGGCGGCGTTGATCATCGCCGAGAGGATCGCCATCGGATGCGCGCCCGTCGGGAATCCCTCGAAATGGAACTTCATGTCCTCATGCAGATACTGATGCGCCGTCAGCGAGTCGGAAAACGCGCCCAATTGGGCCCGCGTGGGCAGATGGCCGTATATAATCAGATACGCCGTCTCGATGAAGTTGGACTTCTCGGCCATCTCCTCGATGGGAATGCCCCGGTATCTGAGAATGCCCTGGTCGCCGTCAATGAAGGTGATGTTGCTGACGCACGATCCGGTGTTGCCGTATCCATCGTCAATGGTGATGTAGCCGGTGGTGGCGCGCAATGCGGACACATCCACGGCCTTTTCGTTTTCGGTGCCTGTCAACGTCGGGAGCGTGAAGACCTTGCCGTCCAGTTCGAGTTTGGCTTGATTGCTCATGTATTCCTTAATCTGTCAGCTTGCTTGTTTAATATGCTGATGGAATTTGCCGGGGTATATTGGCAATGGCAAGCAGCGAAAACACATTTTTCGAGAAAAAAGCCAACCGATTAAAAAATCCTGATCCCATCACCGGGGAGCACACGCCTCTGGCGTGTAGTTTGCGGCGTCGCGCCGCAAACGGCTTCTTTCCCGATCCAACTAACCAATAGTGCGGAAAACGGTGGGAGGAAACCGTCGGCGCGACGCCGACGGCAACACGCGGGCCGCGTATGCTCCCCATCTCCAATTGCATCGTTGGCCTACACTCCCCGCTGGTCCGCCGGCCAGATGATTTTGTGCTGCTGGATTTGAAACCGCACCGGGAGGGCATCGGCAATGATTTTTTCGGCAAGCGCCCGGCGGGTCAATGGCGTCTGGCCGGCGGGGACTTTCTTGAGCGCTGGATGCTGTTGCTCCGGAGCCAGGGGATGCACCCACGAAAACAGGACCGGGCAGATCGCCGCCAGATTGAACCTCGCGATTTGCGCTTTGGCCCATTCATAATCCTCGACTGAGCCGATGACAAATTTGACCTCATCCGTGGCCTTGAGGTGGGGAACATTGTCAAAGCGGTTCCGGTCAACTTCGCCGCTCGACGGGCATTTGAGGTCCATGATGCGGTGTACGCGCGGGTCAATGCCGGAAATGTCATGCGCGCCGCTGGTTTCCAGGAGGACCGTCCAACCGTCCTCGCACAGGGAATGCATGAGGGCTGGCGAGCCCTTTTGCAGCAGCGGTTCGCCACCCGTCAACTCCACCAGCGGCAATTTGCCACGGGCGGCGCTTTGGCTCCGGGAAAAAGACCCGCCGAGCTCACGCACGCGCGAAATGACCCTGGCCATCGGCCATTTTTCGCCCCCGGCAAAGGCGTAGGCCGTGTCGCAATAGGAGCACCGGAGATCGCACGCCGCAAGCCGCACAAAAACGCAGGGCAAGCCGGCAAAAGTGCTTTCGCCCTGCAGACTCAGGTAAATTTCATTGATAACGAGCGTGTCAGACATTGCAGGACAAAATAAACCCATTTCCGTTTTTTCTAAATAAAGAAACCATGGGGCCGGGAATATTTTTGACTGGATGATGGCAGGGTGAGAGCCGTTCCACAAAATAGCCGAAAGCCCGGCTTCAAAGTTGTTCAAATTGTTTTACCCATTACCTAGCCTGATGTATATTGCGGCGTGTCCCTAAGGTTGGCCATTTTCACTCTGAGTGCCTTGCTCGCGGTCCAGAATCTTTGGGCCGGAGGCAGCGGGTTGAACGTGATTGTGGTCGTCAACCAAAACAGCACCAATTCGGTGCAACTGGGCAACGACTATTGCGAATTGAGGGGTGTGCCGCCGCAGAACCTGCTCCGGATGACCAACTGGACGGGCGGGGCGATACAATGGGCACCCGACGATTTTCAGACGAACCTGCTCAATCCATTATTGGGCATGATTTCCAGCCGCGGCTTGACACAGCAGTCATGGTTCGTGGTGCTTTCGATGGACATCCCCTACCGCGTGCAGGATTCCACCGGTGAAAACGGCACCACCGCCGCCCTGTTCTACGGTTTCAAAACCAACGGCGCGACGCAGTCCTCCTGTTCGCTGCCGGACAACACCTCCAACAGCTATGCGTACTCGGAAATGCCCTTCATCCAAGCGCGCCCGAACACTGCGGCCACCAATTCATTTCTGGCGATGATGCTGACGGACACAAATTTGACGGCTGCCGAGTGTACCCTGCGCCGCGCGGTGACGGCGGATGATTCATACCCCACACAAACGGTTTGCCTGGCCAAAACCGACGATCCGTTTCGCAATGTCCGGTTCACCGAATTTGACAACTCCGTTTTTGAAAACCAGGTCATTGGCCATCTCGCGGTCCTGCGCACGAATACCGATTCCACGGGTTTCACAAACCTGGCCGGCCTGCAAACGGGATTGTTCCAGTTCGCCGTGCCCACGAATGGATTTGTTCCCGGAGCCCTGGCGGACACCCTGACTTCTTATTCCGGCGACTTGTTTGAGTTTGAAATAACGGACCAAACGCCCGTGCTGGGCTTTCTGGAATCGGGGGCCTCGGCGAGCTATGGCACCGTCGTGGAACCGTGCGTTTACACGCAGAAGTTTCCCGACCCGGTGGATTACTTCTATGAAGCGCGCGGGTTTTCGCTGGCGGAGGCATACTATCAGAGCCTGCTTAATCCGTTTGAGGGCATTTTCGTTGGCGAACCGCTGGCAGCGCCCTTTGCGCGCCCCGGCACCGGCAGTTGGACTTCACCCACCAACAGCGCGGTTCTCAGCGGCCAATGTTCGTTGACCATGAGCTTTGCCGCCGCCGCCACGAATCTGCCGCTGGCGCAGGCGGACCTGTTCGTGGATGGGACCTTCTTTCAAACCATGACCAACCTGACGCCCACCGCCGGCAATATGCTCTCGGTGACCGTAAACGGAATCCATATCTCTTACACCGTGCCGCCGAGCGCCACCCTGTCCACCATTGCGACGGGGCTGGCCAATGCGATGAACGTCGAATCCGCGGTGACGCATGTCATGGCCTATCCCGTGGGCGACCGGGTCGAACTGCAATATCTGAACGTCTCGGTTCCCGGCTCAACCGTCCCCGTGACCGCCACCGCGAGCAGCGGCTTCGGCGCCGGCTTGACGACGGGCATCAGCGCTGCGCGTCCCGCCTTTCTGGACTCGTCGGCCACCGGATACCAGTTCATAAACATCTTCAATTCCCCGGCGGTGGGCGACTGGCTGAAGGTGACGTTCACGAAGACCAACGGAACGGCAGTGACTTTGGCAGTGACAAATACGACATCCGGCACCACCATCGGTCAACTCGCCCAAAGCCTGGTGAACCTCATCAATTCCACTCCCGCTTTGCAATCGGCTGACGGCCTGTATGTCTCGGACTTTTTTGACGCGGACCCGTATGGCCAGGCGGCGGTTCAATTTTTTGTTTATGCCGCCACTCCCGGCTGGCCGGCCTCGCAAATCCTCGCGCAATGGAGCGCATCGTCCGACCTGGCCGGCCTGCCCGCAGGCATGAATCCTTTGGCGGACAACGTGGGCGATTTGCATCCTAAAAATCATCTGTATATCAGCGCGGGCGTGACTTCACTGGACGTTGCTTTTGCCCTTGATACCACGCAATTGGCCGATGGGTATCATCAACTGACGGCGGTGGCGTACGAGGGCACCAGCGTGGCCACGCAAACACGGGTCACGCGCAATGTGATGGTGCAAAACACAAGCTTGACGGCCACCCTCGCCTCCGCTCCCTCCGGCACCAATGCCGCCTGGGGACCGCCCTTGACGTTCACGGTGATTCCCAATGCAACCAACATTGCGCGCATCGAATTGTTTGGCACCGGCGGATCGCTCTGTTTTGTGACGAACCAGGCCACGGCGAACTTTGTCGTTTCCACGACCTTTCTGGGGCTGGGACTGCATCCGTTTTATGCCGTGGTGACGGACGGAGCCGGCCATCGTTTTCAGACTCCCACGGTTTGGTACCGCATTCTGCCCCTGACCTATTTATCGGTGACAGGCATGCCTCCTGTCTTGGGATGGGCCGCAGTGCCGGCCTATAAATACGACATCCAGTTCACCACCAACCTGCTAGTCCCTTTTCAGACCATCACGACCCTCACTGCGAGCAATTCATCCGTTCAATGGCCGCTGCCTGTCACCGGCAGCACCGGGTTTTACCGTGTCCATTCCGAGCCGTAGCAGGAAAATGGGGATAAAAGGGAAGTAGTCGCGGAGCGACCAGGGAAATTAGCCAGACACGCCAGTGTCTGGTGAGGTCACGCAACGTTGCTCCGTCCTGAAGGGACGGTGGAATCGCACCGGTGGGGGGGTCACATTTAATACGCGCTCTTGGCGTGGCTTTGCGATATCAATGGCAGCGCTTTC
>Ga0326728_10020207_pt1 | contig 12753 bp, 12 predicted proteins | sample MB3enrmetagenome_FD_207602 | JGI IMG/M metagenome (GOLD analysis project Ga0326728, IMG submission 207602) | Lab enriched peat soil microbial communities from McLean, Ithaca, NY, United States - MB31MN | ecosystem: Environmental > Terrestrial > Soil > Wetlands > Peat | place: USA: New York...
TGCGACTGCCGTCGCTCCCAGAGCCAGCGCTTTGACGATATCTGTTCCGCGGCGAATGCCGCCATCGTATAACAACGGCCGCGCGCCGGCAATGCGATCGGCAATGCTCGGCAGGGCTTCCAGCGGCGACGGCACGGTGTCCAGACTTCGTCCGCCGTGGTTGGAAACGTATATGCCATCCGCGCCGTGTTCCACAGCCAGGTCCGCGTCGTCGGGATGCAGGATACCTTTCACCACCACCGGCAGCCGCGTGCCGGCCTTAAGCGACTCCAGGTCCTTCCAGCTCACGTCCGGCGCTCTCACCGCCGAGTAGATATCGCGTCCCTTCGGCCGGTGCGCGTCACTTACCGCCGACTTACCCAGCGCCTCGAGATTCACGCGCTCCACGCCTGGGGGCAGGGCAAAGCCGCCGCGCAGCTCGCGGTAACGCGGACCATTCACCGGAACATCCGCGGTAACCACCAGCGCCTCATATCCCGCTGCTTCCGCGCGCGCCACTAAGTCGCGAGTAAATTCCCGGTCGGGATGGATGTAGAGCTGGAACCACAATGGCTGCCGGCTCGCCGCCGCGGTATCTTCCAGGGTCACGCTGGCGAACGTCGCAGTAATGAATGTTGCGCCCGCCAGATTCGCGCCCGCCACCACCGCTAACTCGCCGTCGGGGTGAGTTAGTTTCTGGTAACTGCACGGCGCCAACAAAATGGGAAAGTCGTGCCGCCGTCCGAACAGCGTGACGCCGGTGTCAATCCGGCTGACGTCCACAAACACACGCGGTACCAGCCGCAGCCGCTCGAACGCCGCCCGGTTCTCCTGGAGCGTGGCCTCATCCGCGACGCCCGCCACGGCGTACTCCATGGCCATGTGAGACAGCCGCTCCCGCGCCAGTTTCTCGAATTCGTCCACGCAGAGGACCGCGGCGAGATCGACTTCCACGCGATTATGCGATGTCGATGTCGCCATGATCGGTTTCGAGGTCCACCACCGGCCCGCCGCCGCGAATCCTCCCGTTCACTTCCTGATCCGTCGGCCGCTCCCGCCACTCCATGTCCGGTACGGTGATGGTGCCGTGATCGGTTCGCACGCTCACGTTGTATCCCGCCTCCGGCGCGAGCTTCACGCTGATGGCGCCATGATCGGACTCGGCGCGAATGGGCGCGGCCATCGTCTGCGACAACCTCATTTCGCCATGATCCGTGCTTGCCTGGATCGGCCCCGCGATTTCCAGCGCCTCGATCTCGCCGTGATCGGTGCTGACGCGCACGCGGCCCCCGACGCGGTGGATTCTGACCGCCCCGGAATCCGTGGACGCGCTGACATCCGAGGCGATCCCGGACACCTCGATTTCGCCCGAGTCCGTTTCGCAGGTCACCGGCCCGTCGATGCCCTCCACGCGAATGTCGCCGGAATCGCCGAGCGCCCGAATGGTGGTCTGCGCGGGCACGGCGATCTCCAGAAATAACGAGATGCCCCGCAGCAGCCAGCGGTCGGCGGCGTCGCCCACGCGGATGCAGTTGCCCTGCTGTGCCACCGGCGGCATGGCTTCGAGCTGGCGGATTCGCTCTTCGGCATTGCCCCAGTCGAACAACCACCGCCGGGCCCGCAGGATGCCCCGCACCTGCACCGTCCCCGGCTCGCCGCCCCGCACCCGCACAAACCCCGAATCCACCGAAACATCCAGCGTGACCGGGCCGTCCACCCGGCAGACGCGTTCGAAACTGCCCTCCGTCGGTTCGCTGCTCATCGTTCCAGTCTCCCACTGTCCGGCCCACATTTTGCAACTGGGCCCGTGGCGGCAGCGTAATATCGGTCAGAAGCGGCAAGAGAGGGCAGACCGCTCCCTTCGGTCGCGGCTCGGTAGGATGTCGCAAACTGAGATCGGCTTTTCTGAGCCGTGCGCGTAGCAAGCAGTTCCTCGGACGTGGAGGCTATCTGGCGAGCGTGACAATCGAGCTGGTGGGGGCGCTGCTGGACCGGTCGGTTCAGGGTGACGCCTCCGCCTTCGCGGGCATCGTGAGAGCGAACCAGTCGATGGTCTATAGCGTGGCCTGGTCCTTCCTGCGCGACGCCGCCCTCGCCGAAGAGCTCGCCCAGGATGTGTTTCTGGAGTTGTACCGGAATCTGCGGCAGATCGAGTCCGGCGCGCACCTGGTTTCGTGGCTGCGCCGGGTGACCGTGAACCGTTGCATCGATCGCGTCCGCAAACGGAAGCGCGAGGCGCTGGTTGCGCTGGACGATGCCCCGGAGCCGTCCACGCCGGCCGGACACGCCGATCCGTTCGCCTCGGAGCAACTACGGCGCATGGTGGCGTCGCTGCCCGAAAAGCAGCGGGCAATTGTGATTTTGCGGTACCAGGAGGACATGGACCCGACGGAAATCGCGTCGGTTCTGAAAATGCCGGTGAATACGGTGAAAAGCAAGCTGCACCGGGCGCTGGCTTTATTGCGCGGCAAACTGGAGCGCCGCGAAGAGAAGGAATTATGAACGAGCTGGACGATCTGTTGAGAGACGCATTGCAGCGGAGGGAGCCGCCGCCCGGTTTCGCCGAGCGCGTGATGGCGCGAGTGCCGCGCCGGCCGCCGGTGTTCGTGTGGTGGCGGCAGATGGCGGCGATTGCCGCGCTGCTGATGGTGACGGTGTCTTCGGCCATGTATGAGCGCCATCGCGAGATGGAACACCGGCGCGCCGAACAGGCCAGCCACGAGCTGATCTTTGCATTGCGGTTCACAGCGGCCAGGATCGAGCACGTGAAGTATCGCGTCATCAGATCGTCGCCTGTAATGAGAGTGGAGCGGGACGAGGTGAAGGGGAACTTATGAAAACGAGATGGATGGCGGGAGCAATCATACTGGCCGCCGCAACGGGGGCGGCGTGGGCGCAGGCGAGAACAGGCGCTCTGGATTTGTCGAGCCTGGACAAGCTGGAGGACAAGGCGAAAGAGGTCAACGTCGTCACGCTCGATCAGAACCTGCTGAAGCTGGCGGGCGTAGTACTGGACGACAAGGACAAAGACCAGGCGACCGCGAAATCGCTGCTCAGCGGAATCAAGGCTGTTTACGTGCGGAACTTCGAGTTTTCGTCGAAAGACCAGTACTCGATGGCCGATGTTGAGCCGATCCGCAGACAGATTCAGGCGCTGGGCTGGTCGAAGATCGTCGAATCGAGGGAGAAGAACGACGACGGGACGCTGAAGGAGATCGACGAGATCTATCTCAACACCGGTCCGGGCGGCGGGCTTGCGGTCATCAGCGCCGAGCCGAAGGAGCTGAGCGTGGTTTATATCGATGGCGTTCTGAAGGTGGAGGATCTCAAGAAGCTGCACGGAATCGGCGTGCCCGACCTCGATATCGAGGGCACGCACCACGCGCCGCACGGCAAGGACGGGGACAAGGACAAGGACAAGAAGTAATCGCGCCGGCCGATCGCGTGCGGCGCCAGCGTGGCCTGCGCCGCCGTCACTCCGGCCGCCAGGGGCGGCGGCAGACTTCAATGAGTTCGGGGAAGGACCGGGCGCTTCCGATGCGTCGCGTCGCGTTGGCCTTTCCGTCCGCGCCGAGCAGTTCCTCCGGCTTCGTCGCGGATTCGAGGACAATCGGCTTAGCCTTCTCCAGACTGATTTTGCCTTTAGCTTTCATTTTGAGGAACACGCGGAACGGCGATGTGCCCAGGTCGCGCCACGCGGGCTTCCGGCCGAACTCCGTGACACCAATTACCGCATACTCCATTCCCGCGGAATCGATGTAAACGAACTCGGGATAGTACTTTCCGGTCGCGACGGTGGTGGTGGTGAGGCTCTCCTCATCGTCGTAAACGAAGAGCCTTCGGTCAGCGGCGAGCACCACCGGGTACGCGAGAGGGATCGATGTCCCGGGACCGGCCGGCGGCGGCTCCAGCGCGGCCGTCGATTCCGGCTTCGGTTTCGGCTTCTCGCCGCACCCGGTGAGAAACGAGATGATCGCGCTCAGCATGGCGATCCTGACAACAGCGTACCGGCACGTCGTGGGGCGCCTCCTCCTCTCACGGTTCTGCGATTCTAACACCGACGGCCACGCCCGTTCATTCCTGTTGTAGTACGGCAAGCACCGCATCCCGCTTCATCTTCCTGGCCCACGCCTTCGGTGTTGCCGAGGGCTCCGCATCCGGTTCATCGATGGGAGCGCCGCGGGCGATGAGAAAGCGCACCAGGCTCACGCGGCCCCATCGGCATGCCCATCCCAGCGGCGTTGAGCGGAGCAGTTCGTCTCTCAGGTCGAGGCGGGCGCCGTGATCGAGCAGGAGCGAGGCAAACCTCGGACGGTCTTCTTCCGGCAGGCCGTGACGCGCCGCCAGAAAATGCAGCGCAGTCTGGCCGAACCGCGGAACGTTGGGATCGATTCCGTGGTCCAGCAGGATGGCCATGCTCCGGAAGTGGCCTTCGTTCCCGGACGAAGTGCCCGCTGCGCCCCGGATCGGCTGAATCAACACCCAATGCCATCGCGGGTCGCTGGCGGGCCAATGGAGATGCGGAAGCGCGAGATCCACAATCGCCGGACACCCGTGATCGGCCGCCGCCCAAACCAGCTCACTCACCAGTTCCTCGGTTGCATCCGCCGCCAGCAGCCGCCTGGCCTCGTCGATATCGTGGGCCTCGGCGACCATATAAGGTTGCGGTTTGGCGCCGCGTTCCAGCAGCAGCCGCTTTGTGGAATCGTCCTGATGGTTCCAGGCGTTGCGAAGCGGCCACCCCGACGCATAGACATTGGCATTGGGATCGGCGCCGCGATCGAGAAGCAACCGGGAGATCTCGACGTGCCCCGCCAGCGCTGCATGCCACAACGGCATCCCCCAGCTTGGCGTCGGGTCCTCGAGTTCTTCAAGCAGGATGCGCTCATCGACATTGGCGCCGAGATCCAGCAGCGTTCCGATGATTTCCACCTGCCCATGATTGACCGCCAGCGTCAGCAGCCCGCCGTTTGGGCCGATCTGCCGCAACAATGCGGGGTCGGCATTCACCAGGTCGCGGACACGCGGCGCGTCGCCCAGGGCAACCGCGGCACGAATCGTCACTTCCGCTCCGCGCTCCAGCAGCAATCGGGCGATGGCCGGAAACCGCTTCGCATTTTCATTACGGGGATGGGCGGCCAGCGCGGCGCGATCAAGCGGAGTCAGTCCGCGTGCGTCCTGCTTACGCGGGTTTGCGCGCAGCTCCAGCAACCATGCCACCAGCTCGGCATTGTTCTCCTCCGCGGCAATGTGGAGCGGCGTTGCGCCATCGCGGTCGCAGGCGTTTATCAGAGATGGGTCCGTTTCGAGCAGACGTATCGCAACAGCGGCGTCGCCGCGCGAAATCGCCGCCCCGATCTGGTCCTGAACCGGCGAGATCGTGGCATTGGGGCAACTCGTCTGTTCGCGGCGGCGCCCTTCTTCTTCCTCGATGATGGCGGCAATCTCATCGAACTCGCGCTCGCGAGCGAGACCCAGGGCTGAAGTAGCATCGCGGTGCGGCCAGATGCCCTTGCGCGCGTCGGAGCCGGCCTCCATCAGCAGCCGCACCATGGCGGCATCGCGGCGCAGCACCGCGTAGTGAATGCCGCGATGTTCGTTGCTCTCGCTCACATCCATATGGATCAGCTCGGGGCGACCAGCCAGCAGGGCTCGAACCTGGGCGAGGTCGCCGCTCCTGACGGCGTCGATGAATCTCGCGACGTTCACTCCATCGACAAATGCCTTCAGCCGGGGCCAGCTCTCATAGCCGTAAGCACGGGCCAATACTCGCTGCGCGTCGTTCAGCGCGAAGGTCGAAGGATCTGGCCTGCGCTCAAACTGTTGCACTTCCGAAACGGCGGCTGGATCGCCGGCTCGGTATCGCTCCAGCAACTCTTTGGCTTGCTTTCGCAGTTGCTCTAAGTGAGGATGCGCGGGCAGCCGGCGAGTTGGTGCGGGACGAGTCTGGGGCATGACGATCTCCTTTCACATTGCCCGCTGTCCGCGTATCGGGCGCAAAAGAAGATTCGTCTTCAGGTTCCGAGGCGAAGTTCACCGGTGGGCTCAGCCCTGCCCGCGGACACGGAGGCACCCGGCACGCCTCGTCAAGTATAACGCGGGGATGGGCGCTTCCTGATCGAGTAAACTGAGTTACTCATATGCCGGGCGCGGCAACAGAAATCGGACACGTCGAGGCGATCTTCCGGTATCCCGTGAAGTCCATGGGCGGCGAACGGCTCGAGGCCGCGAACCTGGGCTGGCATGGTGTCGATGGCGACCGTCGACTGGCACTCCGGCGGATAAATGACCGGGGCGGGTTCCCGTGGCTCACAGCAGGCAAGCTTCCCGAGTTGATCCGCTTCACTCCGTGCCGCCATGAAGACGGTGATCAGCCAGACCTTCCCACGCATGTCCGCACGCCGGAGGGCGAAGAGATGCCGGTCTTCGGAGAGGCCCTGGCCGCGGAGGTCGAACGCCGCTACGGGGCTCCCGTCGAGATGATGCAGATGAAGCACGGCATCTTCGATGACGCCTGCATCTCCGTGATCGCCATCGAGACGATTTCACGAAATCTCACGGCTCGCGGGGGTGAGCCCGGACGCGCGGCGATTCCGCCCTAATGTGCTAGTTCGCCTGCTGCGATCGGGTCCTTTCCAGGAAGACGAGTGGGTGGGCGGTGTGCTGTCATTCGGCGAGGGGGATGACGCTCCCACTATCGCCGTCACCATGCGCGACCTTCGCTGCGCGATGCTGAACCTCGATCCCGATACGGCGAAGCCTGCGCCGGAGGTGATGAAGGCGGTGGTTCGTGCGAACCAGAACAACGCGGGAATCTACGGCGCGGTCACTCGCGTCGGGCGGCTGGCGGTGGGACAGCCCGTGATCCTCCGTGCGCCGCGTTCCTAATTCGGTGACGTACACCTCATTTCCGAAATTGCTTTGGCCGTAAGTTGTTGACATTACGTCGAGCCACGCCAGCGGAAATTCGGAAATGAGGTGTACGTCACCGAATTAGGAGGGCCGAACGTAATCACTCGAATGAGAGCGGTTTGGCGGGCGCCGGTCCGGTGAATCTGGTTTTGCCGTTGACCATCAGCGTGATCGTGCCGGAGAGATTCAGTCCGCCTGGCCCGGGATCGACGTCGAGCCTGGTCGCATTCGCGGTCTGAATGCGCACGGTGGAGCCCTCCATCCAGCATTCGAAGCTCGCGCGCGGCTCGGCGTTGCCGTAGGCGTCCGGATATTTCCGCGGAATCGAAATCCCCCGGATCCCGCGGTGCGCGGGCGTGTCGATGACGAACGTGAAATGCGACGGGTGGTTGCGTACATGTTCCAGCAGCCAGCTCTCGAGCGCGGCCTCGTCCTGCGGGCGGGGATTGTGAGCCACTCCGTGCGCCACCACGAGCTTCGCCGGATCGCCCACCTCGGCCAGAGCGTCGCGAAAATAGTCGAACGCCGGCCGGCGATTCGGGATCGGATCCTGATCGCCCACCCAGAGGTAGAACGGGACGTAGCGCGCGTTCGGCACCAGCCCGAGTTCTTTGGGGGCGGAACCCGGGTGCCCGGACATGATACCGGCGGCGGCCCACAGGTCGGGCGTTCGCTGCACGATCGACCAGACGTCGTCGCCGCCCCACGAATGACCGGAGATGTACCAGCGGTCGGAGTCGAGCCGGGCGTAACTTTTCACGTCGTCGATGGCTTCCCAGATGTCCGGCTCAGAACCGTTCTCGTCGCGCCACGCGCCGTTGCCTCGTAGCCAGGGGACGATAGTGATGGCGGGACCGTTAATCGGCTCGTCCTTTTCGTGCGGAAGATACGTGAAGTTCACCCAGGCGAGGGCGAGGTCCGGTCCTCTTCCGTGCAACCGCACGTAGAGAGGATAAGCCTTGCCAGGATCCCAGCGCGGCGGCAGACTCACCGTGTAGAACTGGAGCGTGCGGTCGCTGCGGGATACCCGCGCGAGGGTGAGTGCGCGTCTGCCCTCGGCGAGATACGTTTCGGCTCGGCCGCCATCGTCGTTCAGTCCGGCGTCGATGACCTTCAGGTAGCCGAGCAGCTCTGTTGCCTGCTCGTCGTGTTGCGCGCCGGCGAACGGCAGCTTGAGGACATCGTCTTCGCACAACGCCAGTACGGACCGGAGGTGACGGGCAAACAGCTCCGGCTGGGGCTTGTCCAGCAGCGTTTCGATGCGCACCCGAATGCGCGAGATTTCGGCCTGAGGTGAGTCCGTCCGAGGCCCGGCATCGGAGGGCGCACCGTACGCGCAACCGGCGGCGACGGCCACGAGGGCGACAGCGCAGGTCCAGAACGTAAGTCTGTTCATGTTATGAACTACAGCGGAAGGCGGCGGGGGTTACCGTTGGGGATGGCGGCGCGAGCGGCCGTCTGACACCCATGCAGCGCTGCCACTTTCAGAATAGCAATTCTAAAGTATTGAAAACAAGACTAGATTTTGGCACCGCATTTGGCTACCATCAGCAGGCAAACCACTATCCGAGATCGGGAGGTTTCCATGATTCCGCAGGATAAGAGCGCCGCAGTGACCCGTGGCCTGCGCGAGGCGTTCGGTGTCACCGTTTTCGAAGACATCCGCGCGATGACCGGGGGGCTCACCTCGGCCCTTGTCTTTCGCATCGTCGTGCAGGGAGCACCGTACCTGTTGCGGATCGTCACTCGCACCGATGCGTTCGGCGACCCTGCGCGCCAGTTCACATGTATGAGCGCGGCCGCCGAAGCAGGTCTCGCGCCGCGTGTCCGATACGCCAGCATTGAGGATCGGATCTCGATCACTGACTTCGTGGACGCCGTGCCCTTTCCGGAAAGCGAGGCCCTTGTTCGGATGCCCGGCGTGCTGCGAACGCTGCATGCGCTCCCGCCATTTCCCAAAGAGTTGAACTACGTCACCGTGGACCGGACCATTCGGAAGTTTCAGGCCTCGGACATCCTCCCGAAGGGCGAAATCGACGAGATCTTCAACCGGTACGCGCAATTGAGCGCCGTTTACCCGCATAACGATTCGGACATGGTGTCGTGCCACTGCGACCTGAAGCCTGAGAACCTCCTTTTCGACGGGCGCCGAGTGTGGCTGGTGGATTGGGAAGCGGCCCACGTGAATGACCGGTACTTCGACCTGGCAATTGTTGCCAACTTCGTGGTCGTCAACGACGAGGAGGAAAGGACTTATCTTCAGGCGTATTTCGGGCAACCGCCCGATGAGTACCCACTGGCTCGGTTCTTCCTCATGCGTCAGGTGGTGCACATGATGTACGCTGCGTTCTTCTTATTGCTCGGGACATCGGGCAAACCGACAGACCGGAGCGAGGCGCTGCCATCATTCCGCGACTTTCATCGGCGCATCTGGGCGGGCGAGGTCAACCTGGCGGATAGCGATTCGAAAACCGTTTACGGCCGAGTTCATTGGCAAAAGCTCTTACATAACGTGCGCCAGCCACGATTTGACGACGCATTGCGGACAGTCTCCGAGCGCGACGCAGGCGTGGAAGGCCGCCTTCTGCCCGCCGCGCAATGAACCCGCCGCAGGTCACCCCAGCCGCTCTCTCTCCGCGTTGAACTCGCAGCCGAGCAGCGCGATCACCGCCAGCAGATACATCCACACCAGCAGCACGATGCCCGCGGCCACGCTCCCGTAGAGCACGTTGTAGTTGGCCAGATGTCCCACGTACCAGCCGAAGCCGCCCGTCGCGGGCAACCACAGCACCGTCGCCAGAATCGCGCCGGGCCACACGTTGCGCCACTTCATCGGCCGATTCGGCCCGAAATAGTAAAGGATGGATGTGACCACCACGGTCGCGCTCAGCGCGATGACGTAGCGGATGGTGCGGCTCACTACCACAACCCAAACGCGCAACTGCTCGCCTTCCGGAAGCAGATGCAGCGACTGGATGATGGCGCGCTCGGTGCGTGTGCCGAACAGCATCAGGCCGGAAGCGCCCACTGCAGGGATTGCCGCGGCGAACACCAGCAACACGGCCACTCCCCGCTGCTTCAGGATCGAACGCCCGGTGGGCAGTTTGTAGGCGGCCTGGAACCCCTCCATCAGGCTGAGAATCGAGCCCGTGGCCGCCCAGATCGATAAGAACGAGCTGACCACCAGAAGCCAGATGGGCCGTTGCCCGCGCTCGCTGAACACGAAACGAACCAGATCGTACGACTGGGACCCCGGCGTAGCCGGCACCACCTCGAACAGAAAATGCATGATGGTCCGCGACACCGCGTCGGCCTGAGCCTGTGCCAGGATGGCCGCCAGTGATGCCATCATCGGGAAAAAGGCGACAAGAGCGGAATACGCCACGCCCTTGGCGGTGCCGAAACAGCCGTCGTTGAGCGCGCCGAGGAAAGCCCGCTTCAGCAGATTCAGGGATCGGACCCAGCGGCCCGCGGGGACGATGATCACTTCCGGCTTCGGAACGGCCATTCGTGAACAGGCTATCGTAAACCGGGGTCAGCCCGAAAGGCGGGCCTCCAGCTCCGCCCAGCGTTCGTACAACTGGTCCACGCGCTGCTGGGCCGCCTGTAATGCTTCGTAGCGAGACATCACCACGGCCGCGTCGGCGCTTCCCTCGGGATTCTGCATCTCCGCCTGGGCCCGCCTCAGCTCCTGCTCGGCTTCCAGAATGCGCGCCTCCATTTGCTCCCATTCGCGATTCTCGAGATACGAGAGCTTCTTCTTCGGGGCGGCTGGCGCGGGTTTCTCCAGGGCCGTTGCGCCCGGCTCACGTTCCCGCCGTCGGGCTGCGGCGATCTCCTGCTCCCATTGCGCGCACTCCGCGTACACCCCGGCGCCGCCCTCGCCATCGAGGCCGACAATTCTGGTGGAGACGCGATCCAGCAGGTATCGATCATGCGTCACCAGCCCGATCGCGCCAGGAAACTCCATCAGGCTGTCTTCCAGCACCTCCAGCGTGGGAATGTCCAGGTTGTTCGTCGGCTCGTCGAGCAGCAGCACATCGGCGGGCTCCAGCATCATGCGCGCAATCAGCACGCGCGCCTGTTCGCCGCCGGAGAGCCGGCCCACGGGCAGCTCGAGCTGATCGTTACGGAACAGAAACCGGCTGGCCCACCCGGCCACATGAATCACGCGCTCGCGATAGATCACCGAATCGCCCTCGGGGGCCAGCGCACGGCGCAGCGTCACCTCCGGGTCCAGCTTCTCGCGATTCTGATCGAAATAAACGATGCGCACGTTCTCGGCGCGCGCGATCTCGCCCGTGTCCGGTTCCAGCTCGCCGGTAAGCAGGCGCAACAGCGTGGTTTTGCCGCTGCCATTTGGACCGAGCAATCCCAGCCGCAAGCCCGGCGACAACACGAACGAAAGGTCGCGGAACAGCTCCCGCCCACCCAGCGCCTTGCTCACGTGCCGCGCCTCCATCAGTCGCTTCGTCCGCCGTTCGGTCCCGCTGAAATCGATCGACACCGTGCGCGTTGCCGTGCGCGCGCTCAGATCGCTCAGCTCCTCCATCAGCCGGCCGGCCGCGTCGATGCGCGCCTTCGACTTCGAGGTGCGCGCCTTGGCCCCGCGCCGCAGCCAGTCGATTTCGCGCTTCACTTTCGTCTCCAGCGCTTCCTGCCGCCGCGCCTGCGCTTCCAGGAACTCCTCCTTCTTCACCAGGAATTCGCTGTAATTGCCGGTCACGCGCAGCAGGCCGTCCCGATAGACGCCGTCCAGCTCCATCATCACCGTGGCGGTGTTTTCGAGGAAGTAACGGTCGTGGCTGATGGTGAGCGAGGCGAACTGCGTCGACCGCAACAGCTTTTCCAGCCACAGAATGCCTTCCAGATCGAGATGATTTGTGGGCTCGTCGAGCAGCAGCAACTCCGGCTCCCGCACCAGCTCCAGCGCGATGGCCAGGCGTTTCTTCCACCCGCCGGAGAGCGTGCCCGCGCGAGCGCTGCCGTCGGTGAACCCGGAGCGGCCCAGTGTTTGATGAATGCGCGCGGCGCGTTCGGCCTCGTCGAGATGCCCTTCAAGCGGGACCGCGCCGATCAGGTCGCCCACGGTGGCGTCGGCCGGAAACGCGGAGTCCTGCGCGACGTAGCCAATGCGCAGCATCTTCCGCGGCGCAACCACGCCGGCGTCGGGCGGGACCAGTCCGGCGAGAATCTGCAGCAGCGTGGACTTGCCCGAGCCGTTCGGCCCGATCAGCCCGATGCGGTCCCCCTCGAAGATGCCGAACGAGAGGTTGTCGAACAGCGCGCGCGAATCCCACGCCTTGGCGACGCTCTGGCAACTGAGGAGGAGGGACATGCGCTGAAACGATGATAGCGATGCGTGAAATGCGCTCCCGCGGGGGCGCCATGTTAACCTGAAAGAGCGCGCCTTCCCTGCAGTCCCCATCGTCTAGAGGCCCAGGACATCGCCCTTTCACGGCGGTAACGCGGGTTCGAATCCCGCTGGGGACGCCAACTAAATCAAAGGTTTGGCGAGAGTTCGCCTCGCCCTCCCAGAATCCGGTGACGCTATGGTGACGTATTGAGCCTCACTTAGGCTGTCCCGGCCCTGCCTTGCCTCGGCTTTCTTGGCGGTGATATGTTCGGGGCCGGAGTACAGCATGCGGGTTTCCAGAAGTCTCCTGGCTGCTTTCTTGCCTCTCGTTTGTTCGATCTCGGTTTCGGCCAAGGACAAACACCACCTACCTCTCTCCCCCGTGGTGATGACGGCCAAAACCGTCTATATCGACAACCACAGTGGCCAAGCAGCAATTGGCGACAGAGCATATGGGGCGATCACAAAATGGGGCAGATTCCAAGTAGTGCTCGACCGAAGGCAGG
>Ga0326728_10020208_pt1 | contig 12753 bp, 11 predicted proteins | sample MB3enrmetagenome_FD_207602 | JGI IMG/M metagenome (GOLD analysis project Ga0326728, IMG submission 207602) | Lab enriched peat soil microbial communities from McLean, Ithaca, NY, United States - MB31MN | ecosystem: Environmental > Terrestrial > Soil > Wetlands > Peat | place: USA: New York...
GCTTGAAGTCGTTAAAGGGAAGTTCGCCTATCTCGGTTCTGGCGGCGGGAAGATCGAAGGTGATCAGAAACTCCAGTGTGTTGTGACAATGTTCGGCGGCAAGATCATATATGACCACCCCTACGGTCTGAGTGTCCCTCTATGGCAAGACATCCCGAAAGACTCGCGCTATTGGTCCGACACCACGAGGCAGAAGTTCTGACCCGGATAGGGATCAGCGGCCACTTTTGGGCGTTAAGACACCCGCCGATGTGAAGTGAACTCACGCGGGCCGGCTCCCAGTAGACCTTCACCTTTATTGTGGACGGCTTCTATCCGGCCTCCGATTACTATGAGGGCGACGAAGTCGACTTCATCTTTACTACGTCGACCGCATTCGGAACCGTACAGTTCTACAATTACGGCTGCACGCTGGCCTACTTCGGCAACAACAACATCACACTCGATCCGAACGTGGCGTACGCCGCCCCCACCGGCCCCGTGGACGGAACGCTCGGCTCCGGGCCTGCGCTGGCGAATTCCCAGTGCAGTCTCAACGTGGCCGGTTCGTCAGCCACCCAATCGGGCTCCACGCTCACCCTGAACCTGGCGCTCTCCTTCACGCCCGCGTTCGACGGCACTCAGAACATCTACGTTTTCGGGCCGGGAACCGGCTGGCCTCTGGGAGCTTCCTATGCTCCGCTCGGCACGTACACTGTGACCTCCGGAAAGTAGACACCGTGGCACCGCCTTACACGCCCTCCCACATCACGAAGCCGGCCAACACCGGCAGAGGGAGTTCCTGGGAGAAGTATCTCTGACCGAGGAGTTTGCCGTGGGAAACGGGCTGACTCTGGATGCATTCCCATGTAAGATCTGGGTGTGACGCCTTGACGTTCTACACGTCCGTGCGGTATGACGTGCAGAAGACCGAGGTCTAGAGCAATTCTGTCTGGATTACGTTAGAACTCAATCGGAAGCTAACGCGGTACTCGGAAATTGGCCCACCCTCCATCGGCCTCTTCACCCCTCATACTCGACCATCGCCATAAACCCAAAATCCATATGTAACTGCTGGTGGCAGTGAAATAGCGTCGAGCCGGGATTGTCTGCCACAAAGTCCACGTCCACCTGTTTACGCGCAGGCAGCACCACAACATCCTTGACGACTCCCGCGGTGGCCGCGCCCGCGAATTTCGTCAGCTCGAAGGAATGCCGGTGCAGATGCACCGGATGAGTTTCGTCGCTTTGGTTGTCAAACCGCAACCGGTATCGCTGGTTTCGTCGCACGCGAATCGGGTCCGTCTTCGGGAAAGACTTTCCGTTGATCGTCCAATTATCCACCCAGCGGTTCCCAGCGAATTTCTTGCGGAACACAAGGGGAACCAACTGCGCTTCCGGGACTGGCTCGTTTCCGCCGCGCCCGAAGATCGTATAGTCCCAGCGGCTGTCGGCTGGCGCCGTCCACTGCGCCTCGCCCGTGCGGTTCGCATACTCCACCACAATCCCCAACCCGGCTTTCCGCATTTTGTCGTCAGCTTCACCCAGCGTCCATACGCCGGGGTGGTCCATCGTGACTATCGCGTCCACGCGCTCGGCCGGCCCGAGATCCAATGTGTCTACCTCTCGCGGCACGGGCACCGGGTTTCCATCCAGCGCAACCACGGTGAATTTGTGGCCTGCGAACGCCAGCCGATGTTGCATGGTGGCGTTTGCGTTGAGGATGCGGAACAGCACCCGCTGCCCTTCTTTGACCCGTACCGGTTCCCCATACCCGAGCGCGTGGCTGTTTACTGAGAAGTTCTCGTATGCCACCTCCAGGCCGCTATCGTCTCCGCCCATACTGCTGAAGTACGGATTCCATCCGTGCAGCGCAAGAAAAACCTCGGCGTCGTACCGCCCCGGTTCGTCCTTCGGGTCTATGTACAGGAAACCGAACTGCCCCGTGTACGTGGCTCTCTTCAGGTTCCGCCCGGCCGAAACGTGCGAGTGGTACCACCGCGTTCCAGAAGGGCGCGGCACGAAAATGTACCGCTGGAAGCCGTGAGCTGGGATGAATGGCGTTCCTTCCTCGGCAGAACCGTCGACCTCCGAAGGGATAAACAGTCCGTGCCAATGCACCAGTTCCGGGCTCGATGTTTCATTGAAAACGTCGATGGTTACGGTCTGGCCTTCGCGAAAACGCAACACCGGACCGGGGGCCGAGCCGTTGTATCCCGTGGTCTTGATCACCCGGCGCGGAGCGATTTCGACCTCGACCGCGGAGATGCGCAGCGTCGCGTCCGCCTTTGTGCTCTGCGCCCCAGCTTGGGCCCCGATCAAAGCCAGAAATTCCCGGCGATTCATCTCGGCCAAGATATCAGAAACAAACGGACGGCTCTATCGCGGTGCCGCGCGGCCGAACTCGAACCACGCGCGCACGACGTGTTGCTTGGCGTCCACGATCGCCGTGCAGACGAAGCCGGGGGCTAGAGGGTCACCGAAGCGGAGGTCCATGGCCTCCACGCGCGTCGCTCCCTCGGGTTCATCAGCCGGCGTCAGTTGCCAGTACGGATACTGCGCGAATCGCAGGAACTGCTGGAAAACCATATCGCGGCGGGCGGCCTCTATCATTGGCGAGGGCTCCGGTTTGTAGAACACGCGGCCGGCGCTGGGATCGAATTCACCCAACAAGTCAACATCCTGCAGGCTGAACCCATCCGCGGTTTCCGCTAGTGCATGCCACCGGAAAATACTCGCGGATGGAAACGCACCCACGCGGCGCGGGGCGGCGCCGGAGTAGATTCGCGAATCGAGCGTATCGATGGCGCGCGTGTGCACCAGGTAACGGGCGCCGTCATAAGCGAAAAGAAAGACGAGCGCCAAGATCGCGAACCCGCGGCCCGCTCCGCCCCGGGCGGGTCCGGCTGCACCGATCTCCGAGTTGACCAGGCGCGAAAACAATGGCGCGACCAGTGCTGTCAGCAACGCTCCCCAAATCCAGAAATCGATCACGCTGGTGATATCCAGCCGAAACCAGGTTGAGGAGAACGGCAGAAGCAGCCGCACGCCGTAAACGTTGGTGAGATCCAGCAGCAGGTGACTGCTCACGCCGATGAATGCGATCGAATAGGCTCCCAGCCAATGCACTGGCTTTCGAGAGACCCCGCGCACCAATAGCACGCAAAGCAACGGCAATATAGGCAGCGCTACCAGCGAATGCGTCAGATGCCGGTGATAGTGCAGGTAATTCAGCGACCCGCCAAACGCGCTGACTACGTCGATATCCGGCGCATTCGCCGCCAGCAACAGGATCCACGTGGCGCGCGGCGTGAAGCGGTCCAGGCCCGCTCGCGACAGGAAAACTCCGGTCAGCGTGTGTGTAAGGGGATCCACGGGCAACAGCCGTCTACTTGGGCGTAACTTCCTGTATCCGGATATTCCGGAACATGGCCACGGCTTTGTGATCGTGCAGTTGCAGTCCGATGGGACCTGTTTTCGACCGCTTGGGATCGCCCGCAGATTCCGCCACTAACTGGCCATTGAGTTTGACGCGAATGCGGTCGTTGCGCGACTCGATATCCAGCGCGTTCCAGTCGAAGTCGTGCTGCACGCCGGTCTTGGCTTTTTGGAACAAGTACACGCTGCCGGTTCCGTATTCATCGCCATCGTTGGCAATCTGAATTTCGTAACCGATGTGGGAAGGCGTGCGCTTGGGGTCCCACTTTGCGCCCTGTGCGAACTGAGCGCGCGACGTATCGCGGATGGACACGCCGCTGTTGCCGCCCCAGCGCAGCCAGTATTCGACGTGCAGGTCGTACTCGCCAAATTCTTTCTTGGTATAGAGCCAGCATTGACGGTCGGTGGCTTTGGCCGGGTCGCGCTGCCCCACCAGCGTTCCGTCATTCATCACATTCCAGAACCCTTCCCCTACCACCTCCCAGCCCTCAATGTTTTTTCCATTCAACAGATTCACCCAGGCGGCGGGAGAGAGCTGTGCGCAGATGATGGTGAGGGAAGCGGCGAAAAAAAACTTGGTGGCAGAAAACATTTCCCTATTGTAGGCGAGTGGAACCCTCACGGGCCTCCGTGCCCCCACCCGTCCGGCCGGTCGGTGGCCATCGGGGTGGGGGGCTGAAGGTGACAGCCGGACGTCAGGCGGTTTTGAGGAGCGGCGGCGAGACGGACGGCTTCGGCATCTCGATTACGCAGGGCGCCTGGGGAGACGGACCCTTGCGAACCGTTCCGCCAAAGTATTCATCCAGCGGATAGAGACTGTACGGTTTGAGGTCGCGAAACACGCGGCCCAGTTTCTGCTGGATTCGATAGACGGTATGAAAGAAAGTCCCGCGATCGATCTTCATCTGCCGGCAGCAGAGCCGCCAGTCTGCTCCAAGCAGGAAGTGATAGCGAAATAGCTTGTATTCAAAATCATCCAGAGTACGGCGGCTGACCAGGCAGAAGTCAGCCACATAATCCTCATCCTTTCGTACCCATGTCAGCCGGCGATCCTAGCCCGCGCACAGCGCCAGCGTCACTTTGCTCATGTACTTTTCTTTAGTGGCGCAATAGCGGAACCGGGCATAGCAAGCGCGAAAGATGGCCCGCAACACGCAGTTGCAGGCGCTAGGTTTACTACCTCGACCAGAACGCAATCCGTCTCCGTGGCAGTGCGTGCAGGAAGTTTTTGCAAGCGCAATAGTCTCTGATCTATCCCAATCCATATGCGAAGAATGTTCCTTCCGGGTCTTCCCCGTCTATTGGAGCCACGGGGAAAGCCAACGAAACGCTGTTGTCCAATGTAAGACGAATTACACTTCCGTCAATATTCAACCTATATTTTTCCTGGACTTTGTCCTGAAAGGAGGACACTCGATGATTTGTAAGCTACTGGATTAACAATGAGATTATTCCATTTTGCACCACAGTTATATTCTTATTTAAATTGCTGAGTTTTTTTGTTATTATCTGGTTCGGGTTGCCCCCTATTTCAGGTGGGAATCATTCTGCCGCTCGTCACATGTACTTCGAGTCGCTTCAGCTTCGACTGATCGAGCACGTCCAGGAACGCGTGCAGCGCGGGGAATTAACCGAGAGAGGTCTGGCCCGGCGCACCGGCATTTCCCAGCCGCATCTGCACAATGTGCTGAAAGGGGCGCGCGTGCTTTCGCCCCAAATGGGAGATTTGCTCCTGCGCCACCTGCACATTACCCTGCTGGACTTGCTACACGCCGACGAGTTCGCAGGACCCAGTCCAGACGGCACTCGCTTTCCGGGCTCGGACAGCTTACGCTAAAGACACACCGCCATGCCAGCGGGAACGGCCGGCGTGTGGGAGCTGGTTCTGCTTTGTCAAGAGACCGACTGAAGAAGCTTGCGGAAGCGATTGAAGCTCTCGCGGCGAAGGATAGTGCACTGGTTGAGAAGACACTGGCAATCGCGTCAATGCGGCGCCAGGCGGCGGTTGAACTGCACACCATCTGCGGGGCCTTCGTCAAACAGCTCAACCAACAGCTTTCGAGCCCTCAAGTGGACTTCGACCCCGCTGAATATTTGCCGGAATCGTTTCAAGAAATCGGAGTCAATCTGCTGCAGATTAATGTGCGCGGCAGGATCTTACAAATCGAATTCGCAGCCACACCCGAAACTGTTTCCACCGAAAACTTTCGCGTGCCGCACATCATCGAAGGCTCTATCCGCTGTTTCAACCAGGAGATTCTGGAGCGGGAGGTTGTCGAAGAGCAATTTATTTTCTATTGCTTGGAGAAGAAGCGGAACCTCTGGCGGTTCTTCGATGCGCGCACCTACCGCTCAGGACCATTCGATCAGGAGTACCTGATCTCGTTGATGGAGCAGGTGGTTTAGGGTACTCATTTCCGGGCCACCTCGCCGTAGATTTCGATCACTTCGCGCGCCGTTCGCTCCCAACTGAAGCGCGCTGCCTGTGCCCTGCCCTTGGACACGAGGCTGCGGCGCAACCCCTCATTCAGAAGCACTTCGCGAATACCGCGCGCAATATCGAATACGTTTTCCGGGTTCACCAACATGGCCGCGTCATCCACAGCTTCCGGCAGCGAGCTGATGTTGGAGGTAACCACTGGCGTGCCCGACGCCATAGCTTCCAGGGGCGGCAAACCAAAGCCTTCGTAAAGAGATGGGAACACAAACACCGCGGCGCACTCGTAGAAGATCCGCAGCGTATCAAAAGGCACGAAGCCGAGGAACCGCGCGCAATTCTCGACCCGGCTGTGGATCACGGCGTGCCGGACCGCCGGGTTGCGCGCGATTTGATCCCCGATGATGATGAGCCGCAGGTCCGAATACACCGGATGATTCGCGAGTTCATTACGCACCACCGCAAACGCTTCTACCAGGCGGGGTATGTTCTTTTGCGGGCGAATGTTGCCGGCGTAAAGCAGAAACGGGTAGTTGATCTGATACCGTTCGAGAATCCTGAGGCGTTCCTGTTCCGCGGTCTCGAGCCCGAGCCCGGCCGCCCGGGCATCGGCAGTATGACCGTTCTCTAAGAATTCGGGGGCGGGTGCGCTGTAGACGAGACGGACGCGCTCGGCGGGAATTCCCAGTGTCTGGACCATATCGCGACGGGTGGCGGCGGAAACAGCTAAGACCTTTCCCGCTCTCAGCAATCCGCGCCGGAAACGATAGCGCCGGATGTTCATGCGGAATCCCGACTCCTGGTTGAACAGAAGGCTGGCCATGTCGTGCACCGTCACCACATAGGGCTTAGGCATGAAGAAGGGCACGCGGTTGAGGGGGATGTGAAACACGTCGGCTGAAAAACGGCGCAGGAAGAGCGGGAAGGCGATGTGTTCGGTGGGACGCATGTCGTCCGCATCGAAGATCGCAGTTTCGAAATTCGGAGGAAGCCCGGTCAGCAGCGGCGCTTGGGCGGAGGAAACCACCACCGCATATTGGTTCTCCTGGTCGGCGCGGGCCAAGGCATGGACCAGATTGCGGATATACGTACCGATGCCGAAGTCTCGTATGCGGCGCGCATCGATGACGATCTTCAGCATACCCGCCCCACGCCGCGCGGGCTATCGGACCGCCGGAGCCTGTTCGAGCTTCCAACTGTACAACGGGAAGCGATCGGTCAGCTTCTGGACTTTGCGGCGAACGTTCGTGATCGCGTCTTCGGAAGCGATATGGCCCAACACTTCAGCGATGAGCGCCGCCGTCTCGCGCATTTCCGGTTCGCGAAAACCGCGGGTAGTCACTGCAGGACTGCCCAGGCGGATTCCGCTGGGGTTGAGAGGCGGATTTACGTCAAATGGGATGGTGTTCTTGTTGACGGTAATGCGCGCGCGGTCCAGAGCGGCTTCCGCTTCCTTGCCGCGAACGCCCTTCGAGAACACGTCGACCAACATAACGTGCGTGTCCGTGCCGCCGGAGACGACGCGATAGCCCTCGTCAATCATGCCCTGCGCCAGCGCCTGGGCATTGGCCACCACCTGTTTCTGATACGCCACGAACTCCGGCTGCATGGCTTCCAGGAAACAAACTGCCTTCGCCGCGATGACGTGTTCGAGAGGCCCACCCTGGATGCCGGGGAAAACGGTTTTGTCGATCGCGGGGCCATACTGGGCTCGGGCGAGGATCAAGCCCGATCGGGGGCCGCGCAGCGTCTTGTGCGTGGTGGAAGTGACTATGTCGGCCCACTGGCAGGGATTAGGATGCACACCCGCCGCAACCAGCCCCGAGAAGTGCGCCATATCGACCAACAGAATCGCGCCAACCGAATCTGCGATCTGGCGAAACCGGGGAAAATCCAATGTGCGGGGATAAGCGCTGCCGCCGCCGATGATCAGCTTCGGCTTGTTTTCCTCCGCCAGACGGGCGAGTTCATCGTAGTCGATGCGTTCGTCGTCTTTCCTGACGCCGTAGGGAATTACTTTGTACGTCTTTCCCGAAAAGTTGAGATGATGCCCGTGAGTCAGATGGCCGCCATGGGAAAGATTCAAGCCCAGGATGGTGTCGCCTGGCTTGAGCACGGCGGTGTACGCGGACTGATTTGCCTGAGAACCCGAGTGCGGCTGTACGTTGACGTATTCGGCGCCGAACAGCTTCTTGGCACGCTCACGTGCGAGGTTCTCGACGACATCGACGAACTCGCATCCGCCGTAGTAGCGCTTGGCAGGATAACCCTCGGCGTACTTGTTGGTTAAGACGCTCCCGGTGGCCTCAAGCACAGCCTCGGAAACGAAGTTTTCACTGGCAATCAGTTCGATTTGTGAGCCTTGCCGCTCCGTCTCATGACGGATGGCATCGTAAATCTCAGGGTCCACTTCGGCCAGCGGCCGCGACATCCGGTTGTCCATAGGGAAACCATGATTGTAACATCCGGCGGTCGCGGCGAGCCGCAGCTGATTAGGCCGGCACAGCGCCGAGGCCTTGTCCCGTGAGCTCGCTGGTATCCATGGTTCCGTCCGTGATGTGAAAGATTCCCGGAAACCGGCTTTTCCAGGCTTCATTCGCCGCGGGCATGAACTGGCGGGAATTGGCTTCGATGGCAGCGACGCCCGGAACGTGAGCCGCCAAGCTAGCCGATTGGATCAACGATGCGCCCGGGCAGGTCAGATCCTGTACGCAAAGGAACATCTTCTCCTTCTCGGCAAGTGACGCGATCACCATCATGTGGCTCTGCCCCTTGCAAGCTTTCAGCGCGGCGCCGGTATAACCTTGCTTGCGCGACAGCAGCAACGCTTCGACATCGGTCAGCGATTCGTCGATCACGACCGGGCGCAGCTTCGCCGCTTCGTGCATTACATTTTCCGGGTGCGCCTTCAGGTCACGGGCAGTGGGCTGTTCCACGTACTGAATGCGCTCATAGCCGCCGGGCGTCTTCTGCTTCACCTCGCGCAGAAAGTCCAAGAGGTACTCGACGTTGGGGCATTTCTCATTGAAATCCAGCGAATAAACCCAGTTCTTGGCAGCCCGCTCGTTCTGTGTTTGTGTAACCACGCGGTCGACATGAAGCACGCGCTCCACATCCCATTTCCGATCGTCGCCGTTCAGTTTGATCTTGAAGTGCGTCAGACCGTTGTAGCGGATCCACTCCGGTAGCGTTTCGGGCAAGCCGTCGTTGATGCGATGCGTGACATCGGCGTCTTCGATCGGGTCGATGGCCGACACAAGATGATACATCGGCATGCGGGGCTTGGGTTCCTGGCTCACATACTTGCTGGGAAACTCGCCCTTATACTCGGGACCGAGGTAATGGGCGAGATCATACTTCATGAACTCCGGCCCGTAGGTGTGATAGCAATTGAGCCCGTGCACCTTCCCAAAAGCATCGTGGACGGCGGCGTCGAATGCGCTGGCGGTGACAAGCGAACAGAGAGGGGGAATCGACTCAGCAAGGTGAAGCCGCGCGGAGACGTCGGCGGCCGCTTTGCGGTACACGGGGTCGAGAGCCCAGTTGATATCGATAGGATGGCCGAACTCCTTGTAGTCGCGGGTCGCCTTGGCGATTTGTTCCGCCAGCGCCTGCATCGCGCCCAACGTTGTTTCGTATGACAGGACATTCGATGGGAACGACCATATGTTGCCCAGGGGCATCGATCCGAATCCCTTGCCAACGCGGCCGTCGCCAGTTCGCACTGAGCAGGTCACGTTCAGGATCGTGGCGCGGTCTACGACGTGGCCGCCGAACTTGATGGGCGTGCGGTATTTGTACTCTTCGTAGGCGATCGAAACGTCTTCGACGCGGATGTCCGTCTTCCGCACCGCCGCGCGGAGAATGGAGAAACCTCCGGGCGCACCGGCGATGCTGGCGGCGGCGCCTTTCAACAGACTGCGTCGTGTAGTGGAAGCCATGCCAGTGCTCCTCAAGGTATCGACACCAAGGGCAGTTCAATGAAGCTTGCCTGACCCGGTGTATGGTACACCCGCTGCGTGGCTTTTCGGTAATCCTCCGGCTTCGCCCAGAAAATGCTGGGGACAAAGGTCTGCGGATTGCGGTCGTACAGCGGAAACCAGGTCGACTGGATCTGCACCATCAGCCGATGGCCGGGCAGGAAAACGTGGTTCGCCGTGGGCAAAGCGAAGCGGTATAACAGCGGCTGATCTGCGGCAATTGGTTTGGCGGTTTCCAGGCTCTCGCGATAGCGGCCGCGGAAGATGTCGGCTGACACCATGAGTTGATAGCCACCTAAAGCGGGCTCGGCGGCCACCTCGTCAGGATAGAGATCGATGAATTTGACAACCCAATCGGAGTCGGTCCCGCTGGTAGAGGCGACTAGGTTGGCAACCGGTTGCCCGCTGATCTTCACCGGCGCAGTCAGAACGTCAGAGACAAACGCCACAACGTCGGGACGACCCGAGGCTTCCCGCTGGTCGTCCACGAGCCATCGGGACCAGGAACTTCTGTCGATCGGGCGCGCCCGATAGGGCACGGGCTTGGCAGGATCGGAGATGTATTCGTCGAACGCAACGTCGTCTGCCTTGGGCGCTTGGAAGGCCGCCTTGAGGCCCGCCGTGAGGTATAGCGGCGTGGGCCGGACCGTGCAACCGTTCGGGCAGCCGGCAGGCCAAGCGGGAAGCCGGCGCCAGGCGTTCGTTCCGGTTTCAAATGCCATCACGGTCGGGAGGTCGGCCTTAGGCGCTCCGTCTTTCAGGTATTGGTCGAGGAAGGGGCGCAAGATCTCGCGGCGGAAATACAGCCCGGTGTCACTGCCGAATTTGATTGGGCCGAGTGAACTGCCGTCATCGATCTCTCCGCCGTGACACCACGGTCCCATCACTAGAAATACTTTGTCGTTCGCCGTGTCCTTCGGTTTGATGGCTTTATAGACGGCGATGGCGCCGTAGATGTCTTCCTGATCCCAAAGGCTATGCACCAGCATGACGGGGACTTTGAGCGGTTGCGCGGCGAGAACCCGATCCATCGCCTGATCGCGCCAGAAGGCGTCGTAGCTTGGGTGCGCCAGAATCTTGCGCCAGAAGCCGAGCGGCTCGAGGCCCCGGCGCTGGCCCATCGCACCCGCCGAACCCGCCTGCATGTACATGTTGTAGTCGTCGAGGTGGCTGCTCCACCACTTCTCCTCTGACTTGCGGGTGGATTCCTGACCGTAGATATAGTCGAGAGTCCCCTCTTGCCGAAGCGCACCGTTATGGAACCAGTCATCGCCCATCCATCCGTCAACCATGGGGTTCATCGGAACGGAAACTTTAAGCGCCGGGTGCGGATTGACGAGCGCCATCAAGGGCAAGAAACCGTCGTAGGAAATGCCGAGGATGCCCACCTTGCCATTCGACTCGGGTACATTCTTCACCAGCCAGTCGATGGTGTCATACGTGTCGGTGGCATGATCGACCGGCGTGGGATTCTGCGGGCCGTGCAAGGGACGGTTCATCACGTAGTCACCCTCGGAGCCATGCTTGCCGCGCACATCCTGGACGGCGCGTATATAGCCGCCTTCGATGATCACTTCGTTGGCATTGTCGTAGCCCTGCAGGACGGAACCGAGGTGGGAGCTTTCTGCGTGGCTCGTAAGATTCGTCGCGTTGTAGGGTGTGCGCGTGAGGAGAATTGGCGCGCCTTTAGCGCCCTTGGGCACGAGAATGACAGTGTGTAGTTTCACACCATCGCGCATCGGGATCATGACGTCGCGCTTGATGTAGTCGAAAGTGTCGGTCACGGGTGTGAACTTGGCCGGTATTTCGCTGGGAAAGTCGGGATACTTGGCGGGCGGCGGCTCAGTCTGGGCGGACGCTGCCCCCGCCAGCAAGAGGAGAGCGAACACGGGTGCAATCTGCTTCAAGGAGTGCTGTAAAAACATGAGCGGATTATATCGAACCCGGTTGGGAGCTATCGACTCCCCGGGTGCGGGATTGCATCCAGCGTCCCAAAAGAGGCATACTCCATGTGGCACCTATTGGGAGGTTTTTCATGGAGAATGACGATCGGAATCAACTGAGCCGGCGCGGCTTTGTCCAAAGTGCGGCGTTTGCAGCGGGCGGCCTGGCGGCTGCCAACCTGGGCCAAGCAGCGACGGTGGCCGATGTGAAGATCGGCCTGTACAGCATCACGTACGGAGGCGTTTGGTATCGCGGCGACGCCCTCACTGTGGAGCAAGTGATCGAGCGCGCCAAGAAGTTCGGCTATCAGGGCGTGGAGATCGACGGCAAACGGCCTCACGGTAACCCGCTCGACATGCCCAAAGCCCGGTGCCAGCAGCTTCGGAAGATGGCGCACGATCAGGGTCTTGAAATCTACGCCGTGTCCGGGAACAACGATTTCAGCAGCCCCATTCCGGAGCATCGGGAAGCGCAGTTGGTTTATACGCGGGAATTGCTGCGCATGACGTCCGAACTAGGCGCCAAGGTGATGCGCGTGTTCCTGGGATGGCCGGGCGTCACGCTTTTGCCCGAGGGCGGTGGGCGTTATGACTTCGCGCAATCGGTGTGGAAAGCGGAGCACAAGGACTTCACCGAAGAGCAGACGTGGGCATGGTGCCGCCAGACCTTGGGAGAAGCGGCGAAGCTCGCTGGCGATTTCGGCGTTACTCTGGCGTTGCAGAACCACCCGCCGGTGATCAACAAAGGCTACGTCGACGTTCTGCGCATGGTGAAGGACGTCTCGTCGCCGCACCTGAAAGTTTGCTTCGACGCGCGGCTGGAGCACACGCTGGATGAGGTGCAGGTTCGCAAGGCGGTTAATGAAGTCGGCGCGCTGCAGACGATTTGGCACTACGGTGGCGAGTACGACCGGGGCGCAAACGGCATCACGGTAAAAGGCGACGAGAAGGCTCTGGGCGAGATGCTGGGACTGCT
>Ga0326728_10020211_pt1 | contig 12752 bp, 22 predicted proteins | sample MB3enrmetagenome_FD_207602 | JGI IMG/M metagenome (GOLD analysis project Ga0326728, IMG submission 207602) | Lab enriched peat soil microbial communities from McLean, Ithaca, NY, United States - MB31MN | ecosystem: Environmental > Terrestrial > Soil > Wetlands > Peat | place: USA: New York...
CAAGAAGCGGCCACTTACGCGATCGGAGCGCAATCGGAAGCAATATCTCACGAGGACTGCACCGATGCTCAAGCAGCGGTACCAGGAGTTCGCCGAGTTCATCGCCCTCTACAAATTGGAGCGCGGTTGTGTCGACTGTGGATACCGTCAGAACTCCGTTGCCCTTGAGTTCGACCACCGAGATCCTTCAATGAAGCACGAGGCGATCTCGAAGATGTTCAGCTACTCGCGGGAACATCTCTCGGAGGAACTTGCCAAGTGCGATGTTCGCTGCGCCAACTGTCACAGGATCAAGACTCACCGCCTGAAGCAGAGCGGCAAGCAGCAACCAACCGACTGGTAGCTCGCCCTTTCCGATCGCTCGAGCCGTGGCGCGCTCCATTTGCTGCGAACATCTCGGCGTCGGCCACCAGTCCCGAAGGGTACCGAACGTGCGCGCGATCGCCCTGGATGGCCGTAGGCAGCCAGGAAACACCCGTCACGTTGCAGGAGCTTTGCGCACCTTACGTACCCGACGAGAGGTCGAAGCTGGCGCTGTAGCGGGCCGCGCCTTGCCTTGAGGCCGCTTTCCAGCCTTGCGTCCCACGGGCCCGAACGGTGCAAGAAGGGTATAACGGTGCTCCGCCGTGTAGCCAACCGCCGACAGAGGGGCCTTCTTAAATCTCTTATCTACGCGCAAGAGCCCGAGTTTCGTCAGCCCGACGATGCCGCGACTTATCGTGTCGGCACTGATGCCGTACCACTCCGGTCCCTTTTCCTGGGGCAGCCAGAAGCCGTCGCTGAGGCTGCGCGCTATGAGTAGGACGGCTAGCTCCGGCAAACTCAGTTCCTGGTACCAACGCGATCCGGTCCCGACAGGACCGTCACGCCAGAGCGCGAGCGGGACCCTGAGGTAGCGTTCGCCCACCTCGCCAGGGCTCGTGTACGCGGTGCCGGATCCGTCCTCTCGGAGAAGGAACACGTCAGCAAGGCGCTCGTGGCGTTTGCGATCAACCAGCCCGTGGCGTTCGAGCCGAAGCCAAATCTTCGAGATCGTGGACCGAGCGGTCCTGGACTCTGGCAGCGGTAGATCGAGCGCGCGGGCCCAAGCTGAAGCCGGGAGCGCCGAGTCCCAGGGTGGGGCGCACGCCTTGGTGACGAGCAGAAGATAGAGCTGGAGCGCCCGCAGGTCACCAGCGCTCACAAGAGACGAAAGTGGTCCCGGCATCGGCTTGTTAGTCACCCAGCGCTGGACGAACTCGGAGCGAACCGGGAAGTAGCCGCGCCGCTTGGAGGCCGCCACAATCGCGTCGACCGTGTCTCCTGCGGAAACACGAGGAATCGCCACACTCAAAGTGTCCGCCATGCTCGTTCTACCTCGTACGATGGGTGCTATAGGAAGCCCTCCGGCCGGGCTGGGGTTCTCGCTCACGATGCGAGCCCTGGCCCGGCCGGGGTGGCCAGTGAGCCTCCGACCGAGGCCGGTCTCCGACACGAAGGGAGGTGGCCCGAACTCGATCATCTGAAGGTTCGGCCCAACGTTACCGCGCTAGGTATGTGTTGAGTTCCTCGCGAGCGCCCACTGAGCTCACGCTGGGAGCTGGCCGAATTGAATCGCCAGCGTTACCTATAAGATGACTACCTACGAGTACACCTACAAGTCCCAATTACCAGCACCTACAATTCCACTCTGCGCTAACTGACCCCGGAGCGAAGCACCGCGGCCTGTCCAGGTCCCGTGGGTGACGACACATGTCTGACCTTGTTCGATTTTTTAGCGCCTGGAAGGGTGCCGCCCGGGACCATGGTGCACACTTCTCTTTGTGGTCAGCACCGAGGAACCCCCGGAGCACCCAACGGCGTTCGAGGCGTTCATGGACGCGCTCGCAGCCTTGCTGGAGGAGGGCGCGGGCATCTTTCTTGACGGCATTCGGGAAACAGGGGAGCCGTCGACCACGTCCATGTGGGCGCACGATCGACAGGTGTGGGCGGAGACCTACGAGACCGAGGACGTGGCGGGCTGGGTAATAGAGACCGCCGGCATCTATCTAGCGGAGACGGGACACCTCCTGCGAGCGTTCGCGACGCTGCTCCGTTCCCGGCGGATCTTCACGACGATGGACCTGATCGTCCGAGCGGTGATTGAGCACGTCGGCCACGTGAACTGGATCCTTGCTAATGGGATAACGAGCGAGCAACGGGCGGCGCGGGCCGGCCTTGAGTTCGCAGTCTGCTTCTATACGTACCGAGAGAGCCTCTACTTGCTCGGGGCCGATGCGGAGATGCGATCGGAGCTCCGGAGCGAGGCCAGGGCACAGCAGCGGCAGCTCGAGCGATGGTTCGGCGTCGACCGTCCCCCGGACAACAAGTGTGACGAACACTCGCCTCAAACGGGCGACGTGAGGCGGTGGGTAGTCAGTGGCGAAACCTTCCCCGGCCTAGGTGAGTCGGCGCAATATGCCCTTCAGCCGGGCGGGATCGGTGAGATGGTGGCAAAGGGAACCTATGCCGCCTTGAGCGGTTTCTCGCATCCGAACGTGGTGTTCAGCCGAGAGCAACGTGACATTGACACTGGTGGACGAGTCAGCTTCCGCTGCAGAAGTCAGGATATCGAGAAGGCCGTTCGAATGGCGCTGTTGAGCTTCACGGAGTGCATCAAGCAGTGGGTCCGGTACTACGAGGCGGATCAGGAGCGTGTAGTCGCCCTACTCGATGACATTGCCGATCGCCTGGATTCTATTTGCGACGCCGCGCCGCTGAGCTGATCCCGGCAGGGTTTGGCCCAAGAGCTGTGGTGACCTTCCACTGGGTGGCAGAACCAAATTCGCGAGGCTAGGGCCCGCGGCGCTCTGGCACTGTTGGGTCTGGCCTGTCGGGTGGCTGAGGCTCAGGCTGAGGCTGACGTTGGATGAGCTCTACTTGAATGCAAACGCGAGCAACCAAATGGCCGTCTCGCTCGCCAAGAGAACCAGTGCAGCCTCGAACACCCACCATCGCCAATCCATCTTCTTGCGGTTGCTATCCGCGTTCGTTGCGTACCTTAGAGCGAGCTCGCGGTGTAGCGCGGGTGTTTCTAGGGGCTCGGCGCCTTCGATGTAGGCATCGATGATCGTCTTAGCGTCGAGCCGGAACTTCCATCCGCCAGTCGGCCACAAGAGAATGAGCAGCAATATCGCCACGATGGCGAAGGCTCCTCCTGCTGAGATCTCGAGCGCGTGGGAGTGAGCACCACTCAGAGCGAAGCCGCCGAGGAAGGCGGTCACGGCGCTGCCTGCGGTGAGCACGAGACCGGCGCGGCTCCTGAGTTCGTCTAGAGAGCGCTCTTGCCCATCGATCATTCGGACGGCCTCGTCGTATGCGACTTGGTAGGCGTCGCCACCCGAAGCGGGTTCAACTGACATGACACTCTGCCCTCCTGGGCTACCCATTGTGACCGTAATCCGTGTCGGGCCTAGCGGGAACGCTTCGCGTCACTTGGTCCTCCTCGCCGTCTTCAGGCAGTTAGTGCGGCCGCGCGCTCGGCCTCGATTGCCTCGACGATCTCGAGCACCCGCGAGCCGACATTCCCGGCCGCGAGGCTGCGAGTGAACCTGGTCCTGTCGTTCTCGACCGTGAAGGTGGCGAGACCGACGAGGCCCTCCTCGAGCGTGGCGACTCGTGCTTCGAGCTTCGCGATCCGGTCGTTGTCTGTCATCTGTGAACCCCTCTCTGCTCGGCCCTGAGCCTCGCAACTATGGCGTCGGCCCTCTGGCGGATGGCGAAGGCGGCTCGGCTCTCGCCTGGCAGGGGCTCTCTCGCAGCCCTAACGCGCCGCTCGGCCGCGCGGAACTCCTGTTCGCCGATCTTGAGGCGCAGGACCCGTCGCCGGATCTCGAGCGTCTCGCGCATGAGCGAGAGGGCCTCGGCGCCCGGCTGGTCCATCGACTCCGAGCTCGTGTCGGAGTTGTAGACGCTGAGGAAGGCCCCGGCCGCCTTGAGCTGGTCGGCCGGGCAGCTGTCGCAACAGGTGCCGTCGCAGCCTGCGCCAGTGCACGGGCCGCAACAGTTGCACCCCAGGAAGGTCGGCCCTGCCCGGTACTCGCCGAGGCGATCGGCGCTCCGTAGGCTCCCATCGGGCTTCCACGAGGCCGGGATCAGGCTCGATAGCCCCATGACCTTCGCCCTGGCGATGATGAACTTGCGGACAGCATTGTGCGAGGCGCCGGCGCGCCCCACCGCGCGGACCGCGTTCTCCAAGTCTTCTCGGTCGTCAAGCGGGAAGCTGTAGTGCCCATCGGGGTTGAGGAAGGCCTTTCCCGCCTTGCCCAGTTTCGTGAGATCGTCGCTCGAGTACTTCGCTCTCGTCTCGAACTCGAAAGCGGCAAGGCTGCGCATGGCGAGGGTCCCCGCCGTCGAGCTATTTGCCGCGAAACTAACGGCGGAAATATCGCCCCGGTGAATCGAGACATCCCGCAAGACTCTTTCGGTATAGGAGGCATTCCACGAGGGCGACTCGTCACGAAATGAAAAGCTCATTTCGTCCAGATCTCCCCTGTCGACCATGCTTTTCAGCTCGACGGCTCGAGGGTTCGCCCGGTCCAGTCTCGCCACCGTGAGCAGCCCTTTTCCGTCGGCTCGAATCTGCAAGGTGCCCGATTTCGTCCGAGCCAGCGGCGGCCCCTGGTGATCTATCTGGAAGATTGTGTCCGGCTTCTGGGCAAGAGACCTGTCGAAGGCCGTGGGCGATACCATTTCCTGATATTCGCCCTGATTGTCGCGAATCGAATACGGTACATTGAAGATCGAAGCATAGCCGGTGAAGGTGAAACCATCGCTGGCACCATCCATCCGGCATTCGGCGTCGACCAGCGCCAAGTCGCGCACTTCGGGACCGGCGTAGAGTCGGCGTTCGGAGAAGGTCATGGCCATGTCATCGCCTCCCGGGCGCTACGGGCTTGCCGTCGAGGATCGGCCAGCCGAACTCGTCTCTGGCCGGTGACTCCGCAGCCATGCGCCGGGCCTCCTCGGCCCGCACTTGCCAGTCGCGCTGCTCGATTTCGTGCTCCCTGAGCCCCCGCTCGGATTCCCATTTCCGGCCGGCCTCGAGCTCGCGGTCGAACTGAGCGAGGCGCTGGTAGCTGACGTCCTGCAGGAACGCGGCGAGCTCCTCGGCCGCCGCCTCGCGCCGGAGCTTCTCGGCCCTGAGAGCCGGGTCCAGCGATTCGGCCGCGGCGTCGGAGCAGCGGATCCCGGCGATGCGGCCGAGCTTCACGAACTCCTCGAGCGCCGCTCCGATAGCGGCGACGGCCGCGCCCTGGGCCGCGAGCGCCGCGCCCTGGGCCTCGATGACCTTCGCAGCCTTCAGGAAGGCCACGCGCTCCAGGTCTCTGTGCTCGTCTCTGGAGAGGCCGCCCACTCAGGCCCCCTTCGCCTCGAGGGCGTCGATCGGAATGCGCCAGCGGCCCTGATCGTCGCGCCAAGCTCCGGGGATGCGGCCGGCCCGCAGCCGCTTTGAGAGGGCCTGGCGCGTGCAGCCTGCCAACCGAGCCGCAGCGCCAGTGCCCACCTCTCGGGATCCGCATCCACCCATCTCGCCCATCGTCTCCGCGCGCAACGGCCCGGGTACAGCGTCGGGTTGCGCGCGCAACGGCCGCATCATCTCGACTGTCACCTCAAGGTCGCGAAGACGGGCGACGAGAGCCGGGTCGAGTTCGATCCCGTTGCGCTGCGCCCACGTCGCACCGCGGCGCAGGAGGGCCGCGAGCGGCGGCAGCTCGGACAACGGAAGCGAGTACGAGAGGCCGCCGCGGTCGACCTTCACCCGGTGCCCCCCTGGCCCGGCTCGGTTTCGCTGAGCGCCTTCTCGACGAGCTTCAGGCCGTAGTCGCGCAGCGCCTTCACCTCGGCCGCAGCGTCTTCCCCCTTGGTGAGCCTGTAGAGCGTCGCTCGGGCGAGCATTCTCGACGGGTAGGAATCGGAGAGGTCGAAGATCACGAACGGCCAGTTCAACGTAGCCCCGGCCGGGGTCAGGCCCTCGAGCCTGTTGGCGTGCTGGACGACGGCGGCACCGAGGGCGAACTTTTCGGGCGGTGAGAGCTCGTCGTCTTCATTCATGGGTGCCTCCGGGGGCTTGAAAAGGGCGATGATCCGAGCCAGACGACGCTGGCGCCCCCTCATTGCAGCGGCCCCGGCGCGAAAAGTTGAAAACCCGTAGAGAGGGTGGTTTGGGGGGCAAGCGGGTCGGGACACTTTGCACTTTGGTCTTTTACCCCCCTATTCCCCCCTGTCACGGCACTGATTCGGCACTCGTCACACCAGCGCGGCGTGCGGCCGACACGGCGCGCGAAGGTCCGACCGCAGTTCCCGCAGACAGCGGGCGGCACCTTCGAGGGCCACGTGCGGACCCGGCGAGTCTCATGGGCGCGCTCGTGGCAGTCGCGCGAGCAGTAGACCGCCCGTTTTGTCCTCGGCCAGAAGGTTCCGCCGCACCTGGGGCAGGTGCGGGGCGGCAGCGTCCCTTTCGGCGTCGAGACGGGCCGGCACTCGTCGCAGAACTTGCGCGGGCGACCTCTCCCGGCTCTGACCTCGAAGCTTCGCCCGCAGCCAGCGGCACACTGGCGGTCGCCTGTTGTCAACCCTGGCCCTCCTTTCACTCGTGCCGACCTTTCCCCTGCGCCCGCTTTCCGGGTGGACGTTTTTATGCACCGTTTATGCATGACAGCAAACCCCCTCCCTCAAAGTTTGCAATCGGGGGGGGAGGGCCAGGGCGAGCGGGTCGGGGCACGTTCGACTTTGAAGAATTACCCCCCTATCTCCCCCCCACCCCCTGCGACCTGCATAGATGTGAATAGTTATGCAGCCGGCCGGGCGGGCGCAGCGGATAACGGGGACCGTCACGACGGCCTCGCCTTCGCCTTGGCGATTCGCGTCAGCACGTCGGATTCCTTGACGGGTGGTGCTGCCAGGCTGAGCAAGAGCTTCCGGTGCCAGCGACAGCGCCCCGTCTCATCGACCGCGGCCTGCACGCAGGCCCCGCTCGCGGTCTGGGCCTGGCACTGGCCGTGGCCGTAGTCCTCGGCACCGATCACGACGCGCCCCGATGTTGCTTGCGGACGCCGGCCGCGATCTCCCTCGCGATGCGGTGCCCCTGGTGTTCCTGATCCCACACGCGTTGGTCGATGCCGAGTGCTCGACGGGCGATGTCGAGCGTCAGTGGCCCAGGCGGCAGGTTCGGCAACGTCCCGGCTGGCATGACGAAGCCGCGACCGTTGTCGTCCTCGAGCTGCGCCGCGTCGAGCAAGATCCGAGCAAGCCGGCGCGCTTCGAGGTCGCTCATCGGCGCACCCGATGTTCCAAGTGGCGCGCGTGTCATTCGGTCGCTTCGACCGTCGCCGCCGATCATGGTCACGGGTTCACTCACGCTGCTGCCCTGCGAAACGGGTGCAGGTTTCGGCTGCCTCGACACCGACCCGGTCGCTTCAGGTAGAGGTTGGCGATGCTGTCGTCCTGGTGGCAGCCGCGGTGGCTGACCTCGAGGCCGTCCGGGATCGGCCCGTTGACGCTCTCCCACACGACGCGCGCCCTGATGACCATGCGCACGCGGCCCTCGAGCACGAGACCAAGGCGCACGAATCCATCGGCGTCGAGGAAGCCGATCGGCTGGCCGTTCACGCCGAGCACGAGGCCGGCACGGGCGTCGACAGACCACAGGCCGTCGCGGATCCGATCGGCGGCAGCCAGGTACTTGGCTCGTTCAATGCGCGGCGTCACGACGTCACCGTCGAGTCTTCCCGGCACCGGGACAGTTCACCGAGCGAGCGCGCCAGCTCACGCGCCGCGATCCGCTTGTCGAGATCCGTCGATCTTGAGTCGCCCAGAGTGTCGAGCGAGCTTTGCGCGGTCGTGAGGATCCGTCGACGCCGGCCCAGGGCGCGCTCAAGAGCTACAGCGCCGCTCATGAAACCGCCTGGCTCTGCAGGTAGGCAGCGAGGTTCTCCTGCGCAACCTGGCTGTCGAGCGGGTCGGCCGACCGCGCCGCGGTTTCGACAGCGACCTTGAGGCGCTCAAGCTCCGACAGAGGCTTGGTGCCGTTACCGCTAACGGCCGGCACGCCAGATTCCAAGGCGTCGACGATCTGTTCGGGCGAGGCGGACGGTCGCTCCGCGAGCAGCGCTCTGATCTCAAGCCCTCGCTCATCCATCGCTTTCTTGCGAACCCCGGCCTCGTAGCGCAGGCCGTCGCGGACACCGACGGCTTTGGCGCGCGCCCTTTTTACGATGAGACCGACGACGGCCCCGAGGCGCGGATCATCTTCGCCCTCGGCGAGCTCGTGCGCGTCGATCCGCCGCGGAGTCTGTGAGGTCTTGTCGAGGTCTTCTAGAGGTCGCGTGCCACCAGCGTCACTCCTGAAGTCAAAATCGGCACTCCTGGAACCACCAGCGTCACTCCTGGAACCACCAGCGTCACTCCTGAAGTCACCAGGAGTGCCACCATCGTCACTTGTGGGCTCGTTGTCCACAGGGCCAGGAGTGCTACCGGCGTCATTCGTCGGCTCGTCAGGAGTGTCGCCAGCGTCACTTGTCGCCAGCGGCAGCCGATACGAGGTGGCGCCATAGCGGCGACGGCTCACGGCTTCCAGCTCCCCGAGCTTCTCGAGCTGAGCGATTGCTCGGAAGACAGCGCGACGGCTCGAGTTGGTTTCGGCTGCGATCGTGTCGACCGAGGGCCAGGAGAGCCCGGTCTTGTCGTTCACGTACCAACAGAAGACGGCGAGGACTTGCCAGGCCGTCCCGGTCGCTCGCGACCCGTGTCGGAGCCAGTCGACCGACGCTTGCGATTTCGTGGGTGGCCGGCTGGCGCTCACAGAGCGGCCCTCTGGCGGTCCCGACGTTCTTGTTCCTCGGCGAGAGCCGCTTCCCGACACGCCGGCGAGCACCAGAAGAACCCCTCGCCCGAATCAAGCACCTTTTCGCAGCGCAGGCACCGATAGGATGGTCGTTGTCGGTCTTTTCTCCCGCCTGCCCTCGGCTTCGCTCCGAGGGCGGCGGCGCGTCCGGGCCTCATCCCGACCTCGAGCGCCGCGGCACCGTAGGCACCGCTCGCAGCGCAGGCGCAGGCTCGACGCGGCCGGCATCGACCAGGGCGTCGAGCTCGTCGAGGTCGATGAGCACCAGGCCGCCGTCGACCTTGTAGAAGCCGAGCCGCCGCTCATCGTTGAGGCGCTCGACATACCGGGCGGTCGCCCAGGCGCGGTGCTTCTGGATGTCCTTGCGCGCTACGAGGTTGCGCACCGTCACCGGCTCACCTCAGCGAGCGCCCCTAGCAGCTCGGCATATCTGACGAGGAGTTCGCCGCGCGGTTCGCGCCGCCCGCTCTCCCAGTTCGCGATCGCCGTGCCGGTCACGCCGAGGTCCTGGCCGAGCCGACGCTGAGACACGTGGACGTTCTCTCGGATAGCACGCCGCATGGCCGGCGACGGCAGCTTGCGACGCGCCGCCGCCTCATCGACCGCTGAAGTGGACATGAACCACATGTTCGCGGACTGTTTGTCATTTGAGAAGTCCCGAACAATCGTGCGGTTTTAATCAACACTTCGCTGGGCGTTGACATCCTGTTAGCGATGTGTTGGAATAAGCCGTAATGGCGAAGCGGCAAAGGCGACAGGCCGGCGATCCCTGGGCACCTGGCGAAATGCGGATCAATGTGAGCAAGGGCGCCTTATCACCGATGATCGAGGGCAGGTCGATCGACGGCCGGTACCGTTGTCTCGCCGACCTCGCGGTCATCGACGGCCGGCTCTCGATCACCCGCTTGGAACTCGCGCCGTGGACCTTCGGCGGGGCGACCATCGGGACCGACGCGCTGCGACAAATCCCGCTCGGCCGATGGCTGACCCTCGCCTATTCGATACTGCAGGACGAGACGCTCTGGCAGCAGACGGGCGAGCTCGGAAACACGGCCAGCGGCCGTAGCGCAGCGCACAAGCTCGCAGGGCTTCACCGTGGCGCCGAGCCGGTTCGGCGAGGGCGACCCGGCTATCCGGCGGCGTTCTACCGTGACGTCGCGCTCAGGTACCTCGAGCTGCAGAGCCAGGGCGTAGGGCGCGGCGTACAGCAGCAGATCGCCGAGGAGCGCAGCGTGCCCTGGCCGACGGTGCGGGACTGGCTGCACAAGGCGACGGTGCTCGGGTTCTTGTCCCCCGGCTCGCCGGGCCGTGCCGGCAGGCGCCCGGGTCCGAATCTTCACACCGAGGAGGAGACGTGAGCAGCATCGAAACGCGGGCGAACGGCCATTACCGAGCGCGCTACCGGGATCCGAACGGCCGCAGCCAGAGCCGCATCTTCGCCCGGCGCAAGGACGCCGAGCTATTCCTGCGCCAGGTCGAGGGCGACATCGTCCGGGGCGAGTTCATCGACCCGCACGCGGCGCGCACGAGCTTTGATGACTGGGCGTGGCTCTGGTGGGAGACGACGATCCGGCTTCGCCCCTCGACGCGGCGCGGCTACCACGGCCACCTCACCCGCCACCTGCTCCCCTGCTTCGGCGGCCGCAAGCTCGGCGCGATCGACTACATGGCGGTCGAGCTGTTCATCGCCGATCGGCTCCGGGCGGGGCTCTCCCCGAAGATGGTCCGCGAGAGCGTTAGCGTGCTTTCGCTCGTCATGCGCTGCGCCGTCCAGGCGAACGCCCGGCGCGACAACCCGGCCGCCGGCCATCATGTCCCGTTGCAGCAGCGGCGGATCCGCGAAGGCGATGTACTCGACATGGGCCAGCTCCACCGCCTCGCCGCGGCGACCCGCGACCCGTACAAGCCGGCCGTGTGGCTGCTCGCCCTCGCCGGCCTGCGCCCGGCCGAGCTGTGCGGGCTTCGCGTGCGCGACGTCGACTTCGCTCGCCACGTCGTCACCGTGCGGGCGACCCTCATGCCCGTGCACCGCTTCGCAGACGAGGCTTACCGGGTCGTCGAGGGCCCGCCGAAGACGGCGGCGGGCGATAGGGCTATCCCGATCCCCTCGTGGCTCTCAGACGACCTGGCGGCGATGCTGGCGGCTCGTGGCGGCGTCGACCGTGACGGCTGGCTGTTCGTCACCCGGTACGGTAACCCGATCAACCGCGATCACTTCCGGGAGAAGGTCATGCGGCCGGCGCTGCGAGCTGCCGGCCTGCCCGAGTCGATCCGCACTTATGACCTGCGCCACAGCCACGCGTCGATGCTCATCGAGCTCGGTGCCAGCCCGCTCGCGGTCGCGCAGCGCATGGGCCACAGCGACCCGGCCGTGACGCTGCGCAACTACGGGCACCTGTTCGACGGCGCGCAGGCGAAGCTCTCCGAGCAGCTCGACGCTCTCCATGCCGCGACGGCGGTGCCGCCGGCCGAGGGCCGCGTCATTCCGCTTTCTCGGCCCTAGGACGCGAATCTGCCCCCGCAAGCAATCACCGGCGAGCGGGAGAGGCCAACGGGGGCTTACGGAGGCAGTATACGCTCGCCCGACAGTGGGAGGCAACGACGTGCTCATCTACTCAGCCGAGATGCAGCGAAACCTGCGCCTGGGCATGTCGGACGATCGCTTCCGACGTTACCTCGACGCCTGTTCGCAGAACGAAATCGCAGCTTGTCGCCTGTACGCGTGGAACACCGCAGTCTCCGGAGCGTTCTATGGACCACTGCAGGCGCTCGAGGTGACACTTCGCAACGCAATTCATGAGAAGCTGCGCCACCACCACGGCCGGCAGTGGTTAAGCAGCACCAGCCTGCTGCGAAGCGACGAGTTACGGATGACGCGCGAGGCGGGCGAGCGGTTGACCGATCGCGGAAAGACCATCACAGACGGGCGTCTCGTCGCCGAGCTCGGCATGGGATTCTGGGTCGGTCTCTTCACCAAGGCCTACGACCAGTCCCTCTGGCGCCCCCTTCTATACAGGTGCTTCTCGCCTCGCCCCGACCGGCGAGATCTCTATGACGACCTCGATCGTCTCAGGACCCTGCGTAATCGGATCGCCCACCATGAGGCGATCTACCACCGGTCACTGCGTGACGATTTCACTCGACTGGAGTCGGTGCTAGAGGCGTTAAACCCCTCCACGTGGGAGTGGGTCGAGCATCACAGCCGAGTGCTCGAGGTGCTGGGGACAAAGCCAGAGTCCCTCGCATCGTTCTGACACGAAAGTGACACGGTGACACGCGCGTGACACGGGATTTCGGGGCGTTTCGGGGAACTTCGGGGCGTTTCGGGGAGGCAGATTCCGCAGGTCAGAGCCGGTTTTGACCCTCTGACCTGCGAACATGCGTTCGGAGTGTGGCGGGTTCGACTCCCGCCACCTCCACGTTGAGAGACGACGTTGCTCTCAAACAGGCTCAGATCCCGACGAGGTCAGGACATGATGCGGGTGCACGGCTCTTTGCCTCCCTCGCAGGGCAACAGGGGTCGTACACCCACTCAATTCATCGGGATCGCGCGCCGTCACCTTGAGCATCGGGAAAGGTTCACCTCGGATTCGGCCAATGTTCACCCGCACCTGTACGAAGGTTCGCAGCAGGCCGGTTAAGGTCGTTTCCGACCGGTGCCCTGGGCTTGAGGGCGAGGATACGCAGGTCCAGGGCGCATGGTCATCTGGGCGTGGCTATTCGGGCTCCCATCCGCGTACGCTGCCACACCGCCCCCCTTTCCACGTCACTCGGTTCGCAGCACGAGCGCCGTCGGTGTTCGCGCAGCCATGCGACCTGGAACAGCGGCAACAACGTTAGTGAGCACGAACGCCCCAAGGACGATGAGGACGATCGTCAGGCCTGGGAC
>Ga0326728_10020213_pt1 | contig 12752 bp, 14 predicted proteins | sample MB3enrmetagenome_FD_207602 | JGI IMG/M metagenome (GOLD analysis project Ga0326728, IMG submission 207602) | Lab enriched peat soil microbial communities from McLean, Ithaca, NY, United States - MB31MN | ecosystem: Environmental > Terrestrial > Soil > Wetlands > Peat | place: USA: New York...
TTAGCGCTCATAATCTTATCACTGCCAACAAAGTCAGGATGCCGCCTGTGATGAGACTGGCTACCGGCACGGAAAAAATCAGATGTGTCTTCGGGAAATGCGCCATCACGACACAGCAAACCGGCATGGCAACAGCGCCGATGATAAATGCCAGTGATGCGAAATGAACCAGCGGACCGGCCAGCGCAAAGTTTTGAACAGTAAGACAGAACAGCAGGTTCAGCGCGCCAAGCCCGAAAAATGAAATGTGGCCGAGCCGGTACATCCGGCGTTGAAAACTGGCGTATCCGCCCAACCAGTGTTCGTCATGGAAGAACATTCCCAGCATCATGCCGGAAATGAATCCGAGCAATATCCACAGCCAGGCGAGTATCAAGTTGGGATTAGATTCCATTTGATTTTGTTTATGATATCCGTCATGATATTATGCATGACGCCAGTCAGAGGGAAGTATTATCGCGGCCTTTTCGGCTTCTCCGCCCTTTATGACATGGTGCTCGGAATTACGTTCGCTTTTTTCCATACCCGGGCCTATGCCGCGCTGGGTATCAGCGACAAGCTGACCGGGGTGCGGGGTTATCTCACGCTGTTGGGCGCCTTCGTGATGGTCACGGGAATTGCCTACTTCCTGATCGCCTTGGGAGATCTGCGGCGCAACAAAGATTTGATTCTTGTCGGCACGCTTTACAAGCTGGCCTACGCGGCGACGGCATTTTATTACTGGGCCCAGGGCAGCCTGCCCCATGTCGCCTTTGGAGCAGTGTTTGGTGTGGCGGACTCGGTCTTTTTTCTCTTGATGGCGGAATGTTATTGGTCGTTAAGGTGTAAAGCCAAAACTTCCGGGTGATTTTCGTAAAGGGTCACCCATCAAGGCGGGAGGCCAGGATGAAGCAGACGGGCATTGCCTCAAAAATTGAACCTCACGAGCCATCCAAAGCGCCCTGAAATTCGCAAGATGCCTTGCTTGACACGGATTCGCGCAAGCCTCATTTTCCTGTGATTGTTTGTTAATCAAATCATTAGAATGAGCACGCACAATTTGTTCGGAACTTTGCAGGAATTTGAGCTGGGCAACGGCCGGCGCGGGAAGTTTTATTCGCTCCCCGCCCTCGAAAAAGCCGGGATCGGCCCCGTCTCCAAACTTCCGGTGTCCATCCGCCTGGTCCTCGAGTCGGTCCTCCGCAATTGCGACGGCAAAAAGGTGACCGAGGCCAATGTCCGCGAACTGGCCAACTGGAAGCCCGTCGAGACGCGCACGGCGGAAATCCCGTTCGTGGTCGCCCGCATTGTCCTGCAAGATTTCACGGGCGTGCCGTTGCTGGTGGATTTGGCGGCGATGCGCAGCGCCGTGGCCAAGCTGGGCAAGAACCCCAAGATCATCGAGCCGCTGGTGCCGGTGGACCTGGTGGTGGACCACTCGGTGCAGGTGGATTTCGCCGGCGGGGCCGATTCCATGGCGCGCAATCTGGACCTCGAGTTTACGCGGAACCGCGAGCGCTACCAGTTTTTGAAGTGGGGCATGCAGGCCTTCGACACCTTCAAGGTCGTGCCGCCGGGCATCGGCATTGTGCATCAGGTGAACCTGGAATATCTGGCCAAGGGCGTGCTCGAAGCGGGCGGCGTGTATTATCCCGACACGCTCGTGGGCACCGATTCCCACACCACAATGATCAACGGCCTGGGCATCGTGGGCTGGGGCGTGGGCGGCATCGAGGCCGAGGCGGGCATGTTGGGCCAGCCGGTGTATTTTCTGACGCCCGATGTGGTGGGCGTCCACATGACCGGCGCCATTCGCGAAGGCGTGACCGCCACGGACGTCGCGCTGACCGTCACGCAACTGCTGCGCAAGGCCAAGGTGGTGGGCAAGTTCGTGGAGTTCTTCGGCCCGGGCGCGTCGGCGCTGCCGCTGGTGGACCGCGCGACGATTGCCAACATGGCTCCCGAATATGGCGCCACCATGGGCTTCTTTCCGATTGACGGCGAATGCGTCAATTATCTCCGGGCGACGGGCCGCAGCGAGGAAGCCGTCAAGACTTACGAGAATTATTATCGCGCCCAGGGTCTTTGGGGCATCCCGGAGAAGGGCGCGATTGCCTATTCGCAGGAACTGGAGCTGAACCTGGCCACGGTGCTGCCGAGTGTGGCCGGGCCAAAACGTCCGCAGGACCGCATCGAACTTCCCAAACTCAAGCAGGAATTTATTACGGCCTTCAGCAAACCGGTTACCGAAAGCGGCTTTGGCATGAAGCCCGAAGAATTGTCGCGCACGGTCCATGTGTCCGCCGGGGGCCAGGTGCATCCCGGCGGCGGCAACCAAAAGGAGGGCAATCCCACCGGCAGCGAGCGCGAAATGGCGGCGGAGCATCCCACCCCGGACCAGGTTCATACGCGCGCGGCGCTGTTGGACGGCCATGTGCGCAACGGGTCGGTCCTCATCGCGGCGATCACCAGCTGTACCAACACCAGCAACCCTTCGGTGATGCTCGCCGCCGGCCTGCTTGCCAAAAAGGCCGTTGAACGCGGCCTTTCCGTGAATCCCACCGTCAAGGCGTCGCTGGCGCCCGGTTCGCGCGTGGTCAGCGATTACCTGGAGAAGACCGGCCTGCAACCGTACCTGGACAAGCTGGGCTTCAATCTGGTGGGTTACGGCTGCACGACCTGCATCGGAAATTCCGGGCCGCTGCATCCGGCCATTGAAGATGCCGTGGTCAAAAACAATCTGGTCGCCGCGTCGGTGCTATCGGGCAACCGCAATTTCGAGGCGCGCGTGCATCAGAACATCAAGGCGAATTTTCTGATGTCGCCGCCGTTGGTGGTGGCCTTTGCGCTGGCGGGGCGTGTGGACATTGACATGGCCAACGATCCGCTGGGCACCGGCACGGACGGTCGGCCCGTCCATTTGCGCGACATCTGGCCCAGCCTCCGCGAAGTTCGCGAATTGATGCAGTCTGCCCTGCAGCCCGACGTGTTCCGCAAACTTTACAAGGACTTTGCCGCGCAGAATCCCAAGTGGAACGAGATTCCGTCCAGCACCGGCAACGTGTACGAATGGGACCGCAAATCCACCTACATTCAAGAGCCGCCGTTCTTTGAAAACTTTTCGCTGGCGGCCGGCGGCATCCGGCCCATCACCGGCGCCCGCGCCCTGGCCATCTTTGGCGACAGCGTGACGACCGACCACATTTCGCCGGCCGGTTCCATCAAGAAGACTTCGCCGGCGGGGAAATATCTCGTCGAGCATGGCGTCAAGCCCGAGGACTTTAACAGCTACGGATCGCGCCGCGGCAATGACCGGGTGATGACCCGGGGAACCTTCGCCAATGTGCGCATCAAGAACCTGATGCTGGCCGGGCAGGAAGGCGGCGACACCGTGGTGCAGCCCGAGGGCCGGAGGGCTTCGATTTACGACGCCGCCATCGAATATCAAAAACGCGGCATACCGCTCATCGTGGTGGCCGGGCAGGAGTACGGCACCGGCTCGTCGCGCGACTGGGCGGCCAAGGGCACGAACCTGCTCGGGGTCAAGGCGGTGGTGGCGCAGAGTTTCGAGCGCATCCATCGCAGCAACCTGGTGGGCATGGGCGTGCTGCCCTTGCAGTTCAAGGACGGCACCACCGCGCAAAGCCTCAAGCTCGACGGCTCGGAGAACTACGACATCGCCGGGCTCGATTCGGACCTGAAACCGCAGCAGGACCTGACGCTCAAGATCACGCGCAAAACCGGTGAAGTGGAAAATGTGCCGGTGCGCTGCCGCATTGATACGCCCATCGAAATTGATTACTACCAGCACGGCGGCATTTTGCCCTTTGTGTTGCGACAACTGGTCGCCAGGGCGTGAGGGTAAATGAGATCATTGACCAATCTCAAAAAACCCTATGGCAAGGGCGTATTCTCCCGCGTCCGGCACGCCCGCTATCTTGGCTGGAGAGACGCATTTGAAGTTGATTTTGACGACGGTCTTTCGTTTCTGGAGCCGCACAAGACCATCCGCACCGCGAACAAGATTTCCCCAAAGGCCGTCGTGCAATCGGTGGAACTGGACGAGGAATTGCGCCACGGCTTTTTTGTGCATTACGACAACGGCCAGACCGCCGAAGTCTCCTGGGCCTTCATCCGCGAACTCCCGCCGAAGAAATGAACCTTCTAAATTTATGGGCAAAGTCCATCGCGGCGGCTATATTTTGTTCTGGTGGATTGGCGATCACCAGCCCCGCCATGTGCATGTGCGAACCGACAAAGGCCGGAAGCTCGGCCGTTTGAATTTGGAAACCATGCGCGGGATGGAAGGCTGGACGCCGCCCAAAGATTTGATCAAGATTATTGAGGATTTGATACGCGAAGGCCGTTTATGACACCGACATTGAACCGGCTGAAAAAGCCGTTTGGCACCGCAAAGATGGTGGATCTCACCGCCGTGCGTTATCTGGCGTGGGAAGACGCGTTCGAGGTGGATTTTGAGGACGGCCTGACTTTTCTCGAACCCCATTCCACCATCCGCAAGGCAAACAAGATTTCTCCGAAAACGCAAGTGGAACGCGTGGAGCTGGAGGATGAATGTCACGCGGGCTTTTACGTGCATTACGACAACGGCCAGACCGCCGAAGTCTCCTGGGCCTTCATCCGCGAACTCCCGCCGAAGAAATAAATTTGCGGGAAGTTTCAGCCCTCGACCTTTACCAAGCGAACCGCGAATGGACGCCAATGGACGCGAATCATTCGCATTGATTGGCGTCAGTTCGCGGTTTTTTCAACGGGTTGAGTCAGGAATAAACTTCGACGGTTCTTCTATTTTTCGCCAAACTGCGTCATGTCCGATTTTCGCCAGGCCAGTCCAAGACCGAACCCCTCCCGTTCGCCGCGTGGCGGCGCCCAGCCGGGCATGCCCGAGCGCGTCATCAGCGCGTGCAGCCGGGAAAATTCGGCGGACAAGGCGCTGCGCGAGCAGCTCAAGGCCCAACGCGACCTGCTACCGGGGGACGCCCGCGCCGTGTCGCAGACGGTGTTCAATTACTTTCGCTGGCGCGGCTGGCTGGACTTGGACGCTCCTCTCAATATTCAAATTCGCAAGGCGCGCGAACTGGCCGCCAACTTTGCCGCCGAGCCGGAGACGTTCACCGATGCCAGCCTCATCGAGCGCGTCGCGCCGGACTGGCTGCGGGGAGAAATGGAAATCACGGCGGCCTGGGCGCGGGCCATACAAGGCGAGCCCAAACTCTGGCTGCGGTCAAAACCCGGTCAGGGGATGGCGCTCGTGGAAAAGCTGGGCGCGGCGAAATTGGAGAAATTGCTGCTGCCCGACGCCGTCCATTACAAGGGCGAGGAGGATTTGTTCAAGCGCCCGGAATTTCACGCGGGTGAATTTGAGATTCAAGACATCGCCTCGCAGGCCGTGGGCTGGTTATGCGCGCCGCAGCCGGGCGAAACCTGGTGGGACGCCTGCGCCGGCGAGGGCGGCAAATCGCTTCACCTTTCGGCGCTCATGCAAAACAAGGGGCTCCTCTGGTGCAGCGACCGCGCCGACTGGCGCTTGAAAAACTTGAAACGCCGCGCCGCCCGCGCGCAGGTCTTCAACTTCCGCGCCGCGCCCTGGGACGGCGGACCGAAGCTCCCCACCAAAACCAAATTCGACGGCGCGCTGGTGGACGCGCCTTGCAGCGGTGTGGGCACCTGGCAGCGAAACACCCATGCGCGCTGGACGACCACGATCGAGGACGTCAAGGAACTGGCGGTCATCCAGAAGCGGTTGCTGGCCCATGCGGCTCCGGCCATAAAACCCGGAGGCAAATTGATCTACGCGGTTTGCACGCTGACGCGGTCCGAGACTGCGGAGGTGGCGGCTGATTTTGAATCCAGGTTCGCGTCCGAATTTGAGGCGATCCAATGGCCGGAAATTCCCTCCGGCCGGAGTTTCGCCACCGTGGCTTCCACGATGACGATATGGCCCTGGGATTTGGGCGGGAACGGGATGTTTCTTGCCGGCTGGCGGCGGAAGAAAAGCTGACGCCGGAAACAGACACGAATTTCACGAATTGAATTGACGGTTGCCGTGATGTTTCAGCCGAAGGGATGCAGAAATCAGCGGTTTTTCTCCGTGCCTCCGTGCCTCTGTGGCCAAACATTTCGGCCGTTAAATTATCCCATTGAGGAAGCCGTGGAGGAAGCCCGACTGCGGTGCGGGCTTGGCCGCGGGGGCAAGCATGGGCGTGGCGACCAACGCCGGATCGGCATCGCCATTGGCATCGCCATTGGCATCGGCATGGGGATCGTGCTCCGTGGCGGCGGGCACAACCATCATGGACGAGCCGCCGGCCGTCGCGGTGGCGGCGCGGTGATTGTGCGAGCGCGCGAGGTCCAATCGCTGGCGCATGGCGGGCTTGTTCACGCAATAGAGCATCGCCGTTTCCTCGGTGATGAAGTCGTTTTCGCGGGCCTTGAGGAGGGATTGTTCAAAGCTGTGCCAGCCGGCGCTGCTGGCGGCCTCGATGATTTCATGCAGCCGGCGGTTTTCATTTTCGCCCAGGGCGATGGCTTCACGCGTGCGCAGGCTGCTGCCCATGAGTTCGGTGACCAGATGCCGGCCGCCGCCATTTTTGGGGACCAGGCGCTGGCCGACGATATATCGGAGCGAGCCAGCCAGGCGCTCGCGCACCTGCTGTTCCTCCTGTTTGGAGAAGAGACCGAGGACGCGGTGGATGGTTTGATCGGCACTGATGGTGTGAAGGGTGGAAAAGACGAGGTGACCGGTCTCGCCAGCGGTCAGGGCGATATCCATGGTTTCGCGGTCGCGAATTTCACCGACGAGGATGACCTTGGGCGCCTGGCGCAACGCGGCGCGGAGGCCGTCGGGAAAACTGAAAAAGTCGCGGCCCAACTCGCGCTGGCTGAAGGTGGACCTGAGCTGCGGGTGCAGGAACTCGATGGGGTCTTCGAGGGAAACGACGTGGACTTTGCAGGTGCGGTTGATTTCATTCAACAAGGCGGCGAGGGTGGTGGTCTTGCCGTTGCCCGAAGCGCCGGTCACGAAAATCAGGCCGTTCTTTTCCTTGACGATTTCATGGAAGATCGGAGGCAGGCCCAAGGATTCGAGGGAGGGAACCTCCGATTGCAGCCGGCGCAAAACCATGGCATAGCTTCCGTTCTGCCGGTAAACGTTGACGCGAAAGCGGCAGATGTCGCCCAGGGCATAGCTGCAATCGCAGGAGCCGTGTTCGGCGAGTTCGCGGAGATGCTTCGAGTTGTGGTTGAGGATGGCGCCGGCCAGGCTCTCGATGCGCTGGCTGGTCAGCAGAGGCTCGGACCATTCAAACCCGGCCGGCTCGAGCGCGCCATGGACTTCCACCTGCGGCGGCTTGCCGACGACAAACAGCAGGTCCGAAATGCCCTCGGCGCTTTGAATCATCGCCGTCAGCATTTTGTCGAGTTCTTCAATTGGAACGTGGTCCATGTGATCTCCTTGACAATGTCACGCGGGTTTTTTTTTGAAAAATTCCCCGGGATCGGCCAGGTTCATCTCTGAAAGGTCCAGCCCGCCTTCGGGGTCGCGCCGGCGTGCCGCCGCCAGATGGCCGGCGAGCTTGCCGAGGACCGCCAGGGCGTAATACTTGACCACGCCCACGCCGGTCTTCGCGGGGAAAATAACCACCAGCAGGCAGTGCTCGTCCACGTTGAGCGTGCACAGGCAGGTCTGTTCGCCTTGCAGCAGCGTGTGGTTGAAATTTGCCTCGTTGACCAGACCGGCAATGCTCTGGCTGGCCATGAACGCGCCCGAGGCCAGCGCGCCCACGGTGGTGAGGTCAAGGTCGCCGGCTTTGCCTTGGTGGGTGATTAAAAAGCCGCCCTTGTCCGTGACCATCGCCACGGTGGCGTCGGCCTGGGTGAGGAACTCCTGAAGCGTGGCGTCCAGCTTGTGGACGTCCTCTTCGTTGAGTTGGGGCAGGGTGGCCATGTCACGCGTATTGGGGCACGGTCTGGTTGATGAACTTTTGCAGCAGCATCCGCGTGATCATGTTCAGGCTCTCGAAGACGCCTTCGCACTTGTGCGCGGTGCCCGGAAAGGAGGGCACCTGGACCTCGCGGTTGTTGAGCAGGAAATCCAGATACTCCATCGGCGCGGCATTGGGGAGGTCGCGCTTGTTGTATTGCAGGACATAGGGAATCTCGGCCAGGTTGATCTTGAGGGAGCCCAGGTTGTCCACGAGGTTTTGAAAACTCTCCACGTTTTCGGGCATCTTCTCGTATTGCGAGTCGGCCACGAAGACCACGCCGTCAACCCCGCGCAGGACGAGCTGGCGGGTGGTGTTGTAGATGACCTGGCCGGGCACGGTGTAAAGCTGGAACTTGGTCTTGAAACCCTTGATGGTCATGGCCTCGATGGGCAGGAAATCAAAGAACAGGGTGCGGTCGGAACTGGTGGCCAGGGAGACGAGCTTGCCCTTGTTGCCGGCGGCGGTCTGCACATGGTCATGGACCTGCACAAGATTGGTGGTCTTGCCGCCCATCGCCGGGCCGTAATAGACAATTTTAACCTGCAATTCCTTGGTCGCTTGATTGATGATGGCCATAATCGGTTATTGTTATTTTTTTCGGTCAAGTTCCGCCGCCAGTTGCGCCAGCTGCGTCGAGGGAAGGCTTTCCCCGGATCGGCCGAAGGCGGCAAAATAAACGGCATTCACGCGGAAAATCTTCCAGGGCACATTGCCCACCGTGAAATTGATGTTGTTCAGGGCGCCCATGCGGAGTTCGCGCGTGCAGTGGTTGACGCGCTCAAATATCTGGGGCAGGAACGCGGCGAGGGTGTCGGCGTTCAAATGGGACGGCACCTGGCTGGCCACGCGCAATCCGTCCTGCATGGCCACGACGGCTCCGGCGATGCCGGGGAGGTCCAGGGCGCGTTCGACCACTTCCCGTGGATGCGCCTGCCGGTTCACAAAATCGGTTTGGGGCGGCGCGCCGCGGCGCAAACCCGGCTCGTCTTCCACCAAGGACTCGCCATGATCGGCCCACACATAATAATTGCTGTCGCCGGCTTTTTGCGTCGCCTGCCGGGGCAGTGGCGGGACGACCGGCTCAACAACCGGCGCAGCGGGGCTGGCCGGCGTGTTTGCCGGCTGCGGAAATCCGAAAAACAAATCCGGTATGTCGGCGGAGACCGGGGCCTTGGTTTGGGCGCGCATCGGGTTTTTTTGCGCGGCCAGGAAGAGGGGCGCAATGACCTTCAACGGCAATTCCACTTCCAGGTGATCGTTGGGCGAGGGTTGTGAACCGGGCCGCGCCAGCAGGCGGATTTGTTTCCAGGGCATCACGATGCGCCCGCGCTTTAGCCCGGGAAGGATGACCGAGCCTTCCAAGGGCACGATGGCTTCGGCAAAAGGGGATCTCAGTATTTCTTCTTTCAACGACTCGGGCCAGTTTTCGCAGAGGTCGCCGACGGTCGCGAAAATAGTCGGGGGCGCGGCGGGCGCGGGAGCAGCCGACGGCGACGGCAGCGGCGAGAGTCTCAATGCGGGGGGAGGCACGTTGCCGCCATTGGATGCGAGCCTCAGTCCGGGAGGCAGGGCGGGGCTGGCCGGAGGCTGGGCCGGGGGAGGAAACTGGCTGCGGCCATTGTTGACGCCATGGCCGTGGGTGTGACCGTTGTCGAAGCCGGTCTGCGGGGCGGGGATGATGCCGCGAGGGGGCGGTGCGGCGGGTGTCAGGGAACGCGGAAACTGGGGCGTGAGCTGCGGCGCGGCAGGGGTGGCCGACGACGGTGGCGAAATCTCCCGGCCCGACGGGACAAACGCGGAGGGTGTCTCCACCGCGCCGGACGGCTCCTGAGCCTGCGGCGAAAGGGGCGCGGCAGGAGCTTTCAGCGGCTTGGTGCTGAACGTCAAACCGCGGCCGCGCCCGTCAAACGGTCCGGTAATTTCCTCAGACACCTCGATTTTCCGGATGGCGCGGCGCGAAAGCAGGGCCGGATTAAGGCGGCCCAGAATTTCCTGAAGCGGCAGGCTGACGAGCTTGTTGTCGAACTCGCCGCCGGAATTGACAAAGATGCCCGGAGCCAGCCGGCGCAGTTCGCCGAAGGAAATCTTCACGGAGCCGAAGGCGAGCTGGCTGATGACTGTTTCCATCGCCAAATGAACGGTCAGGCCGGACGGAGGCGCCGCCATGAGCTTGGACCGGAGATCCATGGGCAGGCAGGCCACGACTGCGGACAGCGGCACTTCGATCTCATTGGCATTGGCTGGCGGAGGGGCTGGAACGGCAGCACGGAAGCCGCCGACGGGCTGTGGATTGTTTAGGGTGTCAACCGGAGCGGGTGCGGGAGCCGGGGCGGAGGCTGGCGCCGGCGCCGCGGGCCGGGCCGCACGATCATTCGCCCGGCCGACAAGGCCGCGAAGGAAGCCTGTGAATTTTGATCTAACCGACATGGCCATGAGTCATTGTTGATGGTGTTTTTCTCGCCAGCCTAAGCGACGCCAGTCTTGGAAAGCACAATTTGCGCCATGCTCGGTGACGGCTTTTATGGCGGCCCGTTGTCCCAGGCTTGGACGCGGGCACCGGGAATTTGTCCTGTTTGCCGGAAATACAGCCTTTTCTGCGTGGAACGAGCCTTGCTCACAAGACTCAACGTTTTATCGCTTGAGTTTTAAGCCGGATAGCGGATAGCTGATGAGGCGATTGGCATGGAAACCCGTCATAAAATTCTCATTCTGGACGACGACGCCGACTGGCTCTCGCTGTGTCGCGACCAATTCGGCTCGCTGTCCAGCCGCCCGGAGATCCTCACCGCCAACAATGCCAAGCGCGCCCTGGCGCTGCTGGAGACGGAGAACGTCCGGCTGCTCATTTCAGACTTGAAGATGCCCCGAATTGACGGCCTGCAAATGCTCTCCATTGTGCGCCGCCGTTTCCCCGGCACCCGCACGGTGGTGCTCAGCGGCCTGGAAGACGAGGACTACCGCTCGCGGGCGTATGCGCTGGGCGTGGATTTGTTCTGGCTGAAGGCCGAGATGCAACGGAACGTCAAGCTGTTTTGCGAATGCGTGGAAGCCTTGCTGGGGCGGGCCGATACGGAAAACGACACCGGTTTCCGCGGCTTGCAGAGCAAGAGCCTGATGGACATCATCCAGATGGAATGCCTCACGCGGGCCAGCACGGTGCTGCGCGTCACGCGCGGCCCGTTGGTGGCCAGGCTATGGATTCAAGAAGGCGAATTGGTGGACGCGGAATGTGAAGGCGCGCGGGGCGAGGCGGCCTTTCAACGGCTGCTGGCCTGGAAAACCGGCACGTTTGAAAACCTGCCCGCCGAACCGGGCCATGAGCGCGTCATTCACAAGCCGGTGAACGCCCTGCTGCTGGAATCGGCGCAAACCCTGGATGAAAATGCCGGCGCAAGCACTGAACCGGACTCGGTGGAAAGCAATTTGCATCGCAAAACCATGTGGAAGCTGGCACAATTGACGCGCGAAGGCGCCGAGTTCGTGGTGGCCGTGCCGCTGACGGGCGGGGAACCCGAAGCGTTGGGCACGCAAAATCCGGCGGCGCTGGCCCAATGGACGCGGCGGGCGGCGGAGGTGGCCAGGCGGCTGGGCGAGCGCCTGGAAGCCGGGCCGCTCTCGCACGTGGCCGGACAGAGCATCGAACGCCAGACGGTCATGCTCGCGCACGGGGAAATGGCGTTTCTCGTCGGCTGGCCGGCGGATGCCACGGAAAATTTGGCTGAGAAAAGCCGCAAACTGGTTGCCTCATGGGAATCTTGAACAAATTTTTTGGCGGCAGCGCCTCGGTGCAGCAACTGCCCGCCGGCACGGTGACGGTGGACCGTGACGGCCGGATTGTGACTTCGACGGTGTCCTCCACGTTTCCGGAGCCGATGTTGCAGGCGATTGGCCGCGACGTGCTGGAGCTGTTTCGCGAGGCGCGCGTCGGCCAGATTCCGCTCTCGGAAGTCAGCCTGCATTTTGGGAGCCTCCGCATCACCGCGCGCGAGTTGCGCGGGGGCGCCATTATTTTCATGTTTCCGCAGACCGCCTTGTCACCCGCATTCATTCCCGCCCGCCCATGACCACCAAGGAACTCAATCAACTGGTCACGCAAATCGAGACTCACATCGAGTGCTGGAAACAGTTTAACCACTTCATTTCCCTGGCGCGCTCCAGGAAATTCACCGCCGCCGACGAGCATCATTTCCTCGAAATCAAGAGCATCATCGTGCAGGAACTCGAGCTGATTTTTGCAACGGTGGAAGCGCAATCGCCCACCCGCGAGGAAATCCACTCGCTCATCGGCAACGCGCCTTCGATGCGGTATCTGTCGGAGATCGGCGAAGGCGCGCTGCGCAACCTCGAAACGCAGTGGCACAAGATTTACATCGGCTGGCACGCCATCCTCGGCCAGATCAAGGTCAAACAGCGGGCCGAAGAAAACAAGGGCTTCTGGGGCGGCAAGAAGTAAACGAGGATGGAGGATCGAGGATGGAGAATAGCAGGAATTGTGCGCCCTGCGCTCCTCTATAGCGCTTCAACAAAAACCGTAGCCACGAATGGAAGCAAACATTCAACACTCAACATTCAATTCCCAAGGGCGTTCTGTCAGCACATTCCTTGAGGATTGGGCGTTGAATGTTGAATGTTGAATGTTTCCGAAATTTGGCCACATTTTTACTTGAACCGCCCTAGGGCCTGTTAACACTAATGCGTAAGGCTTCCATAATGAGCGCCAGGACGATGAAACCGGTAAACAACACGTCGAGTTTGTCGAAACGGGAA
>Ga0326728_10020215_pt1 | contig 12750 bp, 15 predicted proteins | sample MB3enrmetagenome_FD_207602 | JGI IMG/M metagenome (GOLD analysis project Ga0326728, IMG submission 207602) | Lab enriched peat soil microbial communities from McLean, Ithaca, NY, United States - MB31MN | ecosystem: Environmental > Terrestrial > Soil > Wetlands > Peat | place: USA: New York...
CTCACTGTTTGAGCCGAGATAATGCGGAGTCCAAAGTCACTGATATGCTGGCAACACGGCCACTTCGGCGCTGCGGCTTTGCATAATCGCGCCCTCCGCATTATCGGCCTTTTGCGGAGAACCGCAAAAGGCTGAGTTTGAACGCGATCAGATCAGCGAGCGCACGACGGCGGCGATGCAGCACAAGAAGGCCCGTCGCGAGTACACCGGCGGCGCGGCCCCCTACGGCTGGCGGGTGGCCGCCGACGGGGTGTCGTTGCAGGCCCACGCAAGGGAGCAACGCGTGATCCGCCGAGCGGCGGAGCTGCGGGCGGGCGGCGCTTCCTTGCGGCAGATCGGCCGCCATCTGACGGCCGGGGGCATGCTGCAGCGCAACGGGCGGGTGTGGCACCCCCAGAGCATCCGGATGGTGCTGGGCGCGGTGGCGTCGTGAAGCGCACAGACGGCCCGAGAGCGCCGATCCGCCACGCCAAGGGCCAGAAGGCCAGGGACCCGACACGGCGGCGCGTCGTCGGCCCGCTGCGCGCACAGCGGGCGCTTGTGTACGTGACGGCCGGTGCTGACCCCGAACATCCGAGGTGCGGGAGCGGACAGCAGCGCACGCGAGCGCACTTCGCCCCGTACCCCTAACCTGGAGGACAAGCGACCATGCCCAAGAAGCCGAAGGCGGCGCGGCTGACCGCAAGGCCCATGAGCATCCGCATCCCCGCCGAGCTGCGGGAGCGCATTGACGCCCTCACCGTGCGGATCGGCACCCAAAGCGGCGTCCTGCGGCTCGCGTTGCTCGAGGGCGTGAAGGTGCTGGAGCGGCGCTATAACCGACCGAGTTGACTGCTGGCACGCGGCCACAATGCCAGTGACGGGCGATTCCGGTTGCGGGGCAGACCGGCCATGCACGAGTACCGGAGTCGGCACGCGTCTGGCTTCCATTCGTACGGAAGAGGCACGCAAACGGGTACTGTCCTGATCACCGAGACGGTGTACGGCCTTCTCGGAGAAAGCCGGGCGGCCACGGACGTCTACGTGCTCACGACGAGCACGGGGCGACGGATCATCGAGGACCAGCTGCTCGGTCGCGGCGGGCAGTGGTCACGGCTGCAGCGCGAGTACCCAGGCGCGCGGGCGTTTCACCTTTCCCGCCACAATCTGATCGTCTTGAAGGATGCGCGGGGCGCGTTACTCGCCGGTGTGCGTTCGAGCGCCGACAACGCCGCGGCGGCCGATCAGATCATGCGCTACGTAGCTGAACACACGGGCGACGGCCGGCCCCCGCTGCATGCCTCCATCGCGGGCGGCCGTAAAACGATGGGATACCTTCTCGCCGCAGCGATGATGCTGTACGGGCGCCCGCAGGATCGCCTAGTACCTTTCGACTTCATCTTGCTAACGGGGATGACGTAGTCCGGTGGTTACGAGATATCCAGACGCCCCGTGTCTAACGACGGGCCGCACCGGGGCCGCCATGACACCGCTGGTGGCGCTCCCGCCCCACCGTGGTTATCCTTTGCAACATTCTATCGAGAGGAGGTGAACTCCACATGTTCACCCCAGAGCAGCAAAAGAAACTGGACGAGTGGTTCAAAAACCTTAGAACGGACTGCCCCGCCTGCTGTCAGGCCGACAGTCTGAAACTCACGCCCACCCTTGTGGGTACGCCAGTCTTCATAGCGGGCACAGAGACAACCCTTCAACGTTCCCGCACCCACGTGGTCGTCGAATGCGAGCACTGCGGTTTCACGATGATGTTTTCGGCTCAGCGCCTAGGGATTAAATAAAAAAGGCCTCGACCGCTGCAAAGCGACCGAGGCCTAAAGCGCACCTCAGAGCCGCATTACGCAGAACGCGCCACCGGTCGACGCGGCGCATTTCAGGGCAGAGCGGGAGGGAACGTCGGGACCGGCGGTGGCCAGGACCCAGGCTGAGGCCGCCAGGACAGAACCAGGAGCAGCAAGAACCCCACCACCACCAGACCCACGATTAGCCATATTAGCCGTGTCCGCTTCTCATGCTCGTCGTATTCAACCGCACACTGCTCACACAACGTTCGCAGCCCCCTGTAGTGCCGAAACGACCCACCAGGGCGTCGGCCAGGCCGTCCGTAGAACCCCATTGATGAACCGGTGTTTACTTCTCTCCGGTAATGCGGCGTGCGTGGCGGGATGTATGCCCCACAAAGGTAACAGTTCGCCATAAGACGCTCTTGGACGACCCACAAAGCCCAACCGCCTGAACCAGTCAAGGCAAACACCGCTCGCTACGCTAAAGGTGTCCGCCCTGGGCGGGCGGGCATCTCACACACCGGTGACCCGCGAGAGCAGACGGATGCGGCGCAACCTCGCCCCTGGCGCGCTTCGGAGGGCGTTAAATCACTTGACTAAATCGGCGTCCTGTGTTACCTTGCTTCCTAGAGGAAAGGGACACCGATGGAAGCCTACGAACCCAAGAGCCTACAGGAAGCAATCCGGTATTTCTCCGACTTTGAGAACTGCAAAGCGTATGTGGTAGCCCGGCGCTGGCCGAATGGCATCACCTGCCCGACGTGCGGCAGCAAGGACGTGAAGTGGCTTCCAAATCAGCGGCGCTGGTACTGCGTGAACAAGCACCCCAAGCGCCAGTTCTCGCTGAAGACCGGAACGATCTTCGAGGAAAGCCCGATCGGTTTGGACAAGTGGCTTCCGACCATGTGGTTGCTCGCCAACTGCAAGAACGGGATCAGCTCCTATGAAGTTGCAACGGACATCAAGGTCAGCCAAAGGACAGCGTGGTTCATGCTTCACCGTATCCGCTACGCCATGCGGGAAGGTGCGTTCGAGAAAATGTGCGGCGAAGTCGAAGCCGACGAAACCTTCATCGGCGGCCTCGCGCGGTTCATGCACAAGAACCGCCGCGACAAGGCAATCAAGGGAACCGGCGGCGCTGGTAAGGTGGCCGTCATGGGACTCCTTGAACGACATGGCAAGGACAAGGTCAGCCGCGTACGGGCGACCGTTGTACCCAACATCAAGCGGAGGAGTCTTCACGAAGAGATCCGTGAGCACGTCGAAACGGGTTCCACGGTCTACTCGGACGCGCTGAAGTCGTATGAAGGGCTCGACCCGGATTATGAACACAAAGTGATCGACCACGCTGAGGCTTACGTCAAAGGTCACGTCCACACGAACGGCATTGAAAACTTCTGGTCGCTGCTAAAGCGCGGCCTCAAGGGGACCTACGTTAGCGTAGAGCCCTTCCATTTGTTCCGCTACATCGACGAACAAGCGTTCCGCTTCAATGCCCGCAAAGAAGCGCCAGAGGCTCGGTTCTCTCACGCGGTGCTCGGCGTGACCGGTCGCCGGCTGACCTACAAGCAGCTGACTGGTGAAGCCGGCTCGTGAATCACGAAGCGGCAGCGGCGAGGATTAGCCAAGCGAGCACTGAGTTAGCTAGCCTGAAGTTCGTCAGTCAAAAATGCAGCCAGGTCCGGCGGATTAATCCCTTTCCCCTTGTCGATCTCGGACATGCGCGCCGCGAGCTTCTCGAAGTCCTCGAAAATGGACTGATCGGTTTTCCGTCCGCGTTCTCGCGTGATGTAAGGTGCGCAATTTCCCCACCATCCAACGGCGTAGAATCCAAAAGTGGACCAAATCAGATGCTCGTTAAGATATCCCCTACGAAACACGAGCCCGAGATCTTCAAAAAAGTTCATGACAGCTTCTTTGATCTCGGGATCGGCCACGTTTGTTTGTAGTTGATGCGCCAGCACTTGGCGGTGTTTAACAAGTCGTGGTGAGTCGAACCGGTCGCTGAAAACTAGCAATAATCTCACTCCCAAATCGTTGCGAAAAGCCCCTAGCTGGTCTGCTGCAATCCGCAGCTGGCCATCGCCAATCCTCGCCTGTTCCCGGATTTGTTCCCTCATGAAGTAGGCAGTTACAAAAACAAGCGCAAAGGTGCCAAGAACGAGTAAGCATTCCATGCTGTTAAAGCCTTTGTTAAGTGCGTTTCTTTTACGGTGCTGTACCTTCCTTGACGATATTCTGTACTTGCTCGGGGTAGGTGTCGAAGTAGTTCTCTAGCCGTTGGGCAAGGCGCCGTTCATGCGATGTTAGTTTGCGATCGCCCTGAACCTGAGCGATCAGCTCACCACCCGCAACGCGGAGTTTGAGGCCTTGCTTCCGCAGCTCGGTCACGATTGCCGCCACAATTTGAAGGTCGTCGGCTTTCATCTTGGCACGCACGGTCTTGTTGGAAACGGAGAGCACGTTGCGTGCTAGCGCGTCAAACCGCTCGAACTCCGTGAGCGTCCTTTTGCTCATTTCCTTTTCTTGGTTGCTCGCCATCTTTTGATCGGACGTTTCAGAAAGAGTGCGACCGTTCCGTAGGCTTGCGGCGGCCCTTCAAGATCGGTCAGCCTCTCGTGTTCAATGTCGTGAAGAGCGCCCAGCTTGCTGGTCCACTCTCCAGATGGGAGTTGCCTAGCCGCATGGCTGAATTCCTGTCTATGGTCAATGAAGAGAGCCACCTTTTCAAATCCCGGTTCCAAATCGCCATTCATTCCACATTCCACAAACCCCTTTTTCTGTAGAGCCAAACTGTATGCGGGGATTGTGAATACCTTCGGAACGCCACGAGGCCAATAATGCCACCGCTCCGCCTTAATCGCCTGCCACCACTTGAGCGGTTTGCCTGCTGCCCAACCAACGCAATTGAACTCCTCTGTCTCACAACTTGTTAGATTGTAGCGTTCTGGAGGAAGCCGCAGGAAAAGCTGATCGATGGCATTGCGGGCCTGGATCAGTTCTTTCCGTAAGTCATCCCAATCGGTGTTGCTTGCCCCACTCAAGCCATGCCTCCACAGCCTCGCGGTGGCTCTTAGCTCTACGTGCTGGATTCTCTCCAGTGAAAAGCTCAAGAGCCTCAAACCAATGGCCTGGCCGCTTTCGCATATCGGCAAGTATCAATGGTATTACCCGTTGGCCCATCGTGAGGATTTCCTTGTATGACCTATCGGCGAGGATCTGGAACGTCACCGACAAATGATCGGTCGTGCGGTGCCATCGGTCGGCTAGGCGACGGAACTTCTCTTCTGGGGATTCCCGCTCCGTGGGGGCAGTCTGGGTGGCACGTTCCATTGTGGCCAGAAATTGATCCCTGAACTTCGCCATTCGTTCCGATGTGGGGCCAAAGGCACCTAGCAGTTGTTCCCTAAATGCGTGTAGTGCGTGGGATGAAGTAAAGGCCGTGCCGTGAAATTGAGTCCGTGCAGATCTCTCGATTGCTGCGTTGAACCGTTTCAATGTTGCCGGGCCAGAATTTGCATACAGGCGTTCCCACATGGCCCCGGCCACATCGGAAGAAAAGGTTTCTGGCGCAGGGAAAGTTCTTGGTGCCTGCGCCTGGGGCACCGTGGACATCCCGATGCCCCCATGGCCTACGACCACCACCACTACCACATGCTGTGAAGTGGACGTTTCCAGAAGCCGCGCCGAGCGACCGGTGACTAATTCGTTCTGGGGCGTCATTCTTTCTTCTCTGCCGATTGATGGGTGGCGACGTAGTTGTCGAGTCCCTGTTGCAGGATATGTAGCAGAAGCCGCGCACTTCTTTCCGTAAGGACGATGCGGCCAACGCACTCAGCCGGAATCGCTTTGGGCATCTCGCCTGGCTGCACCCTTGGCTGCATCGTTTGATAAAAGGAGATCCGCAGATCGTCTTGGGTGACCTGTATCTGCGCAATATCTGAGTACACGCAGATAAGCTCCGGCGGTGCGTAAGCGATTGGCAACGTTGTGGTCTCAACCGTAGCGCTCGGCTTTTTATCTGCCATTTGCCTTGCCTCGTACCACCATTGTAGCAGCAAGGGCAAGAATCCCGGCCTGTCACGCCAACGAAATTGTAGCGCATGGCGGTCATTTAGCCTAGTGATTTAACGCCCTTCGGAGGTACTCAATCAGTTTCTCCACCAGGTGAGGACGATACTTGCTGAGCCACTCATACAGCTCTTCAACATCCACCCAGACCTCCGGCTTCTTCTCGCCGGGCTCGACCACCACCGGCAACGGCGGCGTTTTTTTGAACGTCCCCCTGCGCCACTCGTACACCGTGTTGATAGACACGCCCAGGATTTGCGCGAGCGCATGAAACCGCACCTCACGAGCTCTAGTCAGCGGGTTGAGAGTCAACTTCCTCCTGGCCATTTTTTCCTCCTTCACGCTATCTATACCGCCGCCGCAGGGCGGCCATTATAATCAGCTCGGAAAAAAAGGCCTCGACCGCTCCGCTCACGGCGGCTGCGGCCGTGAGGATCTTGGACACCCGCTGGACACCCCCCTCGAAAACACCGCGTCGTTGCTGGCGGTTTTTCCGGGCTCACAATTGTCCATCGGGGGACCGCCGCGCGCCATGCTTGCGGCCGAGCTGCCGGCCGGCGACGGCCACCGGCACCGCCGGCGTGCACAAGAAACCACCGCGGCGAAGCGGCGCCGAAGCTGGCGCCGGTTGTCCGAGCCGCGCCACATCCACCTGTATGACCTACTCCCTCACCCTGGCCGCGATCGCCGACGCGATCGCCGAACTCGAAGCCTCCGCCAACGACAGCGCCGAGGCGCGCGCGTGGCTGGCGCTGCTCCGCGCCGTGCTCGACCAGGACGACGACGCCTAGCGCTGTCGCGGAGTATCGCAACTTGCGACAAAGCTGCGGCCTCCGCGACCCACTGACCTTTTCTCTCGTTCAACGGAAAAACGTGCTATGGACGCGGTCACAGGGGGTCGCGAATATGCAACGATCCGCAGCATGGTGGGCCGGTGTGCATATCTGGAGCAGCAGGGTCGGAGTGTGTGTACGGGCCGTGGTCCTTACAGTGCCGATCTGTGTGGCAGCCTTACCGAGCACCTCTGGTGCCGTCACCCTCTCCGGCACCATCGTCTACACCGGCACGCACGGTCCGGTGAGCAGTACGCGGCGGATCTTGGTTTTCCTCATGGACACATCCTCACTCTCCTCGGAGACCACGGTTTTCCCGAAAGCCAAGGTCACCACAAACCCCGGCACGTTCAGCTTCGACGTGCCTGCGCCCGGGAACTACTACCTGTTCTACTCGCTCGACGAACATGACGACGGTGACCTAAATGTGGGCACCCCATTCAGCGTCTACAATGGTCGATGTACTTTCCCCGCCGATCCGATCGCGGCACCACAGAGCAATGTCCAGCTGGAGCTTGGCGATACATGTTTTGCGCCCGGGATCGCCGGGAAGATGACCTACACGGGCAACCTGGGGCCGGTATCACCAGGGCATCGGCTCTGCCTTCAAGCCTTCACGGACCCGGACCTGCTCACCTCAGCAACGGGTGGGATTTGGGGCCTTCCTTGCGGAACCAATCAAGAAGATGACGAGGGCTACGACGCGCCGACTTTCGACACGCGCACGTACTACCTGCGTGCGTTTCTCGACGTGAACGGAAACAGCGCCTTCGATCCAGGCGAGCCGTTCCAAATCTACAACAACAAGGGTGTCCCGCCGGGCGACCCCGTGGTCGCCAGCACCACACAGACCAATATCAACTTCACCTTCGGCGACGAAAACGTCATGCCGAGCACCTGCGTCGGCGACTGCGACGGCAACGGCTCGGTTACCGTCGATGAGATCCTGACGATGGTGAACATCGCCCTGGGCAACGCTCCCTGTTCCGACTGCGTCGCCGCTCGCTGCCCGGTCACGATCGATCAGATCCTCACCGCAGTGAACAACGCGTTGAACGCGTGCCCGGTGCCTGTGGCCACGCCGACCCCCACCCCCACGGTGACCTCGCCGTTCGTTGGCGAGTTCACCGGAACCCTTGCTGTCACCGCCGGCACAGACCAGGGCCTGACGGGGAAGCTTACCATCGTCATCGGTGCCAACGGGGTGGCGGGGGCGGCGGCTCAAATCAGCAACGGCTTCGGCGGCGATTGTTTCAGCGGCGTCGCCAATCTGGTGACCGGCGCAGTCACGCTGACCCAGCTCAGTGAACAGTTGAGCGGAGACATCACTGCCTCCGTGCAATTGAAGGCCAGCGGCTCGTCGGTCACCGGCGGCGGCACGTTTACCGTTAGCGAGCACGGCGGCACGAAGAACAGCAGCGGCACCGTCACCATAACGGCCGGGGCGAGCATCGCGTCCAACTACGTGGGCGTCTACCTGGGCACCATCAATATCACCGCCGGACCCGACGGCACCAACAATTGGCCCATCCAATTGTTCGTTCTTAATGACGGCACCGCCGCCGGAGACACTTTCGACCCGGCAGGCGACGGCTTCCAATTCCAGGGCACTGTAGACTTCGACTCCGGAGCCTTCACGCTGGCCGTTAACGGAGGCAGCGAAGGTCTCACCGGCATCACTGGACACCTCACCGGGTTGACGTTGGCCAACGGAACCTTTGACCTGTCCAACGGGGATATGGGCACCGTTTCGTTTCTCAAGGTGGCTCCGTAAAACTGAGGGATTTTAGAAAGCGAAGTGATCGGCCCGGGGACCATGTCTCCCACACCGCGCCGAACAACGCCCTCAACGGCTGCGGGGGCGGCTGATCCTGTCGCCTTCCAAAGAGCATTTGATCTGACGCCCGCAGGGCGGCGGATAAAGCCGTGGAGGACGAAGCCGCTGACCCGCCGCCGTTCGCTATGAGGTTTTTATCGGGGGGTGGTGCGGCCGGACGTGTAGCACGTGCGAGGAGCGAGGCCGCCGCAGACGCGGGTGGAGAGGCCGCCGAGGTACGAAAGGGGCGCGGCGGAGGGTGATTCCGGCACACAGCGCCCGCGGCAAGGGGCGCACACGCAGACAGCGGGCGCACGCCGACGACCCGGCAATGTGCTGTCGGTGGCAATGAGCGGTGCGGCCGACTGGGAATCGCGGAGTGCCATCGACGCTACGACGTATCCGGCGCCAGCGTTTCGATGCGGCGCATCGGCCCCTGACCACAGAACGGACAGCGCAGGATATCGACGCCGGTCAACCGCAAGATGCGTTCAGCCAGGGATTCCTCGACCGCGGGTTCGTCGAGCGGGGTCGCCACGCCGAGGAGTTCGTGGCAGCGGGCTAGCTTGCGTCGGCGCGTGCGGTTGGCCAGCAGACCGTAGTGCCGCACGCGCATAAAGCCGGCGGGCAGGACATGCAGGAGGAAGCGGCGCAGGAATTCGGTGCCCGATACCCGCATTTCCTTGCCCGTCGCTCCGGCGGCGTAGTCTGTGTAGCGGAAGCGCACCGTGCCGTTGTCCACAGCAATGATCCGCTCGTTGGAGATGGCGATGCGATGCGTGTAGCGCGCCAGATAGTTGAGGACCTGCTTGGGGCCGGCCAATGGGGCCTTGGCGTAGACGTACCAGGGTTTAGCTCGTAGGCAGGCCATGAACCGCTGCCACTCGATGGGAGCGGCGAGCGGCGCGCTGTGCGCGGCGAAGACCAGCCGCTTGGTGCGGTATGCAGCTTCCAGTCGAGCCAGGAACTTACCGCGGAAGAGCTTGGCCATCGCGTGCACGGGAAACAGGAACCGCCGTTTTTTGCTGGCCTTCCAGCGGCTGCCGTCGGGGCTCAGGCCGCCGCCGGTCACGATGCAGTGCAGGTGAATGTGATCGGTCAGAGTTTGCGACCACGTATGCAACACGGCGGTGATGCCGATCTCGGCCCCGAGGTGGCGCGGATCGCGGGCGAAGGTGTTAAGGGTATCGCGCACGGTGCGGAACAGCAGCGCGTAGAGGCGGCGGGGGTTGGCCCGCACCAGGGCGTTGAGCTCGTGCGGCAGCGTGAAGACGATGTGGAAATAGGGAATCGGCAGCAGCACGGCCTGTTGGGCCTGCCGCCACGTGGCCTGCGCCAGCGCCTGGCATTTGGGACAGTGGCGATTGCGGCAGGGGTTGTACACGGGCCGGGTGCGCCCGCACGCCTGGCACTGCTCGCGGTGGCCGCCGAGCGCCGCCGTGCGGCACTGCACGATGGCGCGCAGTACGTGTCGCTGCGTGTGCGAGACGCGATGCGCGGCCCCATACTGTGCACCAAAGCGGCGGACGATGTCGGCCACCTCCGCGTGCCCGCGGTGTACACCTGCCGCCGCGCAACGCGGCAGCGCAGGCATGACCTACGCCGCGGGATCGAAGGCCAGCAGGTCACACAGCGACCCGCGACGAGCCAGGCCACGTGGGGCCAGATGCAGGTAGCGGGTCGTGGTCTCGATGGCGCTGTGCCCCAGCAAACACTGGATGGTGTACAGATCGGTCCCGGCCTCGACCAGATGGGTCGCAAAGGCGTGGCGCAACGAATGGATTCCGCCGGGTTTGCTGATGTGCGCGCGCCGCGTGGCGCGGTTGTAGATACGCTCCGCGGTGCGCGTGCTCAGCGGGCACTGTGCGAGCTGACCGGGAAACAACCACAGCGCCGGTTGGAACACGCGCCAGTAGGCGCGCAGTTCCTCCAGCAGCCGCTCGGTCAACAGCGTGTAGCGGTCCTTGCGCCCCTTGCCCTGCTCGACGCGGATCAGCATCCGCTCGCTGTCGAGATCGCTGACCTTCAACGCTACGAGCTCGCTGACCCGCAATCCGGCGGCATAGGTGGTCATCAGCAGCGCACGGTCGCGGCGGTGCTCGGTCTGTGCGAGCAGCCGCGCCACCTCCTGGCGGCTGAGCACGTGGGGCTGGGTCTGTGGTTGCTTGGGAGCGGGGATGTAGAACGCGCGGCGCGAGCGGCCGAGCGTCACCTCGAAGAAGAACCTCAGTCCTGTAACCACCGTTGCCAGGCTTCCCAACGTCAGCTGACGATCCTGCCGCAGGTGCTGCAGGTAGGCCTTCACCTCGCTCAGCTCCAGGGTATCCGGCGCGCGGCCGTAGTGCCGGGTCAAGCCCGCTACGCTGCGCAGGTAGTGCTGGCCCGTGCCCGCGCTGACTGCACCGGCGCCCGACGGGGCGCCTGGGTGCTCGACTTGCGACGGGAATACGTCGCGCGGCACCGCGACCACGTGCCGAGGAGGCAGTCGCCGCGGCTCACCACGCGCCGCGGCGGAAGCGGCCGCGCGCCCGCGAGGGAGACGCCGAGACTTGCGGCCGCCTCTCCGGCCACCCCGCGTCTCACGGCCGCGTCGAGCGCAAAAAGCCGCCCCGTGCGCGCCAGGAACGCCACGGACCGCTTCGACGCGCTCGTGCGCGGGGAATTCCCCACCGCGCGGCGACCGTCGCACGTGGGGCCGTTGTGCGCGCCGTCCCACACCACCGCGCGGCGTCAGGCCGCGGGGCGGCGACGGCGGGAACCTGACTCCGATGTCCTGGGTCTCAAGCCCCACGACATCGGACAGTTCACCACGCGATTTCTCCGCGTTTATTTAACGCTAACCGCACGCGACGCCGCGCCGCAGCGGCGCCTTCCCGACCGACCATCGGATTGTGGTCACGAGCATCCCGCCGACCGCCACCCCGCATAGACGGCACCGGACTCATCGGCGCCTCCGGGTTTGCCCCAGCACCGGTTGCACGATGTTACCAGTGCCCGCCGCGGCGCGGCGGTCGCGGTGCGTGTGCTCGCCCCCCCGTGCTCAGGTCCCGCCCCGCGATCAGCTCGCCGGTGCGCCCCTCGGCCCGCAGCTTGATCTCGGCTGCGTCGTTCATCGCCACCTGCCCCGGCTGCTGCGCCTCGAAGCTGTCTTGGCTTTACTTCGCCGGCTCAGGCAGGGTAAAGACACGGCGTGATTCGTGCCGTGGTCGCTTGCACGCTTGCCGTGCTGCTCGTCGCGGCCGCATGGTCACCGCGGCCGGTGCGCGCCGATGCCGTCGTCGGGACGGGCACGGCCGATAGCTGCACCGAGGCGGCATTGGACGCAGCCCTTGGCGCCTTCGGCTGACCCCACACGTGAAATGAATGAATATACACAAGGGTGACGGCGCCGATGGCCTTCAGCGTATCGATCGACGTGTAACGTAAAGGGCCTACCCCACGCTGATCCGCCCCGTCCGGCGGTCGTTCGCCGGACGGGTCTCTCGCTACCGAACTTGCCCCGCCCCCTGCCCGCAGTTCACTCAGGATGAGAGCCCATGCCAATTTGTGGACTCGGACGACACGCCCGGGGCGAGGTCAGTGGCATTCCACTTGCGGCGTAAAGCAAGCCCAAAAGACAAAATGGTTCCAGAAAGAGCCGCGAGTGTGATGCCGGCCCCGAGCTGAAAGCTCAGTGGGCGGTACTCGAACGTGACGATGTGATGTCCAGGTGAAACCGGAACGCCGCGAAACAGGTAATTGGCACGGTAGGTTGGCTGCGGGCTCCCATCCACGCTCGCTTTCCAACCCGGATAGAACGTGTCGGTCAGAATGAGATAGCCTGGAGATGGAGCGTCTGTTTCGACCGTCGCCTCGGTCGGCGCATAGCTGGTGATGCGGGCCTCAGTTATCGAAACTGGACGAAGGTCGGGTTCCGGTAGGCGAGCCCGTGTGCCATCCTCGTTCTCCCTGTCCTCAATTACCGCGCTCAGCCTTGAATCAAAGGCCGAGGTGGCGACGGCCTGCAACGCCTCGTCGCCTGTCTGCACGACCTGCCAATTATGGGCGACATAGGCACGTGGCAGCGCGTCAGGATTTTCGAAGACGACGTACTGCCCTGACTTGGGCTGGAAGGCGAGCCGCCATGGCGACCCGGCAGCCGTAAGTGTCGCCGTCAACGGTGAAGACGCCGAGGGCTCGACGACGTAGCGCACGCTCATCAGGTCGAGCAGTCGAAGCGCGTTCACCGACGGCTCAAGTTCGAGAGAGCCGA
>Ga0326728_10020218_pt1 | contig 12748 bp, 9 predicted proteins | sample MB3enrmetagenome_FD_207602 | JGI IMG/M metagenome (GOLD analysis project Ga0326728, IMG submission 207602) | Lab enriched peat soil microbial communities from McLean, Ithaca, NY, United States - MB31MN | ecosystem: Environmental > Terrestrial > Soil > Wetlands > Peat | place: USA: New York...
ACCCTCGGGGCTTTGAAACACTCGGTGGTCGCCAGAGGTCCGAACGTGCCGCCACCCTGCATCTTCCAGTGTGCGGATCACATCGCGAACCTTGACTGGCACGATTTCATCATACGATGTTCGCCATGTGGCCGTATCACGCCCAAACCTCAAGAGTGAAGCCACGCCGTAGCATAGCTGGCCACGCAACTCATCACTCCCGCCTTCGCCTCGGTGGCCGTAACAGTCTGCCCGGCAGCTTCGACAGATACGTCAGCCTCTCAATTACCGGCAACAGCCGCCGCACCGTCCGCCCGTGCAAAATGAGGCTGCCGGCCACCAGCGCCGGATGCGGAATCGTGGTGCAGCAGCGCGAACAGATATCGATTTCACCGGCCCGGCCGGCCGCGTGTAGGCGGCGCATCTGCTGCATGGCGTCGGAATTCCAGATGTCTGCCAGCGGCTGCTCGCCGATTTTGCCCACGGGGGCGCCATCCAGCATGTAGCTCTGGCAGCAGGGGTACACGTCTCCGTTCTGCTTGACGTACATGGGACCGCGCCACAGGTAGTGGCAAGGATGCTTCCAATCGCCGGCTGCGTGGCCGGCATCGGGTTTCATCAGGTTGGTTTCGTCCTGCTTGATGCGGACCTGGTCTATGCCCGGCACGGCCTTCCAGAACCGGATGAAATCGTCTACCTCCGCCGCATTACCGTCCATCATCACCATCTGCACCACCACCTGGAGGCGCGACCGGCGCTCGTGTTTCAGGCGGCCGAAGCGGACGAAGTTGTCACGAACCTTCTCGAACTTCGCGCCCTTGCGGTAGAACTCGAAGGTCTCTTTCTTCGCGCCATCGAAGCTCAGAGTGATCTGGTCCAGCGGTGAATCGAGAATCCGGCCGGCGCAGCGCTCGTCGAGAAACGTGCCGTTGGTCGAGAGCAGCGTCGAGATGCTGTGGCGGTGGCACAATTCGATGCGCTCGAAGATGTGCGGGTCCATGAAAGGCTCGCCCAGACCGATCAGCATCATGTGCTCGGCGGAGTCTCCGGCTTCGCGCACGAGACGCTCGAAGACCTCGTCCGTCATATCGGCCTTGGGTTGCTTATGGGTTTCCCGCGGGCACATGGGGCAGTAGAGATTGCACTTGGCGGTGGTTTCGACAATGTACTCGACGGGCAGCGCCCCGAGCCTCGCCCGGCGCGCGAGGTAGCCCCACAGAAGCTTGGCCCGGTTCCATGCCCTCATGCGTATCTTTATTGTACTGGGGCGCTACGGTTTGTAGACCGTTCCGGCTTTCATGACGAACTTCACGCGGCGCAGGGCCGAGATGTCGGTGGCGGGGTCGCCATCGACGGCAATGAGATCGGCGAACATCCCCGGTTTGACAGCGCCGATGTTCATGTGCAGAACGCGGCCGGCCACCGAAGTGGCGGCTTTCAGCGCGTCCAGACGGGACATGCCGTAATCGACCATCAACTCGATCTCTCGCGCGTTCTCGCCGTGCGGGAACACGCCGATGTCGCTGCCGCTGAGAATGGTCACACCGGCGTCGAGCGCCGCCTTGAAACTGGCGCGCTTCTGCACGATGCCCCGCGGCTCGGGCTGCTGGCCCTTCTTCCAGCCGGCGTACTGGGCGGTGGCGTCGCCGGCGGCCAGCGTGGGGCAGAGGGCCACGTGGTGCTCCACCATGAGCTTGAAGATTTCCGGCGTGCCGCCGTCGCCATGCTCGATGGTTTCGGCTCCGGCGAGGATGGCGCGGCGCATGCCTTCGGGCGTGCTGGTGTGCACGGACACAGGCACGCCCGCGCTGCGGGCGGTTTCGACGGCCAGCGTCATCTCTTCGAGCGAAAAGGTGGGATGGGCTCCTGGAAGCGGGCCCCACCGGTAATCGCCGTAGAGCTTGATCCAGTCGGCGCCGTGGCCGATCTGGTCGCGCACCACGCGCGTAAGGCTGTCGACGCCATCGGCTTCCTCGGCTCCCTGCGGGACGCGCCATTCGAGTGAGAAACCCTTGGGGCCGTAGGCGCCGGTGGCGACGATGGCGCGCGTGGCGGCGAGCAGGCGGGGACCGGGAATGATGCCTTCGTTGACGGCCTGCTTGAGCTCGACATCGGCATAGCCGGCGCCCTCGGTGCCGAGGTCGCGCATGGTGGTGAAGCCGGCCATCAACGTGGCGCGCAGGTGGTTGACGGCACGCGCAACGCGCAGAGCGAGGCCCTCATGCAAGACCTGGTCGTTCCAGACGGTCTCGTTGTAGGCATGCAGGAGGATGTGCGAATGGCCCTCGACGAGGCCCGGCATCAAGGTGGCGCCCGGCAAGTCGACGACCTTGGCGCCGGCGGCATCGACGCTGGCCGACGGCCCGGCGGCTTGAATGCGATCGCCGGCCACGCGCACGGCCCAACCTTCATGTATGGCCTCGCCGTCGAAGACGCGCGCCGGCTTCAGCAGCGTGGCGGCGGGCGCCTGCGCCTGGGCCGCTAGAGGAGCCAGGGCGAGGAGGAGACAGATGGAGAGGGGACGGTGTACTGACATGGGCTGATTATAAGCCCGTTTACGGCTGGCGGGGCTCGGCGGGTCAGCGCCGCTCCGCATCCAGTGTTTCGGAGAATAACGCTTCGTACCGGTCCATGACTTTGTCGACGGAATAACCGGCGAGGACACGCTGCCTGGCGGCGGCGCCCATGCTGGCGCGCAGAGGCGCATCCAGGAGCAGGCGATGCAGCGCACCGGCGATCAGATCCGGCGAACCCAGCGCGGCGTGCAGGCCCTGGACTTCGGTTTCGACCAATTGGACGTTAGCGGGGATGTTGCTGATGACGGAGGGAAGCCCGACCGACATGGCTTCCAAAAGAGAGCAAGGCAGCCCTTCGTTGGAGGAGACCAGAGCGAAGACGTCGCTTGCCTGCAACCACTCGCGGACCTCCGCGCTGGTCTGGCGCCCGGTAAACCGAACGGCGCTTGCCAGGCTCAGCCCGGCGGCGAGCGCCTCCAATTCGCTTCGCATCGGGCCGTCTCCCACCAGAACGAGGGTGGCGTTGGGAACGTCCCGGCGCGCGGCGGCGAACGCCCGGATCAACGATGGCAACTCCTTTTCGGGGGCCAGCCGGCCGACAAAAATGACGGCCGGCGCGGAAGGCTCGAGGCCGAACCGGGCGCGCAGCTCGCGGCGGCGCTCCGGGGCACAGGGAGCGAACTCATCGGTATCCACGGGGTTGGGCATCCACAGCAACCGGTCTGGTTCAAGCCCGGCGGCGGCGGCCTCCTGGGCCATGCCCGGGTTAAGAATCATGACCCGGCGCGCCCACCGTTGAAGGAACCGCAGTTCCAGCCTTCCCAGCCAGGAGCCTCGCATGATGGTGATGATGCCGCTGCCGGACACCTTCATGACTACGGGTTTGCCGAGAAAACGAGCGACGGGCAAGCCCACGGCAAGATGCAGCCCCTGCATGAGAAAGTAGACGATCTGATAGCGGCGGCGTTCCCGGAGCAGAGTCCGCGCAACTCCCAGTGCAAAGGCATAATCGCGCGCCAGCCGGTGGCGGCCGAAGATCCGAACCGGAACGCCCGCCGGATCGATCCAGAAGGAGACATCCGGCATGGGAGATCCGCCCGAGCACAGGACCGTCACCTGATGGCCCCGCCGGAGCAAGGCGGAGCAAACGCGCTGCGCTTCGACCTCCGATCCACCCAAAACGGGCGGGTAAGAGTGCGAAACCACCAGCACGGAAAAGCGGCGATCGTCCCCAGGGCAGGTCATAGGATCAAACTACGGCTACGATAACACCTGTAACCGCCGTGGGGGAGGCTCGCGAGTGTATTGTGAGAGAATGGTGACGGCTTCATGCAGACGCTGGCGCTGATGTACCATGACGTAGTCCCCGGGAGAAGTTTCGAATCGAGCGGTTTTCAGAGCCCGGATGCCAATCGCTACAAGCTGGAGCTGGATGAGTTTCGGCGGCACATGGAGATCATTGCCGGATTCCCGGAGCGGCGCGTTTTGTTGACCTTCGACGATGGCGGTGTCAGCGCGCTTCAAACGGCGGAAATTCTCGAACAATTCGGCGCCAAGGGACTCTTTTTCGTTACCACCGACCGCATCGCGAGTCCTGGGTTTCTGAACGAGGATCAGATTCGGGATTTGCGCGCCAGAGGCCACCAGGTGGGAAGTCATTCCTGCTCGCATCCGCTCAGAATGTCGCACTGCAGTCCCGAAGTCTTGGACCGGGAGTGGAGCGGCAGCGTTCGCAAAATAGAGAAGATCCTTGGCGAGCCGGTAACTACGGCTTCAGTCCCGGGTGGATACTACCGTCGCGATGTGGCTGCCGCCGCGGCGCGCGCAGGCATCCGGGAGTTGTTTACCTCGGAGCCGGTGACTGCCACCGGCAAAGTGGATGGGTGCCTGGTGTTGGGGCGTTTCGCCATCCAGCGCGGCCTGTCCGAACATCGGCTTCGGTCGCTGGTGGCGGGTAGGATCTGGCCGCGCCTGGAGTGGTACGCCCTTTGGAATGCCAAGAAACTCCTCAAGGCCGTCGGGGGAGAAGCTTGGCTGGGGTTGAGGGCGTTCATCCTCGCGCGCCGTGAACCAAAAGAAGCGGCCTCTAGTCGCGGGTCCGCGGCGGCCAGGCGCTGATGCCGGCGCGGTCCGGGCATGATAGTATGAGAACTTCGCGGGTAGAATTCCCCAAATCCGGACCGACCGGAGACAGGCCGACATCTATACTGCCGAGCACTTTGCCGTGAAACAGCATGGGGTGAAGAACTGCGTGGCGGAATTTGCTCCGCGGTCAGTGCTCGACGTGGTGTGCAACACGGAAGGGACAGCGCGCTGGCCCCGTGGCATGCGCCGGGAACGGGCTGGCATCCCATGCTGAAGACAGACACAGATCAACATTCGAGTAGCGCCGGGCGGACCAGTGTGCCCCTGCCGCTTCGAGATGCCCTGACCTGCCTCTCTCTGGCGAACCTTTCGTTCTTGCGCGTCTGGGAACAGCTTCTGGCCTATCGGCAGGGGGATCAGTTTCTCATGAAGCGGGTTCCGGAGCCCGCCGATTACCTGGCTGCGTTGACGTCCATGATCCTGCTGGCTGGCCTGCTGTGGGCGGTGGTCTTGGTTTGCCGCAAGTATTTCCATGGGCGAAGCTTTCGGATCATCCGCTTCTTTTCTTTCGCTTTAGTGCTGATCCCGCTCAACACGTTGCGCGCGGCACTCGCCGCCAGGTATTCGGTGAGGTATCTGAGGTCGCCCCTGCTGGAGATCATCGGGACGCACGCGACGTTGTTATTGTCGCTTCCTTTGATTTTGGTAATTCTCTGGTTTGGCTGGAAGTGGCAGCGCCTGATTGCCAAGGCGGCGGTTGCGGGACTCCTGGCGCTATTGCCATTTTGCGGACTTACTTTTGCCGAGGCGCTATGGGCCACGGCTCATTATCGCGGGCAGCCCTTCCAGCCGCATCCGCTGGCGCCACGCCTGCCCGGCATCCCGGCGGCGCGCGTAGTCTGGATGATCTTCGACGAATGGGATTACCGGCTGACGTTTGTCGATCGCCCACAGGGGCTTAGCATGCCGGCCGCGGACCGGTTGCGCGCGGAATCCATCTCCGCGGCGCAGGCCTACTCACCGGCCAGAGACACGGACGAGTCGCTGCCCTCTTTGATTACAGGCCGTTTCTTGCGGTTCATCGGCAGTGGGCGTTCGGATTTCTCGGCCGAGTCCGTCGAGGGACTTGATCGGGTCCCCTGGAACCGGGTCCCCACCATTTTTTCAGCCGCCCGAGGAATGGGCTTGAATGTCGGCTTGGTCGGCTGGTATCTGCCATACTGCCGGATGGTCAATGAATTCGTGACCGACTGCCAGTGGTGGCCTTTGCCCAACCAGGCGAATAGCACGGGCGACACTTATTTCCAGAAGGTCCTCGGCCAGTTGCTCAGCCTGGTGGAAACGAATCTGTATTCTCCATTCGGCCAGTCGCGAACGGTGCGTTATAAAGTCGCCATCAACAAGGAATCCCTGGAGCGGGCCGAGGCAGCCGTTTCCGACCCGGGATTGGGTCTCGTGTTTCTGCATTTACCGGTGCCGCACGCACCCCACGTCTACAACCGGTTGACGGGCCGCATGGATGCGAAGAACCAGTCGGTGCGTGGCTATATCGATAGCTTGGCCTTGACGGACAAGTATCTGGAGGTGCTGCGCCACGATATGGAAGCCCGCGGCCTGTGGGACAAGACGGCGGTGATTGCCAGTGCCGATCATCCCTTTCGTGAATCCGTGGCCTTTGATGGGAAGTACGACACTTACGTGCCTTTCATGGTGAAACTGGCGGGGCACCCGACTCCGGCTTCTTACATCTACCCCTTCCACACCATTCTGACCTCGGAGCTCGTGACCTCGATCTTGAATGGCTCGATTTCAACGACTCCGGACGTTCTTGGATGGCTGAACCGTCACCGCAACGAGAGCGAGGCCGTTCTGCCGCCCGCCACCGCGCCGGAGACGCCTTCCGGGGGTCCCGAACCAAAGTAAAAGCCCTCGTTATGTCTTCTCCACAAGCCAGCGCCCGGACCCGGTCTTCACGCGCGCTCTTCAAGGACATCCTGCAGGGCAGTGGGATGTACTCCATCCCGCTAATCGCGCAGCGCATGGGCAGCCTGATCCTGACGCCGATCACCACCCGGTGTCTGACTCCGGCCGATTACGGCATTCTGGGCCTGCTGGAGCAGATCGGTTTCCTGTTGAGCGCTTTGCTGGGGGGCAATTTCTCGGCGGCGCTGGGGTATTTCTATGCGGAAGCGAACTCCCGGGAGGCGTGCCGCCCGGTAATCGGAACAGCCATATTGGGAGCGGGCGCCGTGGGGATAGCGGCCGGCCTGCTGTGCTGGCCTTTCGCCGCCCCCATGAGCCGGCTGATTTTCGGCAGCGACATGGCCACGGGCTACCTGCGGCTGCATTTCGCGCTCTTTATGCCGGCTTTCGTCATGGAAGCGTTGTTCTGCTGGTTGCGAGTGGCGAACCGGCCGGGCATTTACGTGGCGGGTTCGATTTTCAATCTGCTGGTGACCATCGCCGGAATCTTGACGCTGGTGGCAGCGTACCGCCTGCGGATCTGGGGAGTGATCTGGACGAGCGCGGCGGCGATCGTGCTGACGTCGCTGGTGCTGATAGTGTATTGCTTCCGGCTGGAGCGGCCCACGTTCGAGCGCCACCTGTTCGTGCGCATGGCGAGGTTTGCGGCGCCTATCGGCCTGAGTTGGCTGGCGATGTTCATCGTCAATTTTGGCGACCGTTTCGTGCTGGCGCACTACCGACTTTTCAGCGACATGGGAATTTACAACCTGGCCTATAAATTCGGAATGCTGTTCAGCGCGATCTATGGGAATTTCGCCAACTACTGGGAAGCGCAAGTATTCCAGATCATGAAGCGGCACGATTCGGGCACGGTTTTCCAGCGGCTGTTCACGTATGTTTTCGTGGCGACTTCCTTTTGCGGACTGGGGCTGGTGGTTTGCGCCCGGCCGGGCCTGACGCTTTTTGTGGGGCCGTTGTTTCGCCGGGCCGCAGTGCTGGTCCCCATCCTGGTGGCGGCGTATTACCTGCAGGCGCTGAGTTATTTTCTGCGCGCTCTTTTTTTGGCGGCCGGGCGGCCCGGTTACGATGCCGTGTGCACGTGGATAGGAGCGGCGGTCTGCCTGGCCGGATACCTGATTCTGATTCCGAGATATGGGGTCTGGGGCGCCGCGGTGGCGACGCTGATCTCGTTCGTGTCGATGGCGGTGATATCCGTGGTGTGGACGTATCGCTTGTGCCACTACCGCGTCGAGGGCAGGCGCATCGTCAAAATCGTAATTGCGCTGGCCGCCGGATTGACGCCGTTTGCGTTGCTCCCGCATGGCGCAATCATGGGCCAGATTGGCGCGGCGGCCTTGTCGATCGCGGTGTTCCCGGCCGCATTATGGCTCATGCGCTTTCCCACACGGGGCGAGATGGAAGCTGTGCGATCGGCGGTGCGGCGCTTCGCCGCCCGCTGGAGGGCGGTGCCCCAGGCGTAGTTCTGGCGGCGATTCCGGCCCGCCCGGCTTATTCCTCGCCATGGTTCACCGCCGCAGCTCCAGAGTGAGATGCTAGCATCAATTAGTGGCCAGCAGCAGGATGACGCCCGGGTCTCAAACTTCATCCCGGATGGAGCGCGGAACGTGCAGGACACAATGAGCGGGGGCGGGTCCGAGCCGGCAAGAAGCGGCGCATCCGAAATGCGGGTTCTGTTTCTTTCGCCGCGCCTATGCGCGCCTCAGGTAAGCGGCTCGCGATTGCGGGAATACCACCTGGCGCGCGCCTTGGGGGGGCACGCCGAGGTGACGTACGTAAGCTTCCTCCCTCCGGGTCTGGAACCTCCTTCCAGAGCGGACCTCCCCTTTTTCAACGAAATTCACGTCACGCCGCTTTCCAAGCGGAACAGCCCGCTGAACGTCATGCGGGGCCTCGTGGGGGGATGGCCGTTGCCCGTCCTCAACTACACGTCGGCGAAAATGAAAGCCACGCTGGCCAGCATAGTGGCGAGGCGGCGGTTCGACCTCGTGCATATCGACAGCTTCGTGATGGCGGCGTACGCGCCGTTTCTGGGTTCAATACTGCCGGGCCCCGTTCGGGTGGCTTACGACTGGCATAATATCGGGTCGGAACTGATGCGCCGAATGGCGTCGAGCATGAGTTCGATGCCAAGAAAAATCTACGCCCGGATCACGGCGAGCCGGCTGGAGAGCATGGAACGAAGGATGCTTCGCAGCGGGTTCGGCCATGTGGTTTGCAGCGAACGCGACAGGGAACAGTTTATCGGGGTGGATCCCGGCGCGCGAATCGCGGTCATTGAGAACGGGGTGGAGCCGGAGCGCTTCGCCGGCGCTCATCCCGGGGGACCCCGCCAGCGAGTTCTCTTCGTGGGCACAATGAACTACTCCCCCAACAGCGAGGCCGCGATCCAGTTTGCCCGCCGGGCATGGCCGCGCATCCGGGAACGCTTTCCCGGCCTGCGACTCACCATTGTCGGCTCTAATCCGGGGCCGTCAGTTCTAGCCCTGCGGGACGAACCAGGGGTTGAAGTAACCGGCACTGTGCCGGAGGTGGCGCCGTTCTACCGCGAGGCGTTGGCGGCAGTGGTTCCGTTGCGCACCGGCGGCGGGACGCGCCTGAAGATTCTGGAGGCCATGGCCGCCGGGGTTCCCGTGATATCCACGTCTTTGGGGGCGGAGGGCCTGGCGGTTTCGCCCGGCAAAGACATTTTGATCGTAGACGACGATGAGGGATGGGTTCGGGCGCTGAATGTGTTATCGGAATCCGCGAGGTCATGGGACGATCTTGCCGCCGCGGGACGGGATCTCGTATGTTCGCGGTACGATTGGCGAGTTCTGGGCGAGCGCCTTTACGAAACTTATCGCGAGTGGTTGGCCTCGATGGCGGAGCCGAGCGCCGCCCGGTAAATGCCGGCCAGCGCTTCCGCGTAGGCCCGCGGCGTATGCCGCAGCGAGGCGGCCCGCGCCGCCGATCCCAGTCGCGCCGCCAGGAGTTCATCGGCGAGCAGGCGGCCCATGGCGCGGCTCAAGGCCTGGGGGCTGCGCGGCGGCACCACCAGCGCCGACTCTTCATCGCGGACCAGTTCGACCGCCCCGCCGGCCGCGGTAGTCACGATGGGAAGGCCGGCGGCCATGGCTTCCAACAGAACGTTGGGAGAACCTTCACTATGTGAAGGAAGGACAAACAGATTCGCAATCCCGTAATAAGGGGCCACGTTTTCCTGCTGGCCCGTGAAGAGGATGCGTCCGCCCAGTCCCAGTTCCTGGGCGCGCCGTTCCAGAAAGCCGCGCTCCACGCCGCTGCCGACGATCACCAGGCGGGTGCGAATGCCGGCGGCCGGAGACAGCAGGGCGAAAGCTTCAACCAGGTCTGCATGCCCCTTTTCGCTCGACAGGCGGCCGATCACCAGCAGCGTCTTAGCGCTTAGGGGGATTCCGAGCTGCTCGCGCAACGAGGCGGATTCCGCGGCGGGGCGCGGCGGGAACGGCTCCACGCTGTTGTGTTGCACCAAAATGCGCGATTGAGAAATACCCAGCCGCCCGAGCTCGACGGCGAAGGCGCGGCACACGGTGACAATGTGCGGGGCTTCCAGCAACGACCAGCGGCACAGGTGATTATAGAATGCGTCTTTGAGGTCGACCGAGGTGAAGCCGTGGTGGAACGCGATCCACCGGGCCAACTGCGGCAGTCCCGACACCCGCGCCAGAAAATGCCCCTTGGCGCCATGCGTCTGCACGATATCCGGCGCCGCGGAACGCACGGCTTCCCGCAGTCGAGGGATAATTCGCGGGTCGCCGGCCCGCTTTTCGGCGATGATCCGGACGGGGATTTGCGCGGCCTCCAAAGCGCCCATAAAACCGTCGTGCGGCCGGGAGGGGCGGCGGAATACCGCTACCGAGATGTCGATGGCGGGGTCGCTCCAATGCCGCACCTGGTTGGCGAAGGCGAGAAGGTTTTTGGCCGGCCCGGTGACCGAGGAGGCCTCCATAATGGAAAGGACGCGGATGATGCCCCGATTGCGCATTCTGAGAATCGGGCCCACCGGATGACGGGCCGGGGTGGTTTGCCGTTTCCGAGCTTCAGCGTAACACATCAAACAGCGGCTTCGATCACCGCTTCGGCGACCTGGGCGACCTGGCCGGTGGTAAGCTCCGCGAACATCGGGAGCGATAGCGTCTCGCCGGCCATCCGCTCCGCGATTGGAAATTGGCCGGCGCGGTACCCCAGGTCCGCATGCGCCGGCAGCAGGTGAATGGGGATGGGATAGTGAATCCCGGTCTGCACGCCAGCGGCCTGGAGCCGGGTTTGAAGCTCGGCGCGGGATGAACTCCGCACGGCATAGACATGGTAGACATGCCGAGCATAGGGCATTTCGGCCGGAGGAATCACACCGGAGCCGGCTAGCAATTCGGAGTAGCGGGCGGCGTTGGCCCGCCGCGCTTCCGTCCACTGCTCGAGATGACGGAGTTTCACCCGCAGGATGGCTCCTTGCATGCCCTCCAGCCGGTAGTTGTAGCCTTTCAGGACATGTTGGTACTTAGTTTCGGCGCCCCAATCCCGGAGCATGCGGATGGTGCGGGCGTATTCCGGATTGTTTGTGACCACCATACCGCCTTCACCATAGGCGCCCAGGTTCTTGCCGGGGTAAAAGCTGAAGCAGGCAAGGTCGCCCATGCTGCCGGCGCGCCGGCCTTTGTATTGGGCGCCATGCGCTTGCGCGGCGTCCTCGATCGCCAGGAGACCCCGCCGGCGCGCGATCTCGATGATGGGGTCCATATCAGCCGGCTGCCCATACAGGTGCACCGGCATAATGGCTTTTGTTTTCGAGGTAACCGCGGCTTCCAGCCTGGCTGGATCGAGGTTGTAGGATCGCGGATCGATATCCACGAACACCGGCCGGGCGCCGGTGTACCGGATGGCCGCCACGGTGGCGACAAACGTAAATGGCGTGGTGATGACCTCGTCGCCCTCGCCGACTCCGGCGGCCAGCAGCGCCAGGTGCAGCGCGCTCGTCCCGGAGTTCACGCCGATGCCAATTCCGGCCCCGCAGTACGCCGCGAACTCCTGCTCAAAAGCCGCGACTTCGCTCCCCAGCACGAAAGCGCTGGTCTCCAGCACCTTCGCAATCGCGGCGTCGATCTCCGGTTTGATGCTGTGGTATTGGGCTTTCAAATCGACAAACGGAATCATGCCGAAACCTCCTTGCTTTTTGACAATTCGACCAACTGCCCGCGCTTCCTCATGGATTCGGTGGCGGCTTCGAGAATGCGGACCACCCGAAGCCCGGCCACCGCGTCCGTTATGGGTTTCTCGCCGGTCTCGAGGCAGCGCACGTAATGCTGCATCTCCACTGCGATGCCCTCACTGCCATCCAGTTGCGGGGCCCACATATCGCCCATCCGGTAGCCCACCAGAACCTTGTACAGGCTTTCCGAATCGGGCATGACGGTAATGCCGCGATCGTAGACTCTCACTTTTTCGGTTGGCTCCATGTCGTCGTAAACGATCATCCTTTCCGCGCCGCCGATCAGGGTCGTCCGGAGTTTTACCGGGGAGAGCCAGTTCACGTGAATATGGCCGATCAGGGGTTCGTCGAAGAACAGGGTGATGTAGGCGATGTTCTCGGGGCGGTTATTGACATGCCTGAAGCCGGTCGCGGCCACGGCCACGGGGCGCTTGCCGGTCACGTAATCCATGATGGAAAGGTCGTGCACCGCCAAGTCCCAAATCACGTTGATATCCGGCTGGAACAGGCCGAGGTTGATGCGCACGGAGTCGTAGTACTGGACTTCTCCGAGGATTCCGTTGTCCACCAGCTCCTTGATTTTGCGGACCGCGCCCGTGTAGATGAAGGTGTGATCGACCATGATCCGCAATTGCCGCGCCTCAGCCGCCTCGATGAGTCGCAGCGCCTGTTCCGAGGTCTGGGTGATGGGTTTTTCGATGACCACGTGTTTGCGGGCCTGAAGCGCCTGCATGGCGAGATCGAAATGGGTGTCGACGGGCGTGGAAATGACGACCACGTCGACACGCGGGTCGCTCACCAGTTCCCGACAATCCGCAGTGACATCGAGGCAGGGATAGCGGCGCTCGACCAAGGCCAGGCGTTCGGGCCGGAGGTCGCTCACCATCACGACTTTCGCGTCCTTTATCTCGGCGATGTTGCGCACCAGGTTGGGGCCCCAATAGCCGTATCCGATGAC
>Ga0326728_10020219_pt1 | contig 12748 bp, 16 predicted proteins | sample MB3enrmetagenome_FD_207602 | JGI IMG/M metagenome (GOLD analysis project Ga0326728, IMG submission 207602) | Lab enriched peat soil microbial communities from McLean, Ithaca, NY, United States - MB31MN | ecosystem: Environmental > Terrestrial > Soil > Wetlands > Peat | place: USA: New York...
CATGCTCTTCGCGCCGGTGCAGACGACCTTGCCCGAGCGGAACAGGAGGATCGCGGTCTTCGGCTGTTTCAACCGATAGATCAGTCCGGGGAACTGCTCCGGCTCGTACTCCGCGCCGTCGAGACCGAGGGCGATCGACTGGAGGTCGAGCTCATCTCCGAGAGAGGTCGACGCGACGACGTTCTCGATGCGAATCTTCAACGAGAGGTCCCCCCGGCGGGCGGACTATTTAAAGAGGTATATAAACCATCGGACGAGCGGGTTCAGTCGCGGAATCGGCCGGCCGAGGGGGCCGATGACCCCTCGTAACTTTTCGGCCGGCGCAGTCAGTACCGGGCCGGAGGGCTGCTCCTCCGAAGGAGGGCCGGAACCTCCTGCCGACGGAGGCTTAAGCTCCCCGGCGGTTGCGTGGGCCTATGCCCGACCTAGCGTCCCTTCCGAGCCAAGTTCTGGAGACTCTGCCGGGGTTGACGGGAGTGGTCTTGGGAGGAGCACTAGTCTACGCCGGAAACACTATCACCCGGTCAGGCCGCGATTTTTTATCCGTCGGAATCTGAGAATCACATGGGAACTCGGTCCACCAAGAGAGGTCAGACCGACTCGCTCCGCGTCAGGCCAATGGACGCCAACCATTGTCCGCCGGCTCTATCTCAGGATTGAAAACGTCGGGGGATTTTGGGCGGATAAGGTAGATCACATCCGCCTTGAGGCGCGGCACTCTGCCCGCGATAAGCGGGAATGGTGGAACCATCCCGTGGTCTATGAGTCACCCTCACGGGACCCATTCGCAAAACCAGCCTCGGGCGGCCTTGCTCGCTTAGAGGAGGAGAGAGACTTGCCCAAGCCCGGGGAAGCGCTGTTTCTTGTGTTTACCATAACTCGTGGAAATGTAACTCTCCATCGTTCGCGAGAGCTGGACGAGACTTGGCCAATAGAAACCGTGTTCGACTTGAGGTTCCGCTTTTGGCTCGACCGTGAGGGGAAGAAGGCCATCGGAATAGTCCGTCGGTACAGGATTCAGTTTCCATCGTGGGACAGGCCACACATTACTTGGTTCCGAGAGCAATTCCGACGGGTGCCCGTGTGGGGCTGGTGTGATTGGACCCGACGATGGTTGCGCGGGCGAAGGTGGCTAGGGAAGTGTGATTGTAAGACCTGCCAAGAAACGCCAAGGCCGGCGGGGGGACCGCCGTTCACGCAAGGTAGTGGTCAATGACCGATTCACTATCGGGTTGCGGCTCGAATTTCGACCTTGGCCTTCCTCAGCGTGAAGGTGATTCGATCCGGCCTTCCGAGATGTTCGGCGACGGGCCGGGGGATGACCGTCTGGTATCCCCTGACCTCGTGGAAGTTGACGCTAACGGTGAACTCCTTGGCTCCCTGCTTCCACTTCGGCATCGGTCTAGCCTTAGCATATTAACGTATATAAGTGAGCCGTTACCCGCGTCTATTACCGTAGATACGCCACCCTTATATATCTACGGTAATATACAGTCTACGATGACAGCGGCATGGACGGACCAGCGGACCCCCGCGCTGGCAATCGTGGCTCGCGGAGACCAAATCGAAACCCTTTCACCCTCGGAGTTTCGGGTCCTCTCTCAGAGCCGGCCCGGGGTTTCCTACCGGGTGACGGTGGAGCGGGGTCGGTGGGCTTGTGAGTGCCCCTTCTTCCAAGAGACCAAGCAGGTGTGTATCCACGTCCTCTCGGTTCGCTTCCGGGCGGGCTTCCAGGCCCCGAAGGACCCTGAGACCTCGCCTCCTTGCGCTAAGTGCGGGAGCGGGGATGTGGAGCGGGCCGGGGTGCGGCAGAACAAGAGCGGCCCGGTTCGTCGCTTCCTTTGCCGCGTATGCGGGGCCTACTTCACCGGGCGGGAGGGCTACCAGCGGCGGAGGTCGGACCCGGAGATTATCGCCAAGGCCCTAGACCTCTACTTCCGGGGTGTCTCGCTCCGCCAAGTCGCGGCGCACTTCGGGCAGGCGTACGGTCTCCGCCTCTCACCAATGACGGTCTATCGCTGGATCGTCCACTACTCTCGGCTCGCCGCGGAGTGGATGAACTCTCAGGGAGCGAAGGTCGGGGAGACGTGGCACGTCGATGAGCGGGTCGTGAACGTCAACGGGGAACACACCTACCTCTGGAACATCATGGACAGCGACACGCGGTTCTTGCTCGCCTCGCGTATCAGCAAGGGGCGGGGTATCCCGGAGGCTCGGGCCGCGTTCCGGCAGGCCAAGGGAGCGACCGAGGTGCGCCCCACGGAGATTCGGTCAGATGGATTCGGAGCCTACCCGCCCGCCATCAAGAAGGAGTTTGGGCACCGGCTCTCGGGTAAGGCGGCTCGGTGGGCGGAGACGGCCTACCACAACCCGCACCGGGTCGTCCCGAGCATCCGCGCCCCGGAATCGAACAACATTCTCGAACGGCTCAACGGAACCTCCAAGGACAGGACCAAGACGATGCGGGCGTACGACAACCTGCGCGGTGCGTCAGCTCTCTCTGAGGGCTGGCAGGTCCATTATAACCTAGTCCGGGACCACCAAACGCTCGGGACCACCCCGGGCGTGGCGGCGGGCATCCCGGCGCTCACCGGGTTCCGCTGGCATGAGCTACTCAAGCAGGCCGTACCCCAGCCGAAGGTCGGCTACCCAGAGATTGAGGTCATCCCGAACTGAGGTCCTTCCGGACTAAGTATCGAGAAGGGTCATGGTCGAAGTAAGTCCAAACGCACGATTGCGGCTGGAGTACCTGATCCTCGTCATTATCGGGATCGCCCTGATTCTGGGCGGGGCAAATCTCACCCCCTACCATTCGGTGTCTTGGGTAGGTATCGCGGTCGCAGTCAGCGGCTTCGGACTCATCGGACTCGGAATCTGGGTGGGAAGCAAGATAGGACGGCCACCCCGGCCAGCGGCCACCCGACCTGAGAAGGCAGGAAAGTGACAGGGAATCCACCACCGGAAAGACGACAGAACCGGCGTCCCCACCTCTTTCTTAGCCACCGTGACGTGGAACCTGACCGTTCCGTTGCCAAGGTAATCTGTCGTGCCCTCGAACATCCAGGGTCAGCGGCCCGAGTTTGGATTCCCGTATACCGAGCCGTTCCCGACATTCGGCTCGGCGCCGACGTCCGGAAGAAGATCTTCCCGAACATCGAAGCCTCGGTCGGGCTGGTCGCGCTATGGACCTCAAAGACGGCCGAGAAACCGGACTGGGTATTGCGGGAGATCAAGTATGCGCGGCGGTGCGGGAAATTGGTGGCCCTTCTGGTCGAGCCTGAGGTCGCAAGACCATCGGGGTGGCCCAAGTACATCGAGTACTATGAACTGGAGGAGTTCCGAAGCCACTCCGGCTGGGGCTGGTACGCCCGTTACGCCCCGGACATCCAACTTGCGGTAATCGAGAGACTCGTTGACGCACTTCGTGACTTCTACGTCCGTGGGACCTACGCGATGATGCGCCGGTCAAACCCGGTGGCGCGGCGAACGCGAGAGATTAGGAAGGCCCTTCGGTCTCGAACTGAGAACAAGCGGAGCGGGGGAGACGCCCGCCGAAATGTTACGGCTGGGTCGGAGAACCCGTGACCGGCCGAAAAGGGACAGAACCGGACGAGCGGTGCCGTTCAAGATTCGGGACCTCGGCCCTAGTTTCCGCCGATGCGTTCACTCGCGGGACCCATCCCGGTTCGGCCCAACTCCTCTGTCAACCGGTGGCTTGCCGCAACCATCGAGATGAGACGGTTGTAGCCCGGGATCTCAGGGGGACTGAGCCCGGCGGCTTCAGCAGGCGTCTGTCCGTTAGTCAAGGCAAGGCTCGGCTGAATCAGGTTGCGGTGAGCCCGGACCCCGTCTATGAGTTCTTGGGCGCTCCCGAGATACCCCTGTGGTCCCGCTCCCTTCACTAGCCCGCGGAAGGCTCGCGTAACGTCCCTCTGGCGGCTGTTCAAGGCCTCGGCGACGTTGTTTCCCGGGTGGAGGTCGATTCGCATCTTCTGGATGGGGGGGCATACAAAGTGAACCACAGGGTCGCTGAGGCTCCCAATCTCTTTCCTGATGGCCTCCCCGTACTGGAACGCGCCGTCCGTCGTCGCGGCAGCCGGGCGCCGACCACCTGACTCGACAGCCTTGCGAACGGAACGCCGGCCGGCCGCCAAGTCCCGCTCCGTGGAGAGCGCCGAGCAGAGCCACAGTTTCGTCTTCGTGTCCATCCAGTTCCACGTCCAGACCCGACGCTTGCTCCGTGCCTCTCCGACCTCCTTGGCACGGTTCTTTCCGCTCTCCTCAACCTCGTCAGCGTGCCACGCGGGACCCGCCTTGATGGCACCGCGTTCGACCGCTTCCCGGTAGTACCCGTCGAGCTTGCCCCCGACCCGGTGCACCCAGTTCTTCACCGTTCCAAGGGAGATCGAGACGCCCTCTCCCTCCGCACCCCGCCAATGCTCCCTCATGTGCCGCTGGATTCCACGGTAATGCATCCCGCTCGCGTGAAGGTCGAAGACGGCTGAGACGACCTGGGGCCGGCACTTGAGCCGGGCAAAGCCGTCGTCTACGGTGAACCGCCGTCCACAGCCCTTGCACTTGAACCGCTGTACGGTTCCGCGAAGACACTTCCGCACCCCCTTCTGGATGAAGTCGCTCCCCCCGCACGAACGGCACGGAGGGAGGCTCGGGAGCGGGCAAGCCTCCGTCGCTCGCTTCTCGAAATCACGTCGCACGGCGTCCCGGATGCGCTCGCTAAAGCGGACGGCGCTCGCGTGCTTGCACTCGTCGGCGGGGTGTTTGATTGCGTCCGGGCAGTTGCACCGGAACCCGGTGCCGGCCTTAACCACGTCGTACCATACATCGCGGCTGGCCTCGGATTGGCTCCGCACTTTCCACTTGCACCACGAGGTCCGCTTGATCTCCGTGTCGGCCTTCGTGGCGATGATTAGCCCCCTTTGCGCCCTCCCACCATCTAGCTCCATCGTCAGAACCCTCCCGAGTTGCCCTACTGTGAGTCCTATATCCCGGAAGTACTTAAGGGATTGCCCTACAGGTAGCCCCGTCAGTAGGGCATAGTTAAATAGCGGCCCGTCTGTGAGAGTAATGGGGGAGTCGATGGCAGGCAAGTTCCATTCAACCGCATTCCGGGTGACGCCGCGTTCCGCGTCCGTGCGGACGACAATCCCGGCGGCTGTCGCGGCCCTTCTAGGCGTCGAGCATCTTTCCTCGCTTTTGTGGACGGTCGAACCCGGCTCAGGCCGCGTTATGGTGTCTGTCGATGGCGCGGTCGGAAAACCTGAGGGGTTGGCGCCGCCACTAAGCGGCAAAAAGGCATCTAAGCGAGATTGAACTCTCTTGGCGATGATACTAGCCGGTCGGGGTGTTCCTCGGTCTCTTCTGAAGGTTCATAGCACCTCAACCGTTCACCGGTACGGGGCTCAAATGGATTTGCGCCTAAGGGTCCTTAACGGCGGCTCTGGATGGTGGGGTAATGACGAGCGAGACCGATAGCCCGAAAGCGCGTCTGCGGTTGCCCCTGTCGATCCATTTCGAAGGGCCGGGCGTCGCCCGCCAACGTCTCTCTTTGCGGGACCTGATCACCTTTGGGTCGCAGGTTCAAATTGCTCTGGACCGAGTCGCTCTCCTTCTCCAAGGAGAATCGGAAAGCGTCTTGCGCGGCCGGCGGCCTGCGGAGATTGAGCAAGCGTGCTCCTTGGAAATCGTTTCGATTCAGGGCGGGGGAAGCGTCAGGATGCTATGCGACCTTCCACCCAGACCCCAACGACTGCTCGGTGAGTTTCGGGACCCGGGGGAAACCGCCCTTCGGGTTCTAGTCCAGGGTATCGAGGGAGTCGCTAGCGAGAGTGAAGAACTGCCTCCAGGTTATGATAAGGGCGTACTGCTCGCGTTCCGAGACGCCGGGAAGATTCTTGACCGGGGAGGGATTGACCGCATCTCCTTCCATCTGAGGGACACAAGAGGAGAAGTAAGGGCAGCAATCACGAATCAAACTTACGAGCGGATAACCAGTCGGATTCAGGCCCCGGTTCACAACCGACGAGTCGTCGAGGGACGGCTACTCATGGCCGATTTTCGTGAGTCCGGGCTGCGCTGTCGTGTTCACCCTCCTTTGGGACCACCGGTGATGTGCGAGTTTGAAGAGACCCAAGAGGGCGCGATTCTCGCAGCCATCACCCACTTTGTCCGAGTGGTCGGGGAAGCCATCGAGAGTGACGGAAAAGTGCAGGTTCTCCGGATTCAGGACGTAGAGCTTCTCGACAACTCAGAGTACCTCGGGATTCCCGGGCTCGAAACGGCCCGCTTCGAATCAACCGCGCCTAGTCTTGAGGACCTTGTCAGGTCATCCCCTCCCCCACCCACAGAAGAGGTGTTAGCCCTAGCGGCCGGAATCTGGCCCGAGAGCGACGACATCGACGAATTCCTTGAGTCCATTCGGGAGTGGCGGAAGGGAGGGGGTGCAGAGCCCCTAGGTTGATCGCGAAGGCAGTCGTTCTTGATACCGATGTAGCCTCCGTCCTGCTCAAGCCGGACGACACCCGCTACGCATTCTACCGCCCCCGGATTCTCCCGTTCAATGTCCTCATGTTGTCGTTCCAGACGGTAGCAGAACTCAAGCGCTGGTCAATCCTCAAGAAGTGGGGAGCGACAAACAAGGCTAGGTTGGACGAATTCATTGGGAACTGTCGTGTCGTCACGGTCAGCGAACCTCTCGTCACGAAATGGGCGGAGGTCACTTCGTATGCGAAACAGCACGGTAAGGGTCTGCAAGGAGGAGATGCTTGGATTGCGAGTACTGCTCTTCTCTACAAGATTCCGCTCGCCAGCCATAATCGAAGAGATTTCGAATGGATGAGGGAGATTGGTCTCGACCTGATATGCGAGGCCCCATTACTCTAGGTCAGCTAAGGGGGAGGCGTGGCGGGGAGCGCTCGGCCGTGAGCCCTTTCCCGCGCAAGCTTCTCGCTGATCTACGTCCTTGAGCGACGTTGGGTACGTCCAACTCCGCGCTATGATGCCAAGCCAGGCGTCGGACCTTGGACAGGACGATAAATGTCGTAAGTCTTCAGAATGTTAGTCCTGCCCCGTGAGGGTGTGAGTGTTAGGTCTCGGTGGTCGATGACGCAGGCGGCGCCAGCAGCCATGCGAAGGATCGCATCGAATGCCTCGCCGGTCAGGCGCGTCTCGGGGACGACCTGTCTCCACAACCTGATCGCATCTCCCTCACCCCGGTGCGAAAGCCAGAACTCGCTCTGGTTCCCTCCGCGACCTCCGGCCCTTCGGACGGTGAGCACGAGGCTCAAACGTGTCCGGGGCCACGCCAGAAACCGCTGTGGCCCGTTCCGTAGAGTCAGGCGAACACCGTCACCATTGACGGTTGCTTGAACCGGGGTCGGAGCCAAGTATCGAAGTGGGTCTGACGCTAGAGACAGCGTCAGGAAGCTAACGAACCAGCCAACCGCCGCAGTCCAGTAGGCAGGGAGGCTTCCTCGCTCTGGCGAGACGAGCACGAGAAGGACCGCCATAACGGCGATGATGGTCGCGGCCGCTACCCCTCCACCTCCGAGGACCCAACGATGGATGGTTCGGCGTCTCTGGGCCTCGCGGGTCAGTGGCTCGAGCTTGAACCTCGACTCGCCTTCTCTCTCGTTCATTCCGCCCGTGGTGCTTTTCCGAGGACAGTTTCAGAATGTCATACGCGGCCCCGGCACCACCGCAGAGGAGACTACGTCGGTGAACATGATGGCGGCGAGCCGCCGGGTCGCGGCACGGCTATGCATCCGTTTCCGCTAGATTAGGTCCCCGCCCTTATGATCAGATTCGAAATGTGCACATGATGGGTTCCGCCGATGCCGCGGCGGAAAGCCCATCGGAGGCTCCTTGTGAAGGCACTGGCCCCTCCGCTCGCGTGGCAGACCGATTCGTAGATTGGGGGTTTGCTAAAGGGTAGGTCCCGCCAGTGAACGGGTCAGCTTGGGTCCCATTCATTGAACACCGCCGGACGAGCCGGGCTTTGGGATTCCAAGCCGGCAGGCGCATCAGGCTTCGACTCGGCGTCCTGGGCCACCTCCTTTGATCGGCCTGAACTCTGGTCGGGGGCGCCGGCGGCGTCGTAGTCCGATCCCATGTCGGACGGGCGGCGGAGGAAAGAAGACCGGTGCACCGAAGGCTCAGGTCCGAGAGCCGAGGGCCTAGTCAAGGTCCAGGCGGACGGCGTTTCCCGGGAGCACCGGCCCCACCGGCTGGTCCTCGAGCGGGAGGCCGAAGAACTCCCGAAGGACGCGTCGGGTGAACCCCCAGACCATGTGGCCCTCGTAGATGGTTCCGAGGACGCGCACCGGACCCCGTTCGGTCTCACGGGTCAACAGCCGGCTCTCCGAGAGAGCCGCTTGAGGGAGCCAGAAGACATGGGCGACCTCGTCCGGGTCGGCGACGACCGGAGGGCCCGCAGTCGCCGACAGGCCGCCAGCGAAGACCCCCACGTGGAGGCCGAACCTCGGAGCCGGGCTAACCCCGACGAACCGCGGTGGGCCGGTCAGGTCCGCTGGCCCGAGGCCGACCTCTTCCCTCAGCTCTCGCAGCGCCGTGGCCGCGAGAGAGCCGTCGCCCTCGTGCACATGGCCCCCCGGGAGCGCGACCTCCCCCGAGGCGGGATCGTCCGGGTTCGTGGCCCGTTCGATGAGCAGGATCTCGACCTCGGCCGAACCGTCCCTCAGGACGATCGTGACGGCGGCGCCGGCGGTAGACACGGGTGGACGGAGGACCGGAAAGCGCGCGAGGACATCGACCGCCGACGTGCGAGGGGGTCGAGGCGTCGGTCCGGCCGCGAGCCTCATCCCTGCCAGTCGTAGACCGCTTTCTCCCGGACCACGGCCTTGTCCGTGGAGTGTTCGCCCGCGTTGCCGACGAGACGTTCGAGCGCGGCGACACGGGCCCGGAGCTGCCGAACGTCCCGCTCGAGGTCGGCGAGCCGCGCGAGGAGCTGCGGGTCCTGTTCGCTCGTCACCGGTCCTCCATCCGCTCCGGGCGAGATAACGATGCTGGCGATCACCCGCCCGGGCGGGCGTCGACCTCCCGAACGAACGTCTCGATCGCCTCGGCGGTCTCCTCCGGCCTCTCGATCGGGACCATGTGACCGGTCTGGGCGAAGATGCGGATCTTCGACCCCGGGATCGACTGTCGGAGGATCCTACCGTGGGAGGCATCCACGACCTCGTCGTCCATCCCCTGGATCATCAGGGCAGGCGGGCGAAGGGTGGCGATCCTTCCCCGCTCATCGAACGACGCGACCTCCCGGCCCCACCGGACGGCGGCGCGGTAGTCGTGACGGGGGACCTCCTCCCGGACACGGTCGGCGAACTCCATGTGGGCCTCGATCCAATCCGGATAGTAGAGGTCCTTGAGGAGCCGGATCGCGAGCGCGTCGGGTCCGTCACGGTCGTAGGTCTCGGCCCATCGCTCCGTCACGGCCCGCGTATGGCCGTCGGTGTAGACGGCGCCCCCGACCAAGCAGACGCTTCTCACCCGCGCCGGTGCGTCGAGGCCGAGCTTCAGGGCGAGCTGAGCTCCCGCGCTGAGCCCGACGAGGTGAGCGGAGGGCGTCCGCTTCAGGTCGAGGAGCGCGAGGACGTCGGCCTCGAGGTCTTCGAAGCGGCAGCTGGCGCTCTCCGGGGCGGCCGAGCGGCCGTGCCCACGCAGGTCCGGGGCCACGATACGAAAGCGATCGCTCAGGCGGGGGAGCACGGCGTTCCACACCGTGTGGTCGGCCCCCACCCCATGCAGGAACACGATCACCGGACCGTCTCCCTCATCGCGGCAGTGGAGGGGAACCACCTGGACGGCGGGGTCGCTCACGACCGCCCGGACGGCCCCGGGGATTTCAGCTCTCGGGCGCTCGCGGCCGCGTTCCGTCCGCATCCGTATATAGCGCCCCACGGCTGGCCGAGCCGATGGCGCGTGGCGTGATGCTGATGAGCGGAGGCATCGACTCGCCCGTCGCGCTCCACTACATGCTCCGTCAGGGGCACGAGATGCTCGCGGTCCACCTCGACAATCGGCCGTTCACCGACGACTCTCCGCTCGAGAAGATCGTCGATCACCTCCGACTCCTGCGCGAGAGGTACCGACAGCCGATCCCGCTCTACGTCCTGCCTCACGGCCCGACCCAGGTCACCCTGATGCGATCGACCGACCGCCACGTCGGGTGCATCCTCTGCCGACGGTTCATGTGGCGGGGGGCCGAGCGGATCGCCGAGCGAGAGCGAGCGACGTTCCTTGCCACGGGGGAGGCGCTCGGGCAGGTCGCGTCGCAGACCCTGTCGAACATGCGCTCGGCGACCGCGTCGGTCCACCTCCCGATCGTCCGGCCGCTGATCGGCTTCGACAAGGCCGAGATCGAGGCCGTGGCGAAGGAGATCGGCACCTACGGGATCTCGACGCGCCCGGGGGTCTGTTGCCAGGCCGTCCCCGACCGGCCGGCGACCCGGAGCGACCTCATCCAGATCCTCCGAGAGGAGGAGAAGGTCGACGTCGAGAAGATCCTGGACGATTCCGTGCGCAAGGCGGTCGTGCTCTAGGGTTCCCCGTCGGTCGTCGGACGGACGGTCGGGCCCCCCGACCGTGGGAGAGATATGGGCGCGGGAGGTAGCCTTCAGCCCATTCCCGTGCGTTTCGCGCGCACCTTCACGTTTGAAATACGGGGAACCCCGTTCCACGACCATGCAAGGCCAAGCCGAGACCTACCCGAGAACGGCGTACCTCCTGTCGCTGATCGGCGGAATCCTGCTGCTCTTGTTCAGCCTGATCGAGGCGGCCATACTCGCCGCGGTGGCGAGCCTGTTCGCCGCGGTCGGCTTCGGCTTTGGCGTGGGAATTGCGGTGGCCCTCGCCGTCGTGGCCCTAATTCTCGGGGTGATCGTGCTCGTCCTTGCGCTCAGACTCAAGAGCAACCCTGGGAGCGCCAAGATGTACGGCATCCTGATCATCGTCTTCTCGCTGATCAGCTTTGCCGGCGGGGGTGGCTTCTACATCGGTGCGATCCTTGCCCTCATCGGTGGTATTCTCGCGCTCGTGTGGCGCCCGCCCGCTCCGGTCCAGCAGGCCTGGGGCCAGCCGCCTTTGGCGGCGCCCGCGGCTCCTGCTTGGGGAGGCCAGCCTCCGGCGGCACCCCCGCCGAGCTAGGGCGGCCGCAGGCGGTATCCGCGGGTCCGGGGGAGGTCACGACCTCCCCTCCGTGCTCCTCACGCGGGGCGACGCCGTCGGGTCGGTCTCCCGACGGCGTGATGCCGTGGGATTATCCGTGCGCGGAGGTACGTGTCGCAGGACCAAGGGAGGGCGGTGTACCGAGCGTTGCGCCTGTGCTCCCAGGGGGGCGGGTTCGAGGCGATCCCTGACCCTCCCCGCACCTTGGACCTCTGGAGGATCCGGGCCAGCCTGGAGGCGGCTGGCATCCGCATCCTCGACGCGAGGGTGATGCTCATCGCCTCTCTTCCGCCGGAGGTGACGATCAGCCGCTCGGGGCGGTTGTTGTTCAAGACATCGGACGAGGAGGTCGCGCGCCGTGCGTTCGAACGGCTCGTGGCCCTGACCGGCCTCGCGGACGCCCCGGCGACGACCCCGCCGCGCCCGACCCTTTAAGCCGCCCCTTGGGCATCCGGCCCGATCCGTCCGATGCGAGAGGCGTCCGACGACATCGTCCATACCGTACCGTGCGCCCGCGTGGCAGTCGGTGGTCCAGTCCAACCTCGGGAGGCGCCGCGGAACGGAGGCCGGCTCCCGGTGAGCGGACCGGCGCCTCACGACAGCGAGCGTCCCTGGCTCAGGAAGTACCCGCCCCGCGTACCACCCCATCTGGACTACCCGAACCGGCTCCTCTCGGAGGTCTTGGAGGAGGCGGTCCGGCGCTGGGGCGACCGGACGGCGGTGATCTTCTACCGTGCCCGCTGGAGCTACCGGCGGCTCGGCGAGGCGGTCGAGCGGTTCGCCGCGGCGCTCGCCCGAGAAGGCGTTCGTCCCGGCGACCGCGTCGCGCTCGTGCTCCCGAACTGCCCGGCGTACCCCATCGCATTCTTCGCCACGCTCCGCCTCGGAGCGTCGGTCGTCCAGGTCAGCCCGTTCTGGGTCGCCGACGATCTCGAGACGCTCCTCGGCTCCGCGAAGCCCCGCGCGGCCGTGACCCTGGAGAGGTTCTACCCCAACCTCACCCACGGGCCAAGCGGTCGCGCGATCCCCGTCGTCTTCGTCGCCCGGCTACGGGAGTTCTATCCGGCCCTCGAGCGACCGTTCGTCAACCTGGTCCTGCGACGCCGTGGCTGGCGGACGGATTATCCCCGCGATCCGCGGGTCCGTTCCTGGCGGCAGGCGCTCCGGTCGAAGGGCTCGGTCCCGCTCCACCGGGCCGATCCGGCGACGACCGTCGCGGTGCTGCAGTTCACCGGCGGCACGACAGGATCGCCGAAGGCGGCGATGCTCACGCACCGGAACCTGCTTGCGAACGTCCAGCAGCTGGACTCCTGGGACACGCAGCGCGAGCCCGGCCGCGAGGTCTTCCTCGCCTCGATCCCGCTCTTCCACATCTACGGCCTGACGTTCGGCTTTCTCCTCGCGGTCCTGGAGGGCGGGACGGTCGTCCTGCAGATCCGCTCCGAGCCGGCCGAGCTCCTGCGCCTGATCGACCGCTACCGCCCGACGCAGCTGCCGGCCGTCCCCGCGCTGTACGCGGGGCTCCTGGGGCGGCCGGAGCTGCCCC
>Ga0326728_10020220_pt1 | contig 12748 bp, 10 predicted proteins | sample MB3enrmetagenome_FD_207602 | JGI IMG/M metagenome (GOLD analysis project Ga0326728, IMG submission 207602) | Lab enriched peat soil microbial communities from McLean, Ithaca, NY, United States - MB31MN | ecosystem: Environmental > Terrestrial > Soil > Wetlands > Peat | place: USA: New York...
GGCCGGTCTCCAGCTTGGCGGGCTTCATCACGGCGCTGGCCGTGGCTTTCTGCACGGTGGGCTCGGTATCCGTGACGGTGAGATCCACCGTGTCCGGCAGGAGCACGCCGATGGGCTTGTTTTCGTAGAACTCCACTTTCACCGTGGTGTTCGGAATCAAATAGTAGACGGCGTCGCCGAGAACATCGTTCGTGAGTTGGATCTGCTCGTAGGTGCCGGTGTGCATGAAGTGGTGGGCATCGCCTTCGCTGTAGAGGTACTCGTACTCGATTTCATCGAAGACGGCGCGGTCCACGAATTCTTCGGCGCGGAAGCGGTAGTCCATGATCGCGCCCGTGCGGAGATTGCGCATCCGCGTGGCCATCGCCCCGCGCTTGTTGCCCGGCGTCCGGTGGTCCACGCTGTGGACCGTGTAGAGTTCGCCCTCGTGGCGAATGATCATTCCCGGACGCAATTGCGTCGCCTTCAGCATTTCCAGCTCCTCACTCCATCGGAATTTCTGCCGGAAACCTCGCGGGCGGCCGGTCCGGTGACCGGCGCGCAGCGGGCTTCCCTGTAATCTTCCCCGCGCAACGCGCAATTCACGATTATACCGGAGACGAGGCACTCTCGGGAATCCTGCGAGCGGGGATAAGTCCGCGCGTGGGGATAACTCGGAAGGCACTCCTCCCCCTCCCCCCATGTTTTTATGTAAGTGCTGAATCGAAAAGGGTTACGGGCGAAAATCGTGGATCTGCTGATTCTAAAGGGTTTAAAGTCGTTTGTTTTCAATAACATAAGAAAATGCTTGTAAGTGCTGAATCTAAAGGACTTAAAGTCCTTTCGTGTGTATGAGTTTCGGGGGCTGCACAAAAACGGTGCAATTTGGGGGATTCTCGATGAGCATGGGCGGGCATACAAAGAGGGGCCCATTCCCTCCTTCGCCGAGGCTTCGGCGGGCAGGCGACTCACCCCTTGAGGGGTTCGCTCAGGGTTCGTCCCGCGAGTGCATCCGGGATACAAAAGGCGTACATCCTTAGTTGGATGGGAGGGCCATTCGAAAAGTTGTTTCGAGTTCACGCCGCATGTTAGCACACGAGTACCGGCGTGTCAAGTATATTTAGTGAGTTACTATTCGAATAGAAGTCGTGGGCGCTCGCCAACGAAAGGGAATGAAACCCAAGAGTCCCACCCTTTCCCCGCTGGTGCGGGCAAACGATTGGCCGCCCGGGAATTCAAAGGCTGTGCCACCTGCCCAACGAAAGCGTTAACGCTAACGGCCGCCTGAAATCGAGCCGGGATAGATCGTGAATTCCGGCCAGAGCTGAGCCAGCCAACGAATCCGCCCCTCACCGGATTCAAATCCGAGGACTTGGTTCAAATCGTCCGCTGTATCGAGCGAATGGAAGAACCAAACCCGACTGAATATGTGTCGCTCTGCAAGCGTCCCATAGTATTCCCCGCTGCGCCGCGCGATCTCCTCTAGAGATACGTGGCCCGAGGGCGTGTTATAGGCGTAGATGTTGAAACCACCATGCACCAGCAGGTTGAGTTCATCTAAGCCGTGAGCCTTCAAGTGAGCCTGCTTGTCAGGCATCGCGTAGTCGGTCAGTTTGTTTTCGAGCGCGCGCTTCAATGTTTCTACAGGCACGTTGGGATCGTACGCTCCCCCATCGCCCTGCTCGCCAATCCAGCACAGGCCGTGTGGCTCGCCTCCGATATAGCGGATCGCAGCGAAGTACCGTTCCAACAACGGATAACCGGAAAACTCCGTCTTGTAGTAGGAATTATTCCATTGGTTCGTGACGGCAATCCAATCGCGGTCCACATCAGCGGCGCAATCAAAGAATTCTTGGCGCAAAGGTATTTCATCGACGGGCGCGATCCGCTCGGTTTGGCGTGGCGATGGGAAAGCGCCCCGAAAATGTTGTGGCCTGTAATGACTCTCCCAATCGAGGGACAACACGCGACGAATTTGGTCTCGCTGTGATTCTCGCGCTTTGGCTGGCCCCATCTGGTTGCCGTCAAGCCATTCAACTAACTCAAGACCAACCACCAGGTGGTCAGTGCTGATAAAGTCGGGCGGGTCTTGGCCCTGTGCAAGTGCCACCCAAGATCGCGGTCGCCCGGTAAAGTGTGGAAAGCTGGCCTCCAGATCGGTCAGAACCAGATTCTCGCGCTGCTCGTGTGTGAGCCGGGACAAAGCCGTGCCATGATCCTATTCTTCAGCGGGGAGCGCTGATCACGTCCTGAAAGCCGCAAATGGGGCAAAGGACGATAATCGAGAGCCCTCTTGTTCCCACCTCGTGCATTTCTTTGATTATCTGAAGCGGTACGCCGTCCCTGGGGCATTTGGCCCCGGCTCCGCTGAAATGGGCAAGGCGAATGCTCTCTCTCTCGTCATCTGTCAGTGTGCCGGGCTTCGGCGCCTTTCGCACGGGTGAGCGTTCGCGTTGAACGGCTTCCGACTCTCTGCTGATCCTAACTAGGTTTCGACCCAACTCTTTCGCTCTATATAGAGCGGCGTCCGCTGCCTTCAGAAGTTCTTGGAAAGTCTTCGCGTGGTCTGGCATTACAGCTACCCCGAGGCTCGCCGTGACCCTTATTCTTTTCTCACCGAAGGCTGATTGTTCAATCTGTTTTCTTATTGTTTCCCCGAACGCCGTGGCTTCGTTGGTCGTGTAATTCGGTAGGAGCAGAGCAAATTCGTCCCCACCGTATCGGTACGCCTTGCCCTTACCCTTAATTCGAGCGTCAACAACTTTGGCAACGCCGAGCAGCACAATGTCTCCGCCGATATGCAAGTGGGTATCGTTGATGGCCTTGAATTGATCGATATCCATCATGATTAGCGATAGACAGCCGTCGCCGCCCGTGGCTTCCTGGCACGCCTGCGGCAAGTCGTCGTCGAAAGCTTTTCTCCGATAAAGAGGAAGCCGATCATCTAGTTGATTGTGCGCTACAGGAATTTGCATGTTCGCATGCAGAGATGATTTCTGGCTAGCCTTGTATCCCTTTTCCGTAAGGTACAAGAACTCCCGCGCACTGTAAGAACCAACAGCAACCAGCAGTGAGCCCGGATCGTTTTTGTAGGGCAACAACGGGCCAGTCTTGACTAAGCCGCTTTCTTCGAGGTGTTTCAGGGCAAGATCAAAATCGACTCCAGCCTGGTTTCCCGCGGTGCAGTACTTCACGCGAAGTTCAGCGATGGAGACCCCGACATATCCGCGCCTTAGGGCATCCGACCCGAGATTCCTGATTCGGAAATCTGCCAGAAGATCGCCCAGGAGCTGCTCCGCCAATAATTCGATAGCGCCCACGTACCTATCTCCCCCTTCGCCGGTGCGCCTAGGACCGCATACCGGTACTGATGACTACGCCTTGCCACGCGAATCGAGCCGAATTGCATTGTAATCCGTCATGGACTGGTGAATCTCTTTCCGGAAAGTCTCCAAATTGAAATGCTCGTTCTGGAAACTCGGGGACAGACGGGATGTTCTCTTCGTTTCTGAGCTCACCGCTTTTGCCCCTGCCCGGAGGCGATGGCAGAATTTGCGACCTTCACCAGGGTTTGCATCTTTTCCGCCTTCATACCGATCGAGTAATAATAGCCGCCTTCGCTCCAGCCGACATAGGACTCGCCGCAATTCGCAGCGCATGTGAAGTCGATGAAGTAGCCCTTAATGCCTCCCTGTAGCGTGACGGGAACCTTGGCGACTTCGGTTTCCTCTACTATCGGTGTGGAACTTCCTTTAAGTTCTGCGTAGAAGCAGGCGTCAGCTCCACCGCAATCCGGCTGGAACTCCAGCACGATGTCGTAGCCCGTGCGGCTCACGGATCGAAGCGTTGCATAGACCGGATTCTTCTCGCTTATATCATCCGGAAGAAAAGTGGGCAGCCTCAAGGGGACGAGAGATTCACGCTGAATCACTTCCCCAGCGCGTTTGAAGATGAAGGACAATTGCTGCGCGACAGGAGCTGCTGGGTGAACCGGTGTGGGTGCCTGGTGTCCGATTGCGAGCGGCTGTAGGGCTAGGGCGGCGCAAAAGGAACAAAGAGACAGGCTAGCTTTGGCAACTCTAGTATTCATTTGCGCTTTACTCCCAACGGCAGCCGTTTAACTCACTGGGGCGGATGGCCCGGACAGGCGCTTGCTCCTTCCTGTTGGATGCATCCATCGGGGAGAGGATACCACTGTCGCAATACGCCGCGACGTTCCGAGGCGAGGGCCACCTGCCCGAATCGCGAGTGTAGAAGAAAAATCTAACGCAGAGGCGCAGAGGAGCCGGAGGGAACGCTGAGAAAGGCAGGGGAAACGGCGCGGAACTTTCAACACAGAGGGCACAGAGAAAACCAGAGGGAAGAAACCGCTAGATTCTTCGCCCGCAAGTGCGGGCTCAGAATGACAGCATTCCAATTGGGCGCGAGGCGATAGTTCAGCCGAAGCTGGGCGATTCGCGGCGAGGATCGAACGGGAAAGACGGATCTAACGCAGAGGCGCAAAGGAGCCGGAGGGAACGCCGAGAAAGGCAAGGGAAACGGCGCGGCAGTTTCAACACAGAGGGCACAGAGGGCGCAGAACCCGGAGAGATTCCTTCCGCCTTCGCCCAAACCCGGGGCTACGGCGCGGCAGGCAGGGTTGACTCAGCAGGAGAAGGTGTCGTAACGTGGCCGAAGTTGAGAGCCGCTTCTTTCAACTAAACCGGCGCCAAGCCGCCGGTTTTGACATTCCAAGTAGCACCCGCGCCCGAGGAGATTTGGCATCATGAAGACGACACTTGCGGCCGTGGGTTTGTTGTCGCTTTTTGTGGCTCTGCCGGCGTTCGGCGAGACCTATAAGACTGCCTATCCCGGCGTTGCTTGCAGCGATTTGTGGCTCGCGGTCAAAGACACCCTCAGCAATCCGGCGAACTACCAGGTCAAGTCGAGTGACGACAAGAAAATGACCGCTTCCTACAAAGTGAACCACGCCATTCATATCACGATCACGGAAACGATCCTCCAGCGGACCAACAAGGTCACTTTGGTTCCGAAGGGTACGGGCTGTGAGATGCAAGACGTGTCAAACTATAGCGGCGTTGAGCACGACGACGAGGGTGACTTCAAGAAGCGCGTCGAGGCTTCCTTGGCCAAGCTCCAGACTCCGAAACCTCCCGAGTCATCTACGCCGGCCGCGCCGCCCGCAGGGCCCGCTACGCCGGCCGCACCAGCCACAGAGCCCGCTGCCCCGGCCGCACCACCCGCAGGGCCCGGTACACCGGCCGCGCCACCCAAGTAATTTCGTCAGCACCCGACACGTGACGCCTGGGATGGCGCGCGGTCGTGGTGTGTCCGGCGACTAGCAGGGCTGGATGCTGAAAGTCATGCTCTGGCTTGGCGGCACCGCGGCGCGCGGCGCTTGGAGGGCCACGCTCGCGTCAAAGGCCGAGCCACCCGCTGAAAGACCCACCCGCAAAACCGACTCGCGGGGCACACGGGCAGAGAGATTCCTCGTCGCCCGCCGCGGCGGGCTCCTCGGAATGACTCGATCAGATGCAGGGCGAAACCCGCGCGCTCAGCGGGGAGCGTCGGGAGCGGGGGAATTTTCGCGTTCGGCGCGGGCTGCGGCCATGATCTTTTCGATTTCGTCGGGGTCGCGCGGGAGGCGCTCGGTGAGGAACTTCGCGCCGGTGGCGGTGACGAGGACGTCGTCTTCGATGCGGACGCCGATATTCTCCTCGGGAATGTAAATGCCGGGCTCGAGCGTGATGACCATGCCGGGTTTGAGGGGAGTGGAATACAAACGCTCGGCAACTTCGTTATCGCCATTGTCGTGCACTTCGAGGCCGACGGGGTGGCCGAGGCCGTGGATGAAGTAGCGGCCGAGCGAGCGGCCTTCGCGATCTTTTCCGTGCGTGTTGATGTAGTTGTAGGCGATGTCGTAGAGGCTGTTGGGTCCGCCGCGCTCCAGCATCATGCCGGGTTTGGTGGCGGCGAAGGCGGCGCTCTGCGCGCCGAGGACGATCTCGTAGATTTCGCGCTGGCGCGGCGTGTAATGGCCGTTCGCGGGGAGCGTGCGCGTGATGTCGGAGGCGTAGCCGGAATATTGCCCGCCGACATCGAGGAGAACGATGTCGCCGTCTTCGATTTTGCGGCCGAGCTCATCGTAATGCAGGATGACGGAATTGGCGCCGGAGCCGACGATCGGCGCGTAGGCTTCCGCCTCGCAGCCGCCCCAATCGTGGATTTCGACCATGCGCGCGGCGAGCTGATATTCGTACAGGCCGGGGCGCATCATCCTCATCGCTTCGAGATGCGCGTCCACGGAGACATCGATGGCGTGCTGCATGAGGGCCAGCTCGCCGGGCGATTTCACCAGCCGCATGGCGCCGATGGTCTCGCGCGCATCTTTCCATTTTGCTTTGGGAACGTAGTGCGTGAGCCAAGTCAATTCGTCCTGCTCGTGGGGATAACCAGTCTCGCGCGGCGCGGGGAACACGGTGAACATCTGCGGATATATTTTTTGTATCTTGCGCAGCGTGTCGCGCAGATCGTCGAGCGATTCCACGGCGGCGAAACCCGTGCGCTCGGCGACGCCGGGGTCCTCGGGGCCCATGCGCGGGCCGTCCCATTGCTCCTTCTCGGGATCGTGCGGCGGAAGAAAAAGGATATCGGTTGCGCCCTGCCAGCCCTTCGCTACGGCGTCGGCGGGCAACTCGACGAGCGCGGCATTCTCTTCATTGTGGCCGCTGAGGTAGTAGAAGTTGGGCTCCTGGTTGAAAACGTATTCGGGAGCGGACTCCTCCTTGCCCGTGTAGCCGAACACCACGATTGGGGCGGCGAGCTGGGCGACGAGTCTTGCGCGGCGCTCAGCGAAAACCGAATTCGGCTCGCGTTCGCGGGCGACGAGAATCGCGGCGAGCGAGACAATCGCAAGGCAGCACGCGGTGAAGGTGCGAGCGAGTGCGGCGCTGCGCGTTGTGTTGAGCGGCGAAGGGGAATTGGAATGGACCAATCTCATAAGGAGTGCTCCTGCGCTTCACGGACCTCAGGGGTTAAAACCCCTGCGGTCTCGACGCTTTTCGGCACGGCTAAAGCCGTGCCCTGACGAAGACCGCTCATCAAATACCTTCATGCGAAATCATGACGGCTCCTCTTGCGCAAGGCGCGCGAGCGCATCGCCCGTCAGGCGGAAAACAGTCCAATCGTCCATCGGGACCGCGCCCAAACTGCGATAAAACTCTATGGCGGACTCGTTCCAATCGAGCACCGCCCATTCGAGGCGGCCGCAATTTCGAGCTTGCGCCAAGCGGGCCAGCTCAATCAAGAGCGCTTTGCCGATACCCTTGCCGCGGTGGGGCGGATCGACGAAGAGATCCTCGAGATAGATGCCGGGGCGGCCGAGGAACGTCGAAAAATTATGGAAGAAGACGGCAAAGGCGACCGGCTCGTCGTCCAGGTATGCGAGCAGCGCTTCGGCGACGCGGCCCGGACCGAACAGGGCCGCGCGGACGTGCTCTTCCGTGGCCGAAACCTGATCCGTGAGCTTTTCGTACTCGGCGAGTTTGCGAATGAAGGCGAGCAGAACGGGCACGTCGGCTTCCGTTGCTCCGACGATGCGCAAAGCAGGGGCTGTGCCTGCGGACATTCCGCGATTGTCGCAGATGCGCGCGCGCGAGGCCAGTGGCGGCGCGAACGAAAACCTGGCCGGGTCAGTTGTTGGAGGAGTCTGGAGCAAGGTTGATCTGGAAAATTTCGTTGTACGTCACCTTGGCGCCATTGACCTTTTTCGTTTTCCAAACATAGAAAACCTCAATGCGCGTGTTGAGAGGAATGTCAGAGGGCCGCAATATGCGTGTAGAGCCGTCCTGCATTATGATGAGGTTATTGTCGGGGAAAACCCCGATGAACGTCTCGGTCTTGTCTTTCTTCGTGAAGGTGAGCGTGATTTCGTGAGTTACGTTGTTCGTAGCCAGCACCGTACCGGTCCAGGTGTCCCCATGATAGCCGAATGGGTAGTAGCCCGACGGTGCCGTTCCATGTTGCGCGCATGCGATCGACGTGAAGAGTAGGGCAATTGCAATTGCAGGAAGAACGCTTCTCATTCTCCACCTCCAAACGGAAGAGTAACCGTCTCCGATTAGAAGCCGGGGGCGCCGGTGGCGGCGGGACGTGCCTCAGCGGCGGTCTGGCCACGGAGGCGAAACCACTCGAACCAAGTTTGCCCGAGCGACATCACGCCGGTGTAGAGGTACCCCCAGACGAAAAGAAGAAGGAAGGGCACAGTGAAATAGTTTTCGTTCTGGATGGCATAGACGACCGTGGCGGCGAAGTAGAGGCCGAGGGCGACTTCGAGATAGGGCATCCAGCCGGCGCGATTGCGATACGACTTCTTGCGCCACGTGCCGGTCTGGCCCTGGATGCTGTACTTCGGCGTGCGCGCGAATTCCGATTTGATGCCGAACAAAGCTTCGAGCACCGCCTTGGCATTGCGCACGGACAGGCCGATGCCCACGGCCATGACAAAGGGGATGTAGAGAATCGAGCGGTACCACCGGTGCGGATAGAGCGCGCGCTGCGCGGCGAGATAAAAACCCGATACCGAGCAGCTCGCCGCCAGGAACAGCGGCAGGTCGATCAGCAGCATCTGGAACCAGCCCTGATAGAAACGGACGATCATCGCGGGCAGCAGCAGCGTGGAGAAAAGAACCATGAGCGGATAGCTGACGTTGGCGGTGAGATGGAACGTGGCCTCGGCTTTGACGCCGGCGGGCTCGTCCGAGCGGAGCACGCGAGGCAGGATCTTCATCGCGGTTTGCGTCAGGCCCTTGGCCCAGCGCGCCTGTTGAGACTTGAACGAATTCATTTCGACGGGCAGCTCGGAGGCGCATTCGATGTCCGGGATATAGAGGAATCGCCATCCGCGAAGCTGGGCGCGGTAGGAGAGATCGGTGTCCTCGGTGAGCGTGTCGTGCTCCCAGCCGCCGGCGTCGTCAATCGCGGCGCGGCGCCAGATGCCGGCGGTGCCGTTGAAATTGAAGAAGACGCCGTTGCGCGAACGGGCGCCGTGCTCGATGACGAAATGGCCGTCGAGGAGGATGGATTCGACGTTGGTCAGCGCGGAGTAACCGCGATTCAAGTAGGTCCAGCGCGTCTGCACCATCGCGATCTTCTGATCGGCGAAGTAGGGCACGGTGCGGCGGAGGAAATCGGGGCTGGGGATGAAATCGGCGTCGAAGATGGCGACGAATTCGGAGCGCGAATCTTTCAAGCCTGCCGAGAGAGCGCCGGCTTTGAAGCCCGCGCGGTCCGTGCGATGCAGGTAGCGGATGGGAAGGCCGAGGGCCCGATGCTTCTCGACGCAGGCGCGAGCGACCGCGCACGTTTCATCCGTGGAATCGTCGAGGACCTGTATCTGGAGCAATTCGCGCGGGTAATCGAAACGCGCGACCGCTTCGATGAGCCGCTCGGTGACGTAGCGCTCGTTGTAGATCGGGAGTTGAATCGTGACCAGCGGCCAGCGCTCGACCGGCGGCGGCTGGCTGGGAATGTTGCCGCGGTTCTTGAAGTAGCTGTAGACGAGCCAGTAGCGGTGCAGCCCGAACGCGGCAAGGACCACCAGCACGGTGAAGTACGGAATCACAACCGCCAGATCGAAGGTGTTGGCTTGGTAGAGGCCGCGAAAGGGATTCCGGCTGGGATCCGTGAGTTTCGACCAATAGCGCACCAGCGGGCTTTGAAGAGCCGCCGCGAAGAGACACAGGCTGTGCGTGTACCACACGGGTCGCATTCTACCTCACCATGCGGATTCTCACCGCGACTGGGCGGGCACTGCTTTTGACGGCGGTTGCAAATCGCCGTTTCCACCGGCTGGCCACTTCGCGGGAAGGGTGTGGCCGCCCAGCGAAAGCCCCTCAAGACTCAATTATAGGCGCAACTGCGGGAAGGCGGAAGCGGGAAGCCGAGTGAAGGCAGGGCAAGAAATGCGAAGGGCGTCCTCGCCGTTGCGCGCGGACGCCCCTCGAATTCGGTTGTGTCTCTTGTTATTTATTGTGCCGGTGCAGGCTTCGGAGCGGGTGGGGCTCCGGCGGCGGGTTTCGGCGCGGGCTTCACGGTCGGCTTCGGCGCCCAGTAACCGGGATCGGCTTTCACCCAGTCCGGGTTGATGTAGCTCGCAGCAGGATTCACCATATACAGATTGTCTTCTACGCTAGTCACGCCCTCTTCGCTAAGCTTGTCCATCCGGCGCGCTCCCTCTTCGCCGAGCGCAGCGCCAAAATCCTTCTCATGCGCTAGGCCAGTGTCCTCGTCCTTGAGAGAGGTCATCGGGATCAAGATCGGGTAAGAGTCCGTCGCGCCATTCATTCCCTCGTAAGTGGCCCACGGGATGTTCTGCTGGCCGATCTTGACGTTGGCGTCCTTGTAAAGCTTCGTCAATTCGTCGAACTGTGCGTCGTGGCCGGGGCGCATATGAAAGATGACCACTTCCCAGTAATGGGAGTGTGGGAGGTCCGCGCCGGCGACGTTCTCGCTGAGGTCGGGGCGGTAATGCCAGATGGTATTGTGGACCTCGGATACGTATTGAGACTCAAGCTTGTCCAGGGCCGCAAACTTCTCGTGGACTGTCGCGTTACCAAGGAGCGACTCCGTGTCCTTTTGCCACGCTTCGTAGGAATCGTAGTCGAAGAGGTAAATCGCTCGAGGCGAGCCCGTCACGGCCTCCATCGCCAGGTAGTGCGTTGCCGCCTTGACTTGTCGTGACACGGGAGGGTACTCCGCTGCCACTTTGTCGTAGGGCTCGCTCTCGTAAGCTTTTATGTTGTCCGTTTCGATGTAGAGGATGTTGGGCGGTGGAGCTGCTGGAGTCTGCGCGCGCGCAACTAGGGAACCTGCCAGTGCGAAAGACAGTCCGGCAATTGAACAAAGCAGTTTCTTCATGTCTTGCCCACCTCCTGGGAGGGCTGAAGCGAATTTGTGGTAGAGAAGTGGGTCGAAGCCTGGGAAATCAGCGGCGGCTCAGATGCAGCTGAGCCCGGGCGCGACTGCGAGCCAAGAGTCTACTCACAAGCAGGCCGGGGTCAAGGGGCGTTTTCACATCTTCAACAGGACCGCTTCGGTAACGGTTTGAACCAAGGCTGGTCCGCGCGGGCCTAAACGTTCAGCGAGAGAGTGACGTCCGGGCGCGGGCCGTGAGGGGGCATCTTCGAGCGGTCCACGGGGCGATAGAGCGTATCGCGCTCGATCGGCACGCGGCCCGCTTCGCGGATCAGGCGTTCGAGATCGGCGCGCGGGGTGAACTCGGCGGTAGTGGCGCCGGCGTCGTGATAAATCTTTTCTTCGACCACGGTTCCGTCAAGATCGTCCGCGCCGAAGCTGAGAGCGATCTGCGCGACCTTCGGCGTCATCATGATCCAGTAAGCCTTGATGTGGTCGAAATTATCGAGCAGCAAGCGCGAGACGGCGATGGCTTTGATGTCCGCGAAGGCCGTGGGCTTCGGCAAATGCGCGAGCGCCGTGTGTTCCGGATGGAACGCCAGGGGAATGAACGCGACGAAGCCGTGCGTTTCGTCCTGCAATTCGCGGAGAAGCAGGAGATGCTCGACGCGCTCCTCCTCGGTCTCGATGTGGCCGTAGAGCATGGTGGCATTCGAGCGCAGGCCGATTTGGTGCGCGGTGCGCGCGATGTTGAGCCACTGCTGGCCGCTGACCTTGTGGTCGCAGATCACTTTCCGCACGCGCGGATGGAAAATCTCCGCGCCGCCGCCGGGCAGGGAGTCCACGCCGGACTCCTTGAGCGCGAGCAGCGTATCGCGAATCGAGAGCTTCGCGATGCGCGCGAAATAACCGACCTCGACCATCGTGAAGGCCTTGAGGTGAACGCCCGGGCAGCGCTGCTTGAGCCCGCGCATGAGATCGAGAAAATAGTCGAACGGCAGATCGGGATGCAGCCCGCCGACCAGATGAAATTCCGTCGCGCCCTCGCGCATTCCCTGCTCGGCGCGCTGCCAGATTTCATCGAGGGCGAAGGTGTAGGCGCCCTCGGCGTCCGGATTGCGGCCGAACGCGCACAAACGGCAATGGGCGACGCAGACGTTCGTGGGATTGATGTGGCGATTGACGTTGAAATAGCAGGCGTTGCCGTGGCGCTGCTCGCGGACGCGATTGGCGAGCCAGCCGAGCGCCAGCAAGTCGCCGGTGCGGTAGAGGGCGATGCCGTCGTCGAAGCCGAGGCGCTCGCCCGCGAGCACCTTTTCGGCCACGGGCTTGAGACGCGGATCGGCGATGTGCAATTCGGCCATGCGATTCGGATTCCCGCTACGGGTAACGGCCAGGCTGCGGGAGCCGGGCTACCCACACCGCAGCGCCCCAGAAGAGCAGGAACAGAATACTAATATAGCCGTTCACGTTGAAAAACGCAGCATTCAGGCGGCTGAGGTCGTTCGCGTGCAAGAGGGAATGTTCGTAAATCAAGAGCGCGCCGACGACGGTAATCCCCACCCACGCGGGCCACGGCAGGTGGAAACTGGCCGCCAGCCACCCCAGAAGCGCGACCGTCAGCGCGTGCATCGCCTGCGAGATGCGCAGCGCCGGACCGATGCCGAAACGCCGCGGGATCGAATGAAGCCCGGCCTCGCGGTCGAAGTCAACGTCCTGGCAAGCGTATAGGACGTCGAAGCCCCCGACCCAGAGCGTCACGGCCGCGCAGAGGATCAAAATGCGCGGATCGAGTTTTCCGGCGACGGCGATCCACGCCGCTGCGGGCGAAATGCCAAGGCAGAAGCCCAGCACA
>Ga0326728_10020222_pt1 | contig 12746 bp, 9 predicted proteins | sample MB3enrmetagenome_FD_207602 | JGI IMG/M metagenome (GOLD analysis project Ga0326728, IMG submission 207602) | Lab enriched peat soil microbial communities from McLean, Ithaca, NY, United States - MB31MN | ecosystem: Environmental > Terrestrial > Soil > Wetlands > Peat | place: USA: New York...
TACAACGACATCCCGGTCATGGCGGAGCGCATCTGCGGCATTTGCGGCTGCGTGCATAACGTGACCTACGCCCAGGCGGTGGAAAGCGCCGCCGCCCTCCAGGCCCCGCCGCGCGCGGAATATCTCCGCACCATCCACCTGGAACTGGAGCGCCTGCACAGCCACCTGCTGTGGGTCGGGCTGGCCTGCCACATCCTCGGTTTCGACACTTTGTTCATGCAATGCTTCCGCATTCGCGAGCCGGTCATGTGGGTGGCCGAGAAAATCACCGGCAACCGCAAGACTTACGGCCTGTGCGTCATCGGCGGCGTGCGGCGGGACCTGGCCAACGGCTTGAAGGCCGAGCTGCAACAGGTGCTCGACCGCCTGGAAACGGAATGGCGGACGGTGACCGGCGCCGTGCTCCAGGACCGCAACATCCAGCAGCGCACGCGCGGCGTGGGCGTGGCCGACCGCAAGCTGGTGAAGGAGGCGGGGCTGGTCGGCCCGGTGGCGCGCGCCGCGGGCGTGGATATCGATTGCCGCCGCGATCACCCCTACGCCGCCTATGACCGCATGACTTTCGACGTCATTACCGCCCCCGACGGCGATGTCTGGTCGCGGCTGGTGGTGCGGGCGCGGGAAGTTTTCGAGTCCATCAAGATCATCCGCCAATGCCTGGAGAAAATGGAGAGCGGCCCGATCCAGTTGACGATCAAGGATGAATTGCCGGTGGGCCGGCTGGGATTGTCCTCCGTCGAAGCGCCGCGCGGGGAATGCCATCATTTTGTTATCACCGGCGAGGGCAACCGTCCGCGCCGCTGGCGGGTGCGGGCGCCCACCTACCAGAACCTGCAGGGGGTCCCGATGATGATCAAGGACCAGCAACTGGCGGACATGACGATCACGCTGGGCAGCATTGACCCGTGTTTCTCCTGCACCGACCGGCTCGAAACCATCGATCTCAAGTCCGGCGCAACCAGGGTGTGGACGCCGGAGGAACTCATTCAACTGGGAAGGAGCCGGAAAACCTCATGAGGACCGACCTGATATGCAGTGTGGCCGGCGGGCTGGCCAATGTGGCGGCAGTGCTGTTGGTCGCGCCGTTGGGCGAAGGGGTGTTGCGGAAGGTCACAGCCATCCTTCAGTCGCGCAAGGGACCGCCCCTGCTCCAGCCTTACATTGACCTGCTGAAGCTGCTGGGCAAGGAGGACATTGAATCGGGCGAATCGCCCGCGCTGCAACGCTTTGTCGCCTGGCTGTCGCTGGCGGCGGCCCTGACGGTGGCCTGCCTGGTGCCGATGGGCTTTGCCGCGCCAATGAACGGCGCCGGCGACGTCATTCTGCTCATTTACCTGCTGACCTTGTGCGGCATCAGCACCTTGCTCGCCGGTTTGGCGGCCGGCTCAACTTATTCGCTGCTGGGCATCGGGCGCGAGATGATGACGATGATCGCGCTGGAGCCATTGTTCGCCATCGCGCTGCTGGTCGGCGCGGTCCATGTGCAGTCGCTCCGGCTGGACGCCGTCTTGAACGGGTCGGTTTATGCGGTCCAGGGCGTTCCGTGGTCGGGCCTGGTGCTGCTGGTGGTGATGGTGCTGTCCTTCCAGGCCTTTGTGCAACGGGTGCCGTTCGACATCCCGGCGGCGGAGACGGAACTGATGGACGGACCGTTGATGGAGTATTCCGGGCCGAAGCTGGCCCTGTTTAAGTATGCGCAAATGGCGCGGCTGGTGGTTCACAGCGGATTGTTTGTGGCGCTGTTTGTGCCGTGGGGATCGGGCCTGGGCTTTCCGCTGGGCTGGCTGCTGTTTTGGGCCAAAGTGCTGGCGCTGGTGCTGGTGGTCACGGTCGTCGCCGCCACTCATGCGCGTTACCGGATTGACCAGGCCATCCGTTACTTCGCCGGGCTGCTGGCGGCGGCGTTTGGGGCGTTGGCGCTGGCCGGTTACGGATTCTGATGGAGAGAAGTTTATGTCGCTGGCAAGCAAATTGAAGGAAGCGCTGGTCGGCCTGAAAGCGGGCCGTGTCACCCTCGATTATCCGGCCCAGCCGCGGCCCGTGCCGGAAAACTTCCGCGGCCGGCCCATATTCGACGCGCAAAAATGCATCGGGTGCGCCGGCTGCGCCAACAATTGCCCGGCGCGCGAGATTCTCGTTTTCGATGTTTGCCAGGAGGTTCGCATTTTGAAGTACCTGGGGCGGCGCTGCACCTATTGCGGGCGCTGCGCCGATGTCTGCCCGGAGAAGGCCATCACCATGAGCCGCGAATTCGAGACGGCCACCGACAAGATCGGCGACATCCAGCAGCGGCTGGATTTGTTCATGAGCACCTGCCAGCGCTGCGGGCGCTGTTTCAAGGAGCCGTCGCCCCTGGAACAGTTGAAGCTCAAAGGCTACCGCTTCGACGACCTGGCCAACGAGCGGTGGATCTTCCGCTCCCGCGCCTACCTGGAAAGCGAGCCGGCGGTCGATGACATCAAGATCGAATTGGACTGAAGCGATGCTGAAGAATCTTTGCCAGAAAATGTTCGGCCGCTCCCTGTGGGTCTATCACGCCAACAGCGGCGGCTGCAACGGCTGCGACATCGAGGTGCTCAATGTCCTCACGCCCTATTATGACGTGGAGCGGTTCGGCATCAAGCTGGTAGGCTCGCCGCGGCACGCCGATGTCATGCTGTGCCAGGGGCCGGCCATGCGCTCCACGGCCCGGGCCTTGCGCGCCGCCTACGACGCCATGCCCGCCCCCAAGCTCGTCTTTGCCATCGGCGGCTGCGCCTGCGGCGGCGGCATCTGGCACGATTGCTACCCCGTGCTCGGCCCGGTGGAGAAGGTCGTTCCTGTCAATTACTATATCCCCGGCTGCCCGCCCCGGCCCGAAGCCATCATTTACGGCGTGGCGGTCGCCGTCGGGCTGGTGGACAAAAAGGTTGCCCCGGTGGAGTTCAAGCAACTGGACCTGCCCATTCCGCGCTATCATCCGGCCGATTTGACCGGCCGCGGGGAATTGGTGGTTTACGAGAAGGTGGACAAGATTTAGGTTGATGCACGAGTATTCGATCATGCAAAGCGCATTGAACCAGGCCTTGCGCGAAGCCCGGCTGGCCGGGGCCGCGCGCGTCCACGAAATCCGCCTGCGCATCGGCGTCCTGAGCGGCGTGGTGCCGGACGCGCTGCAATTCGCCTTCGAGGCCCTCACGCCCGGCACCGTGGCGGAAGGGGCGCGGCTGGCGATTGAGGAGGTGCCGGCGCGGTTCTGGTGCGCGGCGTGCGGGCGGGAGTTTGTCTCCGCCAATTTGTATTCCGAATGCCCCGATTGCGGCCAGCCCAGCAACGAGTTGCGCGCCGGCCGGGAACTGGAACTAAGCTCGATGGAGGTGGACCATGTCTAACATTTCCCTCCTAATCTTAATCCTAATCCTAATCTTAATCCTAATCCACTCCCGCCCTTCATTGGAGGTGCCCCATGTGTGAAACCTGCGGCTGCGGCTTGCCCTCGGGATCTCCGGTGACCGTTTCCGCCCACGACGATCACGAACATCACCATCACGGTCACGAGGATTCCCACGAGCACGGCGCTGAAGAACGCCGGACGCTGGAGCTGCGGCAATCCATCCTGGAGAAAAACGACCGGCTGGCCGAGCGCAACCGCGGCTTTTTCCGCGCGCGCGGCATTCTGGTGCTGAATATCCTTTCGGCACCCGGATCGGGGAAGACGACGCTCATCCGCGAAACCATCCGCCGCTTGGGCCAGCGCCTCAAGAGCGCCGTCATTGTCGGCGATCTGGCCACCGACAACGACGCCCGGAAGCTGCGCGATTCCGGCGCGCCGGTGGTGCAGATCAACACCGGCACCGTCTGCCACTTGGAGGCGGACATGGTGGCCCGCGCTGTCAAGCAACTGGACATGGCCAGGCTCGACCTCCTCATCATCGAAAACGTCGGCAACCTCGTCTGCCCGGCCAGCTACGATTTGGGCGAGGACCTGCGCGTCGTGTTATTGTCAGTCACCGACGGCGAGGACAAGCCGCTGAAGTATCCGCCCATTTTCCACATCGCCAACGCCGTCATCATCAGCAAGCTCGATCTGGACAAGCCCTGCGACTTCAACCGCGCGGCGGCGCTGGCCAATCTGCAACACATCGCGCATCACGCGCAGTTGTTTGAAATCTCCTCCAAGACCGGGGGCGGCATGGATGCCTGGTGCGACTACCTGGTCAAGCAGCACGAGGCCATCAAAGGGCGGGATCCGCTGGCCTCGTAGCAGGTTCGGCTCTTCAGAGCAGAGCCTATTTTTGGGGCAGCGCAAATGATGGGATAAACTCATTCAAAAGCCGGGTTTGAAGCCGCCCTCCGCGTGGGGTGGAACGAGGTTTTGACCGGCACATGAGGCCAGACCCAAACGAAATGTGCAAAAGTACGGTCTGACCCCTAGGATAGGACATTCTGCCATTTTTGAGAGGGAACCCCGTACAAAACAAACCACAAATTCCCTCATTGACGCCCTCATGGCACAAGGCTATGAATATTGTAATAAGCTGCGATTAATATAATAAGAAATTTCCCTCATTCATGGCAATTACCCATGGATCTGAGGACGTTAATGTGGCGGACGCCGTTATATTGCGTTTTGGTTAACGGGTAGAAAGACTGCACGAATAGCAAAAAATAAATAATTATGAGAATGTCGCAAAATCCGGTTGGGGGTTTCTGTTTCATCGCAACTTTCATCCTCCTTCTAAAGTCCTTTGTGCCGGACGCGTCGGCGCAGTCCAATACCTGCATCACCTTGTTTTGCCCTGCGAACATCGTGGCGGCGACGTGCAGTAATTGTGCGCCTGTTTATTACACGGCTAGAGCGAGCGACTCCTGCTGCGCCAGCAACGGCAACACGGGTTTGACTCTCTCCTACAATCCGCCCTCGGGCAGTTGCTTCCCAATCGGAACCAACGTCGTGCAAATCACGGCAATCGACAACTGCCAAAACACCGCCACATGCAGTTTCACGGTGACGGTCAATCCCGGAATAGGCCTTCAGGTCCGTTGTCCGACCAACAAAACTGTCTCGTGCGGCAGCAACTGGACATTCGATTTGCCGCAGGCCAGAACCTGTTGCACCAATCAGTTTCTCACCTCAGCCGGCATGACCAACCTCATGGTTTCCTCGCTCGGCGTGGTGAGCAACGGCTACTGTCCAACGGTGTACACCGAGACATGGGAAATCACCGACGCTTGCGGCGACACCAACACTTGCAGCCAGAGCGTCACCGTGATTGGCGCGCCGGCGACGGTGGTTTGCTCCTCCAACAAGACCGTCCCATGCGGCACGACATGGTCCTTTGATCCGCCGACGATCACCGGCGGTTGCGGGGGAACGAATGTGGTCGCACTCACGCCCGTGACCAACGGCGCCTGCCCTCTCTACATCACCGAAACCTGGCTGATCAGCGACGCTTGCGGAAACAACTACAATTGCAGCCAGATTGTCACCGTGGTCGGCGCCCCCGGAACCGTCATCTGTCCAACGAACAAAACAGTGCAATGCAGTTCGGTGTGGTCGTTTGACCCGCCGACGGTCATCGGTGGCTGCGGCGGATCCAATATCATAACGGCGCAAGCTCCCATTACTAACGGCGTCTGCCCGAAGTACGTCACTGAAACCTGGCAGATCATCAACGTGTGCGCCGGTCTTTCCAACTCCTGTTCGCAGACCGTAACGGTAGTTGACACGACTCCGCCAATCCTGCTGTGCCCGTCCGGCGCCTACACGGTTCCATTGAACCACAATTGCCAATTGGTCATTCCGCAGATCGTCCTGCCGGTGGCGGACAATTGTACGCCTTCCGCACTGATCACTTTCCACCAAACGCCGCCGGCGGGCACGGTCTTGCTGAGCGGTCATTCCGCCAACGTAACGGTGACTGCAACGGATGGTTGCGGTAACAGCAGCTCTTGCTCGGTGCAGGTCATCGGCACGCCGACCGGCCCTGTGTTGTCCGGCCCAACCAGCCTGGTCGTGACAAACTGCGAAGTACCCTGCGTGTTGAATCTGGTGGGCGTGGCGGATTCCTGCTGCCCGGCCGGTTCGATCACGCTCACCCAATCGCCGCCATGCAACGCGCCGCTTGGTCCGGGCATCAATTCCGTGACCGTCACCGCGACCGACTGCAACGGCCTGACCGCCGTTCATGTCATCAGTTTAAATATCGCCGGGCCGATTTCTTTTCTGGGCGGATTGTATAACACCGGGGTCAACACCAATTATAGTCTGTTGCCCTACGGCAACATTGATGCCCACTGGGCCGGCATCAACATTTCCCCGGGGATCTACGAAACCAATGGATCTCCGTATTTCTATGGTTATCTCTACGCCGTTTCGCAGGGGACGGTTTGTTACCCGTCGCCCTCAACCTCGATTTGCGGCCCCATGGCCCAGACGTCACCCGGCTGCTTCATGTTCACGCCATGGGGACTTAATTCGGCCGCATCCGAGTGGATCTCATTCGACTATACCAATAACGTGTGTTGGTCAGCGGGCGATTGGTTGGCGTTGACAGCCTTTAATTTGCCGGCCGGCGCGAACCCGGCCACGGCGTCCATCTCCGGACGATGGGCGGCTGACGACATCGGCTCCATGTACTTGAATGGTCTGTCAATTGCGCAGTTGGTGTCCTCGATTGGCGCGCCCTCCGGTGGTTCCGGTTATCAGAGCTGGCATTCTTTTACCATTCCGCCCGGCGCCGGCTTTCTTGCTTCGAACAACCTCATCGAGATCATTATTACGAATACGGCTCCGTACACCGGGCTGCGGGTTGAATTCACCAATGCGCTGGTCAACTGCCAGACCTGCGCGCCGCCTGCGGTGATTTCCATGACCCCGGGAGTAACCCTGCCGCAACTGGCGAACGCCACGTTCCAGGTCATCGCGGCCGGCACACCGCCACTGACTTATCAATGGTTTCACAACGCCACCCCTTTGACCAACAGCGCCCATTACTCCGGAGCGACCACCAGTGTTCTCCAAGTTATTGCGCTGGGACTCGCGGACGCCGGGGCCTATTCGGTGCAGATCACGGGCCCCTGTGGGTCGGTTTCGGCAACCAATCATTTGGTGGTCAGCAACCCGCGCCAGATTGCGACCGGTTCGTGGACCATCGGGCTGCGTACCGCACCGCTGGGCGCCACGCTCGGACCGGATCTGACTTTGGTGAGCGGAAGCGTGTATGGCGGCAATTACACCATCACCACCGGAACTACGCTCGACTTCGGCCTGCCGACGCTCGACGGCCAGGTGGTCAACGTCATGGATATTGCACCGTTGCCGTCGGACACCTCAATCCAGGTGCCGGTTATCGCGCCTCCCGGCAGCAATAATGTCCCCGCCTGCACCGTGTTGATGGACATCTATCAGCCCGACACTTCGTTTGGGACTCCGGCTACGCTCTTTTCAAGCATCTACCAATCCAGTTCAGGCGATGGCGTCAATCTGATTACGGACACGCAGAATCTCCTCCACATCAACGGCTCCTTGTCCGGCGTGCCGTTTGATGCCGCAACGTCGTCGCCCTTGTTGCCCGATGTCTGGAACCGTCTGGCGTTCGTCATCAATCCTCTAGATGCGACGGACGTCACTGTCTCGCTCTACGTCAACGGCCTGCCCGGGGCAGCCATCACAGTAACGGTCACCAACAACGGAGTTCCCACCGGAATATCCCCTAACTGGACCGTCGGCCCGCCCGCGTTCTTCAGTTCGACGTCCGGCGTCACCGCCGAATTTTACGTGGCTGGCCTCCAGTTTATTGCAGACGCATTTCAATCCGCCCAAATCGCCGGCCTCGGCACCCCGGACAGCGGGGCTTTGACCATAAACGACACGTCGCTGCCCGGCCCATCGCCCGTCATCTCTGCCAGCCTAGCTGGTGGGAGCGTCAGTTTGAATTGGACGGGCGCTCCATACGTACTGCAGGAAACAACTGATCTGAGTACTGGCCAATGGACCGACTCCGACCTCCCGGTCAGCGAAAGCACGGTCGGAAACGAAATCGTCACCACCGCCATAGCGGTGCCCTCGGTTGAACAGCCGTGCAAGTTCTACCGCCTGATATTTCGCCCGTGACGTGCCGGTGCCGTCAACCGTTGGCGGGCGAGGCGTAAGAAAAACGGCATGGATCATTTAGCCTCAGAATGTGCATAGAAAGTTGATGGCAATCAAAATCCTGTTTTACAGGTGGACCCCATCCTTTAGACCACGTCAGAGGTGTCAAACCGTACTTTTGCACAATTTGTTCCTCTCCGCATTTGTTTTCCTCCTCGCAGAGAGAAGATTTCTCACGGTTTGCAGAAAATTTTGTTGCAAAACCCGCGTCAACGTTGATGAAAATCGCCCCGCCGCGCCAACTCGTCAAGTATTCTTGGCAGAAGCTATTTCTGGGACAGCGCGAATGATGGGATAAAGTCCTTCAAAAGCCCGGTTTGAAGCCGCCCTCTGCGTGGGGTGGAACGAGGTTTTGACCGGCACATGAGGCCAGACCCAAACAAAATGTGCAAAAGTACGGTTTGACCCCTCGGACGTTGACAAAGTGGTCAGGGAGAGCAGCGTGACCCTTTGCCCGGCAGGGGTCAGGAGATTCAGTCTTCGGGCGGTTCGAGCAGGCGACGAGGCAAATCGCGCGCGCCATGCATCACGCGTTCGATGCTCAATACATCGCCGCTGCTGCGGTAAAAAATGAGGTGAACCCGAAAATGACCACTGACAGGGAATGATCGGATGCCCGCCAGTTCCTTGGCACGAAACCTTCTCCTCTGACCCAATCCCGGCTGTCCCGCCAGCCTCTTTACCGTGGCGTCAAACCCTGCCAAAAAGCGCTCCGCTACATCAACACCCGCGTTCTCGAGATACCAACGGTATTGATGCGTAAGATCCGCCTCGGCGCGCCCCGAAATGCCAGCGCGCAAACTCATCCGGCACGGCGTCCTGCCTTGCGAATCCGGTTCAGCGTGGACTTGCCGTAGGTCTGGTGCGGACTGCGCACACCCTCGAGTAACGCCGCCTCCAACGCGGGCGATTCGTAATCATCGCGCAACTCAAGCGCCCGAAGCGCATCGCGCATCACGTCGCTTTCGTCCGCGTAACGTCCGCTGCGCACTTTTTCCTTCACGAGTGTTTCCAGTTCTTCCGTCAACGTTACTTTCATGGATTTATGCTATCAGTTTCCCAATCGGATTTCCAGCGTTTTTCAAATTTTGGTTGGGAATGCGAGGCTGAATGGCCGGCGGATTCGAGAAAAGGCATGGCCGGACGAGGAAAATTCTCGTCGAGAAAAAATTGCATTCCACCGGTTGTGCTTCGGCGGTTTCCATCGCGGCCAATTCACCGGCGAATTCCGTGTTCCGTTGCGGCGATGAGACACGAGAAAATCATCCTCAACGGCCGTTACCTGACCGTCCCATAGTCGCCCCCGCCAGCAGGACGAACTTGCACCCGCTGCCTTTTTTATTGACTGCCTTCCGCCTTCAGCCTTCAGCCTTCAGCATTTAGCCTTCCGCCTTCAGCATTTAGCCTTCAGCATTTAGCATTCAGCCTTCACACCCGAAACCGGTCCCTGGAAGACAGCTCGGCCTGCCGCCGAAATTTCCCCGGCGTAATGCCCGTTTTTTGCGTGAACACGGTGTGCAAGTACTCCCCGTAATTGAAGCCTGTCCGCTCCGCGATTTCGGCCAGGCTCCAGTCCGTGTCCACCAGCAATTGCTTCACTCGTTCCAGCCGCAGCCGCAGCACCTCCGCCTTCGGGGGGCGTCCCATTTGCGCCACAAATCGCCTCTCAAAAACGCGCCGCGACATGCCCGCCGCCCGCGCCACTTCGTTGATCGTGATGGGATCAAACGCATGATCGCGCAGGTAGCGAAGTCCGATGGCCAACTGATGGTCATTCAGCGCCAGCACTTCCGTGGAGCGCCGGGTCACGATGCCCTGCGGCGGAATGAAGACCGGCTCCGCCGGGGCTTCCCCGCCCGCCATCATCCGCTCCAATAATACCGCCGCCTCATAACCAATCCCTTGCGCGTTCGGCGCCACGCTGCTCAGCGGCGGATCGGAAAGTTCGCAGAGCACCTCGTCATTGTCCACGCCAATCACCGCGATCTCTTCCGGGACGACCTGCTCATGTTGCCGGCACAAATTCAGGACCTGCTGCCCGCGAATATCGTTGCAGGCCATCATCCCCACCGGCTTGGGCAGCGATCTCAGCCAGCGGCCCAGCTCTTCCTGAAAGAGCAGGCCCTGCCTCTCGTATCCGATGGTCTGCTCCTCGGCCACTTGCCGGGGCGGCACATAGACCGCGCACGAAAAACCGCTTTGCGCCAGCCGCTCTCGAAACCAGTGCAGGCGTTTGTCCGAATAGTTCGCGCCCGCGAAGCCGCAGAACGCGTAGTGCCGGAATCCCCGGTCCATCAGATGCTCCGCCGCCAGCTCCGCCACCTTCCGGTCATCCGTGTCAATCAAAGGAAGTCCCACGTCGCTCACCGACCCGCGCACGTCCACCATCGGCACCCCCAACTGCTGCAGTTGCGCCGCCATTTCCCGCGTTTCCACCCGCCCGATCACCCCGTCGCCGTCCCAGTGGCTCAGCCAGCCCGGCAGGGGATCGGTCCACTTCCATTCCTCGCTTTGCACCGACCATTCATGATGTTCCCGCACGAATTTCGCGATGCCCAGAAACAGCGCCCGCCCGTAGGCCCGCGACGACTCAATCAGCAAAGCCACCCGGCGGCGGGATTTGCGGCGGCCTCGAATTGCGGCATTCTTTTTCATCGCCATTCCGGCGTGTCGAAAAACCTTAATGACCTCGATTCATGAACGGACCGTTCGCCATTATTCGGCCCCAATTACGGTCGTAAACACCATCATAGCCATTCGCCGCAAAACCTCAATATAAAAACTCGAAACCTCAATGACATCGCCCGCCGTTTCCGGCATCCTTGCCCGATGACCATGACGCGGCGCCGATTTCTGCTACGCGGGACAGCCTTGCTGCCTGTGGCGGCGGGTTGGCGCCTGGCCCGGGGCGGGCCGCCGGAGAATGTTCTGCTGGACACATCAAGGGACATCCTTCCCGCTCCGGACGATCCCGCGCAATGGCCCGCTTTCCGCGCCGCCCTGGCGGCCTGGCGCGCCCGTGTCCGCTCCCAACTTCATTACGACGATGTCCTGTATCGCCGGCCCGAATTCGCCTGGGCCGCTTCCAATTATTCCTGCTGCTTCATCATGCTGTGCGATGAAACGTTCTGCGACAGCCAGGCCGGCCAATTTGCCGTTGAAGAATTCCTGGAGCGCGGCCGGCGGGATTTTGGCGGTTATGACAGCGTCGTTTTGTGGCAGGCCTATCCGCGCATCGGACTGGACCAGCGAAACCAGTTCGATTTTTATCGCGACCAGCCGGGCGGGCTTCCAGGCCTCCGTTCCGTCGTCCGCCGCTTCCACCGGCAGGGGGTCAAAGTTTATATTGACTACAACCCCTGGGACACCGGCACCCGCCGGGAAGAGGAGGCGGACATCGTGGCGCTGGCCGGAATCGTGCGCGCGATCGAGGCCGATGGTCTTTTTCTCGACACCCTCAACAAACCCGGCGCCGACTTTCGCCGGCAACTCGACGCCGCCCGCCCCGGCGTCATCCTGGAGAGCGAAGACGCCGTGCCGTTGGAGAACATCCGCGAACAACACGCTTCCTGGGCGCAATGGTTCCAGGACAGCCGCGCGCCCGGCGTGCTCAAGCAAAAATGGTTTGAGCCGCGTCACATGCAGCACGGCATCCGGCGCTGGGACCACGATCACTCCGCCGAATTGCAAACGGCCTGGATGAACGGCAGCGGCATGTTGGTTTGGGAAAACGTCTTCGGTACGTGGATGCCCTGGAATGAGCTCGATCGTTCCATCCTTCGCGCCATGCTGCCCATCCAGCGCCGCTACACACGCCTCTTCCAGGAGGGCGGGTGGACGCCCCTCATCCCCGTCGCGCAGCCCGGCGTCTTTGCCTCGCTCTGGCAGGACGGCGGCCTGAGGCTATGGACGCTGGTCAACCGCGCGGAGAGCGAGCGCGCCGGAGTTTTCCTCAAAGTCCGGACCGATGACAAGGAACGTTGTTTTGATTTGGTGGCCGGCGCCGAAACAGCCAACGATCTGGCCGGCGCCATTCCGCCGCGCGGGATTGGCTGCTTTGTTTGCGGCGCGGAGAGGGATTTGGGGCCGGGCTTTGCGCGCTTTCTCCGTCGCCAGTCAAAGTTGAATTCCCGAAAAAACTTCAACACGGATCGCCCCGGGGTCCAAATGCGCGCGAGGCCGCGTGTCTGCGCGCCGCAACCCCGTGCCCTGGCCGGCATGGTGCAAATCCCCGCCGCCAGCCTGGAATTGAGCATCGACATGCGCGTGCGCGAGTGCGGCTTTTACGATTCGACGCTTCCGCCGCAGGGGCTGGGTGATTACTACAACTTTCGCCTCCGCAATTTCCGCCGGCCCGTCGAGTTCAAGCCCTTTTCCATGGACGAAACGCCCGTGACCAACGGGCAGTACGCGCTGTTCCTGCGCCGCAGCGGCTACCGGCCCCGCCATCCGGAGAATTTCCTCAAACATTGGCCGGGCCGGGAAGACCATCCCGTGGTCTATGTCGATCCCGACGACGCCCGCGCCTACGCCCAATGGGCCGGCAAGCGGCTGCCCACCGAGGAAGAATGGCAATACGCCGCCCAGGGGACCGACGGCCGCAAATTTCCGT
>Ga0326728_10020223_pt1 | contig 12746 bp, 12 predicted proteins | sample MB3enrmetagenome_FD_207602 | JGI IMG/M metagenome (GOLD analysis project Ga0326728, IMG submission 207602) | Lab enriched peat soil microbial communities from McLean, Ithaca, NY, United States - MB31MN | ecosystem: Environmental > Terrestrial > Soil > Wetlands > Peat | place: USA: New York...
CACCGCGCGGCGCTCTGCGCCGATGACGCCGAGCAGCCGGCGCATCATCGCCTGGGCATGGCCGGCGACGCCGAGCGCGCCGTCGTCGCCGCCGATCATCGCCCAGGCGCGGTCATCGAGGTCAAGGTCGAGATCGGGCAGAACCACCGCGCCCTGCGCCGCGCGCGCCACCGCCGCGATCAGCCGCGCGGTGGCGCGGTTGGCGCCGGTCGAGCCGGCGACGATGGTCGGGCCGCGCGATGCGCCGCTCGCCAGCGCGGCGACCTCGCCGTCGACCATCAGGGCGACGCGTCGGGCGCGGTCGATCAGGCCGCGCTCGGCGAGCCAGGCCGGCCAATGGTCGAAGGCGATGTGAAGGAAGTCGAGGGTGACGCGCCAATAGGGGTCGAAGTTCTCCGGCGTCAGCGTCTTGAGGCGCGCGGGGTCGACGTCCTCGATGATCATGTCGTCGATCAACGCCGCGAGGTCGCCCGCCAACGCGAAGGCCTGCGCGGGCGTCGCGGCGACCAGCGGCGCCTCGCTTTCGTCGACGACGCGGCGGCCGTCGGCCTCCACCCGGCGGATCGCGCCGCCGAGCGCTTTCGCCCAGGCGTAGGTCAGCCGCGCCAGGGCGGTCAGCCGCGCGAGCGCGCCGACCGCGGGCGGGGTCGCCGCGCCGGCCGGGGCTTCGTCGTCATCGTCGAAGCCGAATTCGTCGCGTGTCGGCTCGAAGGCGCCGAGCGGCGCGATGCGCGGCAGGATGAGGCTCGCGCGGCCGCTTTCCGCGACCAGCGCGCGCGCCAACGCCGCCGCCGCGCGCTGGGTCGGCACGTAGACCGTCGCCGCGGCGAGGTCGAGCGGCCGGCCGATGGCGGGGAAGCCGGCGATCAGCGTCCCGTCGAGGAGCGCGCGCGCGAGCGTCGGCAGGAACGGCGCGCCGGCGGGGATGGTGAAGAGGTTCGCGGGCAGGGCGGAGGATCCCGATTCGCGACGGAGGCCCCGGTTGTCGCGCCGCGGCGCGGGCGAGGCAAGGGCGGGGGGGCGCCGCCGCGCCCGCCCTCACTGCGCCGCCTGCGCCGCCTGCGCCGCCTCTCCGGCCGTCGCCGGCCGCTTCTCGATCAGCCACACCAGCGACGCGGCGACGAGGCACAGCGCGCCGGCGGCGTAGAACGCCGGCAGATAGCTCTGCAGCACGGTGCGCGAATAGCCGGCGCCGTAGGCGGCGACGGCCGCGCCGATCATGTGCGCGGCGAAGATCCAGCCGAAGGCCGAGCCGGCGCGCTCGCGGCCGAAGACGCCGGCGGTCAGCCGCACCGTCGGCGGCACGGTGGCGACCCAGTCGAGGCCGTAGAACGCGGTGAACGCCGTGAGCCCGAAGATCGAAATGGTCGACCCCGGCAGATAGAGCAGCGACAGGCCGCGCAGCGCGTAATAGACGAACAGCAGCGCGCGGTTGTCGTAGCGGTCGGCGAGCCATCCCGAGCCGATCGCGCCGACGAAATCGAGCGCGCCCATCGCCGCCAGCGACGAGGCCGCCGCGATCGCGCCGACGTCGAAGTCGGCGCAGAAGGCGACGAAATGCGTCTGGATGAGGCCGTTGGTGCTGAACCCGCAGACGAAGAAGGTCGCCGCGAGAATCCAGAAGGCGCCGCTGCCCGAAACCTCGGCGAGCGCAGCCAAGGCGCCCGCGGGCGCCGGCGCCTCGGCGGGCTCGGCCGCGACGCTTTCGCCGAGCGCCGTTTGCCCGACCTCGGCGGGGCGGTCGGCCATGAACAGGAGGACCAGGACGCCGGCGATCGCCACGCCGACGAGCGGCGGTGCCAAGGCGGCGCGCCAACCGTAGCGCTGCTCGAGCCAAGCCGCGAGCGGCAGGAAGGCGAGCTGGCCCGCCGCCGCGCTGGCGGCAAGGACGCCGACGACGAGCCCGCGCCGCGCGACGAACCAGCGCGTCGCCACCACCGCGGTCATCGCCAGCGCCGTCAGCCCGGCGCCAAGTCCGACAAAACTCCCCAGAATAGAGCGAGTTGCCAGAAGTAGCTCATCCGTAGCGTGAAGAGCATGCCGCTGCCGACGAGCGCCATCGCGGCGACGATCGCGTTGCGCAGGCCGAAGCGCTCGATCAGCGAGGCGGCGAACGGCGCGATCAGTCCATAGAGCAGGATGCGCAGCGCCGGCGCGCCGGAGATTTGCTCCGTCGTCCAGCCGAACTCACGCGCGAGCGGCAGGATGAGCGTCGCCGGCAGGGTGATCGCGCCGGCGGCAGCTAGGCTGGCGAGGAAGGTCAGGGCGACCACCGCCCATCCGTAGTGGACGCCGAGACGGGACAAACGCAGCGCCGATGCCTGGGCGAACATTACGGTCCTTTCGCCGCCGCCGCCGGCGAACGCGATCGCAGCCTTCGCCGGCGGCGACGCGTCCATCGCCGCAAATGACCGCCGCCGCGAGCGATGTCAACCGCCGCGCGGCGGCGGCGGATCGTTTTGATCCGACAAGGCGTTAAACGCGCGCACGCGCGCGCCGCTTCAAGCCGTCAGGCGAGCGCGATGGCGGCGACCAGCCGGCCGTAGTCGGGCTCGGCGCGGTGGGCGGCGCGGCGATAGCTGTAGAAGCGTTCGGCGTCGGCGTAGGTGTCGAGGCCGAGGTCCTCGAAGCGCCCGAGGCCGGCGCGTCGGGCGCGCTCGGCGATATAGCCGGGCAGATCGAACGTCGCGCGTCCGTCGCGCGCGCCGGGCGCGAAGAAGCGCGCCGAGTCCGGGTCTGCGGCGGCGAAGGCGGCGACGAACTCCGGCCCGACCTCGTATGATTCTTGCGCGATGCAGGGGCCGAGCGCGGCGGCGATGCGGCCCGGAGCGGCGCCGAGGCGCGCCATCGCCGCCACCGTCGCCTCGACCACGCCGGCGAGCGCGCCCTTCCACCCCGCATGCGCCGCGCCGATGACCCGCGCGTCGGCGTCGGCCAACAGGATCATGCCGCAATCGGCGCCGGTGACGCCGAGGCCGAGGCCCGGCGTCGCGGTGACCAGCGCGTCGCAGCGCGGCCGCGCGTCGGGAGCGAACGGCTCGGTTATGATCGCGACGTCGGGCGAATGGACCTGGTAGGGGATCGCCAGCCGGTCGGCGGCGACGCCGAGCGCCGCCGCCATGCGCGCCCGGTTCGCTCGCACCGCGTCAGGGGCGTCGCGCGAGCCGACGCCGCCGTTGAGCGAGGCGTAGACGCCGGTCGAGACGCCGCCGCGACGGGTGAAAAAGGCGTGGGCGAGGCCGGGCGGCGTCAGCGCTTCGGCCGCGAGGCGTTCGGCCGCGCTCACGCCGACCGGACCGGCGGCGGTTGGAAGCCCGGCGGCGGCGGCAGCGCGCGGTTGGCGACCACCATCGCCTTGAACAACGCGCCCATCTCGCCCGACCCCTTGCCGGCGAGTCGGCGGCGCGCGGTCTCGAACGCGTCGGCGCGCTCGGGCGGCGCGCGCTCGGCGAGCGTGCGCGTGCGCAGATCGAGGCCGAGCGCGCGCAAGAAGTCGCCCTGGTCGATCGGGCCGAACACGGCGGCGCCGGCCGCGCGCGCGCTTCGCGCCATCGCGGCGAAGTCGACGTGGGCGGTGAGGTCCGTCTCGCCCGGGTTCTCGAGCGGCTCGACGAAGCGGTGCGCGCGCATCGCCTGGAGGGTGTCGCCGAAACCGGTGACCGCGTGGCCGTAGTCGACGAACAACGCCGCGCCGCCCTGCTTGGCGAGCCGCGTCGCCAGCTCGAAAATCAGCCGGTGGCCGACGGCGCTGATCTCCAGCGCCGCGCCTTCCTCGGCGTCGGCCTTGATGTCGGGCTCCGCCCTGGCGGAGAGCCCGAACGCCAAGCGTCCCGACTCGTCGAGGCGGACCGTCCTCTCGCGCCAGCCGCCGTCGGCGCGCACGAACTGGCGGACCGGCAGCGCGTCGAGGAACTCGTTGGCGAGGACGATCGCCGGGCCTTCCGGCGCTTCGCCGAGCGTCGCGCACCAGGCGATCGGCGCGCCGCTGGACAGCAGCGCCTCGTACTGGATGTTGGCGAGGGTCGGGCTGATCTCGATGAGCGTCACGTCGATGGCGGCGCGAAACTCCGGCGCGATGCGCGCGGCGCGCAAGGCGTCGCTCATCAGGGTTCCGCGCCCGGGCCCGAGCTCGATCAGGCGGACCGGATTCGGCCGCCCCATCGAGGCCCACACTTCAGCGGCCCACAGCCCCAGGAGCTCCCCGAACATCTGCGAGATCTCGGGGGCGGTGGTGAAGTCGCCCTGCGCGCCGAACGGGTCGCGCTTCATGTAATAGCCGTGCTCGGGGTGGGCGAGCGCGAGCTCGATGAAGCGTTCGACGGTGATCGGGCCTTCGCTGGCGATCGTCGTCTTGATCAGGTCCCCGAGGGCGCTCATGTCTTCCTCCGGGCGGCGCTCCGCAGGCTCCAGGCGACGAGGCCGAGGCCGACCACGAGCAGCGGCGCGGAGAGCGCCATTCCCATGGTCAAGCCGCCGCCGAGATCTTCGACGCGCGGGTCGGGTTCGCGATAGAGCTCGCAGAAGCTGCGCGCGACGGCGTAGAGCGCGCCGAACAAGCCGGCGATCAGGCCGGGCCGGCGCAACGCGCCGAGGCGCGCGGCGAACGACAGAACGACGAACAGCGCCAGCCCTTCGAGCAGCGCCTCGTAGATCTGGCTGGGATGGCGCGGCAGCCCGTCGGAGCCGGGAAAGATCATCGCCCAGGCGACGTCGGCGGGGCGGCCCCACAGCTCCGGCTTGATGAAGTTGGCGAGCCGCCCGAGGAAGATGCCGATCGGCGCCGCCAGCGCGATGAGGTCGAACGCGGTGAGGATCGGAGTCTGTTGGCGACGCGCGAACCACGCGGCGCCGATCGCGGCGCCGATCAGGCCGCCGTGGAAGGCCATGCCGCCGCGCCAGACCTCGAAGATCTCGAGCGGATGGGCGAAGTAGTAGCGCGGGTCGTAGAACAGCACGTTGCCCAGCCGCCCGCCGACGATCACGCCGATCGCGCAATAGACCAGCAGGTCGTCGATGCTTTCGCGGCTCGGCCGCGGCGCGCCGCCCCACAGCCGATCCTCGACGACGTAGCGCCGGATCAACGCCCAGCCGGCGATCAGCCCGGCGATATAGGCGAGCGCGTACCAGCGAATCGCCAGCGGACCCCACTGAAACAAGATGGGGTTGATCGCGGGAAAGGGCAGGACGAGCGCGGGCATTGGCCCTCGGTGATGCGACGGCGCCGCTTTCGCGTCAAGAGCGGGGAATTGGAAGCCCACGCAAATCGCCGCTGAGAGGGGCGACGCCGGGGAAGGAGGCCGCCGTCAGCTTCACCCGCGCCAGGCGCTCGTAGAGCGGGCGCGCGGCGGCGGCGATCGGCTTCAGCGCCTCGGCCAGTTCGTCGAAGCTCGGCTCGGGGCGCGGCGGCGCGAAGCCGGTCGACTTCTCCACCTCGTCGTACCACGCCGGCGCCCAGACGCCGTCGCTGTCGCGCCGACCCGGCGGCCAGGCGAGCATCGCCGGGTCGAAGGCGATCCCCAGCGCGCCGCATAGCGTGCTTAGAACGCCGCGCGGATCGGCCTGCACGTCGCGGCCGTCGACCACCGGCGGCGCATGGCCGAGCCGGTCGGCGGCGCGCTCGAACAGCTCGACCTGCGCCTGCAAGCCGATCTCATCGAGGCCAATCGGGCCCGGCCGCTTCTGCGCGTAGGAGAAGAGAACCGCCTCGGGCGCGCGGATGAGGAAGGCGTTGGCGCACGCGTCGCTCCAGTCGCGGCCGAACGACGGCAGCATGTGATGCGTCATGTGTTTCTGGTACCAGACGGCTTTGCCGCCGGGGACGGGGCCGGCGGCCGCCGCGGCGACCGCGCGCCAGTCGGTCGGCTGCGAGGCGATCACCGCCTCGCGCATGGGGTGGTCGAGGCCGGTCGCGGCGAGATAGGCGGCGTAGAACGGCTCGTCGGAGACGGCGCAATCGCCGCGCGCGCCGAAGGCGCGCATCATCGCGGTCGAGACATTGCGCGGGCCCGACCACATGGCGACGCGGATCGGGGCGGGGGCGCTCACGGTCTACGGCCGCCCGCGCGCTTCTTCGGCTTCGAGCGCCTGGTAGAGCGCGCGCAGCTTCGCCGTCATCGGCCCCGAGGCGTCGCCGGCGCGGCGCGGATAATCGCCGATCGCGCGGCCGTCGACTTTGGCGACTGGCGTCAGCCCGGCGAAGGTGCCGGTGCAGAACGCTTCCTCGGCGCCGTAGACGTCGAAGAGGGAGAAGTCCTTCTCATAAGCCGCGAGGCCGGCGCGCCGCGCCGCGCGCAGCACCGCGTCGCGGGTGACGCCGCCGAGACAATAGCCGCCGCCCGAGGTCCACAGCTCGCCGCGGCGGACGATGAAGAAATGCGTCGAGTTGCAGGTCGCCACGAAGCCGCGGTCGTCGAGCATCAGCGCTTCGTCGGCGCCCGCTTCGGTCGCCTGGATGCAGGCGAGGATGCAATTGAGCTTGGAGTGCGAGTTGATCTTCTGGTCTTGCTCAGCCGGGCCGGCGCGCCGCACGTGAACGGTGAAGAGCGTCAGGCCGCGCGCGAGCGTTTGCGGCTTTGGCAGCTTCCATTCGGGGATGACGACGATCGTCGCGCCGCCGACGGCGAGGCGCGGATCCTGGTAGGGCGAGCGCCTGATTCCGCGCGTGACCATCAGGCGGATGTGGACGCCGTCGCGCATGCGGTTGGCTTCGACGACGTCGAAGACGCGCGCCGCGAGCGTCTCGCGCGTCAGGCCGATGTCGATGCGCAGCGTCTTCGCGCCGTCCCACAGGCGGTCGAGATGCTTGTCGAGGAAGGCGATGCGTCCGTCGTTGAGGCGCAGGCCCTCCCACACGCCGTCGCCGAGCACGAAGCCGGAATCGAAGACGGAGACCTTCGCGTCGGCGCGCGGCGTCAGCACGCCGTTGACGCTGACCAGGACCGTTTCGTTGCGCGGGTCGTCGACGAAGTCTTGCGAGCCGGCGGAGGGGGCTAAAGTTTCGGGCATTGCGTCGCGCGCCTTTCCTTCGCCGCGAGCCTAAACGGCGGCGGCCGCGCGAGGCAAGCCGCGCCGGGTCCCGTCAAAAGTCCAACGGCGCGTTGTCGACGACCTCCTTCATGACGAAGAAGGTGCGGGTTTGGCGGACGCCGGGCAGGGCGATCAGCCGCTCGCCGTGGATGCGGTTGAAGTCGGCGATGTCGCGCACCCTAATCTTGAGGAAATAGTCGAAGTCGCCGGCGACGAGATGGCAATCGAGAACGAAGCCAAGCTTGACCACCGCCTTCTCGAAGGCGGCGAAACTTTCCGGCGTCGAGCGGTCGAGCACGACGCCGACGATCGCCAGGGCGCCGCGGCCGACCTTTTGCGGCGCGACCGCCGCGCGCACGCGGGTGACGTAGCCGGCGTCGAACAGCCGTTGCGTCCGGCGGTGGCAGGTCGCCGCGCTGACCCCGAGCTTTTGCGCGAGATCGGCGTTGGCGAGCCGGCCGTCGCTCTGCAGCAGGCGCAGCAGCTTCAGGTCGATGCGGTCGAGTTCGCCGCGCCTGGAAGAATCCTTCATGAAATGACCATCACTCGAAAGAATGAGACATTATTCGCATCGATGGCGCTGGTTCAAGACGAAAGACGCGCGGCGTTCGAGAGCACCTTTCACGACGGAGGTGCTACAATTTCGCCGCGGCGCCGCGCATGGCCGGGACGGGCCGGGTTGGAAAGCGCCGCCGCTCGGGTCGTCGGCGCGACCGCAACCGGAAAGGCCGCTTCATGCTGGAGCAATTCGAACGCTACCCGCTAACCTTCGGCCCGACGCCGATCGAGAAGCTCAGCCGCCTCAGCGCCCATCTCGGCGGGGCCGTCGAGATCTACGCCAAGCGGGAGGACTGCAACTCCGGGCTCGCCTTCGGCGGCAACAAGCTGCGCAAGCTCGAATACATCGTTCCCGACGCGATTCGCTCCGGGGCCGACACCCTGGTGTCGATCGGCGGCGTGCAGTCCAACCATACGCGCCAGGTGGCGGCGGTCGCCGCCAAGCTGGGCATGAAGTGCCGGCTGGTGCAGGAGAGCTGGGTCCCGCACGAGGACGTGACCTACGACCGCGTCGGCAACATCCTGTTGAGCCGCATTATGGGCGCGGAGATCGAGCTGGTCGACGAGGGCTTCGACATCGGCATCCGCCGGAGCTGGGAGCGCGCCATCGCCGACGTGAAGGCTAAAGGCGGCAAGCCCTACGCGATTCCCGCCGGCGCGTCGGCGCATAAGCTCGGCGGCCTCGGCTACGTCGGCTTCGCCGAAGAAGTGCGCGCGCAGGAGCGGGCGCTCGGCTTCGCCTTCGACTATGTCGTCGTCTGCGCCGTCACCGGCTCGACCCACGCCGGCATGCTGGTCGGCTTCGCCAAGGACGGCCGCGAACGGCGGGTGATCGGCGTCGACGCTTCGGCGACGCCGGCGCAGACCAAGGCGCAGGTGCTCGCCATCGCCCAGAACACCGCCGCGCTAGTCGAGCTCGGGCGCGAGATCGTCGCCGACGACGTCGTCCTTCTCGAGGACTACGCCCATCCGCGCTACGGCGTCCCGTCGGAGGAGACGAAGGACGCGATCAGGCTGTGCGCGCGGCTCGAAGGCATGATCGTCGACCCGGTCTACGAGGGCAAATCGATGCAGGGCGTCATCGACCTGGTGAGGAAGGGCTTCTTCCCCAGCGGATCGAAGGTGCTCTACGCCCATCTCGGCGGCGCGCCGGCGATCAACGGCTACGCCTACGCGTTTCGCAACGGCTGAGCGGCGCCTGGCGCGCCGCGGCGGAGGCGGGCCGACGCCCGCTCAGATCTCGATCTCCCTCCCGATCTCGACCACTTCGTCGCAGGGCAGGCGGAGGTAGTCGCTGATGCGCGCCGCGTTGCGCGCCATGACCGAGAACAGCTTCGTCCGCCAACGCGGCAGGCCGCGCCGGTCTTGGCGCGGCGCGATGGTCTCGCGGCCGACGTAGTAGGTGACGTCGGAAAGGTCGATCTCGGCGCCTTTGGCCTTGCACTCGGCGATGAGGGCGGGGACGTCGGGATGCTCCATGAAGCCGATGCGCGCTTCGGCGCGCCAGTACTTGTCGGCGAGGCGCGTCACGGTCAGGCGGTTCGCCGCTTCGACGCGCGGCGTCGAGACGGTGGCGAGGGTGAGCGCCAACACGTATTCGTGCAGCGAGCGGTTCTTGCGCACGTGCCAGGAGAGCACCGGCGCGGTGGCGTCCTTGGCGCGAGTGAGGAACACCGCGGAGCCCGGCACGCGCGCGATGCGGCCGCTCTGCAGCTCGGCGAGAAACGCCTCGTCCGAAACCTGATCGGCGACGACGCGGTCATGCAGCGCCGTCGCGCCTCTGTGCCAGATCCACATCACGCTGTAGACGGCGGCGGCGAGCAGCAGCGGGACGTAGCCGCCCTCCCGCACCTTGGCCATGTTGGCGGCGAAGAAGCCGCCGTCGACGACGACGAAGGCCGCCGTCACGGCGCCGGCGGCGAGCGCGCTCCAGCCCCAGATCTCGCGCATGGCGATGAACAAGAGCGCGGTCGTCAGCAGCATGGTCGCCGAAACCGCGATGCCATAGGCGGCGGCGAGGTTGTCGGACTTGGCGAAGCCGAGCGTCAGCGCGACGGTGACGATCATCAGCAGCCAGTTGACCGCGCCGACGTAGATCTGGCCGTAGCCCTCGCGCGAGGTCTGCTTGACCGCCAGGCGCGGCGCCCAGCCGAGCTGAATCGCCTGCCGCGTCATCGAGAAGGCGCCGGTGATGATCGACTGGCTGGCGATGATGGTGGCGACGGTCGCTAGCGCGATCAGCGGCGTCAGCAGCGGGGCGGGGCAGAGGCGGTAGAAGATGTTTCCTTCGGTCGGCGCGCCGTCGAGCACGAGCGCCGCCTGGCCGGCGTAATTCAGCACCAGGCTGGGGAACACCACGCCGTTCCAGGCGAGACGGATCGGGCGGGCGCCGAAATGGCCCATGTCGGCGTAGAGCGCCTCGGCCCCGGTGACGCAGAGGAAGACGCCGCCGAGGACAAGGAACCCGGCGAGGCCGGCGGTGGTGAGGAAACGCACGCCGTAAATCGGGTTGAGCGCGACGAGGACCGACGGATGAAGCGCGATCCCGTAGACGCCGAGCGCCGCCATGACGATGAACCAGACGAGCATCAGCGGGCCGAACGCCCGGCCGATGCGCGCCGTCCCGAGCGGCTGGATGGCGAACAAGGCGATCAGGATGACGACCGCGGCGGGCAGAACGTAGGCGGTCAGCGCCGGCGTCGACTGCTCGACGCCTTCGAGCGCGGAGAGCACCGAGATCGCCGGCGTGATCGCGCCGTCGCCATAGATCAGCGCCGCGCCGAACAGGCCGGCGGCGACAATCGCCGGGCGATGGCGTTTCTTGGCGCCGAGCAGCGCCATCAGCGCGATGATTCCGCCCTCGCCGTCGTTGTCGATGCGCATCGCCACGTTGACGTACTTGACCGTGGTGACGACGACCAGCGTCCACAGGATCAGCGACAGCGAGCCGAGAATGGTCGCCGCGCTCGGCGCAGCGCCGGTCAAGTCGAGCACCGTTTTCAGCGTGTAGAGCGGGCTGGTGCCGATGTCGCCGAAGACGACGCCGAGCGCCGCCAGGCTCGTCGCCGCCAGACTCGCTTCGGACGCGGCGCTTCGAGCCGCCGAATGGTTCGTCACGCCGTCTCTCCGTCGCCCCGCCCGCGCCGCGGCGCGCGCCGTCCCGCAGGTCTATAGAGCGGCGCCGGGCCGAAGGAAACCGCGGCCGACGCGAGGGCGCGCCGGATTTCGCGCGCGCCGCCCGCGGCCGCGGCGACGCCCTGTCAACCTTAAGAAATTTATCGTTTTCGCAAGGGTCGGACCGCTCGAATTTTATTGATTTGTTTTTCGCCGCGCCAATCCGCTTGCGCGACCTTTCCCGCGTCGAGGCGTGGGGAAGGTCCATGTTCGGTTGGGTTGCGCGTTCTGTTTGCGGCGCGGCTTTGTTCGGGGTGGCGTACGGCGGGCTGGTCCAAGCCTCCGAGCCGAAGCTGCCGAACGCGAGCTACGCCGCGGTCGGCCCCGCGACCTCGGTTCCGTATGGTTGGGTCGACTTCTGCAGCCGCCGGCCGGAGGAATGCAGCCTCGGCAGGCTCGCCCCGCTCGACGTTCGCCTGACGAAGAAGGCTTGGGAGGTCCTCAACCAGGTCAACAAGTTCGCCAACGACGCGATCGAGCCGATCAGCAATCTCGATCATTGGGGAACCATCCTTGACCACTGGGACTATCCGACCGACGGCAAGGGCGACTGCAAGGTGTACGCCCTGTTCAAGCGCAAGCAGCTCATCGAGCAGGGCTTCCCGCGGCAGGCGCTGCTGATGACGATCGTGCGCGACCTCGACGGCGAGGGCCATGCGGTGCTGACGGTCAGGACCGACCACGGCGAATTCGTGCTCGACAACCTGCGCGACGAAATCCTGCCGTGGGACGCCACCGGCTACAAGTTCATCAAGCGGCAGGCGCAGGACGATCCCAACGTCTGGCTCGACCTCGGCGGCGTCGTCGGCGCGACGCGGCAGGCGAGCGGCGGCTAAGCGCCCTCGGCTCGGGCCCTCGCGGAGAGGCCGGTCGAAGCAAAACGGCCGGCGAAGCGCGCGCCTCGCCGGCCGTCGCAAGCGATCGCGCGACCGCGCGTGTCTAAGCATCTGAAAAGCCGCTATTTCGCGTCGTCCGGCGGGAGGCGGCGCGACGCCCCGCTGCGGCAGTGTGACGCGCGACCTATTGTCGCGCCTTGAGGAGTCGCGGAGGAAAAGCGACTCAAAATCTTCGCCAGGCGGACAGTTTTTCGCCGCTGTGGCGCGAGGACCACGGCCCCCGCGCGGCCGGCGTCGCTGGCGCGGCGCGGCGAGCGGCGGCTGACCCGCGCCCCGCCTCAGGCCGCGGCCGCGTTGCTCTCCCAGGCGGCGTGCTCGATGCCCGGGTGCTTGCCTATCCGCTCCGCGACCGCGTCGAGCTCGGCGGCGACGATCGAGGCGGGAACCAGCGTTGCGACGATGTCGACGAAATCGTCGCCGCGCTCGACCGTCTCGACGTCGCCGACCGGATAGCGCGCGCCTTCGAGCGCCTTCAGCAACGCCTTGCGCGCTGCGGCGGCGCCCTCGGGAGTCGCGGTCGCCCGCACCTCGTGGATCGCTTCGCTGGCGCGCTCGTCGAGCGGGATGCGGTTGATCGCGTTGACCAGCGGACGCAGCAGCGTGTTGCCCGCGACCACCATGACGGTGAGCAGCGTCGCCTCGGCGACGAGGCCGGCGCCCGCCGCGGCGCCGACCGCCGCCGAGCACCACAAGGTCGCGGCGGTGTTCAGGCCACGGATGCTCGCGCCGTCCTTGATGATCGCGCCGGCGCCGAGGAAGCCGATGCCGGAGACGACATAGGCCAGCACTGCGTCGACGCGTCGCCGGCGATCCGCATGCCGAAGTCGACGAAAGCCGCTGCGCCGAGCGCGACCAGCACGTTGGTGCGCAAGCCCGCCGAGCGCTGCCGGTGTTGCCGCTCGGCGCCGATCAGCGCGCCGAGGGCGAAGGCGGCGGCGAGGCAGAAGGCGAGGTTCGCCAGCGCCGAAAGGCTGAACGCGTCGATGAAGCGCATGGCGAGTCTCGTCGCAAGGTTGGTCGGCGAAGAACGGACGGAGAGCGTAGCGTCGCGGGGGGGGGGGCGGGCGCCGCGCCCCCGGCCGGGGATAGGGA
>Ga0326728_10020225_pt1 | contig 12745 bp, 5 predicted proteins | sample MB3enrmetagenome_FD_207602 | JGI IMG/M metagenome (GOLD analysis project Ga0326728, IMG submission 207602) | Lab enriched peat soil microbial communities from McLean, Ithaca, NY, United States - MB31MN | ecosystem: Environmental > Terrestrial > Soil > Wetlands > Peat | place: USA: New York...
TTTGCCGATAATCGTACGTCTTGAATTTGGCCATGTTACGGTCCTTCAATGGTTTTAATTACCTGATTCCACTCTAGCACGGAATCAGATAAATTAACAGTAATTAAAATAGGTTAGATGATTTTTTGGACTGAAATAACTTTTAGCCGGAACTTCCTCATAGGAGGAAAATCAGCTGAGCTCAACACTTTTTCGACAGTCTCGCAAGTTAGCTGCTCAAGCCTTGCCGACATCGATTGGCTAATAATTAAGCTTTTTCTCAAATCGGAGCCAGGGGTTCTTATCATGGCCGAAGGTGGTATGTCCATGTCGCCTCCGCCTTTCCTCTGGCTCATCACTATAGGGCGGTGCTGGCCTGGTGTTCAAAGTTCGACACCCCAGCCAGCATCTGCGGACCAAGGGGATGATATGTTCAAAATCTGCAAAAAAGATATATTTTGAGGGAAATTCGTACTATCCTGGCTCTTACAGGACGATTTGGCCAAAAAAGAGAAAACTTGCCGGGGTTAAACTCGGTGAGAGGGCTCCCAAAAACCATTTTTAGGCTGCGGTGGGTGAGTCTGCCGCATAATCTCGGAGAACATCCGAGGCAACCTCTCTACCAAGTTGGGCAACATTAGGATCAATAAGGAGCTCTAACATGGATGCCGGGAACAGAGGTTCTTTTCAGGCCCATTCTGGGGCCGCGGCCAAGGCCAGCTGGCCCCGCCTCGTCTTCATAGCCTTGCTGTTAGCGGCGTTTTGCTCCCTGGGCCTGGGACTTTGGGCTGGCTCGGGAAATTCCCAGGAACGCCGGCCGGCCCAGGCGGGCACCACCGCGGCCGCGGACTCTCAATTTACCATACTTAAGATCGAGCCCGACGCCCAAAAGGAAGAGGTCCGCATCTTTTTTGACAAACCCCTCCTTCTGGAGGGCTTGAAAGACAACTTGCGCCTGCTGCCCTTGGTCAAGCTTGACTGGCACCACGCTGCCATGAGCCCGGAGGGTCAACTCACCCTAAAGGGGCGCTTTAAATTCGGGGTCGGATACGTGGTAACCTTGCCGGAGAATTTTAGGTTGGGCAGCCTGACCTACCGCCCTACGGTGACCACCTTCTTCCTGCCGGATCGGCCCGCCAAGCTGGAATTCGTCGGACGCAAGAGCCTCATCGAGCGAGATAGCCGGGAGCTCCTGCACGTCCGTAGTCAAAATGTCAAGGCCCTGATCCTGGAAGGCATAAGAATTCCGCCCTTGTTGCTGCCCCGGGCCCTGGCCGTGGAGGAATCTCCGTCCGACTGGGGCCGGACCCTGGATGAGCTCAAGTCCGGGGCGGAGCGCCTCCATGATCTGGCCAAGGGAAACCAGGCCTTAACTCCCTTCCTCCTGGAACCTTTTGCCGAAAGGCAGCTCTTCCCTGCGCCGACTGAAAAGAACAAACCCCTGGCGGTGTCTCTACCCCTGAGTTTTCGCAAGAACAAGGAAGTCGGGGGCCTGGAACTTATCCGGGTGAGCGAGGATCGGGCCGAAGGGGCCACTGCTTCCAGCCCCCGGGTCTTTGCCATCAGCGACCTGGGCCTGACTTACAAGGTGGGGGGCAACAGTCTGCTCCTCTGGGCCACCTCCCTCAAAACCGCGATGCCGATGCCTGGGGCGCAGGTGGTGGGCTTCACTCGGGAGATGGAAGCCTTCCCTCTGGGCCAAACGGATGCCGACGGCATCCTAACCTTTCAGCAAAAAGACCTGGAGGGGCTGTCGCTAAAAACCTTGGGAGACTTTCGCCCGGTAAAGCGCCACCTGAACCATGGGCAGATAGTCTGCCTGCTGGCCGCTACCGCCAACGACGTCTCCTTTATCCGGATGACGCCGGCGGACAGCCTCAAACCCCGGGGAATCTGGCAGGTGAAAGCCGGAGAGAAGGTCCGCTGCCTCAAGGGCCAGGTCTTTACCGAACGGGGGGTCTACCGTCCCGGAGAGACCCTACATTTCAAGGGCCTGGTTCGGGAATACCAGGAAGGCCGCATCCTCTCACCCCAGGGTGAGGTCTGCACTTTTGAAATCAGCAGTCCCAAAGGGGAGCAGATCTATTCCCAGGAATTGCCCCTGTCGGATTTTGGCAGCGCCTCCGGTGAGGTGACCGCCGCGGGCCATTGGCCCCTGGGCACCTACACCATGACCATGTCATTCGGCCCTAAGCCGCCGGAGACCCAGGCCCCGGCCAATAGCGACCAGCAAGGTCCGGGCCAGCTTGACCAGGAGGAGGAGGGGGAGCAGGAGCAGGCCAACGGGGAGGAACCGAATTCCGGCCAGGCGCCCAAGAATGCCGCCACCTGCACCTTCCAGGTCCAGGAATTTAAGGCGCCCCGCCATTTCGTGGAGATCGACTTTAAGAGGTTGAGCCGGCCGGATACCAGCTTTGTCAATGACCAGGGCCGCCAGCGGGACTTTGTCCGCATCGGCCTCAGCGGCGCCTACTATGCCGGAGGGCCGGTGAAACACGGACAGGTGCGCTGGAAGCTGCATAAATCCAAGACCAGCTACCAGGTGCCCGGCAACGATAATTTCGAATTTGGCTATTCCCGGGACGAACCAGGTGAACTGATCGAAAGCGGCCAGGCCATCTTGGACGAGAAAGGGCGGGCCGACCTGGAATTCCCCCTGGACCGGGAAGTTTTGGCGGGAGAGTCGGGCTATCTGGTAATTGCCACGGTGGTGGACTTTGACGGGCGGGCCGCGTCCAACAGTAAAACTTACCAGCTCGTGCCAGATTATCTGGTGGGCCTCAGCCCCCATCCCGATGAGGTGCCGCCCGAAACGGAGCAGTTGCTGAAAGTGGTGGCCACCAACCGCGACGGCAAAAGGATCGGCAAAGGACAAATCCAGGCCGCAGTCCTGGAGCGGACTTGGGTCTATGTGGTCAAGAGAAACGAACAGGGTGACATCTATTGGTCCGACCAGGAGACCTGGAAGAGGAGCTACGCCACCAACCTGCAAATAGAGAAAGGCGAGGCCAGCTTCCGCTTCGACTTCGGCTGGTCCGGCCGCTACCTGGTGACCTTCACCTACCGGGATGATCGGGGCCGGAACTTCACCTCGGCCACCATTTACCAGGTGTCCAGCCCCGGCCGCGATGAGGAGGGCGAAAAAAAGGAAAATGCTTATCAAATCTTGTCGCTGTCTGCGGATCGCCCGGCCTATGAACCGGGCCAGACGGCAAGGATCGCTCTGCGGCCCAAGCGGCCGGTCTCCTGCTACCTGGTCACCCTGGAACAGGAAGGCCTGCTGCAGCACCGAGTGGTGACTGCCAGGAAAGAATTGCCGGAGCTAGAGATTCCCATCAAGGCCCAATTTGCCCCCAATGTCTACCTCTCCGTGCTGGCTCTCGCCCCCAGGGGGGAATTTCCGGTCTTTGCCGGGCGCTATGATACCGAGGCCCCGGGGTTTTATTGGGGAAATATCAACCTGCCGGTTCGCCTGGAAGTGGAGCATTTGCAGGTGGCCATCAGTCCGGAGGTCAAGGAGCTCAAGGCCCAACCGGGGGCCGAGGTCAGCCTGGACTTCACGGTTCTCAACAAGCGCGGCCAGGGAGTTCTCGCGGAACTGGCGGTGGCGGTGGTGGACGAGGGGGTACTGGCCCTCACCGCCTTTAAGACGCCCACTCTGGAGCAATTGACCCGGTTTGACGGACCCCTGGGGGTCTTCACCGGCGAATTGCGAACCCTTCTCCAGCATCAAACCCCCTATTATCTGGCCCACAATGAACCCCTAACCGGGGGCGCCGGTCTGAACGCCGAAATGATGGCCAAACTGCGGCGCCGCTTTGAGCCGGTCGCCTATTTCAACCCGTCGCTGCGCACCGCTGCCGATGGCCGGGCCCGGGTAACCTTTACCTTGCCGGACAATATGACCAGTTACCGGGTTTACGCGGTGACCGCGGACCAGGGCAGCGGTTTCGCCAGTCCGGAGCGCTCCCTGGTGGTCAGCAAGGATTTTTACCTGGAGCCGGGCCTGCCCAGCTTTTTCAATCAGGGGGATCATTTCCGGTTTCAGGTGGCAGCCTTCAATAACACCGGCGACCGCGGGCCGCTGAAGTTCAAGGCCGCATCTGAAGGTGGGCTCTCCCTCAAGGCGGAGGAACCCTTCCCAATCCTTGGACCCAAGGATAGCGTGAACCTCAACGTCAGCGGCGAAGCCACCCAGGCCGGATCGGCCACGGCCCGCTTCGGCGCCGAATTCCAGGGGCGGCCCGACGCGGTTGAGCTTAAGATTCCAATTAAATCCGGGCACATCCAGGATACCGCCATCCGCTTTGGGAGCCTGGGGGGCGCCACCTCTATCAAGATCAGCCTGCCTCCTTATCTCACCGGCGAGGCTGCCCGCAAGCTCAACTCTGAAGAGGTGAAGGCGGTTCTTACCCTCTCAGGCTCCCCTTTCCTGCGGCTGGGCGAGGCTTTGCATTATCTGCTCACTTATCCTTACGGCTGCATAGAACAGACCTCCTCCGGGGTCCTGGCCCTGGCCGCCTTGCGGGGCGTGGTCCAGGACAACCAGGTGCCCGGCATCAGTCTGCCGGAGGTGGATAAGTACCTCAATCGGGGAGTGGGGCGCATCTTGGGCATGCAGACCGATAACGGCGGGTTCGCCTACTGGCCCGGACAGTCGCAGGCGGACGGCTGGGGCTCGATTTACGCCGGGGCTGCCTTGGGTATCGCCAAGAAAAACGGAGTGGAGGTCCCAGAACTACCTTTGACCAAGGGCCTCGATTATTTTCATGCCCAGTTGCGCGACCCCAAGACCCCTTACCCCGCCAAGGCCTTCGGCGCCTACATCCTAGCCTTGAATCACCATTTGGAGGGGGACGAATTTGAGGGGCTGAGGCAGAAATATCAAAACTTTAACCGGGAGGGCCAATTACTGCTGCTCCTGGCGGCTCGGGAAGCCAACCTGATGCCCGTGGCGGAGTTGCAGCGGAACCTCAAACCCCTGTTAGGCCCGGACCTCGCCAAACAGACCAGTTGGAGCCATGATGAATTTAACGCCCTGGCCCGGGGCCCGGCCCTGGCCTTGCTGGCCGGGAAAGCCATCATGCCCGAGGACCCGCTCACCAAAGAGGCGGCGCTGGTGCTCCTGGGAGGCCTGGACCAGCAAGGGGTCTGGATCTCCACCAGCAGCACCGGTTGGGCCTTGGTGGCCCTGGGGGAATATTTCCAGGGGCAGAAATTCAGCAGCCAGGGCGCCGAGTTTGCCATCAGCCAGCCCGGCGCCACCGCCAAACAGCGGATTAAGCTCGATCCCAAGGGATTTCGCACCGTGGACCTCGACCCCAAGGCCCTCCTGAAAAACCCGGTGGTGCAGGTGGAGACCCCAGCCGGCCCCACCTGGCTCTACGAGCTGGCAATTAGCGGCCCGCGGCTGGACCTGGCCGCCTCCGGAGCCGATCAGGGCTTCAAAGTCAGCAAGACCATACAGAATACCGACGGCTCCCCGGAGATCAAGGTGGGGGATCTGGTCAAGGTCACGGTCCTGGTGGAGGCCCGGAAACCCCAGCGCTACGTGGTCCTGGACGATCCATTGCCTGCCGCTCTGGTGGCGATCAACACTGCCCTGAAAACCGAGGAAGCCACCCCGCAGGCCAGCGACGAGGAAAACGGCGATTTCCAGGGTTACGTCCTCATGGACGGCACCATACTTTATTACCCCAATTTTTTTGAAATCCGCGATGAGCGGGTACTGGCCTTCCGGGATTGGCTCTACTCCGGGCGCTACCGCTTCGAGTATTATGCCCGGGCGGTGTGCGAGGGCCATTTCCTGGTCCCGGCCACCAAGGTGGGGGCCATGTATTCTCCCGGGGTGAACGGCTACACCAGCCAAACCGATATCACCATCAAGGCGCGGTGAGATTGGTCCGGGCGGCACTGGCTTCCAGCCTGCGCTAAAGCACCGGCAAGATGCCGCTGCCGCAAGGAGGTTCAAGATGGCCAATGGCCCCCCATGGAGTTTGCGAGGGGCTGCTCTGGGGCGATGGCGCCGCCACTGGCGGCTGTGGCTGGCAGCCGGTCTGGTTATCCTCCTGGCATGGGGCATGGAGATCGCCACTCGCTTCGATCCCGCGGCCCTGGCCCCCGCCCCCGGCCCTCTGGTGTTGGACCGCAACGGGCACATTCTCCGTCTGGGTCTGGAGGCCCAAGGGCGCAAATTGATCACCCTGCCTGCGGGGGAACTTCCCGAAAAGGTGGCGGCGGCTTTTATCTCTGCGGAAGACCAGAGATTCTGGCGGCATCCGGGGGTCGACCCGCTGGCGGTCCTGCGGGCCCTGGCCGCTAATATGAGCGCCGGTCACATCGTCTCCGGGGCCTCCACCATCACCATGCAGCTGGCGCGTTTGACCTTCACAGAAAAAACCAAAAATCCGGGGCCGCGCACCTATTGGCGCAAGCTGGTGGAAATGGGGCGCAGCCTCAGAATGGAATGGTCTTTAAGCAAACCCCAGATTCTGAGGTGCTATCTGGACCGGGTTCCCATGGGCAATAACCTCATGGGGGTGGAGAGCGCGGCCCGCCTCTATTTCGGGAAAACGGCAGCCCAGTTGAGCATTGGCGAAGCCGCCCTGCTGGCGGCCCTGGTCCGGGCCCCGGGAACTCTCAATCCTTACGGTCCCCACCTGGCCCGGCTACTGCAACGCCGGGAACGGGTGCTCTCGCGGCTGGCCCAACTCGGCAGCTTAAGCCCCCAAGAGGCGGCCGCGGCCGCCGCCGAACCCGTCATGCTTCAGAAGGCCAGGACCTCAACCCCCAGGTTTCCCTTTGAGGCGCCCCACTTTACTACCCTCATCCTCTCCAGAGGCGCCCCGGCGCCAAGGGGCGGCGTCATTGGCACCAGTCTGGATCTGGAGTTGCAACACCGGGTTGAGGCCGTCGTCGCCTCCCACCGGGCCGCCTTGAGGAAATACGGGGCCTCCCAGGCCGCCGCGGTGATCGTGGACAACCGTTCCCTGGAGCTTTTGGCCCTGGTGGGCTCTTTTCGCTACGGCCCCAAGGACCGCGGTTGTAACAACGGCGCCGCGGCCTGGCGCTCACCGGGATCTGCCCTGAAGCCATTTCTTTACGGCCAAGCCCTGGACCTGGGGTTCACTCCGGCCTCTATTCTGGAGGATGTCGAACGGCGCTACCAGACCCCCAGAGGAGAATTCACCCCGGCCAACTTCGACCGCCAAACCAACGGTCCCATCTCCTTCCGCGAAGCCCTGGCCAATTCCTTGAACCTGCCCACCGTCAGTCTCCTCTCCCTCATCGGGCCCCAAACCTACTATGACACCCTGACCCGCCTGCAACTCATTAATCATCCGGAGCATGGCCCGGATTATTACGGTCTGGGCCTGGTGGTGGGCAACCTGGAGGTGAACCTGCTGCAAATGGCCGCGGCGTATGCCTGTTTGGCGAACGGCGGCCTCTACCGGCCGTTGCGACTCCGGACCGCGGAACTTGCCATCCAGCCATCCGTGCGGGTCTTCTCCCCCCAGGCTGCTTACATCATCAGCGATATCCTTTCCGATCCCATGGCCCGCTTCCGCATCTTCGGGGCTTCCAGTGCCATGAATCCGCCCTATCGCCTGGCTATCAAGACCGGCACCAGTTCCCATTATCGCGACTCCTGGGCCGTGGGCTACAACCCGGAATACACCATAGCGGTCTGGGTGGGCAATTTCGATGGACACTCCACCTTGAAATTGAGCGGCGCCGCGGCTGCGGCCCCCATCCTGGCGGACCTGGCCGCGGCGCTGTTTCAGGGGCGCCCGCCCCAGCCCTTTATGAGACCCGCGGGGGTGATCGAGGCCTCGGTTTGCCATTTTTCCGGGATGAAGCCCGGCCCGTTTTGCCAGCATGTGCGGCGGGAGCTATTCATCGCCGGCACCGAGCCCAACGTCACCTGCACCTATCACCGCGCCCGGCAGCCCTGGCACCAGATCCCCACCCCCTTTGCCGGCTGGCTGCATCAACGCCTGGATCAGGGAAGCGAGGGGCGATTCCGGCTGGCCGACCTTGACTTCGATCTGCCCAGATTATTTCAAGAGCAGGCCGGGGCAGGGCCAGGGGTTACCATCAGTCCAACCCCCAAGGGCAAAGTGACCCTGGGGGCTCCTCGGGATCGGCCCCTGATGCCGGACTCGCAAGAGCCCTCGTTGACTATCGCCTATCCCCTGGACGGCGACCGCTTTCTCCTGGAGCCCTGGGCGGAGGTGCTGGCCATCCCCCTAAAGGCCGTTTCCCGCGAGCCCCTGAAGTCGCTTACCTGTTTTGTGGATGGCATGGAAGCGGCCAGCCTCGGGCCGCCCTACGAAACTACCCTGGACCTTGGCCGGGGCCACCATCGCCTCCTGGTTGTTGGTCCGGATGGTCTGGGCGCGGCCGTCGAAGTCCAAATCCAGTGAGTAGAGTAGCAAAGGGGACCCTTACCGAAGGGCGCGTCTTACCCGCCAAATCCAAAATTAAGGCGAGCAGATGACAACGAAGCAAGTTAGTGTGCAGCGATTCAGCGTGACTTCTTCTAAATCATTCGAGGAAGTTGTAGCAGGGCTCGAAGCGGCTGTTGGCCATCCTAATATGCACGGATTCTTGCGGGATGTCGCCTCAGCAAAAACCTACGCGGATTTAGAGAAGGTCATTCACAAGGTCATTGGAGTGTCAGGTTTCATGGAGTTCATCCGCTTCAACCTCGGAGGGATCGCGCGGAAAGAACGCGGAGAAGAAGCGCCACAAAGTCTGCGTCTCTTAATCGGCAACCCGCTTATCATGAAACAGATGATCGAGCATGCACCAGACGCTGGCTCTTACGCGCCGGTGACAATTCTAATCGATGAGCGAGCAGATGGAGTGCACCTGTCCTACGACAAGATGGCCAGCTTACTGGCTCCCTACGGAAGTGCGGAAGCTATGAAAGTCGCCCAGGATCTGGACTCCAAAGTCGAGGCCCTACTAACGGCAACAGCTACCTAACCTGCGGTCTCCGAGTGATGCAGGAACTTTTTCTCTAACTATCTCCATAGCAACCCCGGCCGTTGAGATAAAACTTGGTTATACCTTTGATCAAGTGCCCCACCGGCAAAGCTGGGTAAAGTCGTGACGATAACTGCTTCTATGTAGGATTTGGAAGGATTTCGTTATCCAGATCATACCTGCAACTTTTCCGTGTTTGAGGATAATTGCTGGGTTTGGCAAGATACTCGCGATTCTTGGTAGGCTCTTTTCGAAAGAGCATCAAGTCGCCAGGGGTAAAAGCCAGGGTTTATCACCACGCCTCAAGATGGTGCGTGCATGTGGCCTCAGCTTTTCCCCTGGCTCACCATTATCTGGCGGTACTTGCCTTGGGTCTTAGGCTCCCTAGCCAGATAGCATCTGATCGTCGAGGGATTGGTATGCTCAAAATTCAGGGAAAAAGAATTTTTTCCAGGAAATTTGTGATAGGATGACGTCGCAAAGAGGATTCGCCTTCAAGAACATAAACTTTGGGGTATTTCCCCTGGGCGAAGAGGCCCCAAAAATCATTTTTTCTTGCATTGGCCAAGCAACAGCATAACTTTGGAATGTAATCTTAATAGGTGACTGGATCAAGAATTTTGGAGAAAGTCATGCCAAACGATAACACCATTAATAGACAACTAGATTATGCTGGGCCTGCAAATCGAACGTGGGCCATTTTTTTGATCAGTGTATTAGGACTTTTCTTGGAGATGCTCCTGATTCGATGGATCGGGACGGAAATCAGGATCTTTGCCTATTTGCAAAATACTGTCTTGGTGGTGTGTTTTTTGGGACTGGGGCTCGGCTGCTTTACCTGTCGTCAACGCATTGTCTTGCGACAATTGCTAATACCTTTATTTATCCTGATGGTACTCATGGCGGTTCCCCTGACCAGATTTGTGTTGGGCAGTATTAGTGAATTGCTTAGTGTATTTGGTGACCTAGTTATCTGGGGCGCAGCGTTCAACCGTAGCCCCTGGCAAACCGCGGTCTTGACGTCTCTGGGATTGATCATTACTTTTGCTCTCATGGTCTTTATTGTATTAATGTTCATTCCCATTGGCCGAATCTTGGGACGCCTGATGGATGACCACCCCAGCACTATTTGGGCTTATTCAGCTAATGTGGCGGGGAGCCTTGTAGGAACCTGGCTATTTCTTTTGCTGAGCGTGTTATACCAGCCACCGATCACCTGGTTTGTGGTCTTTGCCGCATTTATGCTCTTTTTTATCAAAAAAACCGGTCATTGGTGGCAGCTTAACCTTGTTTTTCTACTATCCATCGTTGTCCTCTCATGGTTCGCCGGGAAGACCCACGATTCCATTGAAGTGGTCTGGTCTCCCTACCAAAAACTCGTACTCAAGGAAACGGCCGGTTCGGAATTTGCATATCGAAAAATGCTAAAGCATCTCGTTAACTTAGTGTATCATGGCACTTTTCGGGAAGAGTCGGTAGCGGATAATGTTGAGCAAGTTCAGAAGGGAACATATATCCTTACGGTGAATAACACTGGCTATCAGATTTTGCTCAATTTAAATAAAGATTATGTCGCGTCCCACCCCAAGCTTTTCTCTCCGAAAATGAATGGATTTAGTCAGTATGATATCCCCTTGCTGTTGCATCCCCATCCCCAATCGTTTCTGATTGTGGGCGCAGGAACCGGCAATGATGCGGCCGGAGGATTGCGCCACGGCGTTCAGCAGATTACCGCAGTAGAAATTGATCCAGCTATCATTTCTCTGGGAAGAAAATATCATCCGGAAAAACCCTATGATTCTCCTGGCGTGAAGCTGGTCAATGACGATGCCCGCTCCTTCTTTGCCATCACTCAGGAAAAATATGATGTAATTGCCTTTGGCCTCCTGGATTCCCATACAACCACCGCAATGACCAATGCCCGCTTGGATCACTATGTCTACACCCGGGAAAGCATCGCGCAGGCGCAATCTTTGTTGGCAAAAGGCGGCGTCATGGTACTTAGTTTCGAGGCGCAAAAACCTTTTATTGCTGACCGCATGGCTGGAGTGTTGCGGGAAGTCTTCGGCTCCGAGCCTATCGCCTTTCGCATACCATACTCCAGTTACGGCTGGGGCGGAGTCATGTTCATTGCCGGAGATATGAATATAGTGCATAGACAGATTAACCAAAATCAACAATTGGCTTCTCTCATCGAGGTGTGGCAAAAAGAGAATCGTCTACCATTGACCTTCTCCACTCGCATCACCACGGACGACTGGCCTTATATCTATCTGAAAACCCCAGCCATCCCGATGCTCTATTATTTTCTGGCGGGATTGATGGTTTTATTACTTTTATTCTGCCATAAATTTCTCCATACCCCCCTCATGATCAGTGGATGGCAACGCTCCACCTGGCATTTTTTCTTTTTAGGAGCGGCCTTCCTGTTACTCGAAGTGCAAAATATCAGCAAGGCTTCGGTGGTATTGGGTAATACCTGGGAAGTAAATGCCGTGATTGTCTCCGGCGTACTCGTCATGATCCTCTTAGCTAATTTGTTGGTCGCGAAATTCCCCCAGATGCCTCTGAGAGCGGCTTATGTCGCTCTGGTTGGCACATGTCTGGGCCTTTACTTTGTGGACCTGTCCCGCTTTGCCTTTTTGCCCTATGCCACCAAGGCCGTGATTGTGGGCAGCCTTACCACTCTACCCATGATTTTTAGCGGCATTGTGTTTATCCGCTCGTTTGCGAGTGTTCTCGGGAAAGATAAGGCCCTGGGAGCCAACCTTATCGGGGCGCTGATCGGCGCCTTGCTGCAATCGGCAACTTTTATAATCGGGATCAAAGCATTATTATTGGTAGTTGCGGGACTTTACGTTTTGGCCATGTTGACTAGGCCGAGCCTGACCCCGGGACTACAACCGTCGCCACTACCCTTCGAGTAGTATTCTTGAGAAACTCCCGGACCCTATTTCTGTGGCGATAGATAATCCTCCACGGACAGGAACGCATAGAAGAGTTCTGCTACATATACGCCGTCAAAATCAAAATCATCGATATTCGATATAGTAATCATAGCCATATCCTGGTACTTGCCGGAATTTAGTTTTTATCTTCCAGGTCAAATTTAATCTGAGTCGGGTTGATCTGGCCATTCCTATCTTTAAGGCCGAGGTTCATCAAAAATCGTAGTTAAACAGCACATCGCCACCGGTGTTGCGCCGGCCCATGGTGGAATCCGCGCCCAGGTATTTGTTGACCTTGTATTCCAGCCGCATCTGTTCGGTGTTGTCCCGATAGAGGGGATTGGTCTTGTGTTCAAAGGTGACGCTGAGCTGCTGGGTCAGGGGCTTGCTCACCCCCACCGTCTGTTCCCCGCAGCGCATGCTGAGGTCACACACCAGGGGAGCATTTTCCCCAAAAATCTCCTTGAGCTTCTGGGTGGTGACCCCGCCCAGGGCCCCCAGGGCCTGCTGGCCCACGGTGTTGTACTCCTCCCGGCTGAGCGCCGCGGCCGGGCGGCCGTAAACCAGGTAAGAGAGCACATCCGAGGGAGGCAGCGCCGGGTTGCTGGAAAACCGCAGTGCCGGTTTGTTGGCGGGGCCGGAGACATCCAGCATCAAGGTGACCTCTTCTATCTCGCAGGTGGCGCGGCCCGCCAGGGTCCCGGGCACCCCGGGTTTGCCGGAAAGGGTTACCGTCCCCTCGGCCACCTTGAAGGCATGCCCCTGGATGTCAATGCTGCCTTTTTCAGCCCGCATCACCCCCGCCACCACCAGCCGCTCCTGTCCCG
>Ga0326728_10020228_pt1 | contig 12744 bp, 25 predicted proteins | sample MB3enrmetagenome_FD_207602 | JGI IMG/M metagenome (GOLD analysis project Ga0326728, IMG submission 207602) | Lab enriched peat soil microbial communities from McLean, Ithaca, NY, United States - MB31MN | ecosystem: Environmental > Terrestrial > Soil > Wetlands > Peat | place: USA: New York...
ATTCGTGGTCATCAAGAAGGGCGAACACGGCTGCCTGCTGTTCGCGAACGACCTGTTCTTCAGCGCACCGGCCTATCCGCTCGAGGATATCCACGATCCCACCGGCGCCGGTGACTGTTTTGCCGGCGCGTTTACCGGTTATCTCGCGCGAACGGACCGCGTCGACCACAACTCCCTGCGCAACGCCATCATTTACGGCAGCGTGATTGCCTCGTATTGCGTGGAAGATTTCAGTCTCAACCGACTCCAATCGCTCACCCAGCCGGAAATCAAGGAACGGTACGATCGGTTCAAGGTAATGAGCCACTTCGAGGTGGCGTGATCGCGTTCCCCGGGGGGTTCGGTCGGGTCGCGAACATCGCCGCCAGGGCCAGTTGGCCGAACAAGGGCGTGTAGACCCAAAACAGTTTGGCCAGATGCCATCCCGCCGGGAACGCCGAAGTTGGCGCGTCCACGTTGTCCAACGCCATCACCGCCGCGGCGAACAGGAGCACCCGTGCCCGAGACGGGTTGGCCGACACGCGCGCCGCCATGGCGGCCACCGGGAAAATGGCCAGCACCATGTAATGCGACCAGGAGGTTGTCCCGCCCGCGAGCATGGCCAGGGCCAGGAGACAGAACTGCGCTTCCGTGTCGTCGCGCAGGCGCCCGCACAGTCCATACGCGCCCACCAGTGCCAGACATCCCACGACCACGCCGGCGTTCCAACTCCCTCCACAATGCGTCACCAATGAGGCCAGACAATAGTTGAACGTGAAGTTCCGCGACCAGTACCCCACCGACGGTAACCCATGTTGGATAAAATCCTGCCACAACGATGGTCCCGAAATCACGACGCCGATGGCGATGGCGGCGAGGGATACACCAGCCAATGCAACGCGTTGCCGCCACGTCCGCCCGCCCCGCCAGACAAACCACGGGAGCAGGACGAAGGGAAACAATTTCACCAGACCGGCGGCCACGGCGGTCAGGCACGCGGCGGTTGGTTGTTCTTTGAGGAGCAGGGCCAGCGCCGCGAGCATCAGAGCGCCGACCAATAATTGCGTCTGCGACTCGGTGAAGTGGATCACCATCGGCACCGAAGCCACCGCGCCGCACACGACGAAGCGCCAGGCCCGCGTCGTGAGCCGGTCGGCCAACAAGACTCGGGTCAGCCAGAGAATGACTCCCAGGGCCACTGCTTGTAACGACGACCACAACCAAAACGCCGCGCGGGGATTGAGCATCGCGAACGGGACAAACAGCCATTGCAGAACCGGTGGATTCGTGCCCGTGGTCGAGTCCGGTGAAAGCACCAGGTCGTATTGTTTCGCCATCGAAACCAACGGCGTCGCGTACGGGCTGCGGCCCTCGAGGAGCATCCGACAGGAAAGGTAATAGTGGGAAAAGTCGCTGGCACGCGCCGCCTGCGGCATCAAGTCCGCATACCGAACCAAGGACGCCAACGCTACGATTACGGCCATGACATCCCAAAGGCGGCTTCTGGCCATGTGTCGCCAGATTGGCGCGCCACCGCTTGTGTTGGGCATGTCCTCCGGGGCAGAATTCATCAGAACCCGGCGCGTTCGATTTCGCTTTCGCCAAAGAGGATTTCGTGGGCCTGCTCGTATTCGGCCTCGGGTATGAGCACGCGCGTGTCGCGGGCGAGGTCGTCCGGGTTCGGCGTGGCGGCCTTCTCTTCCATGGCAGGGTGCAGTCCCCACTTCTCCAGGATCAACACGACCATCTCGGACTTGATCGCCTGGCCTTCAAATATGGTTTTCAGGCTCATGGGTGTTGTCCAGTTCGACGAACAGGTGCAGGAGGTACCCGAGTAGATGAATGCGCAACGCCGCCATATGTTTGGCACTCTGTGGGTCGAAATCCGTCCGATTCATTTCCACTTCGTCAATCTTGTGGACTTCCCCCAGGATCAACCGCGCCTGGTTGAGGGCGTTCATCCACGCTGATACGTGCTCGATGGGAAACGCAACCTGCCAGGCCTGGGCGTTTTCCTTGTCGGCTGTCAGCGCGGTCAGGTCCCGCGTCACGGTTTCACCAGCCGAGACGAACAGATGGCGCAGTTCCGGCCCGGTCATTTGGTGCCATTCCTGGTTGATTGTGTTGTTCCCCGTAGTCGGATTCGGGTAAAGCCGGGCGCGCGCGTCCGGCGAATCACGAAGTTCGAGGATTTCGGGCACCTCACGCAGCATGGCCGCCAGGACGGCTGGGATGCCGCTGATCAGGATCCGCTTTTCGTCGAGGAGCTGGACGTTCAGGTCGATCATGCCGCGGATTTTTCCATCGTGGCCAGCAGTTGATAGCTGTGGAGTTGATGGACGTAATGCTCCGCCTGCTCGCGTCCGCCCGACCACACCAGCGACCGGCCCTGGTTGTGCACCTCCATCATCAACGTCTCCGCCCGCGGACGCGGATACCCGAACACCCGCATGAACACCATCGTCACGTAGCTCATCAGGTTGATCGGATCGTTGTGGACGATGACGTTCCATGCCGAGGACAATTCGTCCTTCGTGTCGGTCTCCCCGATGACAATGACGCCCGGTTGCCCCGTCTCGATCGGTGGTGCCATACGCCAGTACCATAGCAAACCCGAGTGGGTTTACCAACTTTGGCTTGATTTGGGCACGGAAACGGCGAGAAAAAATGGAGCGGGCGATGGGAATCGAACCCACCTCGCCGGCTTGGGAAGCCGGTGCATTACCACTATGCTACGCCCGCGTTTCCGGTCCAAAACATAGGCCCCGCACGTTCCCGAGTAAAGCAATTTTCCCGGGACGGCGACGCCCGCCCGGCCACCCCCAACGAGGCCAATTCGGCAAAACAAGGCCGAGTGTCAAATCGCCGCACTTCCGACAGTCGCCCGCTTTCGTCAGAACGAACCGGCGGGAGGGGCGGCGGAGCAATCGGGCTCGGTTGTTGACCGCAATCATCAAGCCTGATGGTTGCGGAGCGGTGCAAAAGGGTCAAGGAGTCAGAAGCACGCGACCGGTGGTTGGTAGATTGCAGGATCAACGATTGGGCGAAGCCTCGTCGGCTGGAGAGTTTGATTCTTTAGTTTGCGTCACCTTGACGTTGACCTCAATCTGCACAACCGTCCCCGGCGTGACTCCTGCGTAATCAATGACGATTCTCTTGCCGGCGAAAAAAAGCACCCACGGCGATTTACCCGGTGGCTCGGAGATTCTGAAATGGAACTCGCCTTTAGTGTCTGTTGCCTGCCGGTTCTGATACCAATAATCCTCCTGCGCCATTTGTAGCTCCACTTCCGCATTAGGAATGGGCACAACGTTGTTTTTGACGCGCTCCACGATGCGTCCTCGTAGAACCTTGCCATCTGTCATGACTACCCTGAGAGGCGAGTCAGCCGGGTTGACCTTGTAAAGAAATGCCGGCGCGTGCAAGCCGCCATCGAACTGAAGATCAACAAGCGGGTCGCGACGAGGAAGCGGAATCGAAAATCTTCCCTCTTTATCGGTGAAAACGAAGCCGCGCAATCCGCTATAAAGAATACGCCCCCCAGTAGGTTGGGGAAAACCGCTGATGCAGCATCGAACACCTGCAATTGCATTGCTCTCCGTGTCAACAACTACTCCGGTGACGTTTGTTTGAGCGATGCAACTCCCCCCGCAAATGAGCAGCACCGCGATGAGAACGCGAACGCCCATGAGATAGTTTGATTTCCTACAAACGCTCATCCTCTTCTCCTGTCTTCAATTCTCGTCCGTTCAAAATCAGAAGCAAGCAGTTTTGTTCATCCAACGGTTTGGCGGCGGAGCAGGGCGGCATGACCGGCGGCATATCTGGCGGCAGAGCCTCCGCCAGCATCAGGTGAGTGCGGCGGGTGAGTGTCAGCCGTTCAATCCGTAGCAAGTAACGCCCTCTGTTCCAGATGTGTTTTCAGACTCCGAGAGTTCCCAAGCCGGCGAGGTGGGTTCGATTCCCATCGCCCGCTCCAGCCTTCGCTCGCAGCGTAGCGGAGAGCGGAGGCTGTCCGCACGTAGCCGAGTCCGCGAGGCGAAGGCGGACCGTTGCGTCCCACGAGCTACGGCTGGCACGCCAAAATCCCATTGCCCGGTCCAAACTTCCTCAGATACAGGCGGCTGGTAATCGGCGGGTTGTGCTCGCCTTTTCGCCTCCGGACCGGCTCGGCTTGGATTCTCCTGCACTCACCCAAACGGGCGATTTTGGGGTCATCGGGGTGAGTGTGCGGGTGAGTGCCGGTCGGGGGGGGAATTAGTCGGAACAACTGCCGCCATGTCAATCAGAACGAACAGGGACGACAGATTGTCAGTTGATCGTGCGGCGAGATGGGGCGTTTGCAAAATGGACTCGTGGCCCGAAGCGTTGGTTTGCAAGGGACTGGTGGAAGCGGAAGAGAAATTGCTGAAATTGGCTCAGGAATTGCAGGTTGTGTTCTGACAATGGTTGTTTGTTGATGGCGAACCCGAGCATCTGCAAATCGCAGGTGGCGGGTTCGTCCATTTCCAGCGGGTCAACAGGCGGTGGCTACGCGGGCCAGGACAGTTGCGGCGGGGGTAACGGCGGGGGATGGAGACGATTTCGCAATTCAACTCGGGACACAGTCCGACTTGGGGAAGCCTTATGGTACTATGTCGAAACTGAAAAATGCCAACGCCATTCTCCAGCAACGTCATCTTCTACGATACCGAGTTTTCGAATCTCGATCCGTATACCGGCGAGATTCTGTCGATTGGCATGGTGAAGATGTCGGGACAGGAGCTTTATCTGGAACTAGAACACACCGGCCCTCTCGGCGACTGGGTGAATGAGAATATCATCCCGACACTGAAGGGACCCTTCATCACGCGTGAAGAAGCCCGGCGACGGATCAGGGAATTCGTTGGCAAAGGAAAGCCGTATGCGGTCGGTTTTGTGAATGCTTTCGACACGTTGTATTTCTACAAGTTGTTCGGTTTTCCAGCAGGCGGTCAGCCCTGCTATTGGCTGCCTGTGGATCTATCCTCGATCATGTTTGGGGTCGGCAAAGACCCCGCGGATCTGTTCGCGTACGCGGCGGAACTGGGCATCGATACGAAGCAATACATCCAACACCACGCTCTTCATGATGCCCGGCTGGTGCGTGATGTTTACATGAAATTCTTTGGAATCGACGCCTCCCAATCCCGGCAGTCATAGACACGGCTTCCGTCGGAAACCGGCGGCGGGATGCGGGCGGGAGCGGATGGGGGCAGGGACTCCCCGAGTCATCAGGTGAGTGCGGCGGGCGGCAATCAGTTCAGGATCTGCGGCTAGGACAGCCCCGTGTCATCAACTGGCGGAGAGAGTTTTTCTACGAGGCTTGCGACATAATCGTTCCGCAGAATGAACACCAGTGCGAGACAGACTTGGAAGGCATCTCCCACGAGCCTACTCCACCAGAACGTGTTTCGGATCGTGATGCCCGCTTGCGCCTTGTTCTCCACATACTTCGGATCGGGCGACGACAGGGCGATTCCGACGGGTATGATGGCACCGAGAAACGATAACAAGCAATGTAACTACAGAATCCATTTGGCATCAGAGAACTGGCGGTGGGGCAGCTCTTCATTAATTTCCTTTCTCGGCCATTCGCTTCTGTGACAGTCAAATGCTGACTTGCGTGGCTGTTTTGTGTTGACATAACCCCCGTGCAAGTTCATGCTAAACCAATGCCGAGCTGCTGACGCAGCTTGCGATGGCTAGACTTGGTTGGGGATAAGAAGCATATGGGCATGTTCTCCGCAGCGGTCGCATTATTCAGTCCCGGTGGCGTTGGCCAGCAAAAACAACTACAGAAGCGTCCTTCCAATTACGGGGTTGAAACAAAAGCCTCCATCTTGGTGATTAATGACGACCTCACGCTGCTCCAGACCCTCAAAACCTTGCTGGTCAAGCAGGGCTTCAATGTGCTGACTTCATCTTCCACACGGAAGGGATTGGAGATGCTCCACTATGCTGCTCGTGACATCCGCATTGTGGTCCTCGATTGCAGTATGCCGAAGCTTAATGGTGAGGAAACGTTCACGCTCGTCAGGCGACTTCACCCGAAAATGAAACTCATTGGACTCACGGCCATGAACCCTGATTCGGTGCCCAAGGGGTATCTCAAAGGGGTTGACAAGTTGCTCACAGAGCCGCCAATCGCCGCCCAACTGGTCGCTACCGTTGACGAACTCCTTGGTGAAGGGCGGACCGTTTCGGCGAGAATGGGGTCACAGAGGCCCCTGCATCCGAATCCTCGACCACTAAGCTAACATTGTAGCAGTGCTGCCACTTCCGCCCAATCCCCGATCCGCCTGGATGTCTCTCCCGTAGTCTTTGCTTCCCCAAAGCCGCGCTGTTATCCAATCCGTTGCCGACAGAAGTCAGTCGGCAGTTTTGGCAGGGGGGTACTGCGGCGGCGAAGAATGGGCTCAAACAAGGGGAGAGTCGAGGCTCAACTCTCAATTCCGCTGAACGCCGTCAGGTGGCCTAGATTGTTCAGTTGTTCTGATGAGAGGGTACGCTCGACTCTCTGGTTCAACGTAAGCCCAATCCCAGGAATGGCAAGGGATTGGGGGCAGTTCTGGCGGCGGGAAATGGGGCGGCACGGATTGTCGTCGGTTGGCAAGGATGCGGAATGGTAGGGTGATTTCCCGGTCGGAAATAGGGAGCGTCGTAATTTCAGATTCTCCAGAAATGCCAGTAGGGTCTGGTGTTATGAAACAGACCTCGACCACGCCGCCCGCTGCCGATAGCAATCAAAGGCAGCTTCCGGATCCGGAGATATGTCGGACTGTGTATTTTGGGCAGTCTCTCGGTTTCACGGATTGCCTGGTGGAGGACCCCGACCTGTGCAAGTTTGCGGTACGTTTTGGTCCTGGCATCTCTTGTTACCATCCTGATCGGCGTAGCTTCGACAAGACAACTCCGTCATGACCTCCGACAACCAACTGGCGGAGACAGCAACAAGGAACCATTTTGGAATGCAGGTGCCGAATCATTTGCCAGGTGCTGCGACTGTCACAGTGGCTCTCTCGGGCCAAGTAACACCTAAGGCTGTCCTGGGGGAGTCTGGGAGTTCGACAGGGGCGGCAGCTCGCAGCATCTGGCCAAGAATTAGAACCGGAAGGCGGCTCAACGGATCCAGCTGGGGGGAGATTAGGGACAATTTTTGGCAGTGTAGCGATGGATGTGCTCTCTTTCTTCGGAAGCGGTTCTCGAAGAAACTCATGCAGGGCATGACCGGAGGCTACACTGCCTTCTTTTGTCGATGAATTGCCCCTGCGAGCAAGCAAAGTCCGTGTGCCGGACGGACTCCAACGTGGTGGTCGTTTACAGAGCCCGCAAAGGGACGGACAAGTTTTGGCAGTGTAGAAATCGACATTCTCTCGCTTCGACATCCCCTGTCGAAGCACCTACACATTGGGGGGATGACCGGAGGCTACACTGCCCTAATCATTGAAGTCGATTTTGGGGGCGGGTTTCAGGGGGCAACGGCGGCGGGATGCGGGCGGTCCGCAGAAATGACGGACGCTATTCAATTTGACCCGCTCGCCGGTGCGATTTACACTCGGACTATGCACCCCTTCGTTGGAATGGCATTCCCAATCTGGTTTGCTCTCACGTTTGGATTGCTCTACGTCGGCTTTAGAATAGGCTACGTCATTTGGCGATGGCGGCGTAACAAGACAAAGTCCAACGTGTGAGTGTGTGGGGTAGTGTTCCTGGGGCGATTTCGCCGGGAACCGGCGGCGGGAGGCGGGCGGCAGAGGACGCAAGGGCGGCAGGATTGGGGGATTTGGCTCGATTTGTCATGGACGGAATGGTAGTCTGAGTCCCGCAACAGGCGAGAGTCGCTCGGGTTCTGGTTCAGTGAGGCAACGGCTGGGAGAGGAGCGGCGGGAACATGAAAGTATTTCTTTGGTTGTTGACGATGGCGTTGTCTGTCTTGTGCTTCTTCCTCTGGGTGCTGGCTCGTCTGGAAATCCCACTGCTAGAAACGACATCAGTTCCGTTACCTGGTCTTACATTGATGTTGGTAGCGAGCCCGAATTGGCTGTTGTTTTGTCCGGCACCTTGGATTGTTGCCTCCGTCATCCTGTCCTGTCGCAAAGAGGTCTCGCCCGTCGTTGGTTTTCTCTTTCTTGGCACAATCGCTCTTGCGGCATCGCTGATTCTGTTTCCCACCCTACTTTCGTTAGCGTTGCCTTGGCTGGCACTTTTCAGTCGCTCGATTAGGAAATGACATCAACGCTCTGCCAAATGGGATAAATGCCCAATCGGGTGAGTGCTCATCGGGGCATCGGCGGCAGGACTCGGCGGCGGGACGGCGGGCGGGGGAGCTATGGCGGGGAACTGGGAGCGGGAGGTGTGCGGGGAAATGGAAGAAAAGAGGGGGCAAAAAACCAGTTCTGTTTCCAGAAGCCCTCTTCGACCTTGCCATCTGGATGCGTCATTTTGCCAGTCCCGTCCATTTGCCCTTCTTTGAACTGACCGACGTATTGGCGTCCATCGGGGTAAGTGAGGGTGCCGTATCCATCAAACAACCCATCTTTGAACCCTCCGACATACTTCGAGCCATCGGCATACGTTTCGCTATAGGTCTTAGTCCTTTGGTCAGTTCCGCCACCGCATCCAGACAGGAGTACGCCAAGGAATGCGATGTTGATTACTGCAACAAAGAGGCTCCGTCGTTTCATCGTCGGCTCCGGTTCGGACTGGTTCTGATGTTGTACCACTGACGCAGGTTGGCTTCAAGATGGATGGGGTTCTGCTGGAGGCGGGAAACTGCTCGACTTGCCATGTCCGAGATGGCAGCCTTGCGTCCGTATTGGCGAGAGTCGCTCGGGTTCTGATCCAGTGCGGCAAAGACTGAGAGGGAACGTTGAGCATGACCGATGATACGGTCAGTAATCAAAAGCGGCTTCCGGATCCGAAGCTATGTCGGATTCTGTGGGTGGATCAATTCCTCGATCTCTCGAAATGCTTGGTGGAAGACCCCGACGCTTGCGAGTATGGGGTGCGTTTTGGTTTCAGCATCTATTGTTATCATCCGGACCGGTATAGGTTCGAGAAGGCAGGCCCGCCATGACCGACAATACAGCGAGCGAACAACGGCGTCTACCAGATCCGAGGATCTGTCGGACTCGGTACCTGGGGAAATCTCTCGGCTTCACGGATTGCTTGGTGGACAGCCCCGACGGTTGTGAGTATGCGTTGCGTTTGGCTTCGGGCGTCATTTGTCGCCATCCGGATCGGCGTGAGTTCGACGAGACACATCCGCCCTGATATCTATCCCGTCGTTGATGCCCCCGAAACCCCCGCCGTTGCCGAATCGGCTACCTACAGGAATGCTTTGGCGGCGGGATACGGCTGGCAATGTTAAAGCACCTTACAAATTCGGGTTGTTGCGTAACTCTTTGCGGGAAGGTCGATTCCAAAGATCGAAGCAAGATGGTCGGCTTGTTGACTGTCGAGATAACTTACAGTCTCCCTGAAGAGCACGAAGCTACGAGAAGGTCATTCATTTTTGCACTCCTCTGTCAATGAATGGCTTACGCTATAACAACGAACTCATGCATTCAGATGGCACACGATATGCGAGTCTGGCGTTGGCTCGGAGCATCTGCTGGGAGGGCGGTTTTAGTAATTATGACCAACGACACGGTTAGTTTTCAAAAACGTCTTCCAGACTTGGAAATCTGTCGGACAAGGTATCTGGGGCAATGCGTCAATCTCTGGCATTGTCTCATGGACACCCCTGACAATTGCAAGTTTGCAGTACGTATCGGATTTGGCGTCATTTGTCGCCATCCTATCCGGCGTGGTTTCGAGAAGACAGAGAAGGCAGTCTGATTCGCCTGTCCCGTTGACTTCTCCGGCTCCGTCGGCCTCCTGATTGACAGAGCCCGAAAAAGGACGGACATTGTCTTGGCAGTGTAGGGATGGACGTTCTCTCGCTTCGACATCCCCTGTCGGAGCGCCTACACATTGGGGGGATGATCGGAAGCTACACTGCCATAATCATTGTTGTCTGGGGAACCCCCAAGAAGCCGGTTTGCAAATTCACAGACAAGAAATCTCGGGGCGAGAACGGGACGGGTTTCAAGGGCGGGGTGGACCCCTATGGCTTCGTTGAGGCTCCCGCGAACTTGCCGTCCTGCCAGAGCCCGTCCTCGACTTTGCCATCTGGGTACGTCATTTTGCCAGTCCCGTCTGCATTGCCGTTCTTGACCCCTCCCACATACTTCCGTCCACTTGGCCAAGTGTACGTTCCCTGACCATTCGGCCTGCCCTCCTGAACTTCTCCAACGTACTTCCGCCCATCTGCCAATGTGAATGTCCCCTGGCCACTCGGGATTCCATCTTTAAACTCCCCAACGTAGCTCCCTCCATTTGGGAACGTGAGCGTCCCCTGTCCATTGGACTTCCCATCCTTCCACTCTCCTATGTACTTGCGTCCGTCTGGCATTGTGATTGTCCCTTGTCCGTCCGGCTTGCCGTGTCGAAATTCGCCGACGTACATCGATCCGTCTGGGAAGGTTTTCGTCCCCTGCCCATTTCGGACTCCACATCCCGAGAGGAATGGGGATAGGAATGTCATGGAGATTATCACCGCAACAAAGAGGTTCCGTCGTTTCATGTTTGGCTCCGGTTCGGATTGGCTCCGCTTGACGCTTGTACCACTGACGCAGGTCGGCTTCAAGAGCGATGGGGGCGAAAACGGGGGACCGATTCAGGGGGAACTGGCGGCGGAACTGCGGCTAAACTACGGCGGCAGGACAACCAAGAGAGGATTGGACGCTCAACTTCCCATGGTCAAATCCGCTGAACCTCGGATGTTGGATTTCGACAATCAACGGCGTCATCGTGTCGTTCATTCCCAGTCGTTCACGCCAGATTGTCAGTGCTTTGAGCATATTGACTCCTTTGAGAACTCCCTCTGAACTAGCGGGTTGAGGTGGATTTTCAAAGTACGGCATGATTGTTGCAGGGCTTCTTCTTCGGAGGGTGTATGACCGGCGACACAATCAACTGTCAACGATGTCTTCTAGATTCGGAAGAATGTCGGACTAGGTCGTTGGGGCAATCTCTCGGTTTGCCCCAGCCATGCCTTGAGGAGCCACACTGGGCAAGCATGTTGGTCGTTCCGTTGGTCATTTCGGCGGATGTCCTCACTGTCGGTATCCTCCTGATGGCGATAATTCACTGGCTTGGATGAGGTGCAATGGCGGCGGATGGCAGCAGGACCGAGTGGCGGGGGGACTGCGAACTACTTCTTTGCCCGCTTTGGCTTCCGTTGGGTAGCCTTCAAAGCGTCAATTCTCTGTTGAAGACCCGCAAACTTGTGACCGAGAACCCCCAACTCCTTGACCAGTTCGTCATCGAGTTTCAGGAGTTCAGCAAGCGTCTTGGTTTCATAACGGTGGAAGTTTAGTTCCATGGCAGAAGACTACGCGACCAAGTGCCGGGACGCCATGGGGTGTTGACCCCATGGGGTATCGCTCTGAACCAGTCGAGCAACACCCCTACCCGGGTCATGGCAGGGCAAAGGCGGCTGATGGCGGCGGACGCTATGGCGGCGATTGTCGTTGTTCGACGACAGCGTCCTCGCTATCCCTGCCAGCACACAGTCCTAGTAGATTCCCCAATCGATACCGACACCAGCGAGGGAACTCTTCGTCGCCGTGCTGATTTGAATCTGACCCGTGCCGGTCGGATTCAATTGGTACGAGTTGCCGAGCACGTCGACGGTCTTCCAGGCAGTCTTCAGGTACGTACCGGCGGCTACGGTATCAACGGTGGTGCCATCCGCTATCCCGGAGTTGACCGACCACTGGTCGATGGCGGCATCCTGTTGACGGCAGTCATTCATGGTGCGTCGCCCTTGGGATTGTTTGCGGGCTTTTACGAAGCCGGGAACTGCCAGAGCCGCCAGCAGTCCAACAATGGCGACCACGATCATGATTTCCACCAAGGTAAAGCCTTGGTTATTGCGGTTGAATGTATGGCTATTCATATGTGGCGTAATCATGCTTTTCCTCCATGAGCAAGGTATATGCCCGCCGAAGCCCTGCCGTTACCCAATCGGCTACATACAGAAACCATTGGGCATATGAGACTTCGGCTGGCAACGCTGGCAAGCTGATCACTTATTGTAGGAGCATGGCAGTGTGGCGATGGGCATGCTCACGTTCTTCGACAGCGGTTCTCGAAGAACTGGCGGCGGGATGCGGGCGGGGTACGATTTGACAGCTAAGTCAGGATATTTATGGCTCGACGGTCATTCGTTCACCGGCGAAGAATCCCGGCGTTTGGCAGCTATTTGTTTTTGTGGCTTCGGGTCGCACAGGAGCGAAGGCATATGCTGCGACTCCTAGGTCTTGGTACCCGTTCGCGCCTCGTTCGCGCGAAAAGGGATTCCCGTCCCCGCCAGTTTTCCAGCAGTTCTTTGCCTGCTCCTATCCGCCCCACAATCCTGTCGAGCCATCTGGTTCGACCCATGCCTCGGAAGGAGAAAACACCATGAACCCCGATGCCATAAAAACGAACATTCTGACTATGCGGCATTCATTGGGCGTCGCGGTCTGTGCGGGAGCCGTCCTGCTGCTGACCGCCGGCGCACAGGGGCAAAATCTGTTTGTGGCGGATTTCGGGAGTGACAACATCTACGAATTCACGCCGGGCGGAACGCGCAGCACCGTTGCCTCGGGGTTGAATTATCCTCAAGGATTGGCCTTTAACAGCGCAGGCGATCTG
>Ga0326728_10020230_pt1 | contig 12742 bp, 4 predicted proteins | sample MB3enrmetagenome_FD_207602 | JGI IMG/M metagenome (GOLD analysis project Ga0326728, IMG submission 207602) | Lab enriched peat soil microbial communities from McLean, Ithaca, NY, United States - MB31MN | ecosystem: Environmental > Terrestrial > Soil > Wetlands > Peat | place: USA: New York...
GAACAAAATGATGAATTGCTTTGGGGATTAAAACGAGTTCGTGCGCAACTTTTCCGACTGAATCGCTGGTCGGAACAACTTGGCAACGAAATTGATTCAAAACCTTACCAGTCCGCGATTGGTATTATCGGAAACCTTCGCGGCGATGATCCTTTAGTTGCTCTGGTAGCGCTCAAAAGCGAACCGAAGAAACTCAAAGATCGCATCGCCGAATTGGCTGGGGATTATCTTGACTGTTTCAAAAACCTGCTGCCGTGCATTGCAGACCGCATCTTGCCTTGGCGTCGCGGTCATTGGACATGGAAGCCCTGTGAGAATGATTGGCACAGGATGGAACTGGACGAATCAAATCCCAGACCAGAAGCCCTGCTCGCAGGGCAACGCGGCGTCAGCTTGGCACGGCTGAATCAATTAAAAGATTTACGGCAACTGGCCCAATCCCTGAATCATCTTTGCCGACGCAAGCCAATCGCTCGCGGAGAAATCGTGCCCGAACCATTTGAAGATTGCAGGCAGGCAATGGAGGACGCTCGCGAAGATCGCGCCAAGCAAATCGCGCATGAAATTTTTGCCGTTGCTATTGGCGTTGAACTCGCACCGCCACCGGAAGATAAACAAGAACGAAAGAAATCAGAATCTTTGCACGGCGTTTATCGTTGCTTGGACCGTGGCCCGGTCAATTTCATCGCTCTTGAAAATTTAGCCGAATACAAGACTTCAGCCAAACAGGGCCGGCGAGAAAACCGACAACTCACATTCTGGTCACACCGGCGTGTGCATAAAATTCTTGGCGAGCTTTGTGAGCTGGTCGGATTGCCAATCGTTCTTGTTGATCCAAAGTTCACTTCGAGATTCAGCGCAAAAGATCACAGCGCCGGTTTCCGTGCAGAGGAAGTGCGCAAGGACGACCCGCGCCGTTCGTTCTGGGAAAGAAAAGCGAAAGAAGACCCAAGTGGCTGGCAGGCTGAATTTCTTTCATGGCTTGATAAACTTCCAGATAGGAAATCACTGTTGTTACCGAAAAAGGGTGGGGAGTTTTTTGTTTCACTCAGCAAAGACGATTCAACATACCATGCGGACCTGAATGCAGCTTACCGAATTGCACTTCGCGCACTCGCACACCGAGATCGCACCGACATATCCACACTGACAAAAGTGAAAGACAAATATTACTTGGCGGATGTAGCGGGCGTTCTGCCTGGTTCGTTTTCCCAAGAAGGTGTGCCATTCAAAATCGTTGCCAACAGCGAACGATTGTGGGACACGGTCAACGACAAGCTCGCATGGCAGCGCTGCCGAGAAATCAACAAGGCGCGGCTGAAAAAATGTGGCGTCCTGCTTGAGCAATTACCAGGTTATCTTTACCCGGATGAGGAGGACGACATTCCCATGTAAACCATGAGCGATGCACCGGTTCAAACGCAAGCTGGACTTGAAGCGCAGCCTCCGTTGCCGGTGCGGCGGTTGCACAATTTCATCTATTGCCCGCGGCTGTTTTATTTCCAGTGGGTGGAAAATATTTTTCAGGAGAACGCGGACACGGTGGCGGGTTCTCATGTGCATCGGAATGTGGACGCGCCATCGAGGCTGGAGGACCCCAAGGAACTCGGGCTGCCGGAAGGGGCGAAGCTTCGCAGTTTGCGGCTGGAAAGCGAATCGCTCGGTCTCATCGGCGTGGTGGATATTGTGGAAGGCGGGCCGGACGGCGCGGAGATTATTGATTACAAGAAAGGCTCCGCCCGGCGCGATGCCGAAGGGGAGCGGGTGGCGAAGGAACCGGACGCCTTGCAGGTGGCCGCGCACGCCATGTTGTTGCGCGAGCACGGCGTCAACGCGGTCCGCGGCGCGATTTATTACGCGGCGGACAAGCGCCGCGTGCCGGTGGAATTCAGCGAAGATCTGTTTGGCAAGGTGCGCAAGGCCATTGAAGACGCGCGGGCCGTGGCCGCCAGCGGCCATTGTCCGCCGCCGTTGAAGAATGATGCGCGTTGTCTCTATTGTTCGGCGTATCCGATTTGCCTGCCCAATGAATCGCTTTGGTGGGCGAAGCGCCGCAAGTCATCCGACGTGAACGGACAGATGCACTTCGGATTTGCGCCGCCACCAAGCGATGCCGTTCGCGACGGCATTCTTGAAGCGCTGGAATTCGCCGCTGAATCGGGCCTGCAACAAGCCCCCACCCTGGAGCCGCCGCGGCCGGGCGGCGATGACAGCGAGGTGCTCGTGGTGCAAACTCCCGGCGCGCAAATCGGGCAGCGCGGCGATCAGTTGGTCGTCAGCGTCAAAGGCGAGGACGCCCGCAAAATTCCCGGCCAGCAGGTTCGCGCCATTTATTGTTACGGCGCGGTTCAAATCACGGCGCAGGCCGTCGAAACCTGTTTGGAGCTTGGAATTGACGTCTCTTATTTTTCCCCGGCCGGACGTTTCCTGGGCCTGTTGCGCGGCCTGCCCGCCAGCGGCGTGGACGCGCGACGCGGCCAGTACCGGCTGTTTGAGTTGCCCGGCGTGCGGCTGCAACTGGCGCGCGAAATCATCCGCGCCAAAATCCACAATCAGCGCGTCATGCTCATGCGCAACGGCGATGTGCCGGACCGCGTCGTGCAATTGCTGGCGGGCTTTCGCGACGCCGCCGAGTCCGCCCGCGACTTGACGGGGCTTCTCGGCATGGAAGGCAGCGCGGCGGCGCTCTATTTCGAGCAATTCGAGTCCATGCTCAAGCAGCGCGAGGATTGGAAATTCGACTGGCGCGGGCGCAACCGCCGTCCGCCCCGTGATCCGGTCAACGCCTTGCTGTCGCTTGGCTATTCGATGCTGGCCAAGGAACTCACTGGCGTTTGCTATTCGGTCGGGCTTGATCCGTTTCTCGGTTTCATGCACCAGCCGCGTTATGGGCGCCCGGCGCTGGCGCTGGATTTGATGGAAGAATTCCGGCCGCTGGTGGCGGACAGTGTGGCCATCAGTCTCATCAATCGAGGTGAAGTTGGCCCGGAAGATTTCATTCGCAGCGCCAATGGGACGTTTCTCAACGACCGGGGAAGAAAGCCGTTTTGGGAGGCCTGGTTTCGCCGGCTGGACACGGAGGTCAGCCACCCGGAATTCAGTTACAAGATGGCGTATCGCCGGATGCTGGAGGTGCAGGGCCGGCAGTTGTGGCGGTTCGTTCGCGGCGAGGCCTTGACGTATCATGGATTTGTCACCCGATGAGCCGGATTCGCTATCTTGTCAGCTACGACATCAGCAATCCGAAACGATTGCGAAAAGTGGCGCGCGCCCTGGAAGGGTTTGGCGTGCGTCTTCAATACTCCGTGTTTGAGTGCGCGATGGATGCGATGCGCCTGGCGAAACTCAAGGCCGAACTCCAGGATTTGGTGAACCATGACGAGGACCAGGTGTTGTTCGTCTCGCTTGGCCCAAGCGCGGGCGACGCCACCCTGGTTATTGAGGCCATGGGCCTGCCTTACGAAGTGCGCTCGCGGGTGACGATTATTTGATTTTTTTCGCTTGCAAGTTTTTTCAGAAGGCTTTGAATATACCCCGGCTAAGGCCACCGACCACCTTTCCTCCGCCATTGGAAAGGCAAGTTTTTTGAAATCGCGAACGACGGCGCCTGAACGCGGCGAAGCGGCGCGAGCGCGGCAGTGCCGCTGCTTGGCCGCACGGATGCTCGCCTACAGCAAGTACAGGTATGCGAAGAGCTTGGGAAGAGAAGACACGAGATTCGGATTTTTTGGCGTGCCGCCTTGCCCCCCTGCTCGCAACGAGCAGGGGTTCAAGGCGGCTGGCAAGCCAAAGGCAGGGGGGCAGCCGCAGACGGCGCGAATTCAGAGAGCTTGAGGCGGGGTGTCGGTGCGGCGATCATGTATGTGCGGAAGGGGCCGCAGACGGCGCGAATTCAGAGAGCTTGAGGCGGAACCTGTGACACGAGGTATTGGACGCCTCGGCTGAAGCCGCAGACGGCGCGAATTCAGAGAGCTTGAGGCGGTTGACAGGGATCGCCCCCAACACCGACGGCGCCGGGCCGCAGACGGCGCGAATTCAGAGAGCTTGAGGCGGAAAAGGACATCGCAAAAATCCGCGTTTCCAGGTAATGCGTCAATCTCGGCTGGTAGGGCGCGCACTCCGTGCGCGCCGCGGCGGGCAGAGGACTGCCCGCCCTACCTTTTCCCCCTCCGTCACAGACACATTACGTTTCCAGGCGTTTTTCCCTTGACAATCCGCGCTTATATGCTAACCTTTCCGCGTGAGGGCAAGAAACGTATGGGAAAACGGGGACGGGAGCATGACGGGGTCTTTTGGGGAAAAGCAGAAATTGGGAAAGCTGAAATTAGGAAATCCGGATTTCTGCTTTCTGATTTCCCAATTTCTTCTTTTCCGGCAGACGGCGGCGGAATCCCGCGCGTGGCCTCTCATCATTAGATACTCTATCCACTTAGTATGGTTTATGACATCATCGCTGTCACCATGCCTTTTTCCTCCAGTTGTGACCATTTGAGAAAAATCATCCCAAGTGACTGTCCATGAACCATTTACGCGCAAAATCAAACTTTCCGGATCAAGCTAAATCAAGCCTAATCAAGATATATTTGGCGCGAATGTGCTTGAAAGATGCCTGCCGATGCCGGACACTGCCTCGTCGTGAATAAATCAATATCCAGCGTGTTTGTCGTAGTGGCGGCGGCATTGACAATGGTCGCGAATGCCGCGTCCGCCGCCCCAGCCGCGCCGCCCGCCGCTCCGTCCGCCATGGCACCCATCGCCCCGCCGCTGGCCATGATTGCCCTGTGGATTTACGTCACCTTGCTGATTGCCGGCGGGTTGGTCGGTTTGATCAAAGCCGGCAGCAAAATCTCGCTGGTCACCTCCGCCCTCTTCGCCGCCCTCCTGGCCCTCTGCGCCACGGGCATTATCCATCCGTTTTGGATCGCCGACATTCTGGTGGGTCTGGTGGCGGTCGTCTTCATCGTGCGGTATCTGAAAAGCTCCAAATTCATGCCCTCGGGGTTGATGCTGCTCTTTTCCGTCGTCGTGCTGGCGGTGCTGCTGGCGGACCGCTGAACTTCCCCGGCCCATTGGACTTGGCGGCGTGCAACCTTCCCTTCCCATCTGGCAAATCCATTCCCGGATTGTCAGTTCCGTCAATCATAATTCATCCCTCGTCCTCGTCGCTCCGACCGGCTCCGGCAAGACCACCCAGGTCCCCCAAATGCTCCTTGACGACCCCGGCCGTCCCCGGGCGGATGCTCCCGGCTGCGGCCGCATCGTCATCCTCCAACCCCGCCGCGTCGCCGCCCGCGCCGTCGCCGCCCGCGTGGCCTGGGAGCGCCACTGTCCTCTCGGCTCCGAAGTCGGCTACCAAATCCGCTTCGATGACCGCACCGGCCTCGGCACGCGCATCTGTTTTGTCACCGAAGGGATTCTCCTGCGCTGGCTGCAGGACGACCCGGACTTGAGCGGCATTGGTGTGGTCATCTTCGATGAGTTTCACGAGCGCAATTTGTTGAGCGATGTCGCCCTGGCCCTGGCCAAACGATTGCAACAAACGCGCCGCCCGGATCTGAAAATCGTCGTCATGTCCGCGACGCTCGAAGCCGGCCCCGTGGCCGGCTACCTGGGCGGCTGTCCGGTTCTTGTTTCCGAGGGCAAGGCGTTTCCCGTGGAAATCCGCCACCTGGACCTGCCGGACGACCGCCCCATTGCCGAGCAGGCCGGCGACGCGGTGGCGCGCATCGTGGAGGCCGGGGATCGAGGGGACATCCTGGTGTTCATGCCCGGCATGTCGGAAATCAACGCCACCCTGGCCGCCTGCCGGGCCGCCCGGCTGGCGGAGCCTTTGGCCATGATTCCCCTCCACGGCGACCTGCCGCCGGAGGAGCAGGACCTGGCCTTCGCGCCCAGCCGGCAGCGCAAACTGATCGTCTCCACCAACGTGGCTGAAACCTCGGTCACGATTGACGGGGTGGTCCATGTTATTGACAGCGGCCTGGCCCGCGTGGCCCGTTACGATGCCGAACGAGGCATTGGCACGCTGCTGCTCGAACCGATCAGCCGCGCCTCGGCGGACCAGCGGGCCGGCCGGGCCGGACGCACCGCCCCCGGCGTCTGCCACCGGCTCTGGACCGAAAGCGGCCACTTGAACCGCGCCGAACGCAACACTCCGGAAATTCAGCGCAGCGATTTGGCCGAAGTCGTCCTCCTGCTCCATTCCCTGGGGATTGCCGACGCCACCCGGTTCGACTGGCTGGACCAACCCGATCCCCAATCCGTCGCCCGCGCGGAAAAGCTGCTGCGCACCCTCGGCGCCATAGGCGTGCGGAATGCGCCATCGGCAGTTTGCGATGGCCGGGGGCGGCCGGATGGGAAGGATGGGACCTATGGGACGGATCGGGCAATGCGCGATCCGCAAACCCCGGTCCGCAATTCCGATCTTTCCCCCATCGGCTGGCAAATGCTCCGCCTGCCCATGCACCCGCGCTATTCCCGCATGCTGGTGGAAGCCTCACGGTTGGGCTGCGTCCCCGCCGCCGCCCTTTGCGCCGCGCTGGTCAGCGGCCGCGATCTGCTGGTCCGCCTCGGACGCGACGACAAACGCATCGCCGAAGCGCGCGAATTATTTGAAGCCAGCGGGGAGTCGGATTTCTTCACCCTGATGCGCGCTTTTCAATTTGCCAGGAACAACCATTTCAACGTGGAGCCATGCCGCCGTTATGGCGTTCACGCCCAGATCGCCCGCCAGGTCCAGCAGACCTTTGAGCAAATCCTGCAACTGGCCGGACGCGATCTCAAAGAGACTCAGGCCGGAACCCCGGCCGGCGGCGAGGACGCCCTGCCGCGCTGCCTCATGGCCGGTTTTATTGACCAGCTTTGCCGGCGGCGCGACCAGGGGACGCTCGACTGCGATCTGACCGAAGGCCGCTCCGGCGCCCTGGCGCGCGAGAGCGTGGTGTATAACGCCCCCTTGTTTGTCGCCGCCTCCATCCGCGAAGTTTCCAGCCGCGCCGGCCCGCTGACCTTGCTCAGCCTGGCCACCGCGGTGAAACGCGAATGGATTGAGGAAACCTTTCCCAGCCAGATGACCGCCGCCATCGAACACCTTTTTGATCGCACCCATCGCCGCGTCAGCGCCGTCAAACTTATCCGCTTCCAGGACCTGCTCCTCCATCACGAACACCAGCCCGGGGTGGATCCCGCCGCCGCCGGCCGCTGTCTGGCCGACGCCTACAGTAAAGACTATTTCGAACTCCCGCAATTCAACCATGAAATCAGGCAAACCATCGCCCGCCTCAACCTGGCCGCCGCCGTCATGCCCGAACTGGAATTGCCGCCTGTGGACGCCGCCGCCATCACCCTCTGCCTGGCCCGCGCCTTTTCCGGCCTGACCCTCGTCAAGGAGGCCCAGGCCGCCCCCTTGCGCGATGCGTTCCTGGATTTCATCGGCAGGGATCGTAGGGAGTGGCTCAACGAACTGGCCCCGGCAGCCATTCCCTGGCTCGACGAGAAGAAGCTCAAACTTCTCTATCCCGAAGAAACCCGCGACGAGGACGCCCGCCCCAACTCCCCGGAAGCCAATGTAAAACTGCACGAGATTTTCCGGCTGAAGGAACACCCGCAGATCTGCGAAGGGCGCCTGCCTGTCAAGCTATGGCTCTGCGCCCCCGACGGCAAGCGTCTCGAATCCACCCTGAACTGGCCCGCCTTCAAGGCCGCCGTCTATCCCAAGCTCAAACCCGCCCTGCAAAAAAAGTTCCCGGCCAATGTCTGGATTTAATGCAGGATAAACGAGCCGGTTTGGTTGGTTCCGAGGAAATAGCCGGCGGCGTTGGTCTGGTTTTGCAGCACCGCCCCGTGCGCGGTGTTCGTTTTCGCCCCGGTTGCCTGGAAGGTCACGGTCACGATGCCGTTGTTCGTATTGATGGCAAGGACCAGATAGTTGGTCGGTCCGAATTTCGTTCCGCCGGCCAGGTTGGTCAGGGGGATTTCGTTGAGGTCTAAATTGGTGAAGGTCAAGGTGCCGTTGGTCAAGTTGCCATAGCTCAAGGTCAGGGTGGCGTTGGTCAGGTCCAACACCGGCAGGCCTGCCGTGTTCGTGTAGGGCGAGCCGGGCACGCCATTGGTGATGAGGTTGGTGAAACCGGAAGGATACAATGTTCCGGGAATGGACGGCTTGATCCAACTGAAGGAACTGTTCGTGGACAGGTTCTGCGGCGGCTCGTTGGTAAAGTAAATCCATCCCAGCAAAGTTCCCTTGCCCGAATACAGGGATTGATAGAGCGGGATGCCTCCATCCTGGTCTATCGGCACGGACCACAAGAAGGGCGTGCCGTCCGCCAGCGCTCCGCCCAGGGTGGAGATTCCGCCCAGGGTGTTGGTGATGGCGGCATAACCGTAGCCGTCCGGGCTTAACGCCGGCGCGTTGATCCCCGGCGGCAACAGCAGGGTAAAGTGCCCGGCGTAGTTGGTCGCCGGGTTGGCGTTGGTGCTGAAGACCGCCCGGTCCGCGTAGATCACCGCATTCCATCCCGCGGCCGCATTGCTCACCGACCCGCCCATGCGCGCCTCGGCGGGATTAAAGTCGAGGCTCAAGGTCACGCCGATCGTCTGGCCGGAGTTGGTGAGGCTGGCTTGCGCCGTGCCCGTCAAATCAAAGGACCCGTTGAAGGAATTTGACCCGCCGTTCAGGAGAAGTTTGGCGGTGTAGGTTCCCGCGCTGTTGCTCGAGATGGTGGCGGAGATAAAACCTGAGCTGGCCTCCGTTACGCCGTTGGTTGGATAGAACAGTCCGTTATAGACTCCCGCCACGGCCAGGAACGGGTTGGTGACAAAGTTGGCCTGCAAGACCATGTTGCTGTACATCGTGAAGGTCAGGTTCGTGCCGCCCGGATAATTGGTCAGCGGGCTGGAACCGGCTCCGCTGGTCCAATTGGTGAACAGATAGTTGCTCCCCGGGGTGGCCAGGATGGTATAAGAGTTGCTGATGATCAGGGAGGCGCCGTTGGTCGCCCCGCTCGTGCTGGTCACCTTGCCCACTCCGCCCAGGTTGGTCTTCACTGTCAACTGCGAAGTAACCAGGTAAACGATGTGAAGCTTGGCCGGCGCCGATTTGTTGCCCGCCACGTCCACACTCTGTGCGGTAATGATGTTGGTGCCGGGAACCAGCGTCACGACGTTCGTCCAATTGGCCGTTAGCGTCCCGAAATTGGTCCATTTCACGACATTGGTGCCGTTCACTTGCACACTGCTCAATCCCACGATGTCCGAGGCCGTCCCCGTCACGGTCACGGTGCTGGTGTTGGTGGTGAAGCCGTCCTTGGGCGAAGTGAAGGCGACCGTCGGCGCGTTGGTGTCCAGAACTGTCAGCACCACGTTCGCGCTGTTGGCGGCCCCGTAACTGTTGGAGACGGTGACAAAGTAACTTCCGTTGTTGGTGTATTGCGTGACCGGGAAGGCCAGGGTGGAATTGGTCGCCTTGGCCACCGCGATGCTGTTGGTGTTGGTGTTATTGCCATTGTACCACTGGTAGTGGAGCAAGTTGGTCTTGACGTTGACCCCCACCGCTGTCACCGCAAATCCCGCTTTTTGGCCTAGATACACCGTCTGGCTGGCGGGCTGCGCCGTGATGGCGGGGGCATATTGGAGCGTGAGCGTCGCCGGCGGCGCGCTGGTCACCGTGGCCACGACGTTGCTCACCACCACGCTGTAGCTTCCGACGTTGGCGGCCGAGGCGTTGGCCACGGCGTAGCTGGCGCTGGTCGCTTTGGGGATGTTGGTCCCGTTGAGTTGCCATTGGTAGCCAAAGTTGGTGCTCCCGATCGCCATCACGCTGAAGGTGGCATTGCTCCCCGGCGCCACCACCTGGCTGGCCGGCGGCGATACCAGGGCCGGCGCCGATCCCAATCCGATGTTCAGTTGCACCGTCCCGCTCGCCCCCTGGTATCCGTCCACCGCGATGAAAAACCTCGTCTGCGCCGGCACGCCCGACAGGACCACGCTGGGCTGTCCTTGCTGCTGGTAATTGGTGACGAAGCCGCAGGCTTGGGGAACCAGGCTGGCAAAATTAGTTCCCGGCCCCGAATAAACCGCCAGAATAGTGTTGTAGCTGCTCCCCGCCGTGTTCGCCACCAGCGTCCCGCTGGCCGGCGCCGTATAAACAAACCATTCCGAAGCGCCGCCGGCCTGCCCGCAGTGGTCCGGCTCGCCCGGCTCCTTGGTCGCCCCCACAGTGCTGAACACCTGCGAGACGCTGTAGCCGCGCGTGTCCCCGCCTCCCGACGACGGCCCCGGCGACTTCGCCGTTGTGCTGTTTGTCGCCGCATCCACCGCATCCCCGAACTTGAGATAAACCAAGCCTCCCGATCCGGGCTGGTTGGTCGCGGCAATTTGCAGACTGGCCTGCTCGCTCTGCACCGAGCCGGCCGCGTTGGCCACCAGGACGTTGTACAAGCCGACCGAACCGGCCCGAAAATTGGTGATGGCCAGACTGCTCCGCGTCCCGCCCGCTTCCACTGGCGCTCCCTGGAAAAACCATTGATAAGTCAGCGCGTTCGACGCGCCCACGCGCAAGGTGACATTGGCTCCCGCCGGCACCAACTGGCTGGCTGGCTGGCTGGTGATCACCGGCACGCTGCTGCCCGAGGACGCAGTCAACACCCGGTAGGCCGTCCCGGACGGCATTCCCAACACCACATTGCCGGACGCCCCCTTGAACCCGTCCACCGCGATCTGATAAGTGGTTCCCGCCTTCACATTGAACGTGACCAAGCTGGTAAGGAATCCGCCCGAATCATCGTCCGCCGCCACCGGTGTCAACCTGCTGATGTTGGTTCCGGTGTAGATGGCCAGCAGCGTGTCGAAGTCACTGCCTTGCGTGCCCAGCGAAATCACGCCGGTAAAACTGGCCGTCCAAGTGTACCAAATGGATTTGCCACCCGGTTTGCCGTCGTGCAGCGGCTCGCCGGGTTCGGAGGTTGCATTCTGATTGTTCCCCAGCACCGGCCCCAGCAGCGGGTTAATGCGGATGCGGTTGGCGAAGAGGTCGTTGTTCACGGTTTGCGCCGAGCTGTTGCCGGACTGCACCACCAATGCCGCCGGCGCGCTCTCCACAAAGGCCAATGAATTGGCCACCACCACCTGGTAACTCCCGGAATTCAGCGGCTGCGCGGCCAGGATCGAATAGGTGCTGTTCGTCGCGCCCGGCAGGTTGGCCCCATTCCGCAGCCATTGGTAGGTGAACGGCCCGTCTCCGCTGGCTGCCATGTTCAAGACCACGCTCAAGACCACATTGGCTCCGATCGCCACCGTTTGCCCCAGAGGCGGCGTCTCGATCACGGGAACTGGCGCCACCGTCAACACGGCCGGGGGAGTGCTGGTCAGCGTCGTGCCCCCGCTCGTCGCGGTCACCGTGTAACTCCCCGCATCTGCGTTGGTCACCGGGAACAAGGTCAGCGTGGACTCCGTTTGCCCCGTCAACATTGTCCCGTTCTGGTACCACTGATAAGTCACCGAACCGGTCCCTGTCGTCGTCACGGACAAGGTCACGCTGCTGCCCAGCTTGGCGGTCTGGCTTGCCGGCGGGGTGACAATCGCGAAGCCAGCCCCAACCTCCGACGGGAGAATGGTCACATTGACCACCGGCGAGATCCGGCTGAAATTGTTGCTGTCCAGCGCCACCGCCGTCAACGCATAGCCCCCCGCTCCAAGGGGGGTCCCCGCCGCATTGGTCCACTGCACGCTGTACGGACTGGACGCGGCCGACCCGATGAAAGTGTTGTTCGCGTAAAAACTTACGGATGCGATTCCCGCCGGATCCACCGCCTGCGCCGCCACCGTCAACGCCGCGGGCGAGATGATTTGCAGCCCCGCCGGCGGCGAGGTGATGGCCACCGCCGGCGGAAATTTGACGCCGGCCGCGTTGGTTGTCAAGACAAAATCATCCGCCACCATGGCGTTGAACGTCGTCAGCCCCGATCCTTGCGAGGCGAATTGCACGCTGGCAATCCCCGGCCCGCTCAAGGTGAAGACCTGCGCCCCCACATTGGTGTAGCTCCCGATCAACCCTTCGCCCGCGTTCGTCAGCGCCACTCCGGCCGCGTCAAACGCCGTCGCCTGCCAAGCCGGCTGGCTGACAAACGGATTGGCCAGCAACTCCGGCCGGGTGAATCCAAAATTGGTCAGCGGCGTCGTAAAATTCAGCGTGTAACTCACCGGCCCGCTCCCCCCAATCTGCGTCACAAAGTTGGGCGGCGAGGACGCGGCCACCACGCCGCCTCCATTGAAAGTCGCCTGGTTTTCCACCGCCAGCCCGGTTCCGGGAGTGATATTGGTTGTGAGTATGATCCCGTTGGTGGCCAGATAATTGCTCAAGACCGCCCCCGGCACCGGCCCCTTGGCCGTGTTGAGCGAATCAAAATTCACCACCTTCGAATTGCCGCCCGTGACCGCCACAGTGTTGGTCACCGGCCCGGAATATGCCGTCACACCGGAACCATCCACCACCTGCGCCCGGAAGATGTAAGTGCCTGCCAACACATTGGTCAATGTGAAACTGGTCAGAGGGTAGGCCACGGTCCCCAACAGGTTCGGCCCCGCATAAAAAGAAACTGAATAATTGGTGGATGCAGAGTTACTGACCCCCAAGTTATCCGTGACGGCCGCGGTCAAAGTGTTGGTCACCGGCACCTGGCTGGTGCCGCTGGCCGGCAGAGTCGTCGTCAACGACACCGACAGCAGCGGCGGGATTGCGCTGGCG
>Ga0326728_10020231_pt1 | contig 12741 bp, 8 predicted proteins | sample MB3enrmetagenome_FD_207602 | JGI IMG/M metagenome (GOLD analysis project Ga0326728, IMG submission 207602) | Lab enriched peat soil microbial communities from McLean, Ithaca, NY, United States - MB31MN | ecosystem: Environmental > Terrestrial > Soil > Wetlands > Peat | place: USA: New York...
CCAGTTGCACGCGCTCGGCGCAATGGCGGCGGTCGATGTGCTCCACCTCGTGGCCGAGAACGTTTGCCAGTTCGTCTTCGGTGTTCATGAACCGGATTAATCCCGCCCCGATGAACACGTGCCCGCCCGGCAAGGCGAAGGCATTGACGAAATCCTTGTTGGGAAGGTAATGGAACCTGTACGGAAGTGGGCGCTGGGCGCGGCCCGCCACCCGCAGGCCAACCTTTTGCACATACGCTTCCCAGCGGGAAATCGCATCGGCATTCTCGCCGGGCAAGCTCATCCGGCTACCGTATTGGCTCGCCAGTTCATCTCCAATGCGGATTTCTTCCTGGTCGGAAAGCGGAGTGACGGCGGCGGGCACATGCGCGAGTTCGCGGCCCGTGTCCGCGATGAAGTTCAGGATGGAGCGTGGCCCCACCTCAACGCCTGCCTTGCGTTTTTCGCTGAGAACCAGAACGCCGATTCCGAAGACGACGATGGATGCGAGGATCGCCCAGCGCTTCATAAATATTTCCGAATCGCTTCCCGGAAGCGGATGAACATGTATCCCACCAGGATCAGTGACATACCCAAACCAATGCCCGTCAACCAGCGCGAATTGCCCTCAAATCGCCACAGATCCACGAGCATAAGCCTCCCGACGCAGACCAACAGGAGCCCGATGGCCGCCAGCCGGAAGCTCCGCACCCCGGCCCAGAGCGCGAAGAGGAACACCAGCAGCGCTTCGAGTCCCCACACCAGCGTAACAGTGTTCGAGATTTCGAGGTACAGCAGGGCGGTCAACAAACCGAAGGCAATAAAGAAGACCACCTGCTCCGGATGGCGGCTCAGGATGGCCGTCAGCTTGGTGAACAGACCACCTTCCAGAGGAACGGCTCCACCCGCACCCGGGCGCAGTTGGAGCGCCAGGGGAACGGCAAGGAAAAGCAGCGCCACGGTGACGCCCACGTAGAGAAGCCGGGAGTGCTCGGAAGCCAGCAGTATGCGATTGTTCTGGTAAAAATTGAACAGGACCGTCCGGTAGAGGACGGCGACGCTGAGTATCAATCCTTGTTCGAGGAAGATTCCCAGGCGTAATCTCCACGCCAGCGCGAGCAGAACCACGACGATGCCCGCCCATGCCGCCACCACCCAGTTGGAATCAAGTTCCGCCCGCACCAGCGCCGCCAGCGTAATGGCGCCGAAGTAGCAGAGAATGGGGGAAACCTTCAGTTTGCGGTCGCGTTCAAAGGAATCGCCGAGGGGGGCCGCCAGCCGCGCGTACACATAGAAAAAGACCGTGGCCAGAAACACCAGGGTCCAAACCCGCGGGCTGATCTCGCCGGGATTGCCCGTGGCATTGATATTAACGTAAAAGATGCGGGCAAAGCTCCCCACCACGGCGGCGTAACTTTGCCAGCGCAGGGAGCCGGAGCGCCGTACGAATCCCAACTCGAACAGGACGATCCCAAACAGCGCCCATCCCACGGCAACCGTCAAGGGTTGGAGTTCATACCAGCCGAGCAGAAAAACCAGCGTCGAGCCTGCCCAGGTGTAGGCCTCAGGAATTCGCACTTCCTTTGCCCACGCAAAGCTTCCACTCCACGGCGAGCAGAGGTAAAGAAGGGCGGCGCAGATCCCCACGGTGGCGAGCAAGCGCGCGTCATAGTGACCCAAAGTGGCAGCCTGCAGGTTGACGACGAGGGCGGAGGTGATGCCTGCGGCCGCGAGGCAATGTCCCTGTGCCGCCAAGCTTCGCCGCCTGAGCACGCTTCCGAGCACCACCAGCGCCAAAGCCATGCCGCACCAAATGGGGGCGGAATATTCGGTTGGGGTTTCATACCACGCCAGCGCGGCCAGAAGCCCTGTGCCCAGCCAGGTGTGCAGCGCGCTGATTTCCCGGGCGCCCTCCATCTCCACCAGCGCCGCCCAGCGCGAGCAGACATAAAGCATTGCGGCGACGAACGACACCGCCCCCAGACGGATCACGATGTGCGTGTGCGGGCTCGTTCCCACCAGGTTGACGAAAACCACTCCGGCGGTTGCGGTGAGCGCCAGGGCGTATGCCTGGAAGGAGAATCTCTTCAGTTTCTGCACGCGGCCGACGACTGCCAGGGCGAACGCCAGGGCGATCCAGGCAGGCGCGGCGCACTCAGCCCGCAACTGATACCAGGGGAGCAGGGCGAGCAGCAGGGTGGCCGCCCAGGTGTGCGCGGCGGACAGCAGTGTTTCACCCGGCAATCTGGTTAGCCGAATATGGCGCGAGCACGCATACAGCAAGGCTGCGGTCAGAAGCACGGTTTCAAGAGGGAGCTTCTCATAGTGATGCAGTGGCAGATTCAGCAGGTTGAATCCGAGAGCGGCAACAAATCCGGCGCCCGCCAGGAAGTGCGCCTGGTCGGGAAACTCACGGAGCTTCAGCCCACGTCCAACCAGGGCCAGTGCCAACGCCATCGCGCTCCAGGTGACCGCGCGCCACATTTCCGGGCACTCATACCAAACTAGAATGCCAAGTAGTGCGGTGGCCGCCCAGGTATGCGCCTCGCCAATAAGTTGCGCGCCCGGCAGATCGGCCTTGCGCTCCCATCTCGAGGTGAGATAGAAGATCGCGGCGACCAGCGACACGGTCAGCAATCGCAACGATAGATGGTGGAAGCTGCCCGTCGCGGAGAAGTTCTGCGCCAGAACGCCGGCCACCGCGGCCACCGTGAAGATGGGAACCTGGGTGGAGAGCTGGCGGATTTTCAAGCGTTCGCCCACCACCGCCTGCACCAGCGCCAAGGCGCTCCACACCACCGGAACCCAGATGGTGGGGAAGATAAGCCAAAGGCCCAAAAACGCGACGCTGCCGGCGATGTAGGAATAAGTGCGGAAGCTCCAATCCTCCACCGCGGTCGTGACCAGTTCAGGCCACCGCCGCGTCACGGCGTGCGCATTGGCGTAAAAAACCAGTGCGGTAAGGCCATACACCACTGCTGCCTTCCCGGCGTCCGTGCTCCCCAAGCCGTTAAAGTGCGAATCGGAGATTTGGCCAATCGCCATCCAATCCATCTTGCCAGCCACCAGCAAACCCGCCAGCATGCCCAGGCGGCGAAAAACAATTTCGCGCGTGAAAACGCCCGCGAGAAAGAAGATCTCCGTTTCCGCAAGTAAAATGACCGGCAGGGTTGCGCCCGAAAACTTAAACGGCAAGGCGGCGGTGAGAAAAGTTGCGCCGAGCGTGGTGAGAATGATGAACGCGGTGCGCCGCCGGCGAGTGATGGGGAGTTGTCCCAGGGTGAGTTCAACGGCGCCCAGCGCCAGCAGGAACCAGAAGGCCAGCTCGGGATGTGCGGCCTGATACTTCAGCAATCCCAGCAACAGAAAAGTGTTCAGGAGCGCGGCAACGCTGGATATGGCTTCCTGCCGCGCATCGTCAACCTTGCGAATGATGTAAGACGCGCGGAAGATGGCCCAATAAGCAACGAGCAGTGCAGCGCTGCCCATCAGGCTGGCACTGCGTTCGTCAGGCGTGCCGTGCTCGATGATCGGCCGAATCCAAAAGTAATGATTGAGGAACGTGGTGACGATGCCGAAAACTTCCATTTCAAACCAGCGCCGCCGCAATACCAGCACCACCAGACCGACGGCCAGGACGGCGCTCCCCACCAGACCGGGTATTCGCACCGCGTCCGTGACGCCGCTGGCGAAGCCGAGCGTTACGGTTACCGTCAAAGTCGGAAGCATGAACGCAAAGCCGGTGACCAGCTGCGAGTTGTACTTCAACGTATGCTTCACCATGGCCGCCGCCACGATCAGCATCAGCACCAGATCAATGGGTTCCGAGGAGAGAAGCGGGTGCTTGCCGGCGTGGTGCAAAGCCCAGGTGGTGAAAAAAATCACCGCCCAGCCGCCCCCCATGCCCGCGCGAGCCAGAATGCGATACCGGCCGGCCTCATAGCGCGCGCCCGCCACGAGCATGGCGAGGCCTGCCAGAAACCCCGCCAGAAGCTGAACCCAGGTGGGAATCTTGTCAAGGTTGGAGAGAATGAAACCGGAAATGCCGATCACCAGAATTACCACGCCGAGTTTGATCAGGTAATTGGTGCCCAGGATCTCTTCAAAGTTGAGCAGCCGCTTCAGGCGTTCGGTCATGGGCGGCCCAGGTGGCGGCTGGAGGGTGAAGTGCGGCGCAGGCAATGGGGAAGAAGGCCGCGTGGTTGCAGGGCCCGGAGATGCGGCATGAGTTTGAATGGGCGCAGGTTTGAGTGCGTCTGCAACCGGCGGATGAGGCGGTATTACCTGCGGCGGTCTGGGCGCCGGCTCGATGACGCTGGGGGGAGCGGCCTTCGCCACCGGTGGAGAGGCCGGTGATGTTGGCGCTGGATGCTGCGGAGTAATAGCAAACTGTCCTTCGCCAGGACGGCGTGCCTCTGACAACCGCGCCACAGCGTCGCTCGATAAAGGAGGAATGGCGGAAGCCGGCGGGATCGGCACGGGCTTCGGAACCACGGTCACGGGCGGAGGTGCTCCAACTATCTTCGGAATCGTGGGCTCGGCCACCACCCTCGACTCAGCCCGCGCCGGGAGTGGCGCCTCGTGAACCAGGGGCGGAGGCGCGGCCGGCGCCGCTTCGTGCTTCTCCAGACCTGCCAGCCGGCTCTGCAGGTTCTCCACTTCGCGTTTCAGCTCTCCCAGGCGCGCGTTGATATCGGACCAGTGCGCCTCATTGCTGCTTTTGAGCTCGGAATCGAGTTGGTGAATCCTTTTCGTGAGCGCCGCGAAACGCGCATCGTCGTCGCTCCTGGAACGACGATATGCCCAATAGAAAATGCCCAGCAGTGCGGATAATGCGAATAGGATGAATTCGGTCATGTGGCATACCTTCGGCGGCAGAATGCTTGGGGGACGGTACCAATGATTATGTCAATTTGCAACTGGTATGCGGAACACGGGTGTAGGGAGCACGGGTATGCGGAACACTGGTGAACGGAACACGGGGCGCGGGGGAATGGGGATGGGGATTCGGGGATCGGGCAGGCAGCCCGCACTACGAGGATTTTGGAAACACGTCCCCCTTCCACATGCTGCGCAGCACGCCGCGCGCGATGGGTAGAGCGCCAGTCGAGGCATCGCCCATCCCCTCCCACCGTGCACGGAATCCGCAACAATGTCTTCCAGCTTTACCTCTTCAACCTGCGGGTAGTACGCCTGGCAACGTGGAAGGTCAAGCGGAATGATGGCGGAAGAGTCAATTTGCCTGAGAAAAAATAGGAAATATGGTGCCTGTTTGCAGAGCCATTATCGCGGGTTTTCGATGCGGGCTTTGGCGCGGGCAGTCGCAGGGTGACAATTTGGCGTTCGCGGACGGACAATTTGTCGCTTTTCTGTGTGGCGGCGCCTCTGGGCGTGTCACGTCCCACCTTGGAGAGTTGCGGGGAACTTCGGGGATTATCGGAATAACCACAATCAAGTCCCAGGATCCGGGCGAATGCACTCGGAAATTATGTTAATTGATGACTTGGCCGGATCGGGAACGATGAACGACTTTTCCGGATAGCAAATCGGTCCGTCCTGGTTCGGTAACCGGTGGGTCGCCAACCGCGCCGCAAAATCAACGAGACACCCTTATGACCTGACTTCCGGAGGAGTCATGTCCCGCTTCCACATGCTGCGCAGCACGCCGAGCGCGATGGGTAGAGCGCCAACCAGGATGAAGGTCATGTCGCCCACGATGCGCACCCATTCCAGCTTGTGGTAGAGGCCGCCCATCAGGAAGTCCAGCCGACGCGCGTGCCAGTAGCCATTGGCGATGGAGTCCCAGAGTTGGAGAACGCCTCCGGGGAACAGGTCCAGGATAATCATCAGGGCAAGGCCCACGTTGGCGCCCCAGAAGCCCACCCGGATGAACTTCTCGGTTCCCTTCCAGACTTCGTCGGACTGCATGGCCCGCAAGCAGAAGACCGCGACCGCCAGCGCCAACATCCCGAAAACGCCAAACAGTGCGGCGTGCCCGTGGTTGGGAGTTAGTGTGGTGCCCACCTCGAAGTAAGACACGATCGGCAGGTTGATCAGGAAGCCGAAAACTCCTGCGCCCACAAAGTTCCATACACCCACCGCCATCAGGAAATAGATGGCCCACTTCTGGGTGGTGGCGAATTCGCGGCCGCAGATCGAGCACTGCTCGTTTTTCAACTTGATGAAGTCCCAGGCGTCCAAGGTGAGAAGCGTCAAGGGCACAACCTCCAGGGCGGAGAAGCACGCCGCCAGGCCCATGTTGAGCGTTCCCTGACCGGTGAAATACCAGTGATGGCCGGTGCCAATGATCCCGCCGCTGAGGTAAAGGATGGCATCGAGGTAGATCAGGCGCGTGGCAGTCTTGGTGCTGACCACACCCATCTGGTGGAACATGATGGCCACCAGGACCGTGGCGAAGAGCTCAAAGAATCCTTCCACCCAAAGATGGATGATCCAGAAACGCCAGTTATCGATGACCGCGAAGTTGCTGTGCGGGCCATAGAAAAGCGCGGGCAGGTAAAAGACCGGAATGGCCACGGCGGCGTAAAGAAAGAGGGCGGAGAGTTCGCGCTTGCCGGGATTCTTGATGGCGGGTCGCAAGGCACGGTACATCAGAAAAAGCCAGAAGACCAGTCCCGCCGCCAGCAGGAGTTGCCAGAACCGCCCGAGATCCAGGTATTCGGAACCTTGATGCCCGAACCAGAACCAGAGGCGCCCCAGCTTGTCGTTGATGCCCAGGTACTCTCCAAATAGGCTGCCGAAAACCACGGTGGCCAGGGCAACAAGGAGGGCGTAGACGCCGGCTTTTTGGCCATGCGGTTCCTCGCCACCCACCCAGGGCGCGAGGAATAGGCCGCCGGCCACCCAGGCCGTGGCGATCCAGAAGATGGCGAGTTGGAGGTGCCAGGTGCGGGCCAGAGTGTAAGGCAGGATGCGGGCGAGGTCGAAGCCGTAGAAGCCGCCGGGTTCCACGCGGTAGTGGGCCAGCGCGCCTCCCAGGAACGCTTGCGCCAGGAAAAGGAGCGCCACCACGGCAAAGAACCATCCGGTGGCCCATTGGCTGGGCGTCAACGTGAGAGCCGTGGGGGCGGTGTGCGTAGCGTGCGCGGTGTCGCCCTCACCCTTCCAGCCCAGGTAGTCAAACTTGCCGACCACGAAGAGAATCAGGCCCAGACCTCCCAGGAGGGTGATGAGACTCATGGCGCTCCAGACATAAGCCTCGACGGAGGGGCGGTTGCCCACCAGGGGTTCGTAAGGCCAGTTGTTCGTGTAGGAATAGTCCTTGCCGGGCCGGTTCGCCGTCGTCGCCCAAGCGGCCCACGCGAAAAAGGCGCTCAGCGATTTGAGCTCCGCGGGGTCCTTGATGTAGCGGGCAGGCAGTCCGGGGGCGCCACCCTGCTTGGTGAAGTAATCGCTCCATTCGGCTGTCTGGGTGCGAAAAGCCTCGACCTCACCGGGTGTAATGGAGAGCGTTTGTGAGGACGGTTCGTACCGATTCTCCTTGAGAACCTTCCGCACCTGCGCGGATGCCACGATTTGCTCATCCGCCGAGAGCTGCGCGAAGGGTCGGCCGTACTTCTCCACCGCGATCGAATCGCGCGTTATCTCGCTGAGCCGGTGCAGATACTCGGCGCTGTAGTCAGGACCTAGATAGGCTCCGTGTCCCCAAAGGGTTCCATGCTCCATAAGGCCGTATTTGAAGAAAACCTCCTGGCCATTTTGGATGTCGGCTCCGGTGAACACTACATTACCTGCCGCATCCACGGCCCTCTCGGGAATGGGAGGGGCGTTCGTGTAAGTTAAGACCGTTACGAAAGTTAGAACGGAGAAACCACCGATCATGACGAGAATCGCCGCGTGTCTCCACCACGGCGAGAGAGCCGTAACACTACCGGATGTGTCTGCCATTTCATGCCCCCATTTTAGTGTTAGCCGGGATTTCCATCGCAATCGCCCGTGGAAACAAAATATTATTTTCAAGATGGATGTGCTGGTGGAGGTCAGCCTCAAATTCCGCCAAAGTCTTGTAGAGGGTCTGATAGCTAACGCAAGCGTCGGTTGGGGCAGTATAGCTGTTGCTGGATGCTCGCAGGGCCCGCAGTGCGTTGCCGGCGGAATCGTGCTCGTGCTCCATCATCGCCACCGGATTTCGCACCGTGCCGAAGGGCGGCGGCAGAATCGCCTCATTCTGGATTACGGACTCCTCCATCCTTTCCATGTAGGGGAAGAGGATCATCTCCTCTTTCATCATGTGTGTGGTCAGTTCCTGAGCCAAGCCCTGGAAGGTGGCGCGAAGCTTGAGAAGTTCGGGATGGCGCTCTCCGTGGACCGAGCAAACCTTATCGAAAAGAGGGCCGAGACGAGTAATCTCATCCCGAGTGTATTTGTGGTGCGTGTTCTTGATGTGGGAAATCAGGTCACTTAACGGCCCTGCTTGCCAATTGTCGTCTTTTGCGGAGGCAGGGGCAGAATGCTTTGCCACTTCGAGTGCGCCCCGCACCTCATTGCTTGGCATGCCGGCCGCGCGGCAGGCTTGTTCGAGGGTTTGCTTGCCGCCACAACAATAGTCGATACCTAATCTCTCAAAAACCCCCGCGGCGCCCGGTTCTTCCAGGGCCAATTCCCGCACGGTTTTTTCCATGGTCACGCTCATCGCTTCCTCCTCGCGGGCCAAGGTCCATGCCTTATGGCCACGCTTGATGGGTTGATGTTAGGGGAGCAGCGGGGGCGTGCCGATGACTTTTGTCACGGCCGTCACAATTGGCAGCATAAGGGGGCGGCGGAGATCACTCCGTTGCGCGGTTTTCGTCTTCGAGAGCTTTCAAGTTGTAGATGAGGACGTTGCGTCCATCGATCTTCAGCATTCCTTCGGCTTGCAGGCGGGAAAGATTCCGGGAAACCAACTCGCGGACCGTGCCAATTTGCGCCGCCAATTCTTGGTTGGTCGAGGGGAGAGTGACTTCCACACCTCCAGCGTTGCGCTTGCCGGACTTTTGGGCGAGGCGCAAGAGATAGGAAGCAAGCCGGTGGCGCACGGTGGTAAATGAGAGTTCCTCAATGATTCCCACCAGGCGCCGAAGGCGTGCGCCCACGATTCGCAAGACCTTGAGAGGCACCTGGGGATGTGCGAGACAGAGCGCCTGAAAATCCTGCTTGCTCACAAAAAGCAGGGTGACCTCGTCCACTGCGGCTCCCGACGCCGGGTAGGTTCCTCCATCGAAAACGGGTATCTCCGCGATGGAACTGCCCGGGCCATCAATGCTGAGTACTTGTTCGCGCCCGTTAGGGGAGCTCTTGAAGATGCGGACATTCCCGGACTCGACCACATAAAGCCCCGCGCAAGGCTCGCCTTCGCCAAATACGATTTCACCCGACGAGTAGTGGCGGGGAACCGCGCGCTGGGCCAAGAACCCCAACTCGCTTTCCGTCAGCCCGGAGAAGATGGGGACCTTCGCCAGGGTTTGAGCAATTTTAGAAGGGGAGTCCGGCACGGTGGATATTGTACCAGAGCGCCTTCTTCAAAAAGAACTGGCGGGGATTGCTTGCGACCCATTTGGAATGGTGGGGTTCAACCGGTTACGGAATAAAATAACGGAGTGCCGCTTGTGGGGCCGGCATAGGTGTTTACTCCTTGAGGTCGGCACTGTGTAGTAAGACTCTGGCTAATTTCAGGAACTGACAATTGCATACCGGCGCGGCCCGGTATATGTTATCAGCCGGTGGGGAAACAAAAAGGTGAATCCCCGGCTGACCGCTCTATGGCGAATGAAGACCTTACAGTGTCATCGAACAATGAAACCCACATTCCGTTTGGCTTGGGAGGAACGTGGCCTCTCCGCTTCAGGAATTTCATTGTCCGTTATTTGGAAGTTTTGTTCATCCTGATTGTCGCCGCGATTGTGGTAACGGTTTTCTATTTCCTGCCCTACAAGATCGCCTTCTTGAACTTTTTCTATCTCCCGGTATTGTCGGCGGCCTATTTCCTGGGGCGGCGCAAAGCCGTTTTGTTCGCGGTGCTCTGCCTTCTCTCGGGCGTGTTGTTTGCCTATTACAAACCCCATTGGTTTACGGTGGGCGACACTCGCCTTGACGCTTTCCTGGTGCTGGGCACGTGGGGTGGTTTCCTGATTCTCGCCAGCGCTTCGATTGGCACTCTCCAGGAGAAGTTGCAGCGCGGTTTTGAGGAAACCCGGCAGCTTTACGAGGAGCTAAAGCGGAGTCGCGGGGCGGAAGAGATGAAGGAGAAGGTGGAGAAAACGCTTTACGCCACCATGGACCCCATCGTCGCCAAGCTCGCGACGGAAGGAAAGTTGCGGTTCGAGAATCGTGAAATCAGCATTATGTTCACCGACCTCACCAACTTCACGACCTTCTCCGATAAAAACCGGCCAGATGTCGTGCTGGAGGAGTTAAACCGTTTCCTCGGCCACATCGAGCCCGTCTTGGACTTATACCGCGGGCACATTGACAAGTACATGGGCGACGGCGTGATGGTGGAATTCGGCGCGCCCGTGGATTACGACCAGCACGCTCTTCTGGCGGTTTTGGCGGGCTTGCGCATGCAGCAGAAGGTCCAAAAGCTTGACCTGCCCTGGCGAATGCGCGTGGGAATTGCCACGGGGAACACGGTGGTGGGCATGGTGGGAGTGCGGCGCCAGGCTTATAGCGCCCTGGGCGATCGCGTCAACGTCGCCAAGCGGCTCGAGGAAATCGGTGAGGCGGGCAAGATTTACATCGACGAGCCCACCTTTAAGGAAGTTGAGCCCTTCGTGATGGCGTCCAGGCTTCGCAACCTGGGCCGGAAATCGGATCTCGAGCTTTTGGACCGCTTGAGCTCGCTGGAGGAAGAACTCCGCCGGGAAGGCGAGAGTGCCAAATTGCTCTACGAACTGGGCCAAACCAGTTTTAAGCTTCAAGATGCGACGGCCGCCATCGGATATTTCGGACGCGCGCTGGCCCTTGATCCGAACTCGACCGAAATCAAGCTCGCCTATGCCGACGCGAACATCAAACGGGATGATTTCGAAAAGATTCAGCTCAAGGGCAAATTGCAAAAGATCAACGTCTACGAAGTCAAAGGGATCAAGGACCGATGGAACGATCCCAAGGTCATTCCTCCCGCCATGGCCGCGAAATACGGCCCGGCGGAATCCATCATCGAGGTTCCGGAAGACGTGGTGCTGGCCGTCGAAGCGTTGGACGGCTCCGTGGGCCATTGCCGTGTTGTGGCCCTCCTTTCCTATGCGATTGCCGATCGGCTGGGTTTGAATGAGGCGATGAAGGAGACCATTCTGCGGGCGGGATATCTCCAGAATCTCGGCAAGGAGGCAGTGCCCCATCATATTCTCAACGTGCCGAGGAGTTTGACCGACCAGGAGGCTAACCTGATCGAGAAATACGTGCCCGAAAGTGTGGCCGCGTGCCGCCGCATGGGTTATGTGGACCCTGAGCTTCTGGACATCGTGCTCCATCATCATGAGAGGTGGAATGGCAGGGGTTACCCCGATCAGATGAAGCACGAGGCGATTCCCCTGGGCGCCCGCATTACTGCGGTGGCGGAGGCCTATAGCGCGCTCACGTCCTGGCGGCCCTACCATGAGGCGTGGGACTCGCGCATCGGCCTGAAGGAAATTCGCAATGACATGGATAGAGGGCGATACGATCCCAAGGTGGTGGAAGCTCTGGAAGAGGTTTTTCGTTCCACGACTTAGCCCCAGGGCTGTTCAGTTCGTGCTTTTCAGATAGGGAGTTGAGGGGAATTATCCGGCGGAAGCGCGTTTAGCGCCAGACACCTGCGCTTCCAACTCGGCGATATCGAGCACGATGACCTTCCGCCGTTCCAGGCGGATGATTCCACGATCCACAAAGCGCCGCAAATTACGCGAAACCAAGTCGCGCACCGTGCCGATTTCCGCGCCGATTTCCTGATTGGTCTCTTCCAAAGGAAACTCGATTCCGCGCCGCGTGCGCACGCCCAACTTCAGCGCCCGGTCACGCAGGAACCGCGCCAGGCGGTGGCTGACTTCTTTGAGGGAGAGCTCTTCCACCAGGCTGGTGAGGTAGCGGAAGCGCCATGCCAGGGAGCGAATGACGGCGAAGGCTACCTCGGAATTCTGCTGGCACAACTCCAGAAATTCGCGCTTGGGGAGAAAGAGCAGGGTGGAATCTTCCGCGGCCAGGGCAGAAGCCGGAAAGGTTCCGCCATCGAAGACACTCACTTCGCCCACCGTTGAGCCCGCGCGCTCGATCACCAGCACCTGCTCGCGGCCATTTTCCGCCATTTTGAAAAGCTTAATGGTCCCCGACTGCACCACAAACAGGCCCTCGCACGGATCGCCCTCGCCCACCAGGATTTCGTCCTTCAGAATCCGCCGGACCACACAATGGCTGGCGAGGTTCTTCAACTCCTCCTGCGGCAACACGGCGAAAAACGAAACCCGGCGCAGAGTCTCCACCGGATCCAGAGCGGGAATGGTCATCATCCGAAGCTCGGCGGGCATGGCGCGCGACTCGACCTCAATCGTAGGAATAGGCAGGAGCCCGAAGTAATCAGCTTATCAAAACCACCTGTGAAAGGCACGACTTAAGTCATCGCGCCGCGCCGGACAGCCACGTACGCTCATAGGTGCGAGGGTCGGCCCCGATCGGCCAAATAGATATGCCCTCCGGAGGAAGCTTCATGGCGTACATCATCGCTGAGCCCTGTATCAACACCAAGGACACCGCCTGCGTGGACGTTTGCCCGGTTGACTGCATCCACCC